>Ga0070734_10003376_pt1 | contig 16879 bp, 12 predicted proteins | sample Coa_R1_8_FD_66444 | JGI IMG/M metagenome (GOLD analysis project Ga0070734, IMG submission 66444) | Surface soil microbial communities from Centralia Pennsylvania, which are recovering from an underground coalmine fire - Coalmine... | ecosystem: Environmental > Terrestrial > Soil > Unclassified ... | reverse complement strand
GATCTACACGGGCGTCACCCTCGAGGACGATGTTTTTTGCGGACCCTCGATGGTCTTCACCAACGTCATCAACCCCAGGGCGTTCATCGAGCGCAAGTCCGAATTCCGCGCGACGCTCGTGCGCCGCGGTGCCTCGATCGGGGCCAACGCGACGGTGCTGTGCGGTATCACCGTCGGTCGGTATGCCCTGATCGGGGCGGGGGCCGTGGTGCTGCGTGACGTGCCCGATTATGCGATCGTCTATGGGAACCCCGCGCGCCTGCGTGGCTGGGTCTGCTGGTGCGGAGTGCGTCTCGACCTCGATATCGATGCTGCGGGACGCGGGTCGGCTCGCTGTCGGGCCTGCGATCGACAGTACGTGCGCACGGGTCTGGTCGTTGCCGAGACTCCCGGAGGGGTGACCTGAGCGGCTCGAGCGCCGCAGCGGCTCGCCGCCCGGCCGCAGGAGCGGCGCAACGTCGCAGGTCGGATGCCTCCGAGATCGTGCTGGTCGAGCAGTACTTTTACCCGGAAGGCTGGGGTGGAGCGCAGATCCCGCGAGATATCGCACTCGCGTGGCGAGAGGCCGGCTTCGCCGTGTCGGTGCTCTGCGGAACGGAGCAGTACGTGGCCACCGACGACGCCGGCCCGGACCCGGCGGCGGCGGGCATCACCATCCTGCGGGTGCCGCGCCTCCTGCCGGGCGCGCCGCGCACCGCACGCATGCTGCGCACGCTGTGGTTCTGCCTCTGGGCATTGGTCCGGCTTCTCGCCCGCCGGCGCGCCCGCCTCATTGTCACGCAGACGAATCCACCCCTGATCGTGCCCGTCACGGCACTTGCAGCGGCGATTCGTCGGATCCCTTTGGTGATCATTGCGCAGGACCTGTATCCGGAGGTGCTGATCGCTTCGGGGTCGATCCCGGAGAGCGCATGGCCTACTCGGCTCCTCGAGGCAGTCTTCTCCCGAGCGTATCGGCGCGCGAGTCGGGTCGTGGTGCTCGGACCCTGCATGGAGCGGCGGGTGCGCGCGAAGGGCGTCGCGCCGGAACGTCTCGTCATCATCTCGAACTGGGCCACCGGACACCTCGAGGCGGTCCGGCAGGCGGGTCTGCGCGCACGGCTCGGGCTCGAGGATGCCTTCGTCGTGCTCTACACCGGCAATCTGGGGCGCGGCCATGAGTTCGCGACATTGCTCGAAGGGGTGCGAAGGGCAGCCGGGAGCGGGCCGCGGCTCACGCTGGTGTTCGTCGGTGGGGGCGCGCGGCGCGCGGAGGTCGAGCGGCGGGCCGCGGAGCTCGGTCTCGACGTGCGCTTTCTTGATCACGTCAGCGCTCAGGAGCTGCCGGCGGTCCTCGGCCTCGCGCAGCTCGGAGTCGTTACCCTTCGAGCAGGATTTGAGGGCGTGATCGTGCCGAGCAAGCTTTTCGGATATCTGGCGCGCGGATTACCGACGCTCTATATCGGACCGGAGGGGGACATGAGCGAGGTGATTCGCGCCGCAGACTGTGGCGCGGTATGCGCGCCGGGCGATGCCGCTGCGGTGGCCGCAGTCCTGGAGCGCGCGAGGACCGATCACTCTCTTCTCGAGCACTGGGGCCAGCGCGCCCGCGCTGCCTATGCTCGACGCTACGATCGCACAATCGGCCTCGCGGCCTACGTCTCGCTCGCCGCGGGGGCGCTGCGTGAGGCATCTCCGTAAGCACGCGCCATTTCCCGGACCGCTTCGCGCAGATCGGTGCTGCAGGACCAGCCGAGCTCCTCGCGCGCACGGCGTGAGTCCACGACCAGCGAGCCCGAGAGTCTCGCAAGCGCCTCGCTGCCTGCGACTCGCCCGAGCGCACGCAAGACCGCCAGCGGCACTGCGGGAAGTCGCGCGCAACGGCCCAAGCCCTCCGCCATCGCGCGGATGAGATCAGGCGTGGACAAGGGCTGCGGATGAGCCGCCAGGAACAGCTGACCGGCGGCGCGGCGCTCGCTCGCGCAGAGATCGAGGAGCGCACACAGGTCGGAGAGAACGGCGAAGCTGCGCGAATTCCTGATTGAGCCGAACGGTAGCGGCAAGCCGGAATTCACCCAGCGCATGAGGCGCTCGAGGTTGCCCTTGGCACCCGCACCGATGATCAAGGGTGGGCGAATGCGCACGAGCTCGAGCTCGTCACCACAAACCGCCAGCAATGTCTGCTCGGCCGCCCATTTCGAACGAGCATAGGCTTCCGCAGGGCGCGGCGGATCGCCCTCGCGAAAGGGCTCGAGGCCGGTCATTGTGCCGTTAACGCCGATCGAGCTCAGAAACACCAGGCGGCGCACGCCGCATGCGCGAGCTCCCAATGCAAGACGCCGGGTGGTGTCGACGTTGATGCGCGTGAACTCGGCGTCCGGATCGGGCTCGGTCTCCGTTATCACGTGGGCGCGTGCTGCAAGATGAATTATCACGGTGACGCGCGCGAACACACGGCTCCAGTCGGTGAATTCGGCGAGGTCGCCGATGCCGGTTGCGCCGAGTGGAGTATCCCGCCGCGCCAAACCGCGGACCTCGTGGCCACGCGCCTTGAGGTAGGGAAGTAGAGCGCGGCCCACGAAACCATCGGCGCCGGTGACGACGATACGTTCCGTCATGCGAGGGTGGCACTATGCCGCGGATCTGCCAGTGGGAGAGTTATTGTAGAGTAGCACGGCCGATTCATGATCTCCGAGGCGACTTGCTGAACATTCCGATACTCGCGCTCGCGTGCGCCGTGACCGCGGCTTCCTGGGCGATGACGGGGGCGTTGCGTCGTCGGGCGCTTGCGCGAGGCCGGCTCGATATGCCGAATCGGCGCAGCTCGCATGCGGTACCAACGCCTCGGGGCGGCGGTCTGGCGATCGTACTTGCGGCATACGCCGCCTTCCTGGTGCTGTTCCTGCTCGGCCGTCTGCCCGGATCACTGCTGCTCGCTCTGTTGGGCGGCGTGCCGGTCGCAGCAATCGGGTTTCGTGACGACCACAAGCCCGTATCCGCCCGTGTGCGGCTGACGGTGCACTTTGCGGCGGCGAGTTGGTCGCTCGCCTGGCTGGGCGGCGTGCCGGCTCTGCAGATCGGTGGCTCGATGGTCAGTCTCGGCGTGCCGGGCGTGCTGTTCGGAGCGGTAGCGATCGTGTGGACCATCAACCTGTTCAACTTCATGGACGGTATCGACGGCATCGCCTCGGCGGAGGCGATCTTTGTCCTCGGTGCCGCTGCGGGTCTCTCGCTGTGGTCAGGATCCTCATCGCCGCTCGTGCCGGCGGAGCTGCTGCTCGCCGCCGCATGCGCAGGCTTCCTGTACTGGAACTGGCCACCGGCCCGGATCTTCATGGGCGACGTGGGCAGCGGCTACCTCGGTTACACGATCGCCGTGTTCGCGCTCGCCGCGGGCCGCCATCGACCGGAAGCCCCGTTCGTCTGGCTGACGCTCGGCGCGGTCTTTTTCGTCGACGCCACGGTCACATTGGCGCGGCGGGCGCTGCGCGGCGAGCGTGTTCACGAGGCGCACCGCAGCCATGGATATCAGTGGCTCGCACGCCGCTGGGACAGTCATCTGCGTGCAACGGCGGCGGTAACCATCATGAATTTCGCCTGGCTCCTGCCGGTCGCCTATCTCGAGACGAAGGAGGCACGCGAGGCGGGCTGGCTGACCGCCGTTACTCTGGCCGCTCTGACCCTGGTCGCGCTGTGGGCGGGTTCCGGTAGGGGCGAATCGAGACTTGATTCGCGCGATCCGGCTTGATGCAATGGTGGTTTGGGCGATGAGCCGTCGCAGCGATCGCTCATCTCGCAACCACCAGGACCAGAACGATCATGGGTAAGACAGCGCTGATTACCGGCATCACGGGGCAGGACGGGGCCTATCTTGCCGAGTTTCTGCTCTCGAAGGGCTATGCCGTACACGGAATCAAGCGCCGCGCATCGTCGTTCAACACCGATCGCATCGATCACCTCTATCAGGATCCGCATGATGAGGACGTGCGCCTCAGCCTGCACTACGGCGACATGACCGATGCGACCAATCTCATCCGCATCATACAAGAGGTCCAGCCGGACGAGATCTACAACCTGGCGGCGCAAAGCCATGTCGCCGTGTCGTTCGAGACGCCCGAGTACACGGCGAACTCCGATGCGCTCGGCACGCTGCGGCTGCTCGAGGCCATTCGTATCCTCGGGCTTGATAAGAAGACGCGCTTCTATCAGGCGTCCACCTCCGAAATGTTCGGCAAGGTGCTGGAGGTTCCGCAGCGAGAGACGACGCCCTTCTATCCGCGCTCGCCCTACGGTGCGGCCAAGGTATACGCCTACTGGATCACGGTGAATTATCGCGAGGCGTATGGGCTGTTCGCCTGCAACGGCATCCTGTTCAATCACGAATCGCCGATCCGCGGTGAGACGTTCGTCTCGCGCAAGATAACACGCGCGCTCGCGCGGATTCACACCGGACTGCAGGATGCGCTCTATCTGGGCAACCTCGATTCGCGCAGGGATTGGGGGCATGCCCGCGATTACGTGCGCGCTCAGTGGCTCATGTTGCAGCAGCCGGCCGCCGAGGATTTCGTCATTGCAACCGGCCACCAGTATTCGGTGCGCGACTTCGTCGTGAAGGCCGCCTCACTCCTCGACATGCAGATCGAGTGGCGGGGAAAGGGCGGACAGGAAACCGGCGTGGACGTGCGCACGGGGCGCAACATCGTGCAAATCGATCCGCGATACTTCAGACCGACGGAGGTCGACACGCTGCTCGGCGATTCGAGCAAGGCGCGCCAAAAGCTCGGCTGGCAAGCTGAAGTCAGCTTCGCCGAACTGGTCGAGGAGATGGTGCGGTCGGATCTCGACCTGGCGCGGCGCGATGCCATGGTCGCGAAGGAAGGCTATCGGGTGAATACACCTCATGAGTGAGTCCGCGCGGCTCGAGCGCATCTACGTGGCCGGACACCAGGGGCTGGTCGGCTCGGCCATGGTGCGGGCGCTCAAGGCGCGGGGGCACGACGGATTGATTCTGCGAACGCACCGTGAGCTCGATCTCACGAAGCAGAGCGCGGTGCATGAGTTCTTTGCGGTGGAGCGGCCCGATACGGTGATCATGGCGGCTGCCCGAGTCGGCGGAATTCGTGCGAACGACACCCAGCCCGCCGCCTTCATTCGGGACAATCTCCTCATTCAGGACAACGTCATCGACGCGGCCTACCGGGCAGGAGTCGCGAAGCTCGTGTTCCTTGGCTCGAGCTGCATCTATCCGAAGTTTGCCCCGCAGCCGATTCGCGAGGACAGCCTCCTGACCGGCCCGCTCGAGCCGACGAACGAGTGGTATGCGGTGGCAAAAATAGCGGGCATCAAGATGTGCCAGGCATATCGTCGACAGTACGGCTTTCGTGCCATATCGCTGATGCCCACCAACCTGTATGGTCCTGGCGACAACTTCGACCTGGAGACCTCGCACGTCCTCCCCGCATTCATTCGTCGGTTCCACGAGGCGAAGCAACGCGGTGCGGGGAGCGTGACGATCTGGGGGACCGGCAACCCTCGCCGCGAGTTCCTGCACGTCGATGATCTCGCCGATGCTGTATTGTATCTTTTACACGCCTATGACGATGAGCACATCGTCAACGTCGGTTGCGGTGAGGATCTTACGATCCTCGAGCTGGCCGAGCTGGTGATGTCGGTGATTGACTACAGGGGCCGCCTCCTGTTCGACACTACGAAACCCGACGGGGCCCCCCGTAAGCTCCTCGATGTCACGCGGCTTCGAGAGCTTGGATGGGCGCCCCGGATCGCGTTGCGCGAAGGCATCGAGTCGACGTATGCCTGGTTCAAGGCGCATGCGAGGGATGCGCGACTTTAGAGGACAAAGTACCTGATCATCGTCAACCGGTGCCGTCGATAGGCGTTAGCCGCATTACGCACTTTTAAAGTTCATCTGCTGGCGAGTCATTTGGGGTAAAGTTGCGCGGAAGGAACAACAAGATCCGTCGCAGACCATCATCGAGCAGTTCATCGGAGTAAACGCTGCGGCTGGGTGTCATGGAGGCTCGCGTTGCGATCTAAGAACCTGAAGCGGCCGAGCGACTACGTCCGGCACACGGTGGAGCTGCCGCGTCCAACGAAGCGCATCATTTCCATTGCTGCCGACGCCACCATGATGCCGTTGGCCATGTGGATCGCGATAAGCCTCAAGATGGGCCAGCCCGCCCCGGTGATCGCACAGTGGCCTGCTTATCTCGCGGTCGTCGCCGTGAGCATCCCGATCTTCGTACGCTTCGGACTTTACCGCGCCGTCATCCGCTTCCTGGGTCATCAAGCGATCTTTGCCGTGGCATTCGCCATCGCGCTCTCGGCCTTGTTGCTGGTGACACTGGGCTTCACGCTGCACACACCCGCGCTGTCCTTCAGCGTCGTGACGATCTACTCGTGCTTTGCGCTGCTCTACGTCTCGGGCTCGCGCTTTATCGTGCGCTACTACCTGCTCACGCGTTACTTCAAGCCGACCGTCGCCCGAGTGGCGATCTACGGCGCGGGCGATGCGGGAGCGCGCCTTTCCAGTGTGCTCTCGACGACACGAGCGTTCGATCCGGTCGTCTTCATCGACGACAATCGAAGCCTTCGCGGGCGCATGGTCAACGGCATCAAGGTCTACCTTCCGGAGGACCTGCCGGCGCTCATCCGGGATCGGCATATCGACCGCATCCTGCTCGCCTTGCCCTCGCTCACGCGGCGCCGCCGCCTCGAGATCCTGAGCTCGCTCGAGCCCTTGAATGTCCACGTGCAGACCGTCCCGGACATCGAGCAGCTGGTGGCCGGCGATGCGAGCGTCGGCGATTTGCGCGAAGTCGAGGTCAACGACCTTCTTGGACGCGACTCGGTGCCACCCAAGCCCGCGCTGTTCGAGGCCTGCATCCGCGACCGGGTGGTCATGGTCACCGGTGCGGGCGGCTCGATCGGCTCGGAGCTGTGCCGGCAGATCATCGGTCTGGGACCGAAGCGACTCGTGCTCTACGAGATGTCGGAGCTCGCGCTCTACAACATCGAGCGCGAGCTCAAGAGTTTTGCCGAGCAGAATGAAATCACCATCGAGCTCATTGGCCTCATCGGCAATGGTCAGCACAAGCAGCGCATGCGGGAGATATTCCTCGCCTATCGGGTCCAGACCGTATATCACGCAGCCGCTTACAAGCACGTGCCGATCGTCGAGCAGAACGTGATCGAGGGGATCTACAACAACGTGATCGCAACCTGGTACACCGCCGAGGCCGCGCACGAGACCGAGGTGGAGACCTTCGTGCTGGTCTCGACCGACAAGGCGGTGAACCCGACCAACGTCATGGGTGCCACCAAACGCTTCGCCGAGATCGTGCTGCAGGGATTGCACCGGCGGGGCACCAAGACCCGCTTCTGCATGGTTCGCTTCGGCAACGTGCTTGCTTCCTCAGGCTCGGTCGTGCCGCTCTTCAGCGAACAGATCAAGGCAGGGGGCCCGGTGACCGTGACGCATCCCGAGGTCTTCCGCTACTTCATGACCATCCCGGAAGCCGCGCAGCTCGTCATCCAGGCAGGCTCGATGGCCGACGGCGGCGATGTGTTCGTGCTCGACATGGGCAAGCCGGTGCGCATCTGCGATCTTGCGAAGCGCATGATCCATCTGATGGGGCTCACCGTGCGCAGCGAGGATAATCCCGACGGTGACATCGAGATCTCCTACACCGGGTTGCGGCCCGCGGAGAAGCTCTACGAGGAGCTCCTGATCGGCAACAATGTGACGGGCACCCAGCATCCGATGATCCTGCGTGCCATCGAGCACTCGCTGCCCTGGGACCGCGTGCAGTTCATGCTCGATGAGATCCTGACGGCCATGAGCCGCTATGACTGCCAGCGTGCCCTGCAGCTGCTTTCCGAGGTGGTGGTCGAGTACAAGCCGGCACCCGAGTCGCATGATCTCGTGTGGGCACGTATGGCGGCGGTGCCGCTCGATGACCGCAAGGTCACGAGCCTCAAGGTGCGCCGCATCGTGCGCAACACCACGAGTCCGACCGACACCGCCCGGCCTTGAGCAGCGCGCCGGCCAGCATTCTCGTCACGGGCGGCGCCGGTTACATCGGCAGCCACGTGGTGCGTCAGCTCGGCGAGGCGGGCGAGCGCGTCGTCGTTCTCGATAACCTCGGCAAAGGCTTCCGGCAAGCCGTGACGCACGGCGAGCTCGTTGTGGGCGATGTGGCCGACCGTTCACTCATCGATCGGCTCCTCGCCCAGCACGGCATCGACACCGTCATGCACTTTGCCGCCCATACGATCGTGCCCGAGTCGGTGGCGTTGCCGCTCAAGTACTACGGCAACAACACGTGCGCCACGCGCGGGCTCATCGAGGCGTGCCTGGTCGCCGGGGTGCGCTACTTCGTGTTCTCCTCGACTGCAGCCGTGTATGGGATCCCGGAAAGCGGCACGGCGGATGAGGATTCCCCGACGCGCCCGATCAACCCCTACGGGACCTCGAAGCTCATGAGCGAGTGGATGCTGCGTGATGCGGCGGCCGCGAATCCGCTCACCTACGTGGCGCTGCGCTACTTCAACGTCGCGGGATCGGATCCCGCCGGGCGCATCGGTCAATCGACCCCCGGGGCGACGCTTCTCACCAAGGTGGCGTGCGAGGCGATGGTGGGCAAGCGCGACCACGTCTCGATCTTCGGCACCGATTATCCGACGCCCGACGGCACCGGGGTGCGCGATTACCTGCACGTCGAGGACCTGGCCGCGGCGCACCTGAGCGCGCTCGATTATCTGCGCGCGAACGGGCGCCCGCTCACGCTGAACGTCGGTTACGGGCACGGCTACTCGGTGCGCGAGGTGCTCGCGATGGTGGAGAAGGTGGGCGGCCGGCGCTTGAAGGTACGCGAGGAGCCGCGTCGCCCAGGCGACCCGGCGGTGCTCGTCGCCCGCGCGGAGCGCATACGGCGGGAGCTGGGCTGGACACCGCGCTACGATGATCTCGAGGCGATCGTGTCGACCTCGCTTGCATGGGAGCGGAAACAGCTTGCCTCGCCCTGGAAATGAGATAGCGTCGGCAGCGGGTCAGGTCAGCAACGGCACATCCGCCGCTCCGCGATCCGCGAAGCGGAGCCACATCATCCAGGTGCTTGCGCCGTGTGCTGCCGGCACGGCCTTGCTGCTCTTGACGCATCTCGCGCGCGCTCAGACCTCCTCACTGATCGACCTCGGGTCGGGCACCAGCGCCTATGGCATCAATGCCAGCGGCCAGATCACCGGCTGCCTGTCGGGGGGCAATGGCGCCACGCACGCCTTCCTGTATCAGGCCGGAGTGACGATCGATCTGGGAACGCTCGGTGGCAGCAGCAGCTGCGGCTATGCCTTGAACGCAAACGGGCAGGTGACCGGCTATGCGTTGACGCCGGCCGGAGCTCCGCACGCGTTCCTGTACAGCGGCCACGTCATGACAGATCTCGGTACGGTCGCGGGCGCCACCGAGCTGGTGGGGACCGCAATCAATGCGAGCGGTGAAGTGACCGGTTACGCGGCGGCGACGCCCGCTCCGTATCCCCCGCCATTGTCCCCACAGAATGCCCTGGTCGTAGCCGAGTGGTTTGGCGCGACGGGCCCGCAGGGCTTCACCTTCCTCTATGCTCAGGGACAGCTCACGCAGCTCATCGCTCGGCCGCCCTCCATGGGCTCGGCAATCGGTACGGGCATCAACGACGGCGGGAGCGTCGTGGCCTTCGAAGTCTACCCGGGCTGCAACATTCCCTGTCCCGATGGCGGCGCCTATCTGGACTTGGGTGGGACCGTCAGCGCGCTGGCGGATCCGTCCCTGTTCTTCGCGGCCGCGCTTGCGATCAATACCGCCGGTCAGGTGGTGGGATGGGGCGAGGATGATTCTGCCTATGACCACGGGCTGCTGTTCGCCAACGGCTCTGTGATCGATCTGGGTCAGAACACGGAGGCGTTTGCGATCAACACGAGTGGCCAGATCGTGGGCGCTCAAAAGGTCGGGCTGTACGATCATATCGGCCCGGAGGTGGATGGCTTTATTTATCGCGCGGGCGCGATGCAGTCCCTCGACATTCCGGGTGCCTACGCAGCCGGCATCAACGATAACGGCTGGATCGTCGCGAACAATCCGACGCTCGGGCATGCCTATTTGTTGAGCCCGACCGTGGTGAGTGTCGCGCCCACAGGACTGTCATTCGGCACCGGAGTCATCGGCGTCACGGCCAGCAGCCCTACTTGTGGGGCATGTACGGTCACCATCACCAATGGAGCGGCGAGCACGCAATCCCTCGGCATGCCGGCGCTCATCGGCCCCTTCGGGGTCGCCAAGGACACCTGCGCTTCATCGCTCGCGCCCGGAGCAACGTGCGGCATCAGCCTCGATTTCACGCCGAGCGGTCCGGACACGAACGCAGGTCAGCTGAGCATCGCCATCGGCGGCATGGTGTATGCGGCGCTCCTGTCCGGCGTCGGAACAGATACGGTCAGTCTGCAAAGCTCGAGTGCCACCGTTGGCATCGGCGTGCCGTTCACCCTGACCTGGAGCGCCACCGCCGGTGCGACGTGCTCGGCGAGCGGGGGCGCCCTGGCGCCGAACAACGCCCCGCTGGACGCTTGGACGGGGACGAAGCCCAGCAGCGGTAGCCTGATGTTGAGCGAAGCCGCTGCAGCATCGCTCGATTTCACCTTGACCTGCACCGACGGATCGCAGATGGCGAGCGCGCACGCGCCCGTCACCATCGCCCCGCCCACCGTCAAATTGAGCGCCGCGGCAGCTTCCCAAGCGGTGGGACAGCCGGATACGCTCACCTGGACCTCGAGCTACGCAACGAGTTGCTCGGCCACGGGCGGAGTCACCGGCGATGGGTGGGCGGGAGCGAAGGCGGTCTCTGGCAGCGCTGCGGTGAAGGCCTCTGCGGCGGGGGTGGTTGCTTACACTCTCACCTGCTTGGCGGGCAGCGCCACCGCAAAGGCCACGACCTCGGTGAGCTATAACGCCCCGGGTGGGGGCGGGGGTGGCCTGAGCGGGAGTGTGCTCACCCTGCTGGCCGCGCTGGCGCTGCGCGGCGGGGTCACCCGAGGGAAGGCCGCCGCGCGGCGGTCAGCAGGGTGCAACTGATCGTCCCGCTGCAGCCCCCGGCAAACGGGTGACAAGGCCCTGGGCGGCTTTACTTGAGGCACTAAAACCGCTACGCTTGTCTGTCGATTTTTCCTTTTAAATCAGTTTATTACGCATGCGAATCACCATCTTCGGCTCCGGTTACGTGGGCCTCGTCACGGGCGCCTGTCTCGCGGATGCGGGCAACCATGTGGTGTGCGTGGACGTTGACCGGCGCAAGATCGAGATGCTGCGCCAGGGCGAGATCCCGATCCACGAGCCGGGGCTCGACGCGATCGTGCGGCGCAACCTCGAGGCGGGGCGCCTGAAGTTCACGACCGAGGCGAAAGAGGGGGTCGAGCACGGCCAGTTCCAGCTGATCGCGGTCGGTACACCGGCGGATGAGGACGGCTCGGCGGATCTGCGCCACGTGCTCCAGGTCGCGCGCACGATCGGCGAGCACATGAGCGAATACAAGGTCGTGATCACCAAGTCGACCGTGCCGGTCGGCACCGCCGACAAGGTGCGCGATGCGGTCTCGCGCTCGCTGGCCGCACGCGGCGGGCAGCTCGAGTTCGATACGGTGTCGAACCCGGAATTCCTGAAGGAGGGGGCGGCGATTGCGGACTTCGTCAAGCCCGACCGCGTCGTCGTCGGCACCGACAGCGCGCGGGCGACCGAGCTCATGCGCCTGCTTTACGAGCCTTTCACACGCAATCACGACCGCATGATCGTGATGGACGTGCGCTCGGCGGAGCTCACCAAGTACGCCGCCAATGCGATGCTCGCGACCAAGATCAGCTTCATGAACGAGCTTGCGAATCTCGCCGAGCAGTTCGGCGCGGACATCGAGGCGGTGCGCGTCGGGATCGGCTCGGACCCGCGCATCGGCTATTCCTTCATCTATCCCGGCGTCGGCTACGGCGGCTCGTGCTTTCCCAAGGACGTGCAAGCGCTCAAGCGCTCGGCCCAGGAGGTGGGGTACCAGGCGCGCATTCTCGAGGCGGTCGAGACGGTGAACGCGCGCCAGAAGGGCATCCTGTTCGACAAGATCAAAGCGCACTTCGGGCAGCTCACGGGCCTTACATTCGCGCTCTGGGGCCTGTCCTTCAAGCCGAACACCGATGACATGCGCGAGGCGCCCTCGCGCGTGCTGATGGAGTCGCTCTGGGCGGCGGGCGCGCGGGTGCGTGCCTATGATCCGGTGGCCATGAGCGAGTGCGCGCGCCTGTACGGTGAGCGTGCCGACCTGACGCTGTGCAAGACGAGCCCGGAGGCGCTCGAGGGCGCAGATGCGCTCGCGATCGTCACGGAGTGGCAGGAATTTCGCAGCCCGGATTTCGACCAGATCCGGGCCGCTCTCAAGAGCCCGGTCATTTTCGATGGGCGCAACCTGTACGACCCGGCGCACATGGTGCGCGCCGGCTTCAGCTATTATGCGGTGGGCCGCGGCAAGGGAAAATTGGCTCCTCACCGCCAGCAAGGGTCGCGAGCGTGAGCACGATCATCCCCGTCATTCTCTCCGGCGGCGCGGGCACGCGCCTGTGGCCGCTGTCCCGTGAAATGTATCCGAAGCAGCTCCTGGCGCTCACCAGCAAGCGCACCATGCTGCAGGAGACCGCGCTGCGCCTGGCGGGCATCGCGGGCGCGGGCGACCTCATCATCGTGTGCAACGAGGCGCATCGCTTCACCGTCGCCGAGCAGATTCGCGAGCTCAATCTCAAGACCGCGGCCATCATGCTCGAGCCCGTCGGCCGCAACACGGCCCCGGCGGTCGCGCTCGCGGCCCTGAAGGCGCTCGACCTCGAGCCCCAGGCGATCCTGGTGGTTGCGCCCGCCGACCATGTGATCCGCGACGTGCGCATCTTCCGCGAGGCCGCCGAAGCGGCCTCGCGCATCGCCGCGAAAGGCAAGCTGGTCACCTTCGGGATCGTGGCGCGCACGCCGGAGACCGGCTATGGCTACATCCGTCGCGGCGAGGCGGCGGCGGACTCCGGGCCCTCATACCCGGTTGCGCAGTTCATCGAGAAGCCCCCGATCGACCTCGCGCGCGAGTTCGTCGCGAGCGGGGATTATTACTGGAACAGCGGCATGTTCGTCTTCCAGGCGAGCCGCTACATCGCCGAGCTCGGGCGCCTCGCACCCGACATCCTCGCCGCCGCCCGCGAGGGGTATCAGGCGGCGAAGAGCGACCTCGATTTCGTGCGCATCGACAAGGGCGCCTTCGAGCGCTGTCGCAGCGAGTCGATCGACTATGCGGTCATGGAGAAGACGCGCGATGCGGTGGTGCTGCCGCTCGATGCGGGATGGAGCGACGTCGGATCGTGGTCCTCGCTGTTCGATGCGCTGCCCGCCGATGAGGAGGGCAACGTACTGCTCGGGGATGTCGTCGTGCACGACACACACGACTGCTACGTGCACTCGACCAGCCGCCTGGTCGCCGCCGTCGGCATGGACGATCACATCATCGTCGAGACCAAGGATGCGATCCTGGTGGCGCCCAAGGAGCGGGTGCAGGATGTGAAGGAGTTGGTCGCGCGGATGAAGAAATCGGGCCGCACCGAGCCCTCGCTTCACCGCGAGGTGTTCCGCCCCTGGGGAAGCTATGACAGCCTGGACAATGGTGACCGCTTCCAGGTGAAGCGCCTGTCGGTGCGTCCGGGCGGCGTGCTCTCGCTGCAGATGCATCACCATCGCGCCGAGCACTGGATCGTGGTGCAGGGGACCGCGCGGGTGACCTGCGGCGAGAAGACCTTCCTGCTCTCGGAAAACGAATCCACCTACATTCCGATCGGCGCAACGCATCGCATCGAGAATCCCGGCAAGGTGCCCCTGCACATCGTCGAGGTGCAGTCAGGCTCCTATCTGGGGGAGGACGACATCGTGCGCTTCGAGGACAACTACGGCCGGCAAGGGACGAGCACTTGAGCTCCATCACCTGCTTCAAAGCCTATGATCTTCGCGGCCGGATCCCCAACGAGCTCAACCACGACGTCGCCTACCGGGTAGGTCGCGCCTACGCGCAGTTCCTCTCGCCGCGGCGCGTGGTCGTTGGCCGGGACATCCGCCTCTCGAGCGAGGGGCTGGTGCGCACGCTCACCCGCGCGCTCAACGAGGCGGGCGTCGATGTATTCGACATCGGCCTCTGCGGCACCGAGGGGGTGTACTTCGCGACCGCGCACGGCGGCTATGACGGCGGCATCATGGTGACGGCGAGTCACAATCCGCCCGACTACAACGGCATGAAGTTCGTGCGCGAGCAGTCGAAGCCGATCAGCGGCGACACGGGCTTGAAGGAGATCCGCGCGCTCGCCGAGCGCGGCGACTTCACGGGGGGCATGACGCCGGGGAAGCGCAGCGAGATCGATACGATGCCGGCGTATATCGAGCACCTGCTCTCGTACGTCGACCCAAAAACTCTGAAACCGCTGCGCATCGTCGTCAACGCCGGCAACGGCGGGGCCGGGCTCATCATCGACCGGCTCGAGCCACATCTGCCCTTCAAGTTCATCAAGCTGAATCATGCGCCGGACGGGCATTTTCCGAACGGCATCCCGAATCCCATGCTGATCGAGAACCGCGCGCCCACCCTCGAGGCCATCCGCCGCGAGGGGGCCGATCTCGGGCTCGCCTGGGACGGTGATTTCGATCGCTGCTTTTTCTTCGACGAAACCGGCAGCTTCATTGAAGGGTATTACCTGGTGGGGCTGCTCGCGAGGGAACTGCTCAACGCCGAGCAGCGCACCGGCGGGAAGGGCAGCGCGGGCAGCGCGGGCAGCGCGGGCAGCGCGGCCGGGGCGGCCGGGGCGGCCGGGATGGGCGGCGCGGGCGGCCGTGTGGTGCATGACCCGCGCCTCACCTGGAACACGATCGAGATGGTGCGCGAGGCGGGCGGTGAGGCCGTGCAATCGAAATCCGGTCACGCCTTCATCAAGCAGCGGATGCGCGAGGTCGATGCGGTGTACGGCGGGGAGATGAGCGCGCACCACTATTTCCGGCGCTTCGCCTATGCCGACAGCGGCATGATCCCCTGGCTCCTCGTGGCGCAGATCATGAGCGCCTCGGGCGCATCGCTCTCGGCGCTCGTCGGTGAGCGCATCGCGCGCTTTCCGGTGAGCGGGGAGCTCAATTATCGCGTGCCGGATGCGGCGGCGGCGCTCGCGGCCCTCGAGGAACGCTATGCGCGGGGAGCGATCGGCATCGATCGCATGGACGGGGTCTCCTACGAGTTCGCCGACTGGCGCTTCAACCTGCGCAGCTCCAACACCGAGCCGCTGATCCGCTTGAACGTCGAGGCCCGCGACTCCGCGGAGCTGATGCGCGCGAAGACCGAGGAGGTGCTCGCGATCCTGCGCGCGCACGGCGCGGTGGCCGCAGATCACTGATGGCGCGTTGAGATGTCGAGGCCGGATCCGAAGCTTTCCGTCGTCATTCCCGTGTACAACGAGCAGGAGGTGCTGCCGACGCTGTTCTCGCGGCTGTACCCGGCGCTCGATGCGCTCGGCGTCTCCTACGAGTGCGTGTTCGTGAATGATGGCAGCAAGGATCGCTCGGTGGCTCTGTTGCGCGAGCAATTCGCGCGCCGCCCGCACGAGACCCGCGTGGTCATATTCCATGCGAATTTCGGCCAGCATTCGGCGATCATGGCGGGGCTCGCGTATGCGCGGGGCGAGTACGTGGTGACGCTCGATGCGGATCTGCAGAATCCGCCCGAGGAGATCGGCAAGCTCCTCGCCAAGCTCGAGGAAGGCTACGACTACGTGGGCACCATCCGTGTGCAGCGTCAGGACGTGCTGTGGCGGCGCAGCCTGTCGCGCGGCATGAACCGGCTGCGCGAGTGGATCACCCCGGTGCGCATCACGGACCAGGGCTGCATGATGCGCGGCTATGCGCGCTCGGTGGTGGGCGCCCTCAACCAGACGCGCGAGGTCAACACCTTCATTCCGGCGCTCGCCTACCTGTATGCGATGAACCCGATCGAGGTGATGATCGCGCACGAGGAGCGCCATGCGGGCCGCTCGAAGTACTCGCTCTACAGCCTGATTCGCCTGAACTTCGATCTGATCACGGGCTTCTCGGTCGTGCCGCTGCAGCTCTTCTCGATGGTGGGCATGGCGGTCTCGGCGCTCTCGGCGGTGCTCGTTCTGGTGCTGCTCGCGCGCCGCCTCATCGTCGGTCCCGAGGCGGAAGGCCTGTTCACCCTGTTCGGCATCGCCTTCTTTTTCATCGGTCTCGCGCTGTTCGGCATCGGGCTTCTGGGCGAGTACGTCGGCCGCATCTATGCGCAGGTGCGTGAGCGCCCGCGCTATGTGGTCGAGGCGGTGCTCGAGGCGGCCGAGGACTCGGCGCTCACGGTGGATGAGCCGTCGGGTCGGGCGGCCGCGGTCGCAAGCACGGGCATCGGCTCGTGACGCGGGCGGTCGTATTCGCCTACAGCGAGGTGGGGGTGCGCTGCGTTCGGGAGCTTCTCGCGCAGGGCGTCGAGATCCCGCTGCTGTTCACGCACGCGGACGATCCCAACGAGTCGCACTGGTTCGCGAGCGTCGCGGACCTCGCCCGCGAGAAGGGCCTCAAGACCGCGACTCCGCAGGACCCGAACACCCCGGAGTGGCTGGATGCAGCGCGCGCCGCGCGACCCGATTTCCTGTTCTCGTTCTACTACCGTCATCTGCTCAAGCCCGCCTGGCTCACGCTTGCGCCGCGCGGCGCTCTCAACATGCATGGCTCGCTGCTGCCCAAGTATCGGGGCCGGGCACCGGTGCACTGGGCGATCATCGCGGGGGAGCGCGAGACCGGCGC
>Ga0070734_10003375_pt1 | contig 16889 bp, 15 predicted proteins | sample Coa_R1_8_FD_66444 | JGI IMG/M metagenome (GOLD analysis project Ga0070734, IMG submission 66444) | Surface soil microbial communities from Centralia Pennsylvania, which are recovering from an underground coalmine fire - Coalmine... | ecosystem: Environmental > Terrestrial > Soil > Unclassified ... | reverse complement strand
CGATGAGCCGCTGGATCTCCATCGACCGGCCGTTAGGCTTCATCAGGTCGCGCTGATTCCGCTGGCGCCCCGAGCGCGGGAGCATCGAGTATTCGGCGGTGAGCCACCCTTCCCCGCTGTTCTTCTTAAACTGCGGAACCCGGTCTTCCACGGTCGCGGTGACGAGCATGTGGGTATCGCCGATCTGAATCAGGCAGGAGCCTTCGGCGAACTTGGCGTACCCGCGTTCGAGCTTCAGCGGTCGGAGTTGGTCTGGCGCGCGGCCATCGTGACGCATGGGGTGAGCGTACCTGCCGGTCTAGAGCGGCGCCGGGGCGGCCGGTTGTCCGGTGGTCGCGCTCTCGAGGGCGGCATGGCTGATCGCCAGCGCGTGGAACCCCTCTTCGGGACCGACCGGCGCAGGCTTGCCGCCGGCAAAGGCATCCAGAAACGCGCGGAGTTCCTGGTAGTAGGGGTCGTCCGTGGCCGCCAGGTTCGCCTCGTAGCTGTTCTTGCCCTCGACGCACAGGGTAAGGCTCGCGGCGCGACGGCTGTCGTACGCCAAGAGCCCGTCGCTTCCGGCGATCTCGAAGGCGGTGGCAAAGCCGGCCGGATCCAGCCATGTGGATTCGACGTGGGCCACGGCGCCTCCGTCGAGGGTCAGGAGGGTGAGGGCGTAGTCGGGACCGGCGCCCTTCGATGCAGCAACGGAACGAGCAAATACGCTCTTCACCTCGCCGAACGTCCACCGCAGCCAATCGAAGTCGTGGATGGCGAGATCGATGAGCACGCCCCCGGAGCGTTTATGGTCCATGAACCACTGATCGGAGCCCTGGGGAGCTGATCCGCCGCGGTGCGTACGGATTGCGGCGGGGCGGCCGACGGCGCCGGACTTGACCAGCTCGTGCGCGCGACGAAACTCGGGAAAGAAGCGAACCACTTGCCCGACGCCGAACGGGGTTTTCGCCTTGGAGACCGCCTCGATGATGCGCCGAGCCGCGTCCAGGGTCCGGGCCATCGGTTTCTCGCAGAAGACGGCTTTTCCGAGCCCGATCGCCTGGAGCCCGATCTCCTCGTGCATGTCGGTCGGAAGGCAGATGTCGACGACATCGGCCGCTCGGATAAGCGCGTCGACGCTTTCCAGGGGTTTGGCGCCGGCGAAGTCGGCAAGCCGATGCAGGCGGTCGGCATGCCGGTCGAACGCGAGGAGCTCGACGTCCGGCATGTTGCGGTAGGCCTTGGCGTGCACGCCGCCCATACCGCCGGTCCCGATAATCCCAACCTTCATCGCTGGGGAGTCTACTGGCTCGTGAGAGGGCGCTACTTGGGGGCGGCGGCGTTCGGCTTTGGGTGCTCAGGTTGGAACCTTTGAAAGTCCAGGTAGAGCGCGCCAACGATGAGCATGAATAACGCGCTGACGCCTACCGTTGCGATGACGCCCTGTGCCCGCATGCTCAAGCGACGCCCTCGGCGAAGCATCTCGGCCAAGGCGACCAGCATTTGCCCGCCGTCCAACGGGAAGATCGGGAGCAGGTTGAAGATGCCGAGCGAAATGCTAAGGATCGCGGCGGTTTGGACTACTTGGCCCAGGCCCTCGTTGGTGGCCTCGGCGGTTACCCTAACGATCGAGACAGGGCCGCCCACCTGATCCTTCAACTGGTTCCAATGGAGCGCGCTCTTAACTAGACCGACGACGGTGACGACCGGTACCAGGCAGGCTTCCCGCGTGGCGTCTCCGAACGGCATCGGCGTGTGGATCTGAGCCGTGATGGCGCCAATTTTGCCCTGAATCTCCTTCTTGTCCGAGAGGTCGAGCGTGGAGTCGAACACGGGCGTCGGCTCTTTGTCGCGCATTGGGGTCACGACAAGCTCGAGCCTCTTGCCGGCGCGCTCAACGTTGAAGTGAAGGGGTACCTCCGGGTGAGACCGGACAGCCTGGATGACTTGGAAGTAGTCGGTGATGTCCTGTCCGTCGACGGCGAGAATGCGGTCGTGCTCCTTCAGACCTGCGGCCGCCCCTCGACCCTGCGGATCGACATACGCCACCACCGGTTCATGGCTCAGACTCGCCTTGCCGACAACCATGTTGTAGGGCACCAGGATGACGAGTCCGGCGAGGACGCTGAACACCGGGCCCGCTGCCAGCACGACGAAGCGCTGCCAGGGTGGACGGCTAAAGAATCCGCCCGGCACTTGCGCCTCCCGACCCTGCTCCTCCGGCGTCATCCCGCGGATCCGAACGAAGCCGCCGATGGGGAGTGCCCGGACGGTGAAGTTGGTGACTTCGGCGAGGTAGGAGCCCTCGGGATCTCGCACGAGCTCTCCCGGCTCGCTGCACGCCTCGAGCATCTTCGGAAGCCCCTCGGGCATGGGGACCTCCAATTCGCCGCGCTCCCAAGCGTCGGCTTGTTGCTCGGTGAGCGGAATCTTGTACTTCCGACGGTAGTAGATGCCGAGGATCGGGCGGCCGAAGCCGACCGCGAACTCCTCGACCCCCATCCCGAACCAGCGGGCGAAGAGATAATGGCCAAGCTCGTGGGCAAATACGAGCACGGTGATCATCGCCAAAAAGACGATGACGACCTCGGCATAGAAAAGCAGGTGGGACATGGGCTACGTGGAGACTATCGGGCCAACTCCGCCATAACTTCACGAGCAACGCGCCGGACGTCAGCGTCGGCTTGCAGCAGGTTCTCCAGCGTTGGTTTCATCGACTCATGCCGTTCCATCGTACGCTCGACGGTTTCGGCGATCTGTAGAAATTGAACGCCGCCGGCGAGGAAAGCGTTCGCAGCAATTTCATTCGCCGCGTTGAACGCACAAGGCATCGTACCGCCAACATCCATCGCCTTTCGAGCGAGGCCTAGGGCCGGAAACGCGGTCTCGTCGATCGCCTCGAAGGTCAGTTCTGGCGAATCCAGCGGATTCCAGGGCTTGAGGGTGTTGGGCAGGCGGTCCGGGTAGCTCAGCGCGTAGAGGATCGGCAGACGCATATTTGGCCAGCCGAGCTGCCCGAGAACGCTGCCGTCCCGGAACTTGACGAATGAGTGGACGATGCTCTGGGGGTGGATGACCGCCTTGACGTTTGAAATGGGCACATCGAACAGCCAGCGTGCCTCGATGGTCTCGAGAGCCTTGTTCATGAGCGTCGCGGAGTCTATCGTGATCTTTCCTCCCATGCGCCAAGTCGGGTGATTCAGGGCCTCGTCAGCCGACACTTTGGCCATTTGGTCGCGGCTCCAGCCCCGGAAGGGGCCGCCGCTGGCGGTGATGATCAGCTCCTCGATCTGGTCGGTTCGGTAGCCCTGCAGGCACTGAAAGAGCGCGCTGTGCTCGCTGTCGATGGGGCGTAATTCGACTCCCGCCTCTCGAACCAAGGGCATGACGACCTCGCCGGCGGCAACCAGAACCTCTTTGCTTGCCAGGGCGATCGTCTTCCCGGCTTTAATCGCCTCGACCGTGGGCTGGAGGCCGATCACCCCGGCGACGCTGACAACGACGATGTCGGCATTCGGCACGGTCGCGGCCTCGACCAAACCTTCGACCCCGGATTCGTCGAAGAGCCAGGTTTTTGGGTTGCCGAACCTGGCTGCTTGCTCGGCAAGGAGCGCGCGGTTGGAGCGAGCCGCGAGGCCGACGATTTCGAAGCGATCCGGATACGCCGAAACGACGTCGAGGGTTTGGGTGCCGATGCTCCCCGTCGAGCCGAGTAGGACAATTCGCCTTCGGTCGACCACGCGGCGAGTCTACTTCGCCGAACCTCCACCCCCCACCCTCCATCCTCCAACTGCCATAATCTCGCTCATGCCCGCCGCCCTTGGAACCGACACGCGCTTTCGCCTTGGCGAAGCGCGGGCCAAGGAGCTGGCGGAGGCTTACGGCACGCCACTTTACGTGCTCGACGAGGGACACTTTCGCGCCCGAATCAAGCGGTACCGGGCCGCCGCCGAAGCGGCGCACCCGAACAGCGAGATCACGTTCGCCTGCAAAGCCAATTCGACGCTCGCGCTGCTGAAGATCGCCGACTCGGAGGGCTGCGAAATCGACGTCGCCAGCGAGGGCGAACTCCGGGCTGCGCTGCGCGCGGGCGTGCCGGCCAGCCGGTGCCACCTCCACGGTAACAACAAGCAGGAAGGCGAGCTCAGGTTCGCGATCGACTCCGGCATCGGCCAGATCGTGGCCGACCACTTTACCGAGCTCGAGACGCTGGCGACGATGCTCGAAGGGGACAAGACGAAGGTCGTGCTCCGGCTGGCGCCGGGCGTGGATCCCGTCACGCACGCGAAGATTTCCACCGGGCAGGCGGACACCAAGTTCGGCTTCAACATCGCGGACGGGAGCGCGGAGGCGGCCACCGTGCGATGTTTGGAGCTGGGACTGCCGCTCATCGGCTTCCACTGCCATGTGGGTTCGCAACTCCTGGATCCCGAGGCGCAGCGGGCGGGCGGCGAGCACTTAGCCGCGTTCGCCGGCCGGATGCTGAAGGAGCACGGCTTCAAGACCGAACACCTGAACGTCGGCGGCGGCCTGGGGGTCAAGTACACGGACGAGGACGAGCCGATGGCGGTAGAGGAGTTCTGCCGCTTGATCGTGGATGCGGTGCTGCCGCCGCTTCGAGCCGTTGGCCTCGATCCCGTCTTGGCCCAGGAGCCGGGACGCTCGCTGATCGCCGAAAGCGGCGTCACGCTCTACCGGATCGGCGTGATCAAGACGGTGCCGACAAAGGGTGCCGAGCACCGCACTTACGTGGCGGTCGACGGCGGGCTCAGCGATAATCCGCGGCCGGTGATGTACGGGAGCCGTTACACGGTGGAGCGGGTGGCCCACGGCGCCGCCGCCCCGGACTGGATTCCCGCCCGGCCCCAAGTCCCCGTCATGAGCCCGTCGGGCGACGGGATTGTGGTCACGATCAGTGGCAAGCACTGCGAAACGGACCGGCTGTTCGAGGACGTGGTGTTGCCGGCGGATACGCGCGAGGGCGATCTGCTTCAGGTTCTGTGCACGGGCGCGTACAACTCGAGCATGGCGAACAACTACAACCGGTATCCCCGGCCGGCGACGGCATTGATCCTCGAAAGTGGCGGCCACACCCTGATCCAGCGACGAGACACGTGGGACGAGATGGTTGCGCGCGAGGTCGTCCCGCCAGGTTTGGGTCGATGATCGGCGACATTAACCCGACGCGGGTGATCGCCCAGATCATCGTCATCTTCTTTGGTATTGGGCTTCACGAGTTCGCGCACTGCAAGTTCGCCGACCTGGCGGGAGATCCGACGCCCAGCTACTACGGGCGGGTGACCCTAAACCTGTTCAGGCACTTCGACCCGGTGGGAGCGGTCTTCATCCTTATCACGATCCTGAGCGGGTGGGGCATCGGATGGGGTCGCCCGGCGCCAATGAACCCGAACAAGATGCGGAATCCACGTTGGGATTGGTTCATCGCCGTCATCGCGGGCCCACTCTGTAACGTTCTTCAGGCCGTGGTATACGCCGTGGCGCTTCGACTCGCCATTGGCATGGGTGCGTTCAGAGACGTGGATCCTGCGAGCAATTTTCTCTTTCTAGTTCTGTTCCTGGGAGTCTTAACCAACCTCGCACTCGCGACGTTCAATATGATTCCGCTCGGCCCGTTGGACGGAAAGTGGTTGCTCGGGATCCTGCTCCCGGAGCGGTTGAGATATAGCTGGTTCAAGCTCAATGACCAATTCGGATTTCTGGTTCTGTTCGCACTCATCTTCCTGTTTCCCGGCGCGCTGAGTCGGATCATGTCGGGTCCGATCACCGCCGCATTCATGGTCCTCATGGGGATGCACGCCTGATGGCATCTCAAACCCCCGCACGCACCATCCTCTCCGGCATGCGGAGCACCAATCCGAGGCTGCACATCGGCAACTATGAGGGCGCCCTCCGGAACTGGGTGAAGCTCCAGGACGAGTACAAGATGTTCTCGATGGTCGCGGATTGGCACGCGCTGACCACCCATTTCGAGGATCCCGGCGACATCGGCCGCAACTCCCGCGAGATCGCCAAGGACTTCATCGCCGGCGGTATCGACCCCGGTCGCTCGGCCATCTTCGTGCAGTCCCACGTCAAGGAGCACGCCGAGCTCTACCTGCTGTTCAGCATGGTCACGCCTCTGGGGTGGCTCGAGCGGGTGCCCACCTTCAAGGAGAAGAAGGCCGAGCTCCAAGCCGACTCAGTCCCGTTCGGGCTGCTCGGCTACCCGGTGCTGCAGGCGGCGGACATTCTCCTTTACAAGCCGTATGGCGTCCCGGTTGGCAAGGACCAGGCGCCGCACCTGGAGGCATCCCGGGAGATCGGCCGCCGCTTCAACCACCTCTACAAGCCGGTCTTCCCGGAGTTTGTGAACATCATCGGCGACGTGGCCATCCTCCCCGGGTTGGACATGCGCAAGATGTCCAAGAGCTACGACAACTGCATCTACCTCAACGAATCGCCGGACGAAACCGCCGCGAAGATCCAAAAGGCGTTCACCACCCCGACCAAGATCAAGCTCACCGATCCAGGCGTTCCCGAGGGGTGCGCCGTGTGCCAGTACCTGAAGCTCTACTCCACCAACTGGGAGACCCAGTGGGACGAGGACCGCAAGGGGTTGAGGGGCTGCAGCCAAAACAAGCGGGAGTGCATCGAGGCGGTCAACGAGTTCCTGCGGCCGATGCGGGAGAAGCGCGCTTCGATCAGCGACGGCGACATCGAGTCGATTCTGGAGGACGGCGCCCGCCAAGCCCGTGAGGTGGCCGCGGCCACGATCGCGGAGGTTCGGGAAGCCATGACCGTTTACTAATGCTCTCCGAAATCCGCGCCATCTACTTCGACCTGGACGACACCCTCTGCGGCTATTGGGACGCATGCAAGCAGGGGCTGCGCGAGACGTTCGACTTGGTTCCGGTTGAAGGAGCCGCGCCCGCTCAGGTGATGGACGCCTGGGCGCGGGCTTTCCGCGAGTTCTGCCCCAACCTGCGCGACCTCGGCTTCTACGAGAAGTATCTGGTCGAGGGCGGCCACACTCGCCTCGAGCAGATGCGCCGGACGCTGGGCTTGCTCGAAGTTGAAGACGAAGCCCTCGCCCTTCGATTGAGCGACACGTACTTAGAGCGCCGGCACGACGCTCTGAAGCTCTTCCCCGAGGCACGCGAAGTGCTGGATGCCTTGCGAGCGCGCTACCCCTTGGGGCTGATCACGAACGGGCCGGCGGACGTTCAGCGCGAGGAGATCCGGCTGCTGGAGATCGGCGACTGCTTCGTGAACGTGTTCATCGAGGGTGAACTCGGTTTCGGCAAGCCTGAGCCCGAAGTTTTCCGGCAGGCGGCGTCAGCGGTCGGGTTCGGGCCAAGCGAACTGTTGTTCGTGGGCAATAGCTACCGGCACGATATCAAGCCCGCGATCAAGGCGGGTTGGAAGACGGCGTGGATTCGGCGGGACTCGGACGTCCCGCCAAGCTCCTCGGGGGCCCGGTCGGCACCCGAGGTGCTGCCAGAGGGAGCGCCGGCCCCGACGCTGGAGCTGGGTTCGCTCAGCGAGCTGTTGCAGCATCTCGTCTAATGCCCCGGAGCAAACCCGATCGACCGGTCCTGAATGGATGCGGAGCGGCCGAGCACCGAAGCTGAAGCGGTAGGCGGCGACCGCACAAACTCACCCTGCACCCCTTGCACCTTGAGGTGCCCGTCCGGCTGCAGCTCCATGAAGGCGAAGAGCGGCGCCGTATACGGGTGCATGCCGTTGAACCAGAAGTAGCTCGCCGAGTTCACGCAATAGAAGGGGGTCTCGTCCACGTGCTCGAGCCGGTCCACGTGCAGGTGGCCGAACATGGACAGAGCGACCGCGCCGGCCGGATTGGCCTTGCCCGCAGCGGCGATGACATCGAGCACCTCCCGCTGCTCGGGCGGAACGGCTTGGCCCAGCTCCGCAAAGCCTAGCGGCTGATGCGAGATCAGGATCACCGGCTCTCGCGAAGCCCGAACCTCCTTGTCCAGCCAGACGAGCTGCTCAGGATCGGCCCAGTTGCAGGAGGCGCCATCGGCGAAGTAGTTGCCGTTGGCGTAGCTGTTCAGCTTGCCGTACTTCTTGAAGTGGTTCAGGTCAAGGACGACGAAGCGGTAGCCGCCGATGACCTGGGAATAGTAACGGCCAGGCATACCGAACGCGAACGTCGCGGTCGCCTTGTCGCACTTGTCCATGTCGTGGTTGCCGAGCACACCGAGCCTGCGTCCCCGGATCGACCGCCACAGGTCGAGGCACCGTTTCGCACCCGGGTCGGAATAGCAGAAGTCGCCCATTTGGAGCACCGCGTCGTGGTCATGTCGCGCCCGCACGCCCGCGACGAATGCCTCGAACCTGGACAGCGCGTCGGGTGCGAGGCCGTGGTGGAGATCCGCGAGGACGGCAAGCTTGACCGTTCGATCCGGCCAGTTCGGCCCGGTTCGAAGCGGAATCAGCCGGCTGAACGCGACGGCTGCGGAGCCGGAGAGGAACTCGCGGCGGGAGAGCATGGTTGGATTCTGGCCCACGTCAGTACACTCGCGGGGTGCTCTTCACTTCGCTCGTATGCCTCGCCGCCATGAGCCCTCAAAGAACCTACTGCAACCCGGTGAACCTGGACTACGGCTACACGCCGATTCCCGACTTCGCGGCTCAGGGCAAGCACCGGGCGACCGCCGACCCCGCGATCGTCATGTTCAAGGGCGACTACTACCTCTTCTCCACCAACCAGTGGGGCTACTGGTGGTCGGAGGACATGCTCAACTGGCACTTCGTGCCCCGGCGGTTTCTCAAGCCCGAAAACAAGACCTACGACGAGCTCTGCGCGCCCGCAATTTGGGTTCAGGATGGCGCGCTATACGTGATCGGCTCGAGCTACACCAAGCAGTTCGCGATCTGGAAGAGCATGAACCCGCGGGTCGACGACTGGACAATCGCGAAAGACAACTTCTCAGTCGGGGCGTGGGACCCGGCGTTCTTCCTCGACGACGACGGGCGGCTGTATCTGTACCATGGCTCCAGCAACACGTTCCCGCTCTACGGGTGGGAGATCGATCCGAAGACCCTGGACCCGATCGGCAAGCACTACTCGCTCGTCAAGCTCCACGACGACGTTCACGGCTGGGAGCGGTTCGGCGAGGCCAACGACAACACCTTCCTCAAGCCGTTCATCGAAGGCTCCTGGATGACCAAGCACAACGGCAAGTACTACCTTCAATACGGCGCGCCGGGAACCGAATTCAGCGGCTACGGAGACGGCGTGTACGTCGCGTCCAAACCGATGGGACCGTTCACGTATCAGGCCCACAACCCGTTCTCATCCAAGCCGGGCGGCTTTGCGCGGGGCGCCGGACACGGGGCCACCTATCAGGACCGGTTCGGCAACTGGTGGCACGTGTCCACCATCGCGATCGGGGTGAAGAATAACTTCGAGCGGCGCATCGGGATCTGGCCGGCCGGCTTCGATAGCGACGACGTCATGTACTGCGACCAGGCCTACGGCGACTATCCGACCTACCTGCCGGATGGCCGCGAGGATCACTTGAAGAGCCGCTTCACCGGCTGGATGCTGCTGAACTACAACAAGCCGGTTCGGGTTTCTTCGACGCTGGGCGGGCACGCGCCGAACTTTGCGGTGGATGAGAGCATCAAGACCTACTGGTCGGCGGCGACCGGCGACAAGGGCGAGTGGTTCGAAAGCGATCTCGGGGCGCCGAGCGACGTGTACGCCCTGCAGATCAACTTCGCGGACCAGGATGCCGAATTCCTCGGCAAGCAGCCGGGGCTCTACGAGCAGTACGTGGTCGAGTCCTCACTCGACGGCGAGCACTGGGCGCCGCTGATTGACAAGCGGGGGTCCAAGGTGGACGCCCCGCACGAATACATCGAGCTGGCTTCGCCGGTGCGAGCGCGCTACTTGAGGATGACGAACTATCACGTGCCCTCCGGCAAATTCGCCCTGAGCGGGTTCCGTGTGTTCGGCAAAGGGAACGGCGCGGCGCCCAAGCAGGTGCAGCACTTCGTGGTGCTGCGTGGGGAGTCCGAACGCCGCAACGCGTGGCTGAAGTGGCAGGCTTCCGACGACGCCACCGGCTACGTGATCTATGCGGGAGTCGCGCCGGACAAGCTCTACAGCTCGGTGATGGTTTACGACGCGAACGAATACTACTTCCGGGCGATGACCAAGAATCTGCCCTACTACTTCCGCATCGAGGCGTTCAACGAGAACGGGATTTCAGCGCGGAGTGAAGTGTTCGAGGCCAAATAGCTACTTGCGCTTGTCCTTCTTGCCGGGAACGGATTTGGGCGCCGCGGCCGCGCGGCTGGCGGCGTTGTCCGCCTGCTTGGCCTTGTACTTGTCGCCTGTGCCAGACGAGTTCTTCTTCGGTTTTTTGTCTCCCATAGGCCGAGTATAGCTGTGGGAGCTACAGCCCCCTCTGCGCCATCTCGATCGCCTTCAGGCTGGCCCGCGCCTTATTGCAGCTTTCCCGGTACTCGTAGCCGGGATCGGAGTCGTAGACGACGCCACCGCCGGCCTGAATATACGCCTTGCCGTCCTTGACCAGCATGGTGCGGAGGGCGATGCACGTGTCCATGTTCCCGGAGCTCGAAATGAAGCCGACCGCACCGGCGTAGCTGCCGCGGCGGGTGCCCTCCAGCTCGTCGATGATCTCCATCGCCCGGACCTTCGGAGCGCCGGTGGTGGTGCCGGCGGGGAAACACGCCCGCAGCAGATCGTAGGCGTCCAGGTCGTCCCGCAGCTCGCCGGTCACGTCGCTCACGATGTGCATCACGTGCGAGTAGCGCTCCAGCACCATGAGGTCGTTCACCTTGACCGTCCCGTACTTGCAAACCCGGCCGACGTCGTTGCGCCCCAGATCGACGAGCATGACGTGCTCGGCCCGCTCCTTCTCGTCGGCGAGCAATTCCTCGCCGAGGCGGCGATCTTCCTCGGGGGTGGAGCCGCGCCAGCGGGTGCCGGCGATCGGCCGCACGTGCGCCAAGCCGTCGTGAAGCGAAACCAACAGCTCGGGCGAGGCGCCGACCACGTCGAACTCGATGAACCGGAGGAGGAACATGTAGGGCGACGGATTGATCGACCGGAGCGCACGGTAGAGGGTGAGCGGATGGGCATCCAGCTTCGAACAGAAGCGCTGGGCGGGGACCATTTGAACCCCGTCGCCCTGGGTGATGTAGGCGATCATCCGGCGCACCATCTCCTCGAACTGCTCCTGGGTGACGTTCGTCTCGACGGGGTGCACGGGAAAGCTGCCGGTTGGTAGGGGTGGGAGCGGGCCCTGTAGCCGCTCGGCGACCCGGTCGACTTCCGCCTGGGCGGCGGTCTGGGACGCAGTGTCCGGCGCCGCCGGCGCCATGATCTTGATCGTGTTCTTGGCGTGGTCGAAAGCGACGACGGTGGAGGTGAGCATCATCGCCATGTCGTCGACGTTAAGGTCGTCCTCGGTGGAGTCGGGCAGACGCTCGAAATACCGAACGATGTCGTAGGCAAGCATGCCGACGGCGCCCCCGGCGAAGGGAGGAAGGCCCGGCTCGGAGATGGGAACGGGCGGGCCGAGTTCCTCCTTGAGGAGGTCGAGGGGATCCTGGTCCGCGTCGAGCACTCCAAAGGTGGTGTCGCCGGGGACGTCGCGCATGATGCGGCCGTTCTTGGTTCGAAGCACGACTCGCGGCCGAACGCCTAGGAGCGAGTAGCGGCCAACCTGTTCCCCGCCGGTCACGCTTTCGAGGAGGAACGAGTAAGGCTCGTCGTGGGCAAGCTTCCAGTAGGCGCTGACGGGGGTTTCGACGTCGGCGAGAAGCTCTCGAATCACCCAAACCGGCGCGCCGGTTTGGGTCGTAACGGCGGGCGGCGTTGGGTTTGGCATGATGCTATTTTGCGAGATGGCGGGCCGGCGATGGGTGGACTGTTGATTGTCACTTGATGATGTCGTAACCGCGGAGCAGGCTCGCATCATACATAACGTCGCCGCGCAGGGTCAGCCAGAGCATGCGACCGCCCAGGTGATCCCGCAAGGACTGTGCTCGCTCGCCGAGTTCGGGCGCCTTGAACCAAACATCGCCGCCGACGGTGAAATCCATGTTGTTCTTGTGGAGCAACACAAGCAGGTGGTAAAGGGTGTCGTAGTCCTTTAGCTGTGCCATCAGCCAGCGTGAGAAGTCCCGCGGCCGATCTGCCTTTGAAGTCATCTGATCGAGCACATCCCGGTAGTTCCTGACCGTTTGCAGGTTCCGATTCGCCCATGCGACCGTCTCGCCGTAGACCCGCAGTGCCTCCTCGACCAAGTCCTTGACGCTGGATCCTTGCGTCAATTGGTGATCGGCCAATATCAGAAGGTAATACATCGTCGAGTTTGTAACCCGCCGAAGCGAGCGATAGCGGCGTGTCGCGATTGGCCGTTGAACCTGCGTTTCCAGAAGCTCCGTACGTAGCGCGCGGCAGATCGTCAGAGCCTCTTGCAAGTGAACGATATCGTGAGTCACGTCATACCTATTTCGATGCAATATGGCGCGCCAGAGTTGGAAATCGAACTCGACTTCCGTGCAGTCCGTTGCAAGCTCGATCTGGATGCGATGCTTGGAATCACTCCAGATCGCCCTGGCGGCATCCAACGATGACATTGCGGCATCGATGTTCTCGATCGAAAGCTTTGTTTGCTCCTTTCCAATCAAGTAGCTCGACTCGACCAGCCTGATGACCATGTAGCTCTTTCGGTAGTGAGCCCAAAAGCGAATAACCGGAAAGTCTGACTTGGTGAGCTCATCGAAAATTGCGCTCGCTATGTCGGGAAAACGTGGGCGCTCGGTGAAGTAGCACATCGTGATGGCTCTTTCGAACCGAGCAGCCTCAAGCAGCTCACGCAAGAACTTTTGCTCGTCCTTTCTGCGGCGGTCAAGCGCCTTGCCCCGCTTCCCGGCGGATAGGTTCTCTGTCCGCTCGTCAAATGAAGCGAGCTCCTTGGCGACTTGGAAACAGAGCTCGTGCACGATTCTCAGGGCGTTGCCAAAACGACCGAATCTGCGCTGCTGGTACACCGATCTGAAGTCGTCGGCCACGTGACGAAGAGATGGCGGGGCAAGCTTGAAATAGTTGCCCTTGATGTCGTAGTTCTGGTGAAACACGCCGAAGGGGACCTGGTAACCCGAGTTGTGTTCCTGCCAGGTGTCATAGATCATCTGCATCAGGTCATCCGCTGATCCAAGTTGCGACCCGAGGTTGCGCAGCAGGTCCTTGACGTGCTGAGGGACGCTTCCCTTATAGGACACCTTGTGGCTCTGCTCGGCCCACGCATCCTCTAGAACGGTTCGAATCTGAAGCTCGAACTGGAATTGTCGCGGGCTGTGCTCGGTGCGCAGCGTCGCCAAGATTGTTCGCTGAACCGACGCATACCCCGAGGGATCACGGACGATATCGACTTGGAGATTGTCAAGGATTTCTTCTATCTTCAGTTGGGACATATCCTCGTCCTCAACCGGAGGCTTCGGTTCTGGCTCGTCAGGCTTGGCAAGCCTCTTAGCCTCCAAAAAAGATAGATGCTCCACGTCTCGAATGAATTGCGGACTTGAGTAAAGGTAATTGAGGGGAGGGTTAAAGAACTTCCATCGACCCTTGTTCTTAGCGACGTGCAGCGACTCGATCTGCGATACGTTTGAGAGATTCAGCCCTAACCTGATGATCGTATTGATTGCTCGGAGGACGCGGATCTTGTGAAATTGGCTCTCGACCACGACCCGCAGCCCGATGAGATCCTCGTACCCCTTAGCCGATGTTGCCTGATGCAGACTGGAAAAACGGTCGAGCGAGAGGCCCTTACGCTCGAGAGAATCGTCAGTTTTGACGCGCCCCTTGATCGTGTAGACACCAAAATGCTCGATCGCGTCCTCGCTGACCGTGCTATCCGCGAAGAGCCGCGACAGCTCCCGCTTAAGCACGTCCAGGGCAACTTCAGCTTGCTTTCGTACGTCGTTGGAAGATAGCTTGCTCACGTGAGACGCGTATTTTAGCACCACGGGGATTCAAGGTGGTAATAAGGGGTTCAGGGATCCACATGCGACTCGATCCGTGGATCTCGTCGGTCCGCATCACGGGTCGCTGACCCGTGGCACGGTGGTGGAGGGCGAAATCTATAATCACCTCATGCCCGGGTTCACCACCCACACCGGTTCGATCGCCATCCTCGCCCAAGACAACGTGGACACCGACCGGATCATCCCGGCGCGGTACCTCACCCACGTTTCCAAGGCCGGGTACGGCGACTGGCTATTTCAAGACGTGCGCGGCCCCGAGTTCCCGCTCGACCAGCCGGCAGCCAAGGGCGCCACGATTCTCGTCGTCGGCACCAACTTCGGTTGCGGCTCCAGCCGAGAGCACGCGGTGTGGGCCATCCAGCAGGCCGGGTTTCAGGCGGTGGTCGCCCGGCACGACCCGGAAAGCCCCGGCTTTTCCGACATCTTTCGGCAGAACGGCGCCAACTGCGGCCTGCTGCTGGCCGAGCTCGACCCGTGCCAGCACCAGAAGCTGGTCGAAGCCGGGCAGGGGGCGACGGTGACGGTCGATCTGCGGGAGCAGAGCATCCAGTGCTCCGGCGGAGTGCTCGACTTCGAGATCAACCCGGCCACTCGCGATGCGCTGCTCCAGGGGCTCGACCTGATCGGGACGACGCTCGTGCTCGAAGACGCGATCAAGAAGTACGAGGAGCGCGACGACACGTTTGTTCCAACCCGGGAGGGGGTTTGAGGGACCCCCTCCTTCGCGGCGGCGAAGCCGGAGCCAGGTTCCCCTGCAAGCAGCGGCACCTGGTACTCCTGGTTCTCCTGGCGGCGGGCTGCGCGAAGCCGCCCGATGCCGCCAAGCCCGCCGAAAACCCGATAGAAAAGTCGACTAACCAAGACTACGCCGCACTCCGCCACTTCCCGCTCAAGGAGCTCATGCGGTCGGGGGTGAAGGTGAACGGCAAGGAGATTCCGGTCTGGGTGATGGATACCGAGGCCAAGCGGGCAGAGGGGTACATGTACCTTCGCCCGGAGGACGCGCCTGACGGCCACGGCATGATCTTTCTGTTCCCCGCCGTCGAGAAGGACTACACGACTCACGGCTTCTATATGGCCAATTGCCTGCTCGAGCTCGACATCGCCTTCATCGGTCCGGACAAGAAGGTGCTCAACGTTCAGCGCGGCAAGAAGCTCGATCCCACCAACCTCCCGGCGACCGGGCCCTACAAGTACGTGCTGGAGCTCAAGGCCGGCGAGGCGGCCAAATTCGGAGTCAAGGCCGGCGTGAAGGTCGACATCCCGAGCCACTTGGAAACGAAGGAATGAAATACGACATCCCCCAACCGGTCCGCACCGACGGCGACACCTCGTGGTTCACGGAGGCCCGCTTCGGCATGTTCATCCACTGGGGGCTCTACGCCCTGGCTGCGCGGCACGAGTGGGTCAAGAGCATCGAACGCATCTCCGATGCCGACTACCAAAAGTATTTCGAGCGGTTCGATCCCGATCTCTTCGATCCGGACGCCTGGGCCCAGGCGGCGGCGGACGCCGGGATGAAGTACTTCGTCATCACGACAAAGCACCACGAGGGCTTCTGCCTGTGGGACAGCAAGCTCACCGACTATAAGGCGACCAACACGCCGGCCGGCCGGGACCTGCTCCGCCCGATGGTGGAAGCGTTCCGCAAGCGCGGCATGCGGGTGGGCTTCTATCACTCCCTTCTCGACTGGCACCACGATCACTACACGATCGACCAACACCATCCGGCCCGCGATGGAGATGTAGCCGCGTTCGACAAGGGGCGCGATCTGAGCAAGTACACCGACTTCCTGCACGCGCAAACCCGCGAGCTGCTTACCGAGTTCGGGCGGGTCGACATCCTCTGGTACGACTTCTCGCCCGCAGCCTCGGACCGGTTTCCGGGCAAGGGGAAAAACGAGTGGCGAAGCGACGAGTTGATCAAGCTCGTGCGAAGCCTGCAGCCGAAGATCATCCTCGACGACCGGCTGGAAATCGACCAGGACCTGAAGACGCCGGAGCAATTCCAACCCGCGGGTTGGGTACAGGTGAACGGGAAACCGGTGGTTTGGGAAGCGTGCCAAACATTCAGCGGGAGCTGGGGCTACCATCGCGACGAGGCGAGCTGGAAGAGCGTCGACCTTCTCATCCGGATGCTCGTGGACACCGTCAGCAAAGGCGGCAACCTCTTGCTGAACGTCGGCCCCACCGGCCGCGGCGAATTCGACCATCGGGCGCTGGAGCGGCTGGCCGGCATCGGCCGCTGGATGCGGCGGCACGGGCGCAGCATCTACGGCTGCACGCAGGCGCCGAGCGATATGCACGCCCCGTCCGACGTCCGCTACACGTTCAACCCGGCCACCGAGCGGCTCTACGCCCATCTCTTCGCTTATCCGTTCCGGCACCTCTTCCTGCCTGGGCTCAAGGGCAAGGTCAAGTACGCGCAGCTCCTGAACGATGCGTCGGAGGTCAAGATTCTCGCCTCGGTGCCCGAGCACGGCTACGGGGCTGGGGTCGAGGGTCAATCCAAGCGCGACGCGATAACCCTGGAATTGCCGATACCCGGACCGAACGAGCCCGTCCCAGTGGTTGAGCTATTTCTCAAGTGACATAGCCGCCAAAGGGGTGCCAAAATATTGGAACCCCTCGGGGAGAGTGCCGAATGCAAAGATCGCCGTCGATTCTTCCGCTGCTCGTGCTGGCCGTCGCCGCGAACGCTGCCGCGTCATCCGACGACTGGCTCGCGACGCCGACCCGGGCCTACGCGGCGATGCCGCCGACCGCGGTGACGGACGGAAAGGTGAGCCGGGTTTCGTGGTCGCCGGACGGCGAGCATCTGCTGGTCGTAGAGCGGCCGATCACCACCTCGCGCGAACAGCTCC
>Ga0070734_10003374_pt1 | contig 16894 bp, 14 predicted proteins | sample Coa_R1_8_FD_66444 | JGI IMG/M metagenome (GOLD analysis project Ga0070734, IMG submission 66444) | Surface soil microbial communities from Centralia Pennsylvania, which are recovering from an underground coalmine fire - Coalmine... | ecosystem: Environmental > Terrestrial > Soil > Unclassified ... | reverse complement strand
ACGCCCGGCCCCAGCGCTTCCACCTTCACCAGCAGCGCGTCCCGGTCGCAGTCGGTCGAAATCTCCTTCACCACCAGCCGGTGCCCCGAGCTTTCGCCCTTGAGCCACAGCTTCTGTCGCGAGCGGCTGTAAAACGTGGCATACCCGCTCTCGACCGTCTTGCGGAACGCTTCCTCATTCATGTATCCGACCATGAGGACGCGCCCGCTCGCGTGGTCTTGAATGACCGCTGTCACCAGCCCATCCGCCTTCTGAAAATCCAGGTTCATGGAAAATGCAATAAAAAAGCCCGCCAGACCGCAGCGGGCGTCCTTTCTGAATTGTTTTATTGGAACTCAGGACACCGTTCGCCGCTTATAGGCATGATGGTGATGATGATGCCGGGCGGCGATGGCAGCTGTCATAAAAATCGAGTATACCAAACCTCCGGGCTCGCGCGGCTCCCCGCTCCGGCCCATAACGAAAGCCAGTGTTTGCTGTCCCCTGAGCCTGGGCCAGAATCAAAGATGAGAACCGGTGCGCCCGTTCCGCACTCATCTATAAGAATCTTTCATGAGCATCGAACCCCGGACCTTGTCGCAGCGCCTGGACGAAGGCAAACTCGCAGCCGCCGAAGCCCTGCGTTTGGCCATGAACCTCGCCGAGGCGCTCCGCAAGCTCCACGATAACGGACAGGTCTATGGTGCACTTACCCCTTCTCGCGTCGAAATCACTTCTTCAGGAGTAAGTCTGGCGGCAGTGCAGAGTCCGCAGCGGGATGTTACTCCCTACACCGCCCCCGAAGTGCTCCGCGGCCGCGTCGCCGACGCCCGCTCCGATATCTTCTCCTTCGGCTCGATTCTGTTCGAAATGGTCACGGGCCGGCCGCCGTTCGAGGGCGCGACACCGGAGGCGCTCACTGCCGCTGTCTTCAATACCCCGGCTCCCCCCACCGGTAATCCCCGCCTGGATGCCCTGATTGCCAATTGCCTGGCCAAAGATCCATCTCTCCGCTGGCAGCGAATTCAGAAAGCCCAGCTGGAGCTAAGGCTGCTCACCGTGACCGCGCGCCGCCCGGAGTCGCCCCTACAGCGCGAAAACGTCGCTGCGCTGGTTCGCACCGAAGTCCAGCATGCCCTCGCAGCCCGCTGCGACGCTCAAGATAAGACCATCGCGGAGTTCCAGCAGGCCGTGACCGCATCGATGCAGGCCATTCAGGCCCATCTCTGCACCCTCGCCGCTAACGTCACGGCCGCGCAGGAAGGCGCCAAGCGCTCCGAAGAGGCGGTATCGAAGCTGAATCCGCGCATCTCCACCCTCGAGGAACGCGGCTCCGTTCCCTCCGAACGCGTGGCCGCCACCGAATTGCTGCTCCAAACCGCCACCGAGCGCATCACCCGCACCGAAGCTACCACCGAGTCCGTTCGGAAACAGGCCGCTGATTTTGCCGAGAGCGCCGCGCTGCAACTACACGCTCTGGAACAGACCGTTCGTTCGCAGGCCGACGCCCTCGAATCGGCGCGCACCGCGCTCGCTCAAACCGACGACCTCGTCGAGCGCGTGGTAGAGGCCTTGGATTCTTTGCAGAGTATCGTGCTCGAGCGCGCCGAAGACCGCCCCGCCGGGGTCAACTGATCCCAAAGGCAAACGCCCGTATACTGCCCAAGGTATATCCCCGCTCATATCCCGACTAACTTACACCCGGAAAAACCCTGGTAGTAGCACCCGGGAAAAACATGCTAACTTTTGCCCGTATGGCGTACTTAGGCACAATCCTGTTTGCCCTATTTTTTTTGTTCTTGTCATCGAAGTCTCGGGACTTCATTCTCGGCGCGTTCAGCGCCGCGGGAGACTTCATGGATAAATGGGCGCCCTACTCCTATATCGTGCTCGCAAGCGTCGTGCTGATCCCCACCCTCGCTGCCTTGGTTCTCATCAAGTGGCCTCAGCCACCGGAGCCCGAGAACCCCATGGCCCGCTATAAAGCAGCACAGGACGTCCTCGAAGACTGACGCCGTCTTACGCCGTAGCCCGCAGCTCGTTCTGCAGTACCATCGGCTGGCGGATCGCCTCCATCTGCGCGTTACCCCGCGCCGCGCGGACGCGCAGGGCGCCATCCGACGCCAACAGACGCCCTTCCTCTTCCAGCTCCGCCAGAGCGGAATAATATTGCAGCAGCAACTGAGCGCGGGAAATTCTTTCGCCGTTCATACTTCCGCAGTTTCGTCGATTCCCGCCTTGCTTCAAAGTACTGTTCGTACGTTCGAGGTACCCCGCAATCCGGGTACCGCCGGAAACAGGTACCGCAGCAGTACGCGCGGCACTGGTGCCTCAACCGGATTCGGGTTGATAGTGCTGGTAGAGCAAGCAAACAATGCTGATCAAATACGCCAGCGGAATTGTACAGGAGGGAATGCTGATTTCCTTGCGGGGCAGCCGGCTCCGGGTTGCGGCCAAGGACAGCGACGACGTCCTCGAGTTCAATCTCGTCGACGGCACCTGGCTCTCCGAGCACTGCGAGCCCGTCACATTCGACCTTACCTTGGGGCTCCTCGAATCGATCGGGTTCATGCGCGGAGTGCACGAAGTCATTCCATCGGCGGCCCTCACCAACTACGTCAACTAAGGTCGTGCCGTTCGGGACGCATGAATGTGTTCCAGGGCGGCCCAGCGGCTTTAGTAGCGCAGCAATCCCTGGATCAAATCCAGGTCTAGCAGAAACAGGTCCCGTTCCGGCAGCGTCGCCGACGGCGGCAGACAGCTCTTCCCCATCTTTCGAAAATCGAACCACTCGGCCTTGATTCCCAGCGCCCCCAGGTAAATCACTACGTCGGCTTGTTGCTGGCGCAGCGGAAGGCTAAGCCAGGTCACGAATATATCCTGGTGCAGCCGCCGCAGCGTCCGGTCGGTCTCCTCGCTGCCGAAGTTGGCGGCCAGCTTGTGGTGGTAGCTTCCATTCTGCTCGTCGCGCATCGAGGCGATCGCCACCAGACGGCCCAATACCGAAGGATTCCGCGAGAGCTCGTCTGTGATCGCCTCCCGGAACTCGGTTGGGCTGTTGCGCGGTTCGGCCAGGTGGATGCGTGGTTCCGGCTTTGAATTGGGAACTCCGCGTTCACTGGTGCCGCGCTCGCTCCACGCCACAGACATGGCTGCCGATCCGGGCCGCGCCCGGTTCGACTCTGACTTTAAGCCGACCACTGATGCCACACAAGATTACTAGTGGTTGTACTGCGGCCGATAGGAAAGCCGTTGTCAACTAACGTCAGCATCCGCCCGTTGTCCAAACGCGAATTGCGCGCCCATGCACCAGAGTTAACATTGACGCAAACGGCAGTCCGCACACAAAATCAAGTCAGTCTTCCGGGATTCACGTTAGGAGGAGGCCGACTTTTGCAAGTTTCCGTGTCATCCACGTCGCCGACGGCCGACATTCCGACCAAGGAGCACTCCGCGGTTTCCGATCGCTTGACCAAGCTCCCCCCGTTCCATCCGGCCGCCATGAAGCTCTTGACCATTTCGGGAGAAAGCGAAACCGCCATTTCCGAGTTTGAAAAGGCGTTCAAGTCCGATCCCGCGCTCACCGCTGACCTTTTGATGGTCGCCAACTCGGCCGCGTTCGGATTCCGCGCCCGCGTTGACAATATCCGTCATGCCCTCACCCTGCTCGGCCTTGAGCGCGTGCGCTCGCTCGGCTTCACCATTGCCATGAGCATGTACGTCCGCAACCTGCCCAACACGGAGGACGTCCGCGCCGTCTGGGCTCACAGCACCGCCACCGCCGTCATCGCCGAGGTTCTCGGACGCGTCTACAGCTCTCAAGCCATGTACACGGCCGGTTTGGTTCATGACCTCGGCCGCCTCGGCCTGCTCCTCAGTGTAGGCAAAAAATATGGTGAGATCCTGACCAAGGAATTCGCGGACATGCCCGAATCGATGAAGCTCGAAAAAGTCCTCTTCGGCGTGAATCACTGCGAAGCCGGAGCCCTCGTCTCCCGCACCTGGGGCTTTCCCGACACGCTGCAAAGCTCTATGGCCAATCACCATGAGGCGTTCACGCCCGAAAACGGCACCGCCCCTGACCTGATTCGCATCTCCTGTCAGATGGCCGACTGGCTCGGTTTCCCGGAAGTGAAGCGCCAGGACGCCGATACCGCCCCTGCCCTCCCTCCCAAACTGCGCAATCATCCCGAGCTCGACCCCGAGCGTTTGCGCGGCTTGATCACCAAACAAATCGCCGTCATGAGCACGTAGGCGGCCCACTCGCCTGTTCCCGCAATCCCGGCTGCTATCCTGCTTGATTAGGAGAATCAACCGGAATGAACCCAGCCGACCCACTCTTAGCGCCCATGCGCTCCGACGAGCAGCACACCGTCGGTGGCGTGCAGGTTGACATTGCCCGCGCCGGCACAGTCCGCGTCAAGCGTATGATCTACCCGCCCGGATTTTCCTGGGACACGCATCTCCGCCCCGTGCTCGGCAAGGAATTTTGCCCCCACGCCCATGTCGGCATGATGGTGAAAGGCCAGATCAACGTGCGCTTCCAGGATGGCTGCGTCCAGGAATTCAAGGCGCCCCAATTTGTCGCCGTCGAACCCAATCACGCAGGCTGGGTAGTAGGTGACGAACCCGCTGTCCTCATCGAATTCGATTTCGAAGGCGACACCGTCGCTCGCCTCGGTCTGCAGGATGCGCATCATCATCACCAGCGGTGACGCGCCCGTGCAGATCCGCTTGACAGGCTCGCTCCGTATCAGAACAACAGCTTCAAACTGAACTGCGTCTGCCGCGCCGCTCCCGCGATCCCCGGAACCGCCAGCGATGTGATCTGGCCGGCAGTCGGGCTCAACGTGCCCTGGTAGTTGGTCTGAGCCGATCCGGCGTTGAACACTCCCGTCGCCGGGAAGTTGAAGTTCGCGTGGTTGAAGATATTGAACAGCTCGGCGCGGAACTGGATATTGAACCGCTCGCTGATCTTCGTACTCTTCATGAGACCGAAATCCGTGTTGGAGAAGCCCGGTCCGATCAAGGCGTTTCTCCCCATGTTCCCCACCGTGCCGTATGCCGACGAAGTGAAGCACGCCGGGTTGTACCACTGGTGCACATTCTGGTTCGCATAGACGTTGCACCCGCCGACCACGTTCGGGCGCGGATTATCGAAATTGTTCCCCAAATCCGCCTGGTCGCCTTCGCCCAGCGAGAACGGCACGCCCGTGTGCCACGCTTCAACCGCGGTGATCTGCCAGCCTTCCTTCAGGCGGTTCCCTTTGAACGGAAGCTGGTAGACCGCGTTGGCGGAGATGTTCTGGCGGAGGTCGTAGCTGCAGGGTCCGACATCAGCGTTCCAGTTGTAGGGATTCGTATTTGCGGACGACACGTTGTTGAAGCCCAACCCGCCATATGTGTACGCGCTGTCGATACAGTGCGACCACGTGTAGGACAACTGGAATACGAGGCTGGACGACAGGCGATGTTGCAGGCCAACCTGCATCGAATTGTAGTGCGAATGGCTGGTCGTGTCCGTCATATCCAGCGCGCCGAAGGCCGGGCTCGGCCGCGGATTCTGATTCATCACGGGCGTTCCAAACGCGGTCTTCTGAACCGGGTCGGGAGTGGCGAAGTGCATCACGCCATTGGCGTCGAGGGTCGGCGTGGGCGCGTTGAAATCATGGAAAGCCAGCAGATGCACTCCCTGGCTGCCCACGTACCCCACCGTCAGTAGAGTGTTCTTGGGCAGTTCCCGCTGGATGTTCAACGAGTATTCGATCGTGTATGGGGTGGTGTGCACGCCGTAATAGGTCCCATTCGTCAGACTCAGGAGCGGCGTTCCACCGCCAACGAACGGCACCGGCCAGCTCGGATCGTTATTGAAGAAAAATTGGTTCGTCGTATTGTATGGCGGATTGGTTAGATAGGCCGATGAAAATGTGTACGTCTGGAACACGTCGTGGAAGATGCCGAAACCCGCCCGAACCGACGTTTTGTGATCTCCCGCCACATCCCATGCCATGCCGACCCGGGGATCCAGGTTGTGGACCGAAGGATTGCTCGTGTACGCGTGCGGCACATTCTGGAATGCCGTTCCAAACGGAGGTCCAACCGCATTGTAAAAGTTGTTGTGAATCTCGATCGGGTTTGATTCAAATCCGTATCGCAGCCCGATATTGAGGGTCAGCCGGTTGCTGATCTTCCAATCGTCCTGGATGTACGGCTCAAGGGAAATCAGGCGCTCGGCACGATACGTATTGGTTCCGCCGTTGGGCGCGCCGGTGAACGAGAGCGGATTCCCGGTCAGGAAGTTCGGCAGGCTGGTGAAGATGTAAAACCCATTCCAATACGTGTACGCGTACGGGTTGAGCTGCTCGCGGCGGAAGGCAGCGCCGATGCTGATGGTGTGAGATCCCTTGATCCACGTCAGATCGTCTCTTTCCGTGAACTTGTTCTGCAGATAGTGGAACGGATTAATGAACGAGGCGCCGAGCGGAGCGATGCCGTTCGGCAGAGCGATGTAAACGTCCTGCCGCGCCGGCGTGAAGAGCTCTAATGCGGCGTGCTGGGTCGGCTGGGTCTCTCCCGTGATCGGACGCGAGAAGGAGGAGGTGAACTGGTTCGTCACGTTCGGCGAAAAGATGTGGCGCTCGCCTACCGTCAGAAAATTGTTGTGCGTCACATCGAAGGTCGGCCATAGCCCCAGCCCGGTGTAATTAGTGCGGCTTCCGTAGTCGATCTGCCACCGCCCAAACAGCGAATCCTTGGTCGAAATGTTCCAATCCACGCGCGCCAGGCCGAAATTCTCCGGCGATCGCTGCGCGCCCACGTAGTTGTACAGGCCGACATCGGGACTGATTGAGGGACCGTTCGGAAGCGGGTACAGCGCCAGCATCGCCGCCGAGGCCGGGTTCACCTGATATTGCTGTCCGCTGACGATTCCCTGATGCACGGCGGCGCTGGGCACAAAGTTTGGGTACGTGGTATCCAACACCTGCTGGATGCCTTCATAGTTGACGAAGAAGAAGATCTTGTCTTTCTTAATGGGTCCGCCGAGGCTGGCGCCGAACTGGTTCCGGCGGAATGGCGGCGGGGAGCCGCCGTCGAAAAAGCCGCGCGCGTCCAGGGCGCTGTTGCGGAAGAATTCGTAGGCGGATCCATGATAATTGTTGGTGCCCGATTTGCTTACGGCGTTGATCGCGCCGCCGTTGCCCCCGTACTGGGCGCCGTACGTGCCGGTGAGCGTCTGGAATTCCGCAATCGATTCAATACCCAGCGACGTGCCCGTCACGTCGCCCCCCGCATTGCGCTGCCACCAGTTCAGCATTGACTCGCCGTCCAGCATGTTGGCATACCCCTCCGGACGGGTGCCCGAGATGGAATATGCGGGCGCCACCGATGTCAGGGCGCTGCTTCCTCCTGCCGGATAGGTCGCCACGCCGGGCGCCAGCAGGATTAATTGCTCGAAGTTGCGGCCGTTGAGCGGCAACTCCCGCATTTGTGTCTGATTCACCAGAGCTGAAAGCGTCGAGTTTGTCGTCTCCACCTGCGCGGCGTTGGCTTCCACCGTCACCGTCTCCTGCGTTTGCCCGACCGAAAGCTGCAGATCGATTACCGGAGCGCTCCCCACTGTCAGCGCCAGTCCCGACCGCACCGTCGTCTGAAATCCGGTTTTCGATCCACGCACTTCGTAAGTGCCGATCCCCAGATCGGGAATGTTATAGCGTCCTTGCGCATCGCTCACCACGCTCCGCGCCGTGCCCGTCGCCGTGTTGCGAATCTCAACAGAGGCGCCGGGAATGGCGGCGCCGGAGCTATCCGTAACCGTCCCGGAAACACTGGCAGTGGCCGCCTGGGCGTGCAACCGCCCCGTGTTTACAAATCCCACCATCAGACCTATAAGGGTATACAGCACGGCATTTTTCATTTCGAATCGAACCCCCTCTTTCGAAACCTCAGACCCTGCTCGGCCTTCGTTTACACGCCTCGACAAGCAGGACTACAGCGGTATGCTCGGATACTATCCTCGAGGGGGCCTGAAGTCTATAGTCCGTGATTGATACTGAATATCTCCGCGGCTGATTCTGGTCCGGTGGGAAAGAACGCGCCTCACACCGAACCATGGGGTTCAAAACCAACCTTGACACCGTCCCGCTCCGGTCTCTAAGCTTGTTTTAATTGATGATCTCCCGCCTCCGTTACCGCCGGGCTATCCTGGTTCTCTTCGTTCTCCTGGCAGCGGGCTCCGTCTACCAGTTCGCCCAGCAGCGCCCGCCCAAGCCGCGCGGCGGCGACGTCATTCCGCTGCGCCAGGTCTCCGATCCTTATCCCGTCTTTAACGGCCTCGCGGTGGACCCGGTGAACAATCTGGTCGCGATGAGCGATGTGAATCGCAAGAGCCTGCTCAGCTACGATCGCAGCGCCGATTCCGCCGGCCCCGGCATTACCGCGCCGCGCCGCCAGGTGTTTGGGCCGAAGACCAACATCGGCTTCATCGCCGGTGTGATGGTCGACCCGCAGCGGCGCGAGATCTATGCGGTTAATAATGATATCGAAGACACCATGGTGGTAATGCCCTATGATGCGGGAGGCAACGCCGAGCCGTCGCGCATTCTCTCGATTCCTCACCAGGCGTGGGGCCTCGCCATGAGCCGTGCGCATGACCAGATCGCCATCACCGTCGAGTTGCAGGAAGCGGTGGTCTTTTATAAGCGCGACGCCCGCAACGTCGTGCCGCCGCTGCGCTCCATCCGCGGCGCCAACACCGGGCTGGCCGACCCGCACGGCATTTTCTGGGACGACCGCCACAATGAAATCGCGGTCGCCAATCACGGCAATTACCGCGGCCTCATTAAAGATGTCGGCGCCGGCTGCGTCCCCACCGGAACTGCCGATCCGGAAGGCGGCGCCGTCCTCCCCTCTTCCATTACCTTCTACTCGGGAGATGCCGGCGGCGATGTGCGTCCCATCCGCAGCGTTCAGGGCGGCAAAACCCAGCTGGATTTTCCCATGGGCCTCAGCGTCGATGAAGAGCACGATGAGTTCGCCGTGGCCAATAATGGCGGCAACTCGATCCTCGTCTTCTCGCGCACTGCTTCGGGCGATGTGGCGCCCGTACGCGTGATCAACGGTGAAAAAACCGGCATCAACCGGCCCATGGGCGTTGTCATCGATGCTCGCAACAACGAACTGTGGGTTTCTAATTTCGGCGATCACACGGCCCTCGTTTTCGACCGCCTCGCCAACGGCGATGTCGCGCCCAAGCGCATTATCCGCACCGCGCCCGCCGGAACTCCCACCCCGGGCTTCGGGAATCCTCAGACGGTAGCCTACGACAGTACCCGCGACCAGTTGCTCGTGCCGAATTGAGTGGCGCAGCCGCGCGTTGCGGTTTTCGCCAGGATGGCGAATGGAGACATGGCCCCGGCCCGCGTGATCACCGGCGCCGCCACCAAGTTGGCGCGCACCGTTCATGGCATCGCATACGACCCCGATCACGACCTCATCTACGTGCCCAACCCCCTGGCCGACGCCGTGCTGGTTTTTCGCGGCAGCGCCGACGGCAACCAACCGCCCATCCGCGTCATTCAAGGCTCCTGCACGCGACTGGTTGTGCCTCACGCCGTGAGCCTCGACCTGGAACACCACGAGATTCTGGTCGCCAGCCTGAGCAACCGCACCATCGCCGTTTTTCCCTGGGATGCCAACGGAAACGTCTCCCCGATCCGCTACATTAACGGACCCAAGACGCGGCTCGGCCACGTGGTGGGCCTCGGCGTCGATACCAGGAACAACCTGCTGGCCGTAGCCAATTCCGAAGAAATCCTGTTCTTCAACCGTACCGATAACGGCAACGTCGCGCCTCTCGGCGAGATCAAAGGTCCGAATACCGGCATCGGCGACGAGCCTTGGGAACTGCAGATTTATAAGAGCCAGATCTTTCTCGCGACTTCGAACCACCTGCACATCAACCTGTATTCCGGCGTCACGCTGAAAGACGGCTACAACACGCCGCCGGAAGATCCGTGGCTCAATCCGGAGTTGGGCTTTATCGGCGTCTGGAACACGACCGACCGGGGCGATGTCGCCCCGCACGCCCTCATCAAGGGGCCGTTCAGCCAGATTCTACATCCGACCGGTTTGGCGCTCAATCCAAAAGATGGCGAGATCTACGTAACCGACAGCATCCGCAACGGCCTGTTCACGTACTTGGTGCCGGACTTCTTCTAAGATGAAGCGCAGCATGAATCGGGTTCTCACCACCCACGTCGGCAGCCTCTCGCGGCCCGCCGATTTGATCGGGATGTACCGCGAGCAGGCGCCCCCCGCGACGCTCGAACCGAGGCTGGCGAGCGCCGTGGCCGATGTGGTGCAGCGGCAGATCGAAGCGGGAATCGACGTGGTCAACGATGGTGAATACGGAAAACCCATGTCGGACGAGGTCGATTATGGAGCCTGGGCCACCTACATTTACCAGCGCCTGAGCGGCTTCGAGGCGCGCGACCTGCCGATGGAGGCCAGCGCCATCCAGTCGATCATGCGCGGCAGCAAAGATCGCGTGGATTTCGCGGACTTCTACGAAAGCGGCGAAGCCGGCATCCGCCCGGGAGCGCGCCCGGCGCGATTCCCGGTCAACACCGGAAGCATTCGGTACACCGGGCACGAGCTGATTCAGCGCGACATCCGCAATCTGAAAGCCGCCCTCAACGGCAAGCCCCCGGAGGAGGCGTTTCTGTCGGCGGCCGTGACGGGCGTGCCGGCGCGTCCGAGCGAATTTTACAGCCGGCCGGAGGAGCAGGCCGCCGCCATCGCGGAGGCCATGCGCGAGGAGTACAAGGCCATCACCGACGCCGGCATCAACGTGCAGCTTGATGACCCGATCCTCGTCAATGTCTACGAATGGCAATTCACGATGGGCGGCGACCAGGCGGTGTTCCGGAAATGGGCCGAGGCGCATATCGAATTGGTGAACCACGCGCTGGCCGGCATACCGGAAGAGAAGGTCCGCTATCACATCTGTTGGGGAAGTTGGAAGGGCCCGCACAGCACCGACCTGCCGCTGCGCGAAGTGATCGACCTGATCCTGAAAGTGAAGGCCGGTCAGTACTCGGTCGAGGCGGCCAATCCGCAGCACGAACATGAATGGAAGGTCTGGAAAAACGTGAAGCTCGCCGAAGGAAAGGCGGTGATTCCGGGAGTGGTCACGCACAAGACCAACGTGCTCGAGCACCCCGAAGTGGTCGCCGACCGCATCCTGCGGTATGCCGAGGCCGTAGGCAGAGAGAACGTGATCGCCGGCACCGACTGCGGGCTCGGCGGCCGCATTCATCCGCAATTGGCGTGGGCCAAACTGCGCGCGCTCGCTCAGGGCGCGGAGCAAGCCAGCCGCCAGCTCTGGGGGCGCGGCACGACACGGTAGGCCGTTGTTCTCCGACCGTCAGGCGATCGCGTTCAGACGGTAGCACCGCGCCGCGGAGCCATAGAATAGATCGGCTTTTTCGGTGCTGCTGGCGTTCTTCGCCAGCAGCTTGCATGCATTCCAGAAGACGGGATAGCTGTAGGAGATTTTGTCGACCGGAAAGTTACTCTCGAACATCGAGCGCGACGCCCCGAAGGCTTCAATGCAAGTTTGCACGTACGGGCGAAACCGGGCGGCCACCATTTCCGACGAGGGTGGCTCGGCTTCGTCATTAAAGCCCAGGCCGGTGTAGCCCTGCCCCAATCCGCCAAGCTTCACATACACGTTCGGCCGCGCCGCCAGCGCCTTGATCGATGCCTGCCATTGGGAAAACACTTCGTCGCGCTTACCGCGATAAGCGCCAATGCCGAGGACGCCGCCCACGTGGTTGGCGACGATTCGCAAATCGGGGAACGCGCCGGCGAGGTCGGCGAGTTCGCGAATCTGCGGATGATAGAGCGACACGTCATAGGAAAGGCCCAGGCGGTTGAGCACCGCCACCCCTTCGCGAAACGTTTTGTCCGCCAGCAGGCCGGCATGCACCGGCGAAGCGGGACTCACGATGGCCGGGTCCGCATCCCAGGACACGCCGTGACGGATGCCGCGAAAACGGGCGCCGCCGGCGCGCATCAATGCGGCCAGGACCGGCTCGACGCGGCTCCCTAATGTCAGGTCCGCGTGTCCTACGATCCCGGCGCAGGCCTTCGTCTTGCCATAAACCCCGCTGCTGCAGATCGCCGCCATGCCGTTGGCGAACTCGGTCTCCCCCACTGGTCGCATTTCCTCGGGGCCTTGCTCCCGGTACATGGAACGCGCTTCCATGTACACCGTCGCGACGATATTATGGCCGCTGCCGGTATCGCGCAGCAGGTCGTCCAGCATGTACCGCCATCCCGCACGCTGCCACAAGTGGTGATGCGGATCGATGATCGGCAGGTCCGGTTCGAGGACCGGCTCGGTTCGCCGTTCCAGCCAGTCGCGGCGAATCGGGTTGGCCGGCGCCGTCCCTTGTTGCGCGGACGCTCGGCGCGCCAGCGCAAGGGCCGCGGCGCCTCCGCAGAAGAGAGAGAATTCGCGCCGGTTCATACATCACCTCCGGAATACCTATTTGAATTTCCCGCCCAGGTGCGGGAGATCCCGATTGTTCTCACAGGCGGCCTCGAAGATTTCGCTGTCCGGCATCAGACTAACGTGTTCTTTGACTTGCCAGGGCTTGGTATAAGCCTTCGGGTCGTCGATTGTAATTTGAATTTCCATGTGCCCGTAGTCCGTTCGCCGAAAACGTTCCGTAACGTGCAGCGCATCCGACGTCGGCTTGCCCGTCTGATCCAACCATGTTTTCCCGTTGAAACCGCGGGTATCGACCGCCAGAGTATCGCCGTCCCATTTGCCGGTGGAATAGCCTAGGTAGGCGGGAAGAAAATCGCTGCCCAGTTCGCGCCCATCGAGGAAAATCTGGCGCCATGTATTGTCGGATTCATACAGAATTCCGATGATATCCGGTGTTTGGATCACCCTCCACGGTGGAGGTGAGGCATTGATCCTGGGTACGCCGCGCGGCAGGCAGTTTGCCGGAGGATCCTCTCCCGAATGCGAACCGTCTGCGCGCTGCTCCACCAGCGCCTTGGCCCAAGGCTGAAATGGCACCTCACCGGGTTTGAGGTCCGCCGCAATGTCCATGATGTACTTGGCGCCGCCGGATTCCCAGACTCCGGACAGATCCGCATGGCCATCCGCCGATCGGGGCGCCGCCGCCGAGAGGTTGGGCTTGCCGTCAGGCCCCTTCGGGATTTTGCCCGTCGGAACTTTCACCCACTGGCCATAAACAGGGGCACAAATCAGTGCCGCGATCGCGACCGAAGACGCCCGCGGTACTGCCGCCCGGAGCAAGTTCTTGACGCCAGATGCCACAACACAGAAACCCTTCATCGGGGCCCTCCTTCTGCGAGCAATTCTAGCAGGCTTGATTCAACCGTGAGCCGGTTAAAAACTGGCGAGACCTTTTTCGGTAACGGCCGGCGAAAATTTTCTCATCCGCTTCACAGGACGTGAGTTACTACAATAGTCCGCTCCCTCGCAACGGCTTCGGCGGCTGCCCGCGCGAGATACTGCAATGTGAGGCAAGCGCGAAATCAGCCCGCATCATCCGGATCTCGGAACATCTTCAAAGAAAACCAACCGTTTTCGCATCGATCGATGCTTAGCTTAGCCGTTACCCGCTTTCCTTGCAACAAGCCGTCTTCCAATCCCGCATCGATCGATGCGAAAACGCGGCTTTGCCTTAGTGCGGGCCGCCCGATGGCGTTTTCCGGAGCAGCTCTTCTACGTCATCCAACTTGTCGCCCAGCAGATTCAGCTTGCGCGCCAAGCCCTGGATTTCGGCTTCGGAGCGGCGGTTTACCTGGTAGTCGAGCTCGCCGCGCACGCGGTCTTTGGCGTCCTGCCGATTCTGACTCATCATAATTACAGGCGCCTGGATGGCAGCCAGCATCGAAAGAAACAGGTTCAGCAGGATGAACGGATACGGATCCCAGGCAGAATGGCCGAGAGTCACATTGATCGCAGTGTAGACGATGAGGACCACGCCAAACGCGATAATGAAAGCCCACGACCCGCCGAAGCGCGCCACGGCATCGGCAATCCGATCGCCCGCGGTGGCTTCCTGTTCAATGACTTCGTTCGGGTTGCGCATGGCCCGCACCCGGACGAGTAGCTGCGAAGCGTGGAACTGGCGGCCGAGAACGGCCAGCATATCCATCCCCGCTTGCGGTTTTCGTTCGAGCAGAACGGAAATGTCATGACGGTCAACCTCGATGCAGACCGTTTCCTCCAGCGCCAAAGCGCCCGTTTGATGGGGTGTCTGATCGAGCATGGAGGCGAATCCGAAGAACTCGCCGCGCGCCGGTTCGTCGACCACCACCTCCTGCTGATCTTCATCGATTGTGGTGACGCGGACCGCCCCGGATACGAGAATATAGGCCCGGTTCCCGGCATCGCCGATCTTATAAATACGCTGTCGCGCCGTGAAGTGGCGCAGCTCTACCTGGGCCGAGAGAACGGCGGTTTCCTCATCGTCGAGCAGGGCGAACAGCGAAACGCCCTTCAACACTTCCGGATTGCACGGCATACGATCACCTCGTAGGTCAGCGATGGGTTCCCACCAGGATTTCATAAACCTCCAGACCCCACAAGAACACCCAGGCTTCCTCTGTTGCATACAGATTCCGCCACACCGAAACCCCATTATTTGAAATCACGGGCGTGAACACCAGTTTTACTTGACAATCGTGGAGAATCAGACATAGAATCCCGTTAAGTTGCATGCTGCATGTATGCAAACTGGGGTCGATCTTTCTCGCAAGAAAAAGGGTGAGGTATGAGTCTACGCGATATCGGCTGTTTGCTCTTGCTGGCGAGCGCGGCACTAGCGCAAAGTGATCGCGGCACAATCACCGGAACTGTTTCCGATCCTGCCGGCGCCTCCGTCGCCGGCGCCATCATCGAGGCACGCAATACCGAAACCAGCGTCGTCTACCCGGTGGCCAGTTCCGAAACGGGAAATTATACGCTTTCGCAGCTGCCGGTCGGCAGTTATGAGTTGACCGTCAACGTGCCCGGCTTCAAACGGTACTTGCGCCAGAACCTGCTGGTGGAGACGGCGCAGACGATGCGCATTGATGTCTTGCTCGAGGTCGGGTCGCAAACCGAGGTCGTAACCGTCACCGAGCAGGCATCGCTGCTCAAGACCGAAAGCGGCGAGGTGAGCACCACGATTCAGGCGCAGCGCATGATCGACCTCGGCGGCTTGGGAATCGGCGGCACCTTTGCCACTAGCCAGGGCCTTCGAACCTACTTATCTGAAATCCAGCTCGTGCCCGGTGCTTCCAATCCGGCTTCCGGCTTCATTCTCGGTGTTCGCGTGAACGGATCGCCCAATGGCACGCAACGCAGCGTGATCGATGGGGCCGATTCCACCAACCAGATCAACGCCGTTCAGGCGGGAACCGGCGCGAGCATGGACGCCATCCAGGAAACGGCGATTCAAACCAGCAATTTCGCCGCGGAATTCGGCCAGGTGGGCGGCGGCCTGTTCAACATGACCATGCGCTCGGGCACCAACCAATATCACGGTGCCGGTTACGACTACCTGGTGAACGAAGCATTCAATGCCTCGACGCCCTTCACCAACGTATTGCCGCGGACCCGACGCAACGATTATGGTTTCAATATCGGTGGTCCGGTCCGCATTCCGAAAGTCTATAACGGCAAGGACAAAACCTTCTTCTTCTACAACCGGGAGCAGTACCGCGAATTCTTCGTGGTCAACGACACCGCGATCACCGTGCCCACAGCCCTCTACCGGCAAGGCATCTTCACGCAGGCTCTCACGGGCCGGAACTTGGGCACTGATCCGCTCGGGCGCGTCATCGCCGAAGGCATGATCTACGACCCGAAATCGACGCGCACCGTGGGCGGCGTGCCGGTTCGTGATCCGTTTTCGAACAATACGATTGCCCCGACGAGTTTCGACAAAGTCGCGGCCGCCATCCAGAGCCTCATTCCGAATCCCACCAATCCTACCGCTACAGCGCTCAATTATCTGCCCTCATTCCCCAACGACCGGATCACTACCAACGAGAGCGTAAAGATCGATCATCAAATCAACTCCAGGATCAGGATCTCCGGAACCTGGTTGACCAACGCGACCGCCACGCAATACTCGCAGAGCTTGAATGCTTCCGAAGGGCTTCCGCCCACGATCACGCAGACTCGCGGCTCCTTCAGCCGCTCCATGAACTGGCGCTTCAACTTCGACGACACGATCTCTCCGACGATGCTGTGGCACATCAGCATCGGATCGCTGCAATACCTTCTCGACGATCACTCCCCCACCACGAATTTCGACCAGAGCGCCATTGGCTTGGTGGGCACTCCGAACCCCGGCAAGCGCTTCCCTTCGATCAGCGGCCTCTGTTTCTCGGGAGTGGCGCCCGCATGCACGGGCACCGGCGGCATGGCCAATATGGGTCCGGGTGTGGGCGCGGCTCAATCGTTGACCAAGCAGTTCACTCCCACTTATGCAACGTCTTTGACGTGGGTGAAAGGCAACCATACCTATAAATTCGGCGGCGAACTGCGCACATTCGGCTACCCCCTTCACAACTTGACGGCCACCAACGGCAGCTTCGTTTTTTCGTCGAACCAGACCGCGCAGCTGTCAAATTGTCCGACTCCGGCGACGTGTACCGCGCTGCAATCGGCGACGCTTGGGGTGGGCACAATGGGGTTCCCGTACGCCAGTTTTCTGCTCGGCCTGGTGAACAACGGTGTCGTCAATCCCCCGGCGGACCTGAAAACGGGCAAACACTTTATCGCCTTCTACGCACAGGATTCCTGGAAGGTCACTCGCAAGCTGACGATTAATTACGGCCTGCGGTATGACTATGACACTTACCCGCGCGAGCAGTA
>Ga0070734_10003373_pt1 | contig 16895 bp, 15 predicted proteins | sample Coa_R1_8_FD_66444 | JGI IMG/M metagenome (GOLD analysis project Ga0070734, IMG submission 66444) | Surface soil microbial communities from Centralia Pennsylvania, which are recovering from an underground coalmine fire - Coalmine... | ecosystem: Environmental > Terrestrial > Soil > Unclassified ... | reverse complement strand
CCGGACGCCGGTCCGGGCTTGCTGCCTGCCGGGCCTCCCCGGGCCGCCGGACCTCCCCCGGCCGCCGGGTCTCTCCGGTCTGGTGGGTCTCTCCGGTCTGGTGGGCCTCCGCTGCCCGGCGCGGCGGCCCGCCTTCGCCGGTGAGCTGGCGCAGTCGCACCAGGGCACGGGCCGACTGGCTCTTCACCGTGCCGACGCTGCAGCCCAGGGCCTCGGCGGCCTGCGCTTCGGTCAGGTCCTCGAAGTAGCGCAGCACAAGCACGGCACGCTGCCGAACCGGGAGCGCGGCGAGCCCGCGCAACAGCAGATCCCGGTCGGCGATCTCGGCGGCACGATCGGCGACGGGTGGTTCCCCGCCCGGGAAGCGCATCGGCTCCTCCGGTCGCCGCCGCAGCCGGCGCCACCGGTCGACCGAGGCGTTGACCAGTGCCTGCCGGACGTAGCGCTCGGGATCCTCGCGGCGGCTGACGCGCTTCCAGTGCCGGAAGGTGCGCTCGTAGGCGGTCTGCAGCAGATCCTCGGCCTCGGCCTGGTGACCCCCGGTCAGCAGGCGCGCCAGCGTGAACAGGTGCGCCGAGGAACCGGCGACGAATTCCTCGAATGAGGCGCCGCCGGGGCTGTCAGCGGCAGTCCGCTCGCCCTGGCTCATTGCCGACCTCGCATGGGTGGCCACATAGATAGTGCACGACGCGGCCGTGCAAAAGGTTGGCCAGGTTCCGGGCCGGATGTTGTCAGGCTCCGCACCGTAGGGTGAGCCAGGTTCCGGGCCGTGTGGCGGAACGGCGGCGGGCACACCTTCGTCCTTGGGGCGAGGAGGTGGTGGCGTGGCACGCGAGGACGATCGCGCCGGCGTTTCCCGCCGGCTGGGCCGGGAGGACGTGGCACGGCTGCTGGCCGAGCGTGGCGACCATCTGATGCGTGCCGCAATTGCGCTGGCCGGTGGCCGCCAGGAAGGCGAGGACCTGCTCCAGGCCGCGCTGGAGCGGTTGCTGCGCCGCTGGCCCACGGTTCGCACCGACCCGGAGGGCTACCTGCGCCGCACGCTGTACAACCTGGCCGCCGACGGCTGGCGGCGCCGGGGGACCTGGCAGCGCAAGCGGTCTCTGCTGGAGGCGGGCCTGGACGGCGCCACCGGCACTGAGGCGGTGGACACGGTGGACCTGAGGGACGCGCTCGGCCGGGCCCTGGCCCAGTTGCCGCCCATGCAGCGCACGGTGCTCGTCCTGCGGTACTGGGAGGAACTGACCCAGGCGGAAACCGCGGAGCTGCTCGGCTGCGCCGAGGGAACCGTGAAATCGGCCACCGCGCGCGGGCTGTACCGGCTGCGGGAACTCACCGCCTCATGGACCGGCCCTCAGCAACAGCTCACGGAGGAAAGAACATGAACACCGACGTCGCGGACCTGCTGCACGAGAGCATCGACCGGCTCACCGAGGGCGAACGGGTCCCGGCCGACCTGGCCGACCAGGCGTTCCATCGCCATCGCCAGCGGTCGATCGCGCTGCGCGCCGCGGTAGCCACCGGCACGGCACTGGCCGCCGCTGGCGTGGCAGTCACGGTCGTGACCAGCACTGCCGTAACCGTGCCGGGCGGTGCGGCACGGTCGACGGTGCCCCGCGTGACGGCACGGGACGCGTCCTATGTGTTCCGCCAGACCGAACAAGCCCTGACGATGGCGGAGCGGGAGAACCTCGTCGAGGAGATCCACACGGTGGGCCACCACTACGGTCTCGGCCTGACCCAGGTCAGCACCGTGCACTTCAACGGGGGCGGCACGGGCACGGTGATACGCCAGGCGGGCCCGACAGCCGCGCAGGAAATGATCTGGTCGTACCGGGGGCAGCTGCGCGAACAGGGACTCGACGCCGTGGGCAGGCCGGTCTTCGATGCGAGCGGCACCACGGCCCGGTCACCGGCGGGACCAAAGTCGGTGCTCATGCGTGTCAGCGGCACCGGCATCGACTACCGGGCGAAGACCTGGTGGCACGCGGCCGTGCGGCTGAGACTGCCGGCCAGCGCGCACCCCGCCGCCTGCGCCAGCGCCTACCTTCCGCCGCCAGTGGGGAGCACGGTCGACTGGCCCGCGGAAATCCGCACGGCACTGTCCTGCGGGCATTACCGCATCGCCGGGCAGCAGCAACTCGGCACGGCCCGCGCGATCAAGCTCGTCTCGGTGAAACCTGACAGCCCTTACTCGGAGACCCTCTGGGTGAGCCCGGCGACCTACCTCCCGATGCGGCTGACCTGGCACTGGCTCGACCAGCGCGGCGCCGGGCCGGGAACGCTGACCGGCGACTTCCGGTGGCTCCGCCCGACCGCAGCCAACCTGGCGAACCTGCGGGTGACGGTGCCGCACGGATTCCGCCAGGAACACTCCGGCGGCCTGCCGGTCCCTGGCATGTCCTTCTAGCCGCTGACCCGCTCGCCACCCTGCCCCGGGGCCGCCCAGGTCGCTGGGCCCGGCGGGCCCCCGGCATGGGCCGGGTCAGCGGCGGGCGGCGCGGGCCCAGGACCAGGCGTACTCGGGGTCCTCGGCCCGGCGGGCGGCCGGGCCGAGGCCCAGCGGCCGGAACGTGTCGATCATCACGGCGGTCTCGTCGGTGGTGGTCTTGCCCTCGGCCAGCCCGGCCACCGCGGCCTCCACGGCACCCGGCTGCGGGCCGTGGGTGAACCCGCCGGGGTGCAGGGTGATCGAGCCGAGCCCGACCCCGGAGCCCTGCCGGGCGGTGTAGTCACCGCCGACGTAGAACATCATCTCGTCGGAGTCCACGTTGTGGTGGTTGTAGGGGATCGGCACGGCCTCGGGATGGAAGTCCAGCGGCCGGGGGCAGAACGAGCAGATCACGAAGTTCGGCCCTTCGAACGTCTGGTGCACCGGCGGTGGGGCGTGGGTCCGCTTGACCACCGGCTCGAAGTCGGCGATGTTCAGCGCGAACGGGTACAAGCAACCGTCCCAGCCCACCACGTCGAACGGGTGCCTGGCGTAGGTGAGCCGGGTCAGGCCGGCCCTGGTCCGCACCATGACCGGCACGTCCTCCCCCTCGGCGAGCAGGGGGCCGTCCGGGCCGCGCAGGTCACGCTCGCTGTAGGGGGCGTGTTCAAGGAACTGCCCGTACTGGGACAGGTAGCGCCGGGGCGGCCGGATGTGCCCGGCGGCCTCCACGGTGAGCGCGGTCGCACCTTCCCCGCCGGGCAGCCAGCGGTGAATCGTCCCGCGTGGGATCACGACATAGTCACCGGCCACGGCGTCGATCGAGCCGTAGACGGACTCCAGCCGCGCACTGCCGTATTGCAAATAAATGGCTTCGTCGCCGGCGGAGTTCCGGTACAGCTCACTGGCGGCGTCCGCGGGGGCAAAACAAATCCGCACGTCGTCATTGGCGAACAGGAGTTGCCGGCCGAGCACCAGGTCACCACCCCGGGGCAGGTCGGTGGTGCGCACGTGCCGCGGCATCAGCGGATAGTTCGGCGCGGCCTGGCCGGGCTGCGCCCCGGAGATTCCCTCGCTCTTCACGATCGCCGTCGGCGGGTGCACGTGGTAGAGCAATGAGGAGTCGGAGACAAAGCCTTCTTCGCCCATTAGCTCCTCGGAGTACAAGCCGCCATCGGGGCGGCGGAAACGCACGTGGCGCTTGCCGGGAATCTCCCCGGCCACCCGGTAGTACGGCATATCGTCTCCTTTGACGCCAAGATCGCCCGGCCGCCCGGCCGGCGGCCGCTCGCCTTCTGGCCGCTGCCGTACGCGCCTGCGCCTGTGCCGTAAGGCTTTCCGTGCGGCGCGGCGCCCCCTGCGTGCCGATAAAGGCGCTGTAGTTTCGACTATAGGCGGGTGCTTTGCACCCGAGCAGTGCCGCAGGAAGGACCACCAGCTCCCGATGAGTAATTACCCTGTTGGCCGGCCCCCCCGTTCAGCGGACCCGCAGTCCAGGCTTCGCCTCGCCGCGCTCACCGCGGTCGTCGCGGGCGTGGTGCTGCTGGCCGCCGCCGCCTTTGTGCTCTCGTACTCCGGAATACACGCGGTCGCGCTCCAGGCCGGGGTCGAACCCAAACTTGCGAAGCTATACCCGGTCATCTTCGATGCCATGCTGGTTGTCGCGGGCGCGGCGGCCATGGCGCTGCGCGGTGCGGGCTGGTGGAGCCGCTTCTACGCGTGGGCCTGCCTGATCCTGCTGCTCGTGGCCGTGGCCATCGGGGATGCCGTGCACGCCATGGGCACGGCACTGCCCGCGCGCCCCACCCGCGCCGCGGTCGCGATCACCCCGTGGGTGCTGCTGCTGCTCGCGTTCGGCCTGTTGCTGACGATGCTCAGCCACTTCCGCAAGGCCCGGGCCACGGTAGCGGCCAGGCAAGAGGCCCGAGCCGCTATAGCCGGGCCCGTTGTGGCCGGGGCCGTTGTGGCCGGGGACGCGGGCACCGGTGCCCGGCCGGCTGAGGCCAACGGCACCACTCCAGGCCGGGCTCCGGTGAGCTGGGCCTCGCCCGGTGTGGCGGGTACCGCAGCCGGGGCAGCGGGCACCATGGCCGCAGTGGAGGGTCACCCGCCCCTTCCGCCCCGTTTCGGCCTGGACTTCTGGCTGGGGCCCAGGGCGAGTTCGGCACCGGCCACCGAAGCACCCCACGAAGCCGATGCCGCGGGCACCGGTGGTGATGATGCCAGCTATGGCGACCCGGTGAGCTACGGCGAGGAGACCGGCTACGTCCACCCGGACAGCTACCGGGACGAGGGAGAGTACTCGCCGCACGGCGATTCGGGCGGGCCCGGCACGGAGGTCAGTTCCGGATCCCTCGACGCGCCGGCCACAGACGGCGAACCGGCGCCGCAACGGGGCACTGCCGCGGACAACGGCGAAGGCGGGCGCCCCGCGGACACCGCGGCGCAGGCCGAGGCGGACGAGGCGAACACGGCAGCCCAGGTGAGCGGGGCCGACACCCAAGCGCAGCCGGGCGAAGCGGACGCAGCGGCACAGCCGGGCGGAGCCGACGCAGCTGCGCAAGTGAGCGAGGACGGCACCGAGGCGCAGCCGGGCGAGGCCAACGCAGCGGCACAGACGGGCGAGCCGGACACGGCGGCACAAGCAGGCGAGGCGGCCACCGCGGCCCAGGCGAGCGAGGCTGGCCAGGAGAGCCAGGCGAATGCCGCGGCGGACGACGGCCCCGCCGGGGAGGACGCCAAGGACGACCCCGGCGGCGAACCCGTGGCGGCACGGGGGCCAGGGCTGATGCGGCTGCGGAGCAGCCCGACGCGGCCCGAGGAGTAAGACTGCGGGCCGGCCACTCAGGCGCGCGTCACCAGTGCCGTGGCCACCGCGGCGATGCCCTCGCCGCGGCCGGTCAGGCCCAGTCCGTCCGTGGTGGTCCCGGACACGCTGACCGGTGCGCCGCCGAGGGCCTCGGACAGCACCTTCTGCGCCTCATCCCGCCGCGTCGCGATCCGCGGCCGGTTCCCGATCACCTGGATCGCGACGTTGCCCACGGCGAACCCGGCACCGGCGAGCAGCGCGGCGGTGGCACGCAGCAGTGCGGGGCCGGACGCCCCGGCCCACTGTGGCTCGGCCGTGCCGAAGTTGGCACCGAGGTCACCGAGGCCCGCCGCGGACAGCAGGGCGTCACAGGCGGCGTGCGCCGCCACGTCCCCATCGGAATGGCCGGTCAGCCCGTCTTCGCCAGGCCAGAGCAGGCCCGCCAGGTAGAGCGGCCGCCCCGCCGCGAGTGGGTGCACGTCAACGCCCACACCCACTCTGGGCCCATGATCGGGTGACGGAGCATCGCGCACGTGATACCAGCACCAGGAAAGGCGGCTGGGTCAGGAGGCAAGGATCTCGTCGAGCAGTGCCTCGGCCTTGTCCTCGTTCGTCTTTTCGGCCAGGGCAAGCTCGCTTACCAGAATCTGCCGGGCCTTGGCCAGCATCCGCTTCTCGCCCGCGGAAAGCCCGCGTTCCCTGTCCCTTCGCCACAGGTCACGTACGACCTCGGCCACCTTGTTCACGTCACCGGAGGCGAGCTTTTCCAGGTTGGCCTTGTATCGCCGTGACCAGTTGGTCGGCTCCTCGGTGTGCGGTGCGCGGAGCACCTCGAACACGCGCTCAAGGCCTTCCTGCCCGACGACATCGCGCACACCCACAAGTTCGGCGTTGTCCGCGGGCACGCGCACTGTCAGGTCCCCTTTATCAACCTTGAGGACCAGGTAGGTCATTTCCGCACCCTTGATGGTGCGGGTTTCGATCTCCTCGATGCGAGCAGCCCCATGGTGGGGGTAGACGACCGTGTCGCCGACCTTGAAAGTCATGTGGCACATACCCCTTCCGCTATACCAATGCTACCACGCCGGCCGCTGTCCAATGGCCTGCCTTGACGGCAAACATGCAGGTCAAGGAGGCAATTAACCGATCTGAAAGAGATCCAGGCCAGCATGGGCGCACACTGCTCCCGGCTGGACGCTGGCTCAATGTGTCCTTGGCGATACCCCGGGTGGCTATCGCCCGTGCCAGCCGGTGTGACCAGGGCACCTATACACGCCGGCCAAAGCCAGACGGGCAGGGCTTTGCCGGTGACGCCACCCGCCCGGCGGGCTCATACTGGAGATGAATCAGGCCGCTCGTGCAGGAGAGATGTGCGTGAATGCTGGCGGCGACCAGGGGCGGGACGATTACGGCCTGCCGCCGGTCGACATCGAGGTTCCCGATGATGCCCGGGAACTCGCCAGGGATGTGCAGGCATATCACCGCGAGCTGAGGTCGCGGCGCAGGCGCCACCTGGCGAAGCGCTTTTACGGGCCGCTCACCAGGGATGGCATGGTGCTGCCGCTGCTCGCCGGGTGCCTGGCGCTGACGCTGATCGCCGCGACGCTGCTCACCGTGTTCACCGCCAGGCAGCCCACGGCCGGCCTGCGGCCGCAGCGCCCCGCCGCTGGCACCGCGTCACGGCCGCCTGCACGGCCGGGCGCGGCACTGGTCAACACGCTCCTTGTCGACGCGGGCCAGGAGACGTCGGTGAGCGCCCTCTCCGGCCAGGTGGTGGTGCTGGCACTGGTACCGCGGCGCTGCCGCTGCCTGCCCGAGCTGAAGAAGCTCACCGTCGCGGCGTCGCAGGCGAACGCGCTGGTCTACCTGGTAGGCGTGCACAACGCTCAGGTGACCGGCCTGACCAGCTACCTCGGACTCGGGAAAACCCAGGCGCTGGAGGACGCCCACGACATGTTGCCCGCGCCGTACCAGGTGGCGGCGCTGACGGCCGTCGTGGTCCGCCCGGACGGCACCGCGCGGCCCGTGCTGGTCCGGGACCACGGCCACGGGTTCCAGCTCGACAACGACGTGCGCGCGCTGGCCACGGCCGGCGCCCCGGCGAGCCCGGCACGGCTCGTGCCAGCGAGCGCGTCGCCGGCCACGGCCAGCGCGAGCAGCAGGCCAACCCCGTCCGCAAGCGGCGCGCCGTCCGGGTGAGTCTGCCAGGGGCTGCCGTGACCGCCGCGGCGTCAAGCCGATACTCTTTCCCGCGACGCAGACGTGCTCGTTCGAGCCGGAGGAGAGCACACAGTGATCCGCAGCAGGCGCGGCCTTCTGTCGCCGCGCAACCTCGTGGTGGTAGCCGCCATGGGGCTGATTCCCGCCATCGCTGGCTGTGAGGCCGGTAACAACGCCCCCACCCAGCAGTGGCACCAGCCCACGCCCGGGGCGTCGGCGATCGTGGACAACACGCTCCGGATCAACAACATGTTCGTGCTCGGGCCGACACCCGGCTTCACGCTGCCCCGCGGCGCCTCGGCGGGCCTGTTCTTCGCCCTGGCCAACGACGGTGCCCCGGACCGGCTGCTCAGCATCAGGGCGCCCGGCGAAGCCGCCTCGGTCCTGGTACCGGCCGGTGGGATCGCGCTCGGCCGGGAGCAGTCGCTGTTCTTCACAGGCCCGTCCCCCCGCGTGGTGCTCGAGCACCTCACCCGCACGCTGAACGGTGGCCAGTGGGTCCTGCTGAACCTGCAGTTCCAGAACGCCGGGTTCGTGTCGCTGAAGGTCCCGGTGATGCCGCGCACCGAGTCCTACGGCACCTTCTCGCCCGCGCCGCTGATCGTCCGCCCCACCCCGACGCCCTCGGCGGTGGCGGTCTCAGCGTCTCCGACGCCGAGCTCTTAACCGGACGGTACGCACCCCGTGCCACCGGGGCACGGGGTCAGTCGCCGGGCTCGAACTTGTAGCCGAGACCGCGCACCGTGATGATGTGCCGCGGGTTGCCCGGATCGGTCTCGATCTTGGCCCGGAGCCGCTTGATGTGCACGTCCAGGGTCTTGGTGTCGCCCACGTAGTCCGCGCCCCAGACCCGGTCGATGAGCTGCATCCTGGCCAGCACCCGGCCGACGTTGCGGAGCAGGACCTCAAGCAGTTCGAACTCCTTGAGCGGCACCTGGACCTGCTGGCCCCGCACGGTCACCACATGCCGGTCCACGTCCATCCGGACGGGACCCGACTCCATGATCGAGCCACCCGGCTCGTCCGGCTCGCCACGGCGCCGGAGCACCGCGCGCATCCGGGCGACCAGTTCACGTGAGGAGAACGGCTTGGTGACGTAGTCGTCGGCGCCGAGTTCCAGGCCGACGACCTTGTCGATCTCGCTGTCCTTGGCGGTCAGCATGATCACCGGAACGTTGGAGCGCTCGCGCAGCGTCCGGCATACCTCACTGCCGGGCAGGCCGGGCAGCATGAGGTCGAGCAGCACCAGATCGGCGCCGTGCCGGTCGAAAGCCTCGATCGCGTCGGGCCCGGTGGGGCAGACCGCCACCTCGAAGCCCTCGCGGCGCAGCATGTAGGACAGCGCGTCGCTGAAGGACTCCTCGTCTTCGACCACCAGCACTCGGGTCACTTGACCGCCTCCCTGACATGCTGCGAGGGACCGCCGGCCGATTTGGTGCCTGCGGTCGGGGGCTTGCTCACGATAGGCATCTGCAGGGTGAAGGTGGATCCGACACCCTCTTGGCTCCACACCGTGACCTTGCCGCGGTGTGCGGCCATCACGTGCTTCACGATCGCCAGCCCGAGGCCAGTTCCCCCGGTGGCCCTCGACCGGGCCGGGTCCACCCGGTAGAAGCGCTCGAAGATCCGCTCAAGATCGCGCTCGGGGATGCCGATCCCCTGGTCGGCGACGCTGATCTGTGCGGTGCGGCTGCCGTCCCGGGAGGCCGAGACCACCACCCTGGTCTTCACCGGGCTGTAGGCGATCGCGTTCTCAAGCAGGTTGCGCAGCGCGGTCACCAAGAGGTCTTCGTCGCCGAGCACGAAAATGCGTTCCTCACAGGCGGCGACGAGTTCGATGCCGTCCGCGCTCGCCTTCATCCGGACCCGGTCCACCGCCTCGGCAACGATCGCGCTCAGGTCGACGGCGATCGGGTCGGGCATCGGCTCGGCGGCCTGGATCCGCGACAGCGTGATCAGGTCCTGGACCAGGTAGGTCAGCCGGGAGGCCTCCTGGCGCATGCGCCCGGCGAAGCGCCGCACGGCCTCCGGGTCGTCGGCGGCCTCCTCCATGGTCTCGGCGAGCAGGGCGAGCGCACCGACGGGCGTTTTCAGTTCGTGGCTGATGTTGGCCACGAAGTCCCGCCGGACCTCCTCCACCCGCCGGCTCTCGGTCTGGTCCTCGGCGAGCAGCAGGATGAGGCCCTCGGTGCCGAGCGGGGCGACCCGCACGGCGAAACTGGTCCGCCGGCCGCCGAACGAACTGCCGGACAGGTCCACCTCACCCTCACGGGTCTGCCCGTCCCGGCGGACCTGACGCACCAGGGCGAGCAGTTCGCCGACGATGAGCTGGCCGTCCTTGACCAGGCCGAACGTGCGGGCCGCCTCGCTGGCCATCAGCACCTTGTCGGCGTAATCGAGCACAACCGCGGAGGAGGAAAGCACGGACAGGACCGACGCCACGCCCGGCGGCAGCCTGGTGGCGCGCGGCCGGTCGGCGGCGGGCTCCAGGTCAGCGACGCGCCCGCGCGCGGTCACCAGCGGGCCTTTGCCGTGGCGGGGCAGAATGCTGGCGCCAGACCACCAACACCAGCCGTCACGTGCACACTCACGCTTCGATGGTATGCAATGAAGGTCTGGGGCGCCTCTGGCGGTATCCCCAGTGTGGGCGTGTTCCTCAGGTATTCATAAAACAGTCACTAATTGGTCACGACAGTATCTTCCGCTCATAACGAGCGGTCCCCGGCTGTTTTCACATCGTCACCCCAGCCGGTCATCGTCCCTGGTTACGCACTGCCTCGGCCGCTGCCGACGCCGCCTCGGGGTCCAGGTACCTGCCGCCGGGCACCTTCGGGCGGAAGCTGCCGTCCAGCTCGTACACCAGCGGGATGCCGGTCGGGATGTTCAGCCCGGCGATCTCCGCATCGCCGATGTCGTCCAGGTGCTTCACCAGGGCGCGCAGCGAGTTGCCGTGCGCGGCCACGAGAACGGTCCGGTTCGCCGCCAGCCCGGGCACGATCGCGTCGTACCAGTACGGGAGCATCCGGTCGAGCACGTCCGCGAGGCACTCGGTGCGGGGCAGCAACTCGGGCGGCAGGTTGGCGTAACGGGGGTCGGCCGCCTGAGAGAGCGGGTGATCATCGGGCAGCGGTGGCGGCGGGACGTCGTAGGAGCGGCGCCAGATCATGAACTGTTCTTCGCCGAACTCTTCCCGGGTCTGCGCCTTGTTCTTCCCCTGGAGCGCGCCGTAGTGGCGCTCGTTGAGCCGCCAGGATCTGGCCACCGGCAGCCAGAGCAGGCCCGCCTCCTCCAGCGCCAGATTGGCGGTCTGGATGGCGCGGGTCAGCACCGACGTGTGCACGATTTCCGGGCGAAGGCCGTGTTCGCGCAGTAGCGCGCCGCCCGCGACGGCCTCCCGCGCTCCGGCGCCGGAAAGCCCGACGTCCACCCAGCCGGTGAACAGGCCCTCCGCGTTCCAGGCGCTCTCGCCATGCCTGAGCAGCACCAGTGTGGACATGGCCGAGAGCCTACGGGAACACGCGGTGCGGCTGCGTGGTTGCCCCTGGCGGGTACACGTGATGCGGCCTCCAGGTCGCCCTGCCGGAGGTGGATGCCTGTGCCGCAACGGGTACCGAGGCGGATCGCGACCATCAGCGTGCACACCTCGCCGCTGGAACAGCCGGGCACCGGCGACGCGGGGGGGCTCAACGTCTACGTCGTCGAAGTCGCCAAGCGGATGGCCGCCCGCGGCGTAGAGGTGGAGATCTTCACCCGGGCGGTCTCGCGTGACGCCGCCCCGGTGCACGAACTGGTGCCCGGCGTGCTGGTCCGACACGTGCCGGCCGGCCCGTTCGAGGAGCTGGACAAGGCCGACCTGCCCGCCCAGCTCTGCGAGTTCACCCTGGGAGTGCTGCGCACCGAGGCCGCGTACGCGCCGGGCAGGTACGACCTGGTGCACGGGCACTACTGGCTTTCCGGTCACGTCGGCGCGGTCGCCAAGGAACGGTGGGGCGTGCCGTTCGTGCAGTCCATGCACACACTCGGCAAGGTCAAGAACGCCGCGCTCGCCCGCGGGGACATGCGGGAGCCGGACATCCGGCTGCGCGGCGAATCGGACGTGGTCGCCTCGGCCGACCGGCTGGTGGCGAACACCGACGAGGAGGCCCGCCAGCTTGCCAGGCTCTACGGGGCGGAGCCGGCCAAGATCTGGACGGTTAACCCAGGAGTGGACCTGTCGATCTTCCGGCCCGGGCCGGCCAGCGCCGCCAGGCAGCGCCTGGGCCTGCCCGAGCACGGCCCGGTCATCGTGTTCGCGGGCCGGGTCCAGCCGCTGAAGGCACCGGACGTGGTGCTGCACGCGGCCGCGGACCTGATCCGTGGTGACCCCGCGCTGGCGCAGGTGCTCACGGTTGCCTTCGTGGGCGGCCCGAGCGGGGCCGGCCGCGCCGACCCCGATCAGCTCACCGAGGCCGCACGGGCGCTGGGGCTTTGCGACGTGGTGCGGATCGAGCCGCCTTGCCCGCAGTCGGAACTCGCCGACTGGTACCGGGCCGCCACGGTGGTGATGGTCCCGTCCTACTCGGAGTCGTTCGGGCTGGTGGCCGTCGAGGCCCAGGCGTGCGGCACTCCGGTGGTCGCGGCCGCGGTGGGCGGCCTGCGCACCGCGGTACAGGACGGCCTGTCCGGCATCCTCGTGGCCGGGCACGACCCGGCCCGTTACGCCGACGCGGTGCGCCGGCTGCTCGCCTCTCCGGCGCTGCGGGCCCGGCTGTCGGCGGGCGCGGTCGGGCACGCGAGCCGATTCGGCTGGGGCAGCACGGTCGACCGTCTGCTCAGCGTGTACCGCGGCGCCATGAGCGCACCGGCTGAAGGGCGCCCGGCGCTGGCAGGATAAGCCCCATGGATGGGGCGCAGCGATGACACAGGACGGGGAGACCAGCCAGGCTGCTGCTACGGCGGCGGTGGCGGCGGCCTTGGCGGCGCTGGAGCTCACGGCGGAGAGCCCGGAGCCGGGCAGCTATCTGGTCCGGCTGGAGGGCCAGCGCAAGCTCGCGACCATGACATGGCTGATCGTGGGTGCGCACAGCCTGCATGTGGAGGCGTTCTTCTGCCGTCAGCCGGATGAGAACCACGCCCGCTTCTACAGGTTCCTGCTGGAGCGCAACGGCCGGATGTACGGGGTGCATTTCGCCGTGGACGAGCGCGGGGATGTCTACCTGACCGGGCGGTTGCCGCTGGCGTCGGTCTCCACCGAGGAGATCGACAGGGTGCTCGGCTGCGTGCTCAGCTACTCCGACGACAACTTCAACTCCGCGCTTGCCATCGGGTTCGAGTCCTCGATCCGCCGGGAGTGGGCGTGGCGGATCAAGCGCGGCGAGAGCACCGCGAACCTGGCCGCGTTCGCCCAGTTCGGCCCCACCAGCCACGACGCCAGCTAGGTGGGACCAGCCCCGTGACGGAGGAACGGGGCCTTGGGCCAGCGGGGGGTTCCCGGAGTCGCCCCTCCGGACTAACACTGGCAGGCTATCGGCGTGGACAGACGGACAGGCCCCCTTGAGGGGCTCAAGGTCATTGAGGTGGCAAGCCTGGCACCGGCTCCGTTCGGCTGCATGGTGCTCGCCGACCTCGGCGCGGACGTGCTGCGGATCGATCGCCCTGATCGCTCGGGCCGGCAGCAGTTGCCGCCGGTCGACCCGCTGTCCCGCAGCCGGCGATCGATCCGGCTGGATCTGAAGAACCCGGCCGCCGTGGACATCCTGCTTCGCCTGGCAGCCGGGTCGGACGTGCTTGTCGAGGCGTTCCGGCCGGGGGTGGCGGAGCGGCTCGGCTTCGGGCCGGACGTCTGCGCGGAGCGGAATCCCCGGCTGATCTACGCAAGGATGACCGGCTGGGGGCAGGACGGCCCGCTCGCCACGACCGCCGGGCACGACATCGACTACATCGCGGTGTCCGGCACCCTGGAGCCGATCGGGCGCGAGGGCGAGCGCCCGCTCCCCCCGCTGAACCTGATCGGGGACTTCGGCGGCGGCGGCATGCTACTGGTGGTTGGGGTGCTCGCCGCGCTCCTGGAGCGTGAGCGGTCCGGCCGGGGCCAGACCATCGACGTCGCAATGGTCGACGGGTCGGCGATGCTCGCGTCGTTCCTCTACGGACTGCGCGCGGCGGGCGGCTGGCAGGACGGACGGGGCACGAACGTGCTGGATGGCGGGGCACCGTTCTACGACACCTACACCACGGCCGACGGGCGGTACATGGCGGTGGGCGCGCTGGAGCCGAAGTTCTACGCCGAGTTGCTGACGGGCCTCGGCCTGGACGAGGCCGGCCTGCCCGCCCAGTACGACAGGTCCGGCTGGCCGGAACTGCGGGCGCGGTTCACCGAGGCGTTCGCCGGGCGGACCCAGGAACAATGGGTGGAAGCGTTCGCGGGCGCGGACGCCTGCGTGGCGCCAGTGGTCAGCCCGGGGGACGCACCGTCCCACCCGCACAACGCGGCCCGCGGCACCTTCGTCGACGTGGGCGGGGTCGTACAGCCGGCCCCGGCGCCCCGCTTCGGCCGTACTCCCAGCGGCCCGCCGTCACCGCCGGTGCGGCCGGGCAGCAACACCAGGGAGGTACTGTCCGGTCTCGGCCTGACCCAGGCCGAGATCACCAGCCTCCAGGACCGCGGCGCGGTCAGCTGACGCCACGAGGCAACAGTGGGGTTAGGGGTCGCCCCAGGGCTAGCACAACCCCTCACTTTCGCTACCCGCCCACTGCGTCTAGCCTTGGTCTCGCAACCGAAGACGAGGGAGGTGCGGTCGTGCTCGGCGATCCATGCAGTACAACCACGGCGGGCGCGGCTGTCATCAGGGGCCGGGCCGCCAGACGCTGCCCGTTCCCATCCCTACGCCTGCCGGGCCCTCCCGGGTAGCTCACCCGGATCGGCCGGCGGTACAGGAGGTTGCTGTGCCCAACCGGCGATTTCGCTTGCGTCCCCGGGAACCTGCACGGCGGGACCGTAACGGCCACCGCAGCACCCCGGGCCAACTGCTCGAGGCTTATTCGCAGCGCCTGACGACGTCCCGGCAGGTGCGGCACAACATCATCTCGCTCGTCGGCCTGGACGGCGCTCCGGTGGTGAACCAGTCCGGCGAGGAAGTTGGCCACCTCGTCGACCTGGTGGCCAGGGTGCACAACGGCGACGACTACCCGGCGGTGACCGGGATGGTGGTCCGGGTCGGCCGCCGCCGCGCCTACCTGGACGCCTCGGTTATCGACCATATGGACCGGCGTTCGGTCACGCTGCGGACCGCCCGGATGGACCTGCGCGAGTTCCACCGCCGTGAGGGCGAGGTGCTGCTGGCCAGGGATATTCTCGACCACCAACTGGTGGACACCGATGAGGTCCAGGTGATCCGGGCCGCCGACCTGTACCTTGCCCAGGTGGGCGACCAGGTCCGGCTGGTCGGTGTGGACGTGAGCCTGCAGACCCTGCTGCGGCGGCTCGGCCCCAAGCGGTTCCGCTGGCATCCCACCCCGGACCGGGTGATCGACTGGGCTGCGGTCGAGTCGTTCGGCGAGGACTCACCCGAGGAGCCCGCCGCGATGAAGCTCCGTACTCCGAGTTCCGCGCTGCGCCGGCTGCGGCCCGCGGAACTCGCCGACGTGCTGGAAGGGCTGGGCAGGTCCGGGCGCAAGGAGCTGCTCGCCAGCCTGGATCACGACCTGGCGGCGGACGCACTGGAGGAGATGGAGCCGGATGAGCTGACCGCGCTGCTGCGGGAGATGGAGCCCGCGCAGGCCGCCGACCTGGTCGCGGCGATGGAGCCCGACGAGGCCGCGGAGGCGCTGCGCGAGCTGCGCGAGGAGGAGCAGGCGCAGTTGCTCGCCCAGATGCCGCTCGCCACCCAGCGGGAGCTGGCCCGGCTGCTCGGCTACGCACCCGACGAGGCCGGCGGTGTGATGACCACGGTGCTCGCCCTCGCCGAGCCGCACGAGACGGTCGAGGAGGTGCGGAAGAGGCTGGTCAAGCTGGCCAAGCACCAGACTGAGATCGACTCGGTGGCCGTGCTCGATGCCGACGGCCGGCTCATCGGCGACGTCTCCGCGTTCGACCTGCTGGTCAACAAGGCGGGCAAGCAACTCGCGGACATCATCGACCCGGAGAACCCGCCGGTCACCCTGCGTCCCGACGCGGACCTCGACACGGTCGCGACCGAGATGGTCGAGTCGCGGCGCTCGTCGCTGCTGGTGGTGGACGACGAGGGCAAGCCGCTCGGCCGGATCCTGTCCGACGACGTGCTGGACGCGCTGGTGCCCGGGCATGGCAGGCTCCACTTCCCGAGGCTGTGGCAGTGACGGGCGGGAAGGAGGAGGCCCAGGTCCCCAGGTCCGCCGCGGCGCCGGAGCGCGAAGCGGCCGGCGAAGCGCCACATGCGCGCACAGCGCGGCAGGAGCGCAAGGCGGCGGCGGCACGGGCGGCACGGGCCAAGCAGGCGGCAGGCGCCAGGTCGACCGGCGGCACGGCGGCACAGTCCTGGGCGGGCCTGACGACGCTCCCCCGGATCCGTCTCGGCGGGATCCGGCTGACCCGGGTACGCAAGAGCCGGATCTTCCTGTTCCTGGCGATCCTGGGTCCTGGCGTGGTCGCCGCCAACGCCGGAAACGACGCGGCCGGGATCGCCACCTACGCCTCCGCGGGGTCGCAGTTCATCTACCGGACCCTGTTCTTCATGGTGCTGGTGACCGTGGCGCTGGTGCTGGTGCAGGAAATGGCGGTGCGGCTGGGCACCTACACGGGCAAGGGCCTGGCGGCGCTGATCAGGGAGCAGTTCAGCCTGCGGTTCACCGCACTGGCGCTGGGCTGCGTGCTGCTGGCCAACACCGGGCTGGTCGTCTCGGAGTTCGCCGGCATCGGCGCCGCGTTCGGGCTGCTCGGCGTCAGCCGGTACATCATCATCCCGATCGCGGCCGTCGCCATCTGGGCGCTCGTGCTGTTCGGCTCCTACCGGTACGCGGAGCGGATCTTCCTGGTCATGTCGCTCGCCTTCCTGGCCTACCCGATCGCGGCGATCCTCGGCCACCCGGACTGGTCCCAGGTCGGGCAGAACCTGGTGATACCGCACTTCGAGTACAGCAAGGCCTACCTGCTGCTCGGCGTGGCGCTGATCGGCACGACGGTGAGCCCGTACATGCAGCTTTACGCCGCGGCGGGCGTGGTGGACAAGGGCGCCGACCCGGACGACTACCCGCGGGCGCGGATCGACGCGATCGCGGGAGCGCTCTTCGCCTGCATCGTCTCCATCACGATCATCATCGCGACGGCCGCCGCCATCGGCGGGACGGGGCCGCTGACGTCGGCGTCCGAGGCCGCCCAGGCGCTCAAGCCGGTCGCTGGAGCCGGAGCGGAGGCGCTGTTCGCGATCGGCCTGATCGGCGCGTCCGCGCTCGCCGGGGCGGTGGTGCCGCTGTCCAGCT
>Ga0070734_10003369_pt1 | contig 16909 bp, 15 predicted proteins | sample Coa_R1_8_FD_66444 | JGI IMG/M metagenome (GOLD analysis project Ga0070734, IMG submission 66444) | Surface soil microbial communities from Centralia Pennsylvania, which are recovering from an underground coalmine fire - Coalmine... | ecosystem: Environmental > Terrestrial > Soil > Unclassified ... | reverse complement strand
ACGACAAGGGGAGAAGTGGTTCGATATGGCCGGATCTCGCTCCGTTACGCGGATGCCTACCCTGTCGCGGTCGTACGGGCGTCTGCTCGATGGCATGTTGACCGCCGCCGGCGTGCTGCTGCTCGTCATGACGGTGATGATCGGAGCCGACGTCCTTCTGCGCAATATCGGCGCCGGCGGAGTTCCACCGAGCAACGAGCTGTCGGAGGACAGCCTCTACCTCATTACCCTCCTGGCGGCGCCGGGCCTGCTGCGCCGGGGCCAGCACATCCGGGTTGACATATTGATGAGGGCGCTTCCAGGCCGCGCCGGCTGGCTCATGGAATGGGCCGGAGATGTCATCGGCCTCGTGTGCTGTGTCGCGTTTGTGTGGTACGGCACGAGCGTTGCGGCGGCGAGCTTCGCCGATGGGGCAATCTCCATCAAGACGCTCGTCCTGCCCGAATGGTGGCTGCTCGCCCCGATGCCGGTCGCGTTTGCGCTGCTGGCGATCGAGTTCGTCTTCCGCATGCACCGGCTGGCGCTGGCCGAACGGCGGCCGCGCGAGGACGCGGTGTCGGCATCCTGAAGGACGGGGACGCCGTGGAGATGTCATGGCAGATGGCCTCCCTGCTCCTGCTCGGCGGGTCGACGATCCTGCTCTTCATGGGCATGCCGGTGGCGTTCTCATTCACGGCCATCAACCTGATCGGCGCCGCGCTGTTCCTCGGCGGCGACGCCGGCCTGCATCAGCTGCTGCGCAACAGCAGCGCTGCTGTGATCAATTTCTCGCTCACCCCGATCCCGCTTTTCGTGCTGATGGGCGAGGTGCTTTTCCATACCGGACTGGCGGTAAAGGTGATCGACGCTGTCGAGCGGCTGATCCGGCAGGTGCCGGGCCGGCTCGCGGTGGTGGCGGTCGTTGCCGGTACGGTGTTCTCCGCCATCTCGGGTTCGACGATCGCGACGACGGCGATGCTCGGCTCCCTCATGGTGCCTGTCATGCTCGCGCGCGGCTACCATCCCACCATGGCGACGGGTCCGATCATGGCGATTGGCGCAGTCGACATGCTGATTCCGCCGTCGGCGCTGACCGTGCTTCTCGGGAGCCTCTCGGGAATCTCGATCTCGAAGCTGCTGATCGGCGGCGTCGTGCCCGGCCTCGTCCTCAGCGTCGCGTTCATCGCCTACATCATCGTCCGGGTGAGGATCGATCCTGCGCTGGCGCCGGCTGCGCCCGTCGACAAGCTTGCAGGCTGGGCCAGATTTGATCCGCTCGTTCGCTACGTCCTGCCTCTTGTTTCGATCTTTGTCGTAGTCGTCGGTGCCATGTCCGGTGGCATTGCGACGCCGACGGAATCGGCTGCGCTCGGCGCACTCGCCACCATGGCGCTGGCGATCGCCTATCGCGCGCTGAGCATTCGCATCCTGGCCGAGGCGCTGCGCGGGACCGTCGTGGTCTCCGGAATGATCCTTTTCATCATCCTCGGGGCGACGACGTTTTCGCAGGTCCTGAGTTTTTCCGGCGCGACGGACGGCATCGTCTCCGCCATCCTCGGCCGGGGGCTCCCGCCTTTCGCCGTCCTCGCCGGCATGATGCTGCTGCTGATCTTTCTCGGCCTCTTCGTCGATCAGGTCAGCATGATGCTCATCACGCTGCCGGTGTTCATGCCGATTGTTCAGCGGCTCGACATCGACCTGGTATGGTTCGGCGTCCTTTACTTGATCTGCATGCAGCTCGGCCTGCTGCTGCCGCCGCACGGCCTGCTCCTCATGACCATGCGAGGCGTCGCCCCGCCTGAGGTGAAGACGGCGGACATCTTCCGCGCCGTCGCGCCTTATGTCGTGTTGAGCCTCGTGCTCCTCGTCATGATCATCCTGTTCCCCGCCATCGCCACCTGGCTGCCGGCGCTGCTCGGGTGAATGCGCGCCGGCGCGTGAGCAAGCCCCTATTGAAGCCTGCTCCCGCGGCGACGTACTATTGCGAAAATTACCAAACAATAAGGTGGAGGGAGATCAATGAGATTTACTGCGGGAATAGTCTGCTTCTTGCTCGCCGCCGGCGTTCAAGCCGCCGCGGCGCAGCCATTTCCAGCCGCCGATTCGCTCACTGCCCAACAAATACAGGGCCGCAATCTATTCAATCAGTCTTGCATGGTCTGCCACGTGAAGCTGCAGATCACGTCGCCTGCCAAGTACGGCCCGGATCTCTCGAAAGCTGTGCTCGGCGGCCAAGAGGCCGTGATGCGCGAGGTCATCAGCAACGGCACGCCCAACATGCCGGGCTTCAAGTATCACTTCGAGCCGGACCAGATCGACGCCATTGTCGCCTATCTTAAAGCCCTTCCGGGCCCGGCGCCGAGCGCCGTCCCGCCGCGCTGAATCCGATTTCATCAGAAAGTGGAGGACAGGCCATGTCTCCGATTACGTACATTGCCAATCGCACCATCGCAGCGCTCGCAGTGTCATTGCTCGCGAGTGTTTCGCTACCGAACGCCGTCTCCGCGGCCGGTCCTTCAATCCTGACTGGCGCCGTGGCGGGGCCGGACGGCGCGAAGATGGGGGGCGTCACAGTGTCGGCCAAGGCAGTCGGCTCGACGATAACAACGACGGTCTTTACCGATGAAACCGGTGCCTACTACTTCCCGACGCTTCCGCCCGGCAAGTATCGGGTATGGGCGCAGGCGCTGGGCTACGAGACCGCCAATAGCGAAGCGAAATTGAATCCCGGGGCGCGGGCCGACTTCTCACTGACGACGATCACCGACACCGAGCGGCGCATCCGCCAGCTGCCGGGCGACCTGATCCTTGCCGGACTGCCCGAGGACACCGCGGACGACAAGCGCATGAAGCGCATCGTCCACAACAACTGCACCAGCTGCCACACGCCGAGCTATTTCCTGCAGCACCGCTTCGACGAGGCGGGCTGGCACGCCATCATCGAGGCGATGAAGAACATCAACGTCTACGGCGTCTACCGGCCCAACCAGCACAACCCGGTGCTCGACCATCACCAGGACGCGCTGGCGAAATATCTCGCCAAGACACGCGGGCCGAACGGCGGCGCCTTCAAGATTACCAGCCGGCCGCGGCCGTCCGGCGAAGCCGCTCGCGCGGTGTTCAAGGAATACGACGTGCCGCTCAATCCGGACCAGCAGTTGCCGTCGGCAACGCCGCCCAACAACGGCAGCGACTGGACCAGAGCCACCACCTCACGGGCAGGCTCGCTGCCGCACGATGCGGCGCCCGACCTCGACGGCAATCTATGGTTTGCGGCGGTGGCGCCCAACAAGACCATGTCGGTCGGCCGCATCGACGCCAGGACCGGTGCGCTGAAGCCGTTCCGGATCGACGCCGCGAACGGCAACGCCGCCAATGTCCATGGCCTGATCCGCGACGGCAACGGCACCATCTGGTTCAACGCGTGGATGCCCAAGGGCGGCCTCGCCAAGGTCGATCCCAAGACCGAGAAGGTCTCGGTCTACATGCCGCCCGAAGGCATGTCCCACATCGATGGGCCGGTGACGCTCGACTACGACAGCAAGGGCGGCATCTGGGCCGGCACCAATGACGGCGCGCTGCGCTTTGATCCCGTGACCGAGAAGTTCACCGAGTTCAAGTCGGTGAACCCGCGCGGGCCGAACAACGCTGTCGGCCAGACCTATGGCATCGTCGGCGACAAGGACGGCAACGGCTACTGGTCGCAGATGGCGTTCGACACCATCGTCAAAGCCAACCTCGCGACTGGCGAGACGACCGAACTCAAGCTGCCGCCGCTGAAGGACGAGATGGCGCGCGCGACCGCGGCCGACAACGCCTTCTACGCCACCTACGGGCCGCGCGAAATCGGCACGCCGTTCCCGTGGTCGCAGGGGCCGCGCCGCATGGGCATCGACCGCGAACGCGGCATCATCTGGGTCGCCAATTCGTGGAGCGGTACGCTCGGCCGGGTCGATGCGAAGACGTTGCAGACGACGCTCATTCCGTTACCGAACACGTTCACCAATCAGCCCTACGCGGCGATCCCCGACAAGAATCAGAACGTGTGGACACCGCTGTGGACCACCGACCAGATCGCCAAATACGACGCAAAGGCCGGCACCTGGACGATGTTCGACCTGCCGACGCGCGGCACAGAGGTCCGCATCCCGGCGCTGCTTGAACGCGGCGATAATGTCGAAGTGGTGTTCGCCTATGCGCGATCCAGCAAGATCGCGGTGATGTCGGTGCGCAGCGAGGCCGACATGACCGCCGCCAAGGCGCAAGCACAGTAGGAACGCGCTAAGATCGAGTGAATCGCACGCCACGTGGCGTGCGGTCCACTCAATCAATCCGTCGTCCACAGCGACCGGATGAACTGGATTCGCAAGCCGGCCCGCTCCATGTTGCGGTGGCTTGTCGAGAACGGCGTGGCGCCGCTGAAAACAATATCCGCGCCGGCCATCGCCGCATCGCGCACGCGCCGTCGGAGCAGCGCTGTGTGAAGGCCGCGGCTTCGGAATTCCGGATCGGTCGCCGCATCCGCGAGGTAGCCGACGCCATCCTTCATGAAGAGTGTCGCGGCGGCAGCGGGCCTTTCATCCGCTCGAGCGAGATAGAGCCACCAGCCGGCCTGATCCAACCACGGCCTGACGTTCGCCTTGAATTGAGCGTGATCCTTTTCGGGGATTCCCCATCCGGCGACATAGGCGTCAAGGTAGCGTTCCATTATCTCCGGAGTGGCGACCCGCTCGATTCCGACATCATTGCCCGATCGGTCAACACGAGAGGCTTCGCCGATCAGCGAAGCATGAAATCCGGATTGGAAGAAGCCAAGCCGCGCGAGTTCACGTCCGAGGCTTGCATCGTAGTGTCCGGGAATCATCTCGAATGTGGGCCTGATGCCGTGCTCGCGATACCAGCCGACGAGCGGCTCGATATGGCGCTCATGCCCCGCTCGCAGGCCAACGACTCGCGCAAACGACGGCAAATGCGACATCAGCGCCACGGCGGCTTCGCCGATCCACCGATAATTGATGTGTATCGGGTTGCCGGGGATGCGCTCCAGCACCTTCATGCGAGAGATTGTGTACGCAACGTCGACCGCCAGCGTCCGCTGCACCAAATCCAGCGATGGCGCAACCGCATCGGTTTCCTGCACGCGCGGATTTACTTCTGCCACTGACGTCCCTCGCAGTCACGTTGGCCCGATGTTTCGATGAGACCGGGCTTCGAGCATGCATGATTCAATATGTTGCCCGCTATTGCGGGGCGCAGCCGAAATCTTTGAGGCGTGCCACAAGAGTCATGGGATTGTGCGGCGACTCGACGAAACCCCAGTGCTGATAGAACTTCTTGGCATCCGGAGAAAGCGCATGCACGAGCATGCCGGCCACGCCGGCATCCTGGGCCAGCCGCCAGGTCCGGGCGACAGCATCGCGAAGCAACAATGAACCGAGGCCTCGGCCTTGCTCGCGACGATCAATAGCTAACCGGCCGAGGACGATCACCGGGATAGGGTCAGGCATGTTCCGCCGCAGCCGGCCGGTCGCTTCATGCGAGGTGACAGCGCCGGCGGCAAGCGCATAGTACCCTGCGATCTGCATGCCGCGACAGGTTACGAAGGTGCGCGATGCCCCGGTGACCTGGTTGGCCAGCGCGCGGCGACGGAGCCAGTCATCGAGAGTCGGCTCGCCGCAATGGAATTGATCACGGACGTGGTGTTCGCGCAGCGGCTCAGGCGCGCAAAGCGGAGGTTCACCGGCCGTCATGTTCCCACGGCGCTTGCCGGCGCATTAGCGCTTGCAAGCGACTGTTGGGTTTTGCAGGAGCATCGAGCATGGCCTTGAATCGCTTGAACGTGAGGCCATCCATCGCAAACAGCGTGGTATCGAGCAGCGTTTCCTGCGCCGCCCGCCGCGCGGCTTCCAGCATGAATTCCGAGCGCGACTTGCCGGCAAGCTTGGCCGCTCGATCGATCACGTTCCGGTCGGCCGCCGAAATGCGGATGTTTATGAGGCTGCGGGGCGCCTCGACCGGTCCTGGATTCTGCCCCATGATGAAACCCTACTTTGTCCGCCATCGCCTTGTAAAGACAAAGTATAGAGCGGCCTCAGTCTTCGCAAGGGGGGCGATTGAGGCCCGCAACAGAGCCCAGGGCAAAACAATCCAGAGCAGCCTCTGTGCACTAATTCTGCGCCAGCGATCGCTTCTCCAGAAGCTCGTTGACGTGGCGCAGGACATGATCGGCGACGATCACGTGGCCTTCCGCCGTCGGGTGGAAGGCGCCGCTGTAGAGCGCCGCATAGGCGGGCTGCAGATCGTCGAACGGCGAGATGCCCTCACGGTGCGTGTTGCCCGCAAGGAATGTGTCGTTCGGGTTGCGGGCGAGCCGCCAGTGATGCGCATAGGGAAGCGCGGCGGCCGGCGAATACGGCACCCACTGATCATTCACGTGCGATAAACGCGGCACGTTCATGTTGGTCTGATCGACCAGCGGCTTCTGAGGATCGCGGGCGCATACGCCGCGCCGGGCGAACTCCGCAAGATGGTCGGTGATGAGGTGGAAGCCGGTGCCGGCTCCGGTCGCAAGCCCAGCCGGGCAACCCGCTTTGCGCCCATCCGTCATACATTCGAGCCGGCTTTGCAGCTCGCGCACGAAATTGGAGACCTCCTGGGTGCGTTCGCGGCTGTAGCGAAGCTTGGGATGTACGTCGAGACCAAGTGTCGGCTGAGCGCCGCACACGTTGCCATTCTCGTCGAACTGGATCGGTTCATAGGCGTTCTGCAGCACGCGCGACGGATCGACCCCGAAAGCGTCATTCAGCGCCTCCTTGACGGCCCGCATGCGGCGATCGAGCACGCGCAAATAGGCCTGCGACACGGAAGGCGAGAACCGCAGGTCGTGGCCGACCAGCCCGACGATCGGCGCGAGATCGCTCGCGCTTTCGGTCATCGCGTAGGCGACCAGCGGGCCGAATCCCACGTCGTTGCCGCCGACCGAGAGCAGGAATACATCGATCGGCCGCTTGCGATTTTCCGGCGGACACCATCGCTTCGTGAAGACCTGCTCGCCGATGCCGGTCGAGCCCCATGTGTAAACCGGAAGTCGGTACGACACCGTGCGGGTGCGTCCGGCCGCGCCGTTCCGGCAGATCAGATCGCTCAACTGATCGAGCTGAGCCACGACCTTCTTCTGGGCGTTAGACCCTGAGATCTGCTCGCGTGCGTCGCGCTCCGCGAACAGCCCCTCGACGATGTCGGCGCCCGAACAGGCGAGGCTGACAAAAGTCACCGCGCGATGCCGGTTTTGCAGGGCAAGTCCGATGCTGACGCGGAACGGATAGCCGTATTGGGAACGATGACAGTCAGGGCTCAGCCACTGGGCCTGCCCGCGGTCGAACGCCTCTTGGAATTCCCGCGATGACGGCTTGTAGACAACGCCTTTCTGCTCGTCTTCCATGAGGCGCTTCGGCAGCGACTTGGGGTTGATGCCGTTATCAGTTGACGCGACCCCGTACTTCGGATTTTTCAGATCGAAGCCGCGATAGGCGATCTGCGGGTCGACTGCATTCGCAGGGTCGTAGACCATTTCGCGGGCGTTGCTGAAAGTTACCGGCCGGTCCGGATTGCTCTCCCCTGACGCGAAGCTGTCGCCCATGGCGACCATGAACACGTCTTCGACGGTCACGTTCGGATCCGCGAGAGTCGCTCCGTTCGGCAGCTGCACTTTGACGGAAACGCCCGATGCGGCCCGGTCGAGCGAAAACGGCACCCGCTTGATGACGAGCTTGAGATTGCACGCCTGCTTCCTGCTCTCTGCTGGCAGACCGGCCTTCCTAGGCTGCCAGGTCCACACGCAATCGCCTGCGCCCGCGGTCGCGAGGCGCTCCGGGGCGATCTGCAGAAGGACCGTATGGGCGTCGGGAAGGATGTAGTCTTCCCTCGCGACGCCCCAGGAATATTGCCGGTCGCATATCACCGCGTAGCGGCGCGGCCGGGCGTTGCGGTCGTAGCAGTTGAGATCGACCGTCTGCGCCGCCCAGCCGAGCCGGCTCCTCTCAAACCCGGGGCGGGCGGTGGCGAGACAGTTGTCGGGCGTCGAGGGATCGCGGCAATCGGGGTCGTTCAGGCGCCGCTCGACCCGCCACAGTATGTTGGCTGGCAGCGGCTGGCCCGGTGCGCCGCGCACCGCATTGAACGCCTTCTCCTGCACTTCGAACGAGGAGGTGCGCTTGAAAAAACGATAGGGGTTCTCCACCTCCCATAGGATGTCGGCGGCGTGGCCTATGCCGATCATCGCCTGGGTAGAAATGATCAGGGTTGCAGCTACCAGCGCCCTCGTCCGCATCAGCCCCTCCCCGACGCCCCCAAGGCGCCATAATGACGTTAGTCGCAACAACAGAACACAAAGTTCACTTTTGATTAACCAAACGCAAGACTCTGATACCTAATCAAATTGTTGCCTTCCCGGCAATCGGCCGCGCGTCATTCCCGGGCTTTAAGCCGTAGAGAACGAACCAAGCATCGATCAACTCGTCGGTATGCGCTCCAACCTATGACTCGTACCCTCGCCCCTGCACCTGTTGAGATCGATCCATTGATCCGCGGCCTTCGCGCGGGTAACCGCGCTGTGCTGGCGCGCGCCATTACGCTCGTCGAGTCGAAACGACCCGACCACCGCCGGTCGGCGCACCAGCTGGTGCAAAGCCTCCTTCCACACACCGGCGCGGCGCGGCGAGTCGGCATCACCGGGGCGCCGGGCGTCGGCAAATCGACCACCATCGACGTCCTGGGGAGCCATCTCACCGGGCTTGGGCACAAAGTTGCGGTTCTGGCCGTCGATCCGTCCTCGGCCCGCACCGGCGGCTCGATCCTCGCCGACAAAACCCGCATGGCGCGGCTCGCCGCCGACCCCCGTGCGTTCATCCGGCCATCGCCGGCCGCCGGAACGCTGGGTGGCGTCGCCGCCAAGACGCGCGAGACCATGCTGCTTTGCGAGGCGGCCGGCTATGATGTCGTCCTGGTCGAAACCGTCGGCACCGGCCAGTCGGAAACCGCCGTCGCCGACATGACGGACTTCTTCCTTGCCCTGATGCTGCCGGGCGCGGGCGATGAGTTACAGGGCCTCAAGAAAGGGCTGGTCGAACTCGCCGACATGATCGCCATCAACAAGGCGGATGGCGATAATCTCGCGCGGGCGAAGGCGGCGGCTGCCGAATATCGCGCAGCCCTGCACATCCTCACGCCGCGGCTCGCGGAGTGGCACCCCCCGGTGGTCGCCTATTCGGCGCTCGCGGGCACGGGCGTGGCCGAGCTGTGGGACCTCGTTCTCGACCATCATCGCCGCCTTACCGCGACGGGTGCATTCGCGGCGCGGCGGCGCGAGCAGCAGGTCAAATGGATGTGGGCGCTGCTGGAAGACCGGCTGCGCGGCCGGCTTATGTCCGATCCGAAGCTCAAGGCAAAGCTGCCCCAATTGGAGCACGCCGTTGCCGAAGGAACACTCTCGCCGGCACTTGCGGTCGACGATATCGTGGCGGCGTTCGGGTTGTAGAACTTGCGTACCGTCCTGATCACCGGCTTTGATCGATTTCCTGGCGCGCCCGTCAATCCGAGCGGCCTTGTGGCGACGCGCCTCGCGCGCCGCCGCCGACCTGCGCTGGCCGCGACGCGGCGCATCGCGCACGTGTTCGCAACCCGCTACGATGCGGTCGACCGGGAACTGCCGGTCCTGCTGGCGCGGGAAAAACCCGATGTCGTGGTAATGTTCGGGGTCGCCACGCGCTCGCGTCGGATCCGGATCGAAGAGCGTGCGCGCAATCGGATTGCGCTGCTTCCAGATGCGGGCGGCCATCGTCCGGCGGGCCACACGATCGCGCCCCACCGTGACGCGCTGCGCAACCCCCTCGTCATTGCGCGACTCGTGGCAGCCGCGCGCACGGCCGGCGTGGCTGCAGCGCCCTCGCGCAATGCCGGTGCCTATCTGTGCAACTATGTCTATTGGCGCTCCCTCGAGGCCGCCGCCACGCCGGATGGCCCGCGTCAGGTGATTTTCATTCACGTGCCGCCGATCACCTTGAAAAAGTTGCCGAGGAAACCTTTGAAGAGCCCCCCTGAACGACTCTCCAAGAAACTTCCCGCCAGCCGACGAGCGCGCAAGCGGCGCGCGCATCGCATCGGCGACCTCGTCCGCGCAGGTGAGGCGATCGTGCTCGCGATGGTTTCGCTAGCGGCAGTGGGGCGCGATAGACAGAATCCCCTGCAACGTCCGGCTCTCAAAGCCCAATAGCGCAATTATCGCCGCTGCCGATCCCACCGGAGACGGCGGCATGTCATCGGAGGTGCCCACTAACCCTGAGTTCGATGTACAATGTGCTGGCGCCTCTCCGTGACATGAGGAGAGGCCGCAATGGCTTTTGCCCAAGCAAAGGTAAGCAGAAATGCCCTAAGAGGGAGGTTAACAATGTCCTGGTTCACTTCGAGAAAACGTGCACTGGCAGGCGGCATCGTGGCCGGTCTCATCGGCGCGTCGAGCGTGCCGGCGTTGGCGCAACAAAAGGCGACGCCGCCCATTTTCTCATGGGACCTCACTGTCGGATGGATCGGGGTCGGCGATTTCCGACCCGTGCCGGGGCGCGTGCCGCCGCTCGCCAGCGATCCGAAGTATCCGTTTGTGCCAAACGGGCAAGGCCGACAGCCGACCTTCCGGATCGCCGATCTCACAAACCCGAACCTGAAGCCGTGGGTGAAGGAGATCATGAAGAAAGACAACGACGAAGTAATCGCTGGCAAGATCGCCTTCACGCCGAGTTCGAGCTGCATGCCGGCCGGTGTCCCGGGTTTCCTGGCTTTGGCCGGCAACAACAACCCACTGTGGTTCCTGCAAACTCCGAAAGAGGTCGTGATCGTGCGCGCCGCGGATTCGCAGGTGCGTCACGTCTATCTCGATGTGCCGCACTCACCCAATCCGAAGCCGTCCTGGTACGGCGAGTCGGTCGGCCACTATGACGGTGACACGCTGGTCATCGACACCATCGGACTGAACGCGAAGACTTTCGTGGATGCTTACCGCACGCCGCATACCGAGAAGCTGCACGTGGTCGAGCGCTGGCGCATGGTAGACGACGGCAAAGCCATGGAGGTCACCTTCACGGTGGAGGACCCGGACACCTACTACGAGCCATGGACCGGAATGCGGCGCTATCGGCGTGTCGAACAGAAATTCATGGAAGACATCTGCGCCGAGAACAACCAGCACCTGTTCGATTACAAAATGCCCGTGGCTGACAAGCCCGATTTCTGACGCTTCAAATGCCAGGGCGGTGCCCGTAACGCGGGCAAAATCGCATGCTGCGCATTTTGTGATTTATCCGTCTCAGGCGATTTTGCCCACGCAGTCACCGGCATGTCTTGACCGCGTGGGCAACGCGCCCCATGCGCTTGTTTCCTATCGAAGGTCACCGCAGGCGCGTTGCTCACCCTACTGGCCGGCTGACTGGAATCCGCACTAAAAATCCGGTGTCTTCGCCTCAGGAATCGGGAACAGGTTTTTGCTGAAATGATCCCCGTTGTTTTCGGCGCACACTGTCTCCAATCCCGGGTTGGTTGCCCTGCGCCAGCGCTTGATCATATGTAGTGGCTCGTTGAAGGTGTCCGGGTCCTCGACCGTCACGCTCGCTTCCAGCATGTTGCCGTCGGCGGAGAGCTTATAACGCTCTACCACATGCTCTTTCTCGGAGTGCGGCGTGCGGAAATTATCGATGAAGCTGAAGTGGGTGGAAAGGCCGATGGTGTCGACAACCAATTCGCCGTTCTCGTATCGGCCGATCGATTCGCCGAACCATGATGGCTTCACCACCTCCGAATGCCGATCCGCGAGGTAGATGCGGCGCACCATGTGGTCGCGCTGCCAGATCATCCACACCTGTTTCGGCGTCTGGATGAAGTACATCGGCTCGATCGGATAGAGCAGCTGCCCCGGAACGCCGCCCGGATAGCAACGCCCTTGCGCGGAGAACGGAAGCCCCCGCTTGCCGCTGAGCACCTCATCGTTGGAAACCTGCATCTGTGCCGCGGCCCAGGGCTTGAGGACCGGATCATCAACATTGCCGATCGTCGGCGTCACCTGCCCGGGGCCATCCAGGTTGCCGTGAAACGGATGGGCCGGATGCTGCTTGATCGGCCCGTGCCCGGTGCCAGGCGGCGGATCCAGAAACCCGCCGACGCTGATCCAGCCGAGGTTATTTCCGGCCAGGACAGGAATCTTCCCCGGCGCTGGCGTTTCGGCCGTCGCCTGGATGCCCGTTGCCCCGAGCGCAACAGCGGCTCCGAACGCCGCGGCGGTGACGTGCAGCGTCCTCGATACGACACAACTGAAATGGCGTATTAATGCGGTTTTCAACATCGGAGCGTTCCTCGCTGCGGGCGCAAACCTTGAACGTCATCGATTGGTATGCGGCCTGATTGATTGCCGCACAGGATAGCTGAACGTCACCCGCTCCGGAAGCAGTGGCCTCCAGCGTATCAGCCTGAATGTGCAAACTCAGCAGTTGCGCGGCGCGGCGTCCGCGATATCGTAATGCCGCGCGGGATAATCTCGATTTCTACCCAACCTAAGGGCGCCCAGAACCGATGCGATACTTCGGCCGCAGGATCCGCCTGGTGCTGCTCGTTGTTTTTCTGGCGCCGGTGGCGGTCAAGGCCGTGCTGTGGTCGTTCGAAGAGCCGCGGCACTGGCAGACGGCCCGATGGTCGAGCGCCGGCATACTCCCGGATGCCGCAAGCGATCCGGAAGCGCGCCTCGTGGTGTTCGCGGCGCGCACAGCCGGGTGGCGCGGCATCTTCGCGGTCCACACCTGGATTGTTGTCAAGCCGGCCGGAGCGGATACCTACACCCGCTACGAAGTGACCGGCTTCGGCCGGCCGCTGCGGATCAATGGCCGGCCGCCCGACGGCTACTGGGTCGGCGACCGGCCGCGGATCGTCGCCGACATTCGCAGCGCCCCTGCCGCCGCCGCGATCCCCAAGATCGAGGCCGCCATCATGGCGTATCCGTATGCGGAGTACGGCGACTACCGCATGTGGCCCGGCCCCAACAGCAACACTTTCGTGGCGACAGTGCTGGGCGCCGCCCCGGAGCTTGAAATTGCAATGCCACCGGAAGCCATCGGCAAGGATTATCGCGTCGACGGCGCGGTTTTCGGCCGCACCGAAAGCGGGACCGGCATCGAGCTAAGCCTTTTTGGATTGCTCGGACTTAAGATCGGCCTGGTCGAAGGCATCGAGGTGAATGTGCTCAGCCTCGTGGCTGGAGTCGATGCACAGCATCCGGCGCTGAAAATCCCCGCGTTCGGCCGCATTGGCTTCGATCGGATGGTGCCGGGTTCGGCGGTGGCCGATCCGCACGCAGCCGCGCGCGAGGGCGCGTCCCGCTGAAGTCTCACGGCACGCGACGGTAGATCGTCCATTGGCGGCCGGAAAGGAGCGATGACGAAAAGGTCTCGCCGCGTTCGAAACGAAGCGGGCACTTGGGGGACCCCAACTCGAGCTGTGCGAAGCGCTGCGCTGCTCGGGGATCCTCGATCACCATGAATTGCGGCGTCCTTTCGCACCACGCATCGGGGCGAACGTAGTCCGCCGCGACGCCGCGCTTGGCGGCAAAAAACTCAACGACGGTCCGCGTGCGGAATTCGTGGTCGCTCCCATAGGAGAAGCGCCCGTCTCGCGCCATTGCGGCGATGGCATCGTTGTAGTGACCGCGTTCGTCGCGGAAGAAGGCCGCAAGCGCTGCAGCATGGCCGACCAGCATGAGGCCTAGCGCCGTGCCCGCGCTGGCGCGCCACACACCGCCGCGTGACCAGGCATCGGCGAGCGCATCGGCAAGGAGCAGCACAAAGAAAGCGCCGCTGACCAGGAAGTAGCGGCCGAACTGCACGTTGGGTGCTCCGGCGGTGAATATGATGGCGGGCCATCCGATCACCGCGACTGCGTAGAGGCTCGCGCGGCTGTCGCGACTTCGCCAGAGATAGGCCGCAGACATGATGGCCGCCATTGCGACCATGAGCCAGATCCATCCTGGGACGCGGTCCGCCAATGAGTCCGGCATTCCCAGCAACAGCCGGATCAGGCCGCCATAGCCGTCGCTAAAGTTTGTCGCCGAAAACGGGGTCACGCCCCCGACGGTGAAGCCGTGACGCACGCCCGCGACGCCGAGGCAAGCGCCGACCGCAAATGTCCACGCGAGCGCCGGACGGAATATCGCGAGCGTCGCAACAGCGGTTTGGCGCGAGTTGCCGGCCTGCCGCGACAGCACCCAGAACGCCCAGACCGCAAGAATCACGGTTACCGCCACCATGGTGAGGTGGGAGAGCAGGCCGAGCCCGATCGCGAGGCCGAGGGCGTGGCGCACACGCCAATCGGGACGATCAAACGATCGCTGCAGCAAGACCAGGGCCAGCAGCAGAAACAACACGAGCCCCGCATAGCCGCGCGCTTCGGATCCGTAATGCACCATCGGATACGCGAAGGCGAACAGCAGCATCGCGAAGACGACGGCAGCACGTCCGCCTGGTGCCGCAGCGAATCCCGCGACCGCGACCGTGGCGGTGCCGAGAGCGACCGCCAAACCCCGTTGCGCCAGGGAAGAGGCATCAGGGCCGATCAGATAGAGATAGATCGAATTGAGATGATGATTGTTGTCGTGGGCGATACCGAACAGAATCTCGCCGACCGAGCGAATCGGCGCGAGCAGCGTCAGAGTCCAGATTTCGTCAAGCCAGAGATCGCCCTGTGCAGCGATCAGGCGCACGAGACCGCCGCCAGCGACGATCAGGGACAATGCCGCAATCCAAGACCACGCGACGTCACGCCGACATGCAATCGGCAAGCCGGAGCTGACTGCTGCCCCCGTATTCAAGCGAGCTCCCTAGGCCGGCGAGGCGTTTCTCGATCGGGCAACCTCTCGGCGTCGGCTTCCGTCGGCTTGATCCGGAACGACGATCACCGCCAGAGCCACTTAACGGATGCGCGCGATTGCAGCGGCTCGGTTCGCCGCACAATCGCGAAACGCCGGTGAAATTAGCGGGCAATCCTTAAATAAATTCTGCGGCGCGAAATTCGGGCCCATTAAACGTTTGCACCAACCGAATCGTTCCATGCGTAATTTGCAGGGCGAAAATACCGCGGAACCCGCGGCATGATGCAGCGTTTTATGTCGGGGAGGCCACACACCAGCGATCATCCACACAGGAGCGATCATGAAGAAGAAATTGCTTGCACTTGTCGCCTTCGCCTCCATCGCGGTGCCGTTTGCTGCGTACGGGCAGGGGACGATCCGTGGAGCCGAAGAGGGTGCGGCCGCGGGTGGCAGGGCCGCCGGACCGGTCGGGGCGATCGTCGGCGGGGCCGTTGGTGCCGCGACGGGGACCGTCGGTGGTATTCTCGGCGTGGAGGAGCGGCCGCGCTTCCGTGAATATGTCGTACGCGAGCACCGCCCCTCGTATCACTATCGCGAGGAGTTGCACGTCGGCGCGGTGCTGCCCGAGCGAGGTGTGAGGTTTTATGAGGTACCTCGTGAGTTCCACGTAAGGCCTGGCTACCGATACGCGATCATCAACGACCGGCCAGTTATCGTGGAGCCGCGCAGCCGCCGCATCGTAGAGATCATCGAATAGGCTGCGGTGCTTTTTCGGCGAGGGGGCCGACCACGGTCGGCCCCTTTTCGTGTCGGGTGCATACCGCCGTCAGGCCCTGGGCTGTTCACGCATCCTCACGAAACGGCCTCGCCAAGTTGTGCGTTTTCCGCATTTACCGGGAGGTGACCTCGGCTGGCGTCTGTGCCAAGTTCCGGCCTCGACCCACACCGCTCGAGCTGGCGGTGGAGCCTGATCAGTGGCGGAACTCCTATGCGCGACACCTGGCCTCTTCTTGAAAAGATCGATTTTCCCCCGCTCGCGCGCCGGCGCATCGACACCTTGCAGGTCAATGTGGGTTACCGCTGCAATCAATCTTGCGTGCATTGCCACGTGGGCGCGAGCCCGCAGCGCACCGAGGAGATGCCGAGTGAAATCATCGATCGCGTGCTGGCGGTGCTGGCGCATCGGCACATCGCGACGCTCGACATCACCGGCGGGGCCCCGGAGCTCAATCCGCACTTCCGGCGACTGGTGGCGGCGGCCCGCGATCTCGGCGTGCGTGTCATCGATCGATGCAATCTCACCATTCTGGAGGTAGCCGGCCAGGAAGACTTGGCGGAGTTCCTGAAGCTTCAACAAGTCGAGATCGTCGCTTCCCTGCCCTGCTATCTCGCCGAAAATGTGGATCGGCAGCGCGGCAAAGGGGTGTTCGAAAGCTCGATTAGAGGCTTGCGACGCCTCAACGCGCTGGGTTACGGGCGCGACGATACCGGCTGCGTCCTCAATCTCGTCTATAATCCGCAAGGCCCGGCGCTGCCGCCGCCGCAGGACGCGCTCGAGGCCGCCTACCGTCGCGAACTCAAGGACAGCTACGGCATCGTATTCAACCGCCTCTTCACGCTCGCCAATATGCCGATTCAGCGGTTCGGGTCGACCCTCATATCCAAGGGAGAATTTGACCGCTACGTGGCGCTGCTGCGCCATGCCCATCGCGCCGACAATCTCGACAACGTCATGTGTCGGAGTCTCGTGTCGGTCGATTGGCGCGGCTTCCTCTATGACTGCGACTTCAATCAGATGCTCGATCTGCCGTTGACGGGCCGCGACGGCGCGCCGCGCCGGCTCGAAGATCTGCTGACCGGCGATCTCGACCGCAACCCGATCCGGGTTGCCGGCCACTGCTACGGCTGCACCGCCGGCCAGGGCTCAAGCTGCGGCGGCGCGCTCCAGGAAGCGGCGGAATGAGCACGGGCCTCGCTTGTGTCCACCCTCCCCTGAAGGGGGAGGGTCGGACTGCCGAAGGCAGTCCGGGGTGG
>Ga0070734_10003368_pt1 | contig 16911 bp, 14 predicted proteins | sample Coa_R1_8_FD_66444 | JGI IMG/M metagenome (GOLD analysis project Ga0070734, IMG submission 66444) | Surface soil microbial communities from Centralia Pennsylvania, which are recovering from an underground coalmine fire - Coalmine... | ecosystem: Environmental > Terrestrial > Soil > Unclassified ... | reverse complement strand
TTTCCTGCAGGCGCGTGGTCCCGGTGATCTCATAGCCGCGCCGCTCATCCAACATCGCGTCGTGCGACCAGTAGCGGCCCTGGATGGCTCCATTGACGAACAGGACGCGGCGCTGCCAGGTCATGGAGAACTCGCGATCGGCGGCGGCGCAGCCGAGGTCGCGGGAACGGACGACGACCGGCTTGTACATGCGCTCGTAGGCGTCGTAGTCGTGGACCACGGATGTGAGATTGTCGATCGTAACGGCGGGGAGAAAGATGGCGCCGATCCAGTGGTGGATGAGGCCGCCGGGCACCGCCTTGGTTCCGCGCCCCACCACCGACTCGACGATCACTTCCCCACGCTGAAGCCGGCCCCCGCGGTCGGCGGATTCATCAATCCACAAGAACGGCCGGGCACCGTTCAAGCGATCTTGCATGCGCCGATCCGTGGTTTGGACGTATTCATCCCACGCGCCTAACGTAGCGGGCTGAAGGTCCATCGCATGGATCCAGTGCGGCGCGCCAAAGGTGACCAGAACCGCAACTAACGATCTTCCCAACATGGCTGCTCCCCCAAAAAAACCGGCCGCGCCGAGAGACGCCTGGCGCGGCCCGGTTGCGGAATGAAGAATCAGAAGCGATAGCCGAATCCGATGGAGGGCTCGGCGCGGTGAGTGACCCGGTCGTTGCCGATCGCGGCGGGCAGATCGTAGGTCGGGCTGTTGTAAACCAGGCCGCGATACTCCGCGCGCATGAAGAGCCTGTGGGTCAGGCTGAAATCGGCGCCACCGCCGTACACGAAAGCGGCACGCGCCTGTGTTGCGGCTCCGGCAGCGTCGGTCGGGTCAAACACGAGACCGCCGACGCCGGCTTCGATAAACGGAGTAAAACGGCGCAGGGGGCGCCGGTAGACGTAGGCGGCCGTGACTTCGTGCTGATTTGATTTCACTCCGAGCGAGTTCGCTCCCAGGACGTATGCCTGCGTGTTGAGCGAATAACCGTAGTTGACTTCGACGCCATGATTGGGCGTGAAGAAGAAGCGGTAGCTGGATAGAACGCCGCCGCTGTTGGTGGCGCTCTGCGGCACGCCATTGTGGGTTGTCGTTTTGACGAAGCTACCGAACGCCTGAACGCTGACTTCCTGCCGGGTCGACTCCCCCTCCTGGGAAAATGCGGGCAGAGCGGCCAAACTCGCGCCGATAAGAATGAGCGCGAGATTTTTTCTCTGGATCATCGGGTTTCCTCTCCTCATGCGCTTTTGGATGCGCGCTTGCCCGGATGCGATGCGCGATGCGGCAGCGCACGCCGTGAAACGTTACGGCTGTAATTTGTTTAGAGAAAGCGGGCCGACGGATTGATTTGTTGAATCGTCGAGCGCGGTCGCGACATCGGCGTTTTGCGCGCCGGCGCCATAAACCGATCGGTTCATGAATGGCGAACAGCGTGGTTTGCCCGCGGCGTTGACAATTGTCAATACTCTGCCTTTTCAACAAATTGGAAAGGTCGGCCGGCTGGCCGGCGAAGTGCTTCTCCCAATGCCGAGGCGCGATCGGAGGTGCTTGCATGTTAGTGGATCACCTGGGACAAACAGATGTGGCCGTTCTGGATGCCGCGCTGAGCGGGGAAGTCCGGGATCAAAGAGCCGAAGCCCCCGAGAGCGCGCCTCCCGCGGCCGATCGCTCTCGAGCGGCGCGCGGCACAACCGCGGGAATTGTTTTGGGTGCGGCGTTGTGGGCCGCGATCCTGATTCCCATGATCAGGACATAGGAGGAGGATCTGTCGATACATGGCACCAGCGCGCGAAATTAAAGCCGCTCGACCGGAAGAGCGGCGGGCTCATCAGCGATATCCGGTGGGACTGAATTTGCGTTATAGGCTGTCTCGAAGTTGCGCGGTTTTGGAAGAAGGCTACGGAACGACGCGAGATATGAGCGCCGGGGGAGTCTTTCTCTATACGGATCATCCGCTCGCGGAGGGGTCGGATATCGAACTCTTCATGAATTGGCCGGTCCAAATCCAAGGCACGCACTTCTTGCAGCTCAATATGGCGGGACGGATTGTCCGCAGCCTGGAGGCTGGGATTGCGGTGAAGATCGAAGAACGGCGGTTCGCGCCGATCCGTGTTGATGCCGCCTGAGCGGCGGCCTACTTCAAGGCGGCGAGAGTGGGACCGGATGTGCCGCGCGGAAGCAGGCTCGGGCCCGACGGCTTGAAGATCTTGCTCACGTCCGTGTGGACATCGACGATCAAGCCGAGGAAGCCGGACTGCATCTCGTCCCAATTCTGGTCGCCCCACAGCACCTGCTTGCCGGGATCGGGGTTGAACTTGTTATTCACCGAATTGTCGTAGTGGGCGATGGCGAGCAGGCGAGTGCCCTTGGGGACCGGCAGCGGCTTGGCGAGTTGATAACCCACCTGCCAGTCGAAATTCCATTTGCCTTTAAAAACGACCTCGGATTCGCCAGTCGGATAGATGGCCCGCAGCTCGTAATCTTTGCCGCGCAAGTGCATGTGCGGCTGAATATAAACCAGCTTCGCATCGTCGACGCCGATGGTCACTTCGCTGACGACTTCGGCGTTGTTGGCGCCGGGCGGGATCACCAGGTTGAAGGCGGCCGGCGTGCCGGGCGACATCCAGTAGCGCTTTTGGGGCGGATGCTTGGCGAACACCAAGCCGACCTTGGAGCGGTCGGTTTGCGGTGTGCCGCCGGCGGTGTAATGCAGGTTAAAAACGATATCGGATCCCTTGGGGATGAACTTCGCGGAATCTTCCACATCGAACGACTGAGCCCCTAACCCAGGGTTGTATTTGCCCAGAAGATCGGTGCCTTCTCTCGCGCCGCCCATGCCTTCGGAACCTTCTTCGTAGGCCTCACCGGGGATCGCCTTCGCCATCCAGGTGGAGTTCGGCGGCAGCACGATGGCGCGCATGTGATGAACCACTTTCGGATTGCCGGCGCGCATCTCCGCGGCGACGACCCACAGGTCCTCAGGGAAATTCACCGTGACGCGGATGTTCTGATAATTGATGGTTCCTTTGGCCGCGACGTGAAAGTCTTTGGGCATCTCGATGACCATGTCGGGCTTGATGTTCCAGCCATCCTGAAAGGTGATCGGCGGCGGCGCGTCCTTTTTATCGCCTTCCGCGGCTCCGCCATCCACCCAAGAGACGAGTGTCTTCACTTCGTCGGGGCTGAGGCGGCGGTCATTGGCGAAATGGCCGTAGCGCGCATCGGCAAACCACGGCGGCATCTGTTCGGTGAGGACGGCGGTCTTCATCGCCTTGGCCCACGGGCGGGCATCGTTATAGGTGAGCAGCGAGAACGGCGCCACCTCGCCGGGGCGATGGCAACCCTGGCAATGCTTTTGGAGAATCGGAACCACATCTTTGTGGAAAGTGGTGACGGACCCGCCGTTGGGGGCCGACCAGATGACTGCGCTCATCAAGAAACCGGCAAGTGACAGACGGAACATCCCGCATCCTCCTCCGCTAGTGAAGCTGCATGCAAGTATATCGATTGCAATTTACAAAAACAATCGGCGGGCGGGGCGGAGGACCTGTACCGGGGAATACCCGCCCGAGGTACTGTCAGTACCTTAATTTCACAGCCGTAATAACTTTCGTAAATTGTGCCGGTTGGCGGGGCGGGTTAGCATCGACGCATGATCCGGCAGGCCGCGGTGTCCGAAGTTCGGGCGCTTCTATTCGCAGGGGCGGCGGTGGCCGCGTTGTGCCTGTTTCCGGGAAGCGTAGAGGGCCAAGCTCGAGGGGATCGCATCGCAGGTCCGGTAGACGGAAAGGCGCGAACACGATGGCCGGGCAGCCGGCATCGGCTGGCGCGGCCGGAGTTTGACCTGGGGCGAGTCGCCGGCGATATGCCGATGCAGCGAATGGTGCTGGTGCTGCAGCCCGATGGCGAACAGGAGCAAGGACTGGAAGCTCTGCTGGCCGCGCAGCAGGATCGGAATTCACCGCTGTTTCATCAGTGGCTCAGCGCGGAGGAATTCGGGCGGCGGTTCGGCATTTCCGAGAATGACCTGAGCCAGGTGGTGGGATGGCTGACGGACATGGGCTTTGCGGTCGAGCCGGTGGCCGAGAGCCGCCGCCAAGTGGTGTTCAGCGGCACCGCGGCACAAATCGAGGCTGCGTTTCAGACCGAGATTCATGCATACCGCGTGAACGGCGTCATACATCATGCGAATGCAACCGATCTCGCGATTCCCGCGGCGCTAGCGCCGGCGATTTCGGGCGTGCTCTCGGTGCACGATTTCTATAGCAAGCCGATGCACGCGAGGATCGCGCCGGCGGCGCCGGCGCCGGAATTTACGGGCGGCAGCGGCACGCACTATCTGACACCGGGAGATTTCACGACGATCTACAATCTCGGCCCGCTATACGGGAGCTCGACGAACGGAACCGGACAATCAATCGCGATCGTCGCGCGCAGCAACCTGAAGCCGGCGGATATCGCGGGGTTCCGTACGAGTTTCGGCCTGGTTGCGAACGATCCGACTGTGATTGTGAACGGCGCCGATCCCGGGGTGCTCTCGACCGGCGAGCAGGGCGAAGTGGAGTTGGATACGGAATGGTCCGGCGCGATTGCGCCGAACGCGTCGATCCAGGTGGTCGTATCGGCATCGAGTAGCACGACCGATGGAGTGGCGCTCTCGGCGCAGTACATTGTCAATCACAACCTGGCGCCGGTGGTGAGCGTGAGTTTTGGCGACTGCGAATCGGACCTGGGCCGCGCCGGGAACCAGTTTTGGAATTCGCTGTGGCAGCAGGCGGCAGCGCAGGGGATGAGCGTGTTCGTGGCTTCCGGAGACAGCGGAGCGGCCGGCTGCGATGATCCTTCGGCGACCAGCGGAACCAGCGCGGACGTCAACGGGCTGTGCTCGTCGCCGTATGCCACGTGCGTGGGCGGGACCCAGTTCAACGATACGAATAATCCGGCGCAATACTGGTCTTCGAGCAACACGGTGAACCGGGTTTCGGCGGTGAGCTACATTCCGGAAAGCGCTTGGAACGAGAGCGGAACGGCGGGCGGGTCGGCTTTGTGGGCCAGCGGCGGGGGACCCAGCCATGTGTATTCGAAACCGTCGTGGCAGAGCGGGAAAGGAGTGCCGGCGGACGGGCATCGCGATGTGCCGGATGTATCTCTGGCGGCGGCGACGCATGATGGATACCTGTTCAATATGAACGGGTCGTTCTATGCCGGCAGCGGCACTTCGCTGGCGACACCCTCGTTCGCGGGCCTGATGGCGCTGATCGTGGGAAGGCAAGGCGCGCGGCAAGGGAGCGCGAATGCACAGTTCTACACGCTGGCAGGGAACCAGGGGCACGGCGGACCGGCCGTGTTCCACGACGTGGGCAGCGGCAACAACTCGGTTCCGAGCATAACGGGTTATTTCGCGGGGGCGGGCTACGACCTGGTGACCGGCTTGGGATCGGTGGACGGCAATGTGTTGGTGAATGCCTGGAACGGCGGCAGCGCGCCTCCACCTGCTCCCGAGCCACCGGCGCAATGCAGCTATTTGTTGAGCGGCACAGGCGTGAACATCGACGCTACGGCCCAAAACGTGGCGGTGATGCTAACGGCCTCCTCAGGCAACTGCGCCTGGACAGTGACGAGCGATTCGGACTGGCTGGCAGTGACGAGCGCGGCGCTGACCAACGGCAGCCAGATGGTTGCCGCCGCGGTGGCTCCGAACCCCTCGGCATTGCCGCGGATGGGGACGTTAACCATCGCGGGTCTGAGCTTCACCGTGACGCAGGCGGGCTTGAGTTGCACGTATGCGGTCCGGACCGGATCGTTACGCGCGAATGGCGGCGGCTTCAGCCAGACAGTATTTGTATCAGCGCCCAGCGGATGCGGGTGGACGGCTACCAGCCACGAGGTGTGGGTGGTGATTACATCAGGCGCATCCGGGAGCGGCAATGGAACGGTGACGTTCGAAGTTGCCGCCAACGCAGGAGGCCCTCGGGTGGGCGCCCTGACGGTAGCGGGACTGAGCCTGAGGGTGACCGAAGGAGCGCGGAGCCGGCTGGGCGTCGCGCATCCGGGAATTCCACGGCCGATCGCACAACCGGGGCCCAGCTATTAAGCGAGCCGGCGGGAATCCGACGGCAGCGCTGCGGGCCGAGTAACGGAAATCGGGTTGTTATACTGGCATTTCCATGCTGCGAGTGCGCTTTGCGCCCTCTCCCACCGGGTTTCTGCACATCGGGAGCGCGCGTACCTTCATCTTCAACTGGCTATATGCCCGCCATAACGGCGGCACCATGATTTTGCGGATCGACGACACGGATGTCGAACGCAATACGGAGGCGTCGCTCAATTCGATTTTCGACGGGCTGCGCTGGCTGGAGCTTGGCTGGGACGAGCAATACCGGCAATCGGAGCGACTGAAACTGCACCAGGATCTGGCGCAGGCCATCTTCGAAAAAGGGCTGGCCTATCGCGATTTCACGCCGGCGCAAGCCGACGACGGCGAGCGGCGCCAGGGAGAGACGTGGCTATTCAACCCCGGGATGCGCGAGCTTTCGCGCGCGGAGAGCGACCGGCGGGCGGCTGCCGGCGAGCTGTTTGCGCTGCGGTACCGCGTGCCGCGGGAACCGGTGCGGCAGATCTGTTTCAAAGACGCGGTTTACGGCGAGCAGGCGAAATCGACCGCCGATATCGAAGACTTCGCCCTGCTGCGCAGCGATGGGATGCCGACGTATCACCTGGCATCGTGCGCGGATGACGCCGATCTGCGCATCAGCCACATCGTCCGCGGGCAGGATCATCTGACCAACACGTTCAAGCACGTCCTGATCTTTGAAGCGGCGGGAGCTACGCCGCCGCAGTTCGCGCATCTGCCGCTGCTGGTGGCGCCGGACGGCACCAAGCTTTCCAAGCGGAGGCACGGGCCGGTGGTGAGCGTAACCACGTACCGGGACGCCGGGTTTCTGCCGCATGCGTTTGTGAATTTTCTGTGCCTGCTCGGGTGGTCGCCCAAGGACGATCGCGAGCAGATGACGCGCGAGGAGTTGACTGCGGCCTTTTCCTTCGAAGGCATCAACCGCAGCAACACCACGGTGAACTTCACCGAGGAGGATCCGTTCGACCCGAAGGCGGTGTGGCTGAATGCAGAGCGGATTCGCGCGATGCCGGTGGAGGAACTGGCCGCCCAGCTTCTGCCGTTTGTGAGCGCGGCCGGCTTTGCCGCGGATCGGGCGAAGATGCGAATGATCACTCCGCTGATCCAGGAGCGCATCAAGCTGCTCCGGGACGTAATCGCGGTGGCCGATTTCTTTTTCGTCGATGAGCTGGCGCCGTACGATCCGGCGGAGCTGATTCCGCAAAAAGGCGATGCGTCGATGGCGCGCACGGTGCTCGAGAAAGCGCTTCCCGTGTTGAGCGCTGCCGAGTTCTCGCACGACGCGCTCGAAGCCGCGCTGCGGCGGGCCTCAGAGGAGCTCAAGATCAAGGCCGGACAGATGTTTCAGCCGATCCGGGTGGCGGTCTGCGGGCGCAAAAACGCCCCTCCGCTATTTGGTACGCTGGAAGCTCTCGGCAAGCAAACCTGCCTGCACCGAATCGAAAAGGCGATCGAGAAACTGCAATAGCCACCATGCCAGAACCAGTTACACCGGGCACGGGCCCCTCGAACTTTATCCGCGACATTATCGTCGATGATTGCAAGACGAATAAGTTCGGCGGACGGGTACACACGCGCTTCCCGCCGGAGCCGAACGGTTATCTGCACATCGGCCATGCCAAATCGATCTGCCTGAACTTCGGGCTGGCGGCGGAATTCGGGGGCAAGTGCAACCTGCGCTTCGACGACACCAATCCGGAAAAAGAAGAGCAGGAGTACGTGGATTCGATCATGGACACGGTGCGGTGGTTGGGATTCGACTGGGAAGACCGGCTGTTCTACGCGTCCGACTATTTCGATCAGCTCTACGAATGGGCGGTGCAGCTGATCAAGGCGGGCAAGGCGTACGTGTGCGACCTAAGCGCGGAAGAAGTGCGACAGTACCGCGGAACGCTGACCGAGCCCGGCAAGGAGAGCCCGTACCGCAACCGCCCGGTGGAGGAAAATCTGGACCTGTTCGAGCGCATGCGGAAGGGAGAGTTTCCGGACGGCGCCCGCACGCTGCGGTCCAAGATCGACATGGCATCCGCGAACCTGAACATGCGCGACCCGGTGATGTACCGCATTCTGCACGCATCGCATCACCGCACGGGCGATAAATGGTGCATCTATCCGATGTACGATTTCACGCACGGGCAATCGGATTCGATCGAACGGATCACGCATTCGATCTGCACGCTGGAATTCGAAGACCACCGGCCGCTGTACGACTGGTATTGCGAAAACCTGGGGATCTACCACCCGCAGCAGATCGAGTTTGACCGGCTGAATCTGACATACACGCTGCTGAGCAAACGGAAACTGCTGAAGCTGGTGCAAGAGGGCTATGTGCGGGGATGGGACGACCCCCGGATGCCGACTCTTTCAGGCATCCGGCGGCGCGGATACACGCCGGAAGCGATCCGCAATTTCGCGGCTTCGCTGGGGGTTTCGAAGACGAATGGCATCGTCGAACTGGGGATGCTCGAGCACTTCGTACGCGAGGATCTGAACAAGCGCGCGCAGCGCGTGATGGCGGTGCTGCGGCCGTTGCGGGTGGTGATCGACAACTACCCAGAAGGCCAGGTGGAAGAGATGGAGGCCGTCAATAACCCCGAGGACGAATCGATGGGGACGCGCAAGGTGCCGTTTTCGCGCGTGCTGTACATCGAGCAGGACGATTTCCGCGAAGATCCCCCGAAGCAATACTACCGGTTGTCGCCGGGCCGCGAGGTGCGGCTGCGCTATGGGTACTTCATCACTTGTACGGGAGTGAAGAAGAATGACAAGGGGGAAGTAGTGGAGGTGCACTGCACGTACGACCCGGCCACACGGGGCGGCAACGCGCCGGATGGCCGCAAGGTGAAGTCGACCATTCACTGGGTGTCGGCCGGGCATGCGGTGGATGCGGAAGTGCGGATGTACGAGAATCTATTCTCGACCGCGAACCCGAATGAGGAAGTCGAGGGGAAGGACTGGACGGCGAACCTGAATCCGGAGTCGCTCGCGGTTCTGACGAACGCCAAGCTGGAGCCCTGCCTGGCGAACGTAAAGGCTCTGAGCCGGTACCAGTTCGAGCGGCTGGGGTACTTCTGCGCCGACCCGGATTCGGCTCCGGGCAAACCGGTGTTCAATCGGACGGTGGCGCTGCGCGACACGTGGGCTAAGATCGAGAAACGGCTCTCATGATCATTCTGGGAATCGGCGGAATACTGAGCGACGCCGCGGCGGCGGTGTTGCGCGATGGCGAACTGGCGGCGGCGGTGGAGGAATCGAAACTGGCGCGGCAGGCGCACCGGCCGAGTCACGGCGAACTGCCGGAGCGGGCGATCGCGGCGTGCCTGGAAATGGCGCGCGCCAAACCGGATCAGGTGGACGCGGTGACGGTGGTTCGGCCGCTGCCGGAAGCCGGATTTCATCTGAAGCTACGGGCACGATTTCCCAACAGCCGCATTGTCGTACTGGAGCATCACCTGGCGCACGCGGCCTCGGCCTACTATCCATCGCCGTTCGAAGAAGCGACGGTGCTGACGCTGGACCGGGCGGGCGATTTTCGGTGCGGCTCGCGCTGGCGCGCGCGGGGCACGCGGCTGACTCTCGAACAGGAGCAGTATTACCCGGATTCTCTGGCCGACCTGTACGGGCGCGTCACGGAGTTGCTCGGCTTCGACGCCAGCGTCGACGAGCACAAAGTGCAATGGCTTTCTGTGACGGGCGATGAGCGGTATCGCGAGTTATTTGTCGAGTTGCTGGGCGTATCCGAGAGCGGACCGCGGCTGGACCGGTCATTCTTCAGCACCGAACGCCTGAAGCATGGCGGATTTAGCAGCCGGTTCTACGAGCGGCTGGGTCTAAAGGACGGGGATCCGATTCCGGAGAGGCTGCGGCCTCACGTCGCGGCCGGGGTGCAGAAGGCAGTCGAAGCCGCCGCGATTCGCATCGCCTGCACAGGCGGGAACCTGTGCCTGGCAGGCGGGCTCGGGCTGAACGCGCTGCTGGTATCGGCGCTGGAGCGCGGTTCGGGATACGAGAACGTGTTCGTCCAGCCGGCGGCGGGGAACGCCGGAACCGCGATCGGGGCTGTGCTCGAAACCTGGCATTCGGTCTACCAGCAGGAAAAACGAGTACCGCTAGCGTCCCTGTTCCTGGGCCCGTCGTATACGGCGGCGGAGATCAAGCAGGTGGTGGAGAACTGCAAGCTGCGTTTCCGCTACATGCTCACGACCGATGAAGTGATCGATACGGCCGTGGCGCAACTGGGCGACAACAAGATTGTTGCCTGGATGCACGGGCGGATGGAGTTCGGCCCGCGGGCGTTAGGCAATCGCAGTATTTTGGCATCGCCCCTCGATTCGTACTCCACCGAAAATCTCAACGTCTTCATCAAGCACCGCGAGCCATTTCGCAAGTTCGCGGCGTCGGTGCCGGCCGAACTCGCCAACGAATATTTCGACGTAGGCCCGAATGCACGATACCTTTCGACGGTAGGCCGGGTGAAACCGGAGCACCGGGAGCGGTTTGCCGCGGCGGTACTGGCGGGCGAACTCGTCCGCGTGCACACGGTCGAACGAGACGAGAATCCGCTCTACTGGCGGCTGCTTCACGCGGCCGGCAAAACCACGGGGCTGCCGGTGCTTTACAACACGTCATTCAATTTGTTTGGCGAGCCGCTGGTGTGCACGCCGCGCGACGCGGTGCGGAGCTTTTACTCTTCGGGAATCGACGCCATGTTCGTCGGAAACTTCGTTTTGCAGAAGTAAGGGACCGCGAACGTCTGCGCGGGAATTCTCCCGGCCTTACCGGACCTTTGGTATAGTCGTGCTGAGAAGTATGGCCGATGTACTGTTCGACGGAGCATATCTGCAAGCCCTGGCAGACCGGAACGAGGACGTCGAACAGCATCTGGTTGCGCATTTTTCCCGATCGGTCCGCGTCAAGCTGCAAATCCAGTTGCGGTCGCCGGAGCTGGCGCAAGATGCCAGCCAGGAAACGTTTCTGCGCGTGTTCAACTACTTCCGATCAGGGAAAACCCTTGACAACCCGGCGAGCTTGCCGGGATTTGTGCATAAGGTGTCTCACAACATCGCTCTGGAGTTCCTGCGATCGTCCACGCGCCATCCGCAGCTCAGCGAGGATGCGCCCGAGCCCGTGGACAGGGCCCCGAGTCCGGAAGGTCAGGTGGTCACCGAAGAGCGGAAAAGGGTCGTGCAGCGCATACTCCGGGATTTACCTGAGAAAGACCGGGAATTGTTGCGCCGGGTGTTCCTGGAGGAGGAGGACAAAGACGCGGTTTGCGCGGAGCTGGGCGTGGACCGCGGTTATTTGCGCGTGCTGCTGTACCGGGCGCGTGTGCGGATGAAGACCGCGTGGCTGCGGTTGGAGGGGCGGCAGACGGCGCATGGGGCTTCCCGATGAAACGGGAATCACGGGGGATTCACTGAAGGTATGAGGCTGTAAGCAATGGATCATACGCAAGCGACCCGGGCTCACGCCGCGGAGCGGTACGTGCTCGGGGAGTTGCCGGCCGAGGAAGCCGCGGATTTCGAGCGTCACTTTTTCGAATGCGGCGATTGCGCCGAAGCGGTGGAAGCCGGAGGGGAGTTCATCGCGAATGCGCGAGAAGTGCTCCGGACCGAGGCCGCCAGACCAATTCAGGGACGCATCTCGGCCGGGCCGCAAAAATCGATCGGCCGGGCGAAGCCGGGCTGGTCGTGGGGTTGGATGCCGGCAGCAGCGGCGCTGGCCTTCGCGGCGATCGCTCTATATCAGAATGTAATCGTCATTCCCGGGATGCGCACGGCGCTGGAGAGCCCGCGCGACCTGCCTACGTTCCAACTGGCGGGGGCTTCGCGAGGAGAGCAGAGGGTCATCCGGGTACCGGCGGGAACGATGTGGATGGCGCTTCTGGCGGACCTTCCTCCCGACGCGCGCTATCCCCGATACGCATCGGTTGTGAGTTTAGGGGCGGGCACGGTGTTCCGGGTGACGACGCCGGCACCGCGGGACGGCCAGTCAATTTCAGTGCTTGTGCCGGTCCGGAGCCTGGCGCCGGGAAACTACCAGTTCACTGTGTACGGCGTGGATGGCGACGGACAGCAGCGTGATAAAGTAGCTACTTCTCAGTTCAAATTTCAGCTGCAGTAGCGAGGTGCAGGGTTGCCGAGACGATTCCGCTTCCACGGACATGCCATCGGTGCGGGCGGCCGCATTAACCATCCATTCCACGAATTCATTGATATTCAGGCGGCATCGGCGCTGCCTGAAATTGGGGGCCACGGCTCGGCGCAGTCCTCCAACTTCCGATATCGCGACATTCTCGGGTTTGCTCACGCGCAGACCGAAGTGACGGGGACGCACGGGCAAGATCCAAAGGGTAAGCCGCTTCATAAAACGCTGGTTCGCGCCACGATCGAAGACCTGGACATTATGGGGATGGTGACGGCGGACCGGATCGAGTTGCGGCTAGTATCGTATTGCGGAGACGACCCTGACGATGAGCCCTGTTTTAAGTTCACGGGATCGTACTTTCACAATTTGCGAATCGCGGGCGTTCCGGTGAAGGTCCACTTAGCCGTGGATGCGTTCGACCGGCTGCACCAGCACAGCAATATCGTGAAGTCTTACAAAGAGCGAGGCGAATTTCGCGACCTGTTCGAATCGATCACGCTCAAAGACCGGATCAAGGAGACGCCGGAGCGAGTCCGCCGCTGGTTTCAGCAGGCGCCGGAGAACGGCTCGGATTTGCCCCACTTTGACGGTGTCACGACGATGTCCCTGGTGCGTAAGCTGGATTTCGAACGCGAGGAATTTCCGTGCCACGGCCACATCATCCATATTGACGGGTTTGGAACGATCCACCTCGCGGAGGTTAGCGTAAGCAAGCGCGAGCGCCACATCACGATGCTCCGCGTCGACCTTGGCTCACCCGTCGACGGAATCCTCGACGTCGGCACCGGCTGCGGGAACGGAGCTCCGTACTGATGAATGCGAGGGCCACTCGCAGTTACGTTGTTGATGGCCGCGGGATGCGGGGGCACCACCGGTTCGTTTGACGCGGAATACCGGCAGGCGCAGAGGCTGCTTCAATCCGAGCAGTACAAGCCGGCGCTGGCCCGGATCGAGGATGTACTTCGGCAGTCCGGCAGGCATCCGGATGAGCGAGTGCGCTGGCGGTTTCGACTACTGAAGGCAGAGACGCTGCTGGCGGAGAGGCAAGCGCCGGAAGCGGCAGCCGTGCTCCGCCAAGATCCTCCCGAAGGGCCGGGCTGGACAGAATACAAAGCGCGAGTTCTTCTACTCCGAGGCACGACGGCATATTTTCTGGCGCACTATTCGGAAGCCGAAAGCCTTCTCGCCCGCGCGGCCGAGGCGGCTCAAGAATCGAACGCCCGCTCCGTTGCCGCCGAAGTGGAGCTTCGCCAGGCCAATCTGATGGTCGCGCAGGGACGTTTTGAGGCCGCCGATGCCGCGCTGCGCCGCGTCATCCACTCAGCATCCGATCTGCATGACACGTATTTGGAGGCAGCGGCGACCGGGTGGCTGGGAATCACGCTGATGAATGCATCCAAATATGACGAAGCCATTGTGTGGTTTGAGCGAGCACGGATGCTCCACACCGGATTTGGCGCGCGCCGATCGATGGCTCGGGATGCGATCAATTTGGGTTTCTGTTACCATCGCCTCGGCGATTACGATCGCGCCCAGGCCTATTACGAGAGCGCGCGTGAGGGTTTTGCCAAAACGGGCGACCTCTTTGACGAGCAGATCCTAATCGGAAATACGGGCACGCTGCTTTGGGATGAACGCAAGTATGGCGGAGCCGCCGAGTCCTACCGGCGCGCTCTGGAAATTGCCCACAAAGTACAGAATGACGACTGGACAAGGCGTTGGGCCAGCAGCCTGGCGGCGCTCACGGCGGAAATGGGCGATTGGGACACCGCCGAGCGCTACAACAATGAGGCTCTGAAGCTATCGCGGCAGATTCAGGCCAAACCCTTTGACGCGTACGAGCTTTCCACGGCGGGACGAATCGCAGCCGGCCGCGGGCAATTCCGCGAGGCCGAGCGTTTATTTCGCGAGGCGATGATGAAGCCGGCCCGAGACCCGCGGTACACCTTGATAGCGCAAATGGAACTGGCGCGGCTTTATGAAAGTCATTCGCAACCGAAGCGGGCGGAAGAGGAATTCCAGACTGCAGTCTCGTCCATCGGCCGGCTGAATTCGGGCCTGATCAAAGATGATTACAAATTCGGGTATCTCGCGAGCCTGATGGACTTTTACCGGCTGTATGTCGATTTTCTGATGAGGGATCATCAGGCGGAGCGAGCGCTTGAAATCGCCGATTCCAGCCGGACGCAAGTGCTGGCGCAACGGAGCGGGCGGCCGCTCGCGATGCGATCACACCCGGCGGAAGCCTACCGCAGGCTGGCGCGGCAGGCGAATGCGCTTTTGCTGGAATACTGGCTCGACGAAACGCAGTCGTATCTCTGGGTCATCACACCGCAGCGGATCAGCAATTATCGCCTGCCACCGAAGAAATCGATTCGCGAACTGATCGAGAACTATCGTAATGTGGTGCTCGGTGAGCGCGACCCGCTGCAAGCGGCCGCCGACACGGGCCGGAAACTGTATGACGCCCTGCTGTCGCCCGCCGAGAAAGACTTGTGCAACGGCTGCCGGGTGATTGTGGTCCCGGACCAGGATCTATACACGCTCAACTTCGAAAGCCTTCCGGCCCGGGGCGAGAAAGCCCGCTTCTGGATCGAACAGGCGAACGTGGAGATTGCGCCATCACTGGACTACCTGATTGAGGCCGAGGGCGCCCACCGGCCGGCCGCGAGAAAAAGCGTGCTGGTGATGGGCGATCCGGTTTCCGCGCTGCCGGAATATCCGAAGCTGGAGTATGCATCGCGGGAAATCAGTTCGGTGGAGCAGAGCATGGGCGTGTCCGGGATGAAGACGCTGCGCGGCGCCGACGCGCGGCCGGATTCCTACGCGAAAGCCGAGCCGGGGAATTTCGGGTACCTCCATTTCGCGGCGCATGCGACGGCCAACACCCAGAGCCCGCTCGATTCAGCGGTCATCCTATCCGGGCCGCCGGACCGTTGCAAGCTTTTCGCCCGAGACGTGATGGCGGTTCCGCTTTCCGCGGAACTGGTCACGATTTCCGCGTGCCGCAGTGCGGGAGCGAAGACCTACGCGGGCGAAGGCCTGGTCGGGTTCGCGTGGGCCTTCCTGCGGGCCGGAGCGCGGAACGTGATCGCGGGCCTGTGGGATGTGGATGACCGCTCGACGGCGCAGCTGATGACGTCGCTATATGCAGAACTGGCCCGGGGGGCCGGCCCGGCTGACGCGTTGCGAAGCGCCAAGCTCGCCCTGATTCATGCGGGAGGCTCCTATGCCAAACCATATTACTGGGCGCCTTTTCAGGTGTACACCGGGGCTGCCGATTAGGAATTTTCTGAAACGGGCGCCGCATCCGCCTCACTATCCCCCGTGGACCCGCCAAGCGGGCCATCGGAGGAGATGTGGAACCAAGGTTTGTACCCGGAGGCAGCAACCAATATCCAGTCGAACTGGAGATGAAGTACAAGATCCGCGCACGAACGCCGGGCGTCGGCACAGGTCAGACCCGGTGGATGAGCAGCCAGGAGGTCATTTTCACGGCGGATCGGCCCATCGAAGCAGGAACGCTGGTGGAGATCTCGATCGCGTGGCCGGTGCTCCTGAATAATCGCGTGGCTTTGCAACTGGTCGTTGAAGCAAAAATCGCGGAATCGCAAGGCACGCGGGCCACGGCGCGAATTCTGAAACACCATTTCCGCACGCGCGGTCTGTGGCATCGCGAACAGAGCGCGCATCATGCGGCATACGCAGGATTGGTCCGAGAAGAGGCGCTTTGCGCCAGTTGAGGGCACACCGGCCCGCGCGCGGGAGCAACCTCATCGAGAGGGAAGGCTCCGAATGGGGGCTGGACCCGTAGTCAGCGGTATCCGGTTCTCGAGGTATCCCCGATTAAGATGGAGGGGATACCATGAACCCACTTTCTGACGATGCTCTCGACCAACTCTTTCGCAAAGCGCGCACGTATCATGGCTGGCGTCCGGAGCCGGTGAGTGACGATCAACTGCGGGCGCTGTACGACCTCATGAAATGGGGGCCGACCAGCGCCAACACCTGTCCGGCGCGACTGGTGTTCCTGCGGACGCCGGAATCCAAACAGCGGCTGCGGGCTGCGCTCGCGGCCGGCAACGTGGAGCAGACGATGGCCGCTCCGGTGACGGCGATTGTGGCGTACGATTTGAAGTTTTACGACAAGCTACCAAAGCTGTTCCCGCACAATCCCGGCATGCGGGAGCGGTTTGCCGCTGCGCCGCAGGCCGCGCAGATTGCGGCGTTTCGCAACGGCACGCTGCAGGGCGGGTATTTCATCATGGCGGCGCGCGCGGTCGGGCTCGATTGCGGGCCGATGTCGGGATTTGAAAACGAGCAGGTGGACCGGGAATTTTTTCCAGACGGCAGTGTGAAATCGAATTTTCTCTGCAATCTGGGCCACGGCGATTCCGCCCAGCTCTTCCCCAGAGGCGCACGGCTCGATTTCGAGGAAGCCTGTCAGCTGCTTTAGCAGGAAGGCATTCCGCCGTACCGTACCCCACGCGTACGGTTCCGTACGGCGACGCATGACGCCGCGGTACGGAAAGTGCTCAAGCCTCTTTGGTAACCCGAGGAGGCGTGCATGAAATGGATACTTGTTCTGGCGTTGGCCGGAGTTTTCGCCGCGGGCTGTTCGAAGAATTCGCGGAGTAGC
>Ga0070734_10003367_pt1 | contig 16913 bp, 15 predicted proteins | sample Coa_R1_8_FD_66444 | JGI IMG/M metagenome (GOLD analysis project Ga0070734, IMG submission 66444) | Surface soil microbial communities from Centralia Pennsylvania, which are recovering from an underground coalmine fire - Coalmine... | ecosystem: Environmental > Terrestrial > Soil > Unclassified ... | reverse complement strand
GACCTCGTACTGGACTGCTTCTGCGGTTCCGGCACGACGGCGGCGGTCGCGGAGAAACTCGGCAGGCGCTGGATCGCCTGCGACCTCGGGCGCTTCGCCATTCATACCGCCCGTAAGCGCCTCCTCGCCATCGAAAATGGGAAGCCGTTTGTCGTGCAGAACCTGGGCCGATACGAGCGGCAGGCGTGGGCGCAGGCCGCGTTCGGTGCCCACGCCGAACCTACGCAGCGCTATCGGGACTTCCTCCTCCAGCTCTATCGCGCCCGCCCCCTCCCCGGCTCTGCCTGGCTGCATGGGGTGAAGCAGGGAAGATACGTTCATGTCGGCGGCGTGGACGCGGCGGTCTCGATGGGCGACGTCATGCAGATCCTCCGGGAGTGCCGGCGGGCAATCGGCAGCGGTGAAGAGGTTTCCCCCGCGCCCGGCGTGGATGTGCTGGGCTGGGATTTCGCCCTGGAACGGGAGGAGACAACCCGGCAGCAGGCTGAACGCGCCGGAATAGACCTGCGGCTGGTCCGTATTCCCCGCGAGGTGCTGGAGCAGAGGGCGGTCGCGCAGGGCGACATCCACTTCTATGCCCTGCCCGCCCTCCGCATCGAGACGAGGGTCAGCGGCAGGAGCGTGACGGTCTGCCTGAGCGACTTCGTTCCCCACCCCGACGACGCCCCCTCCGACATCCGAAAGGCCATTACGCACTGGGAGCAGTGGGTGGACTACTGGGCGATAGACTGGGACAATCGGAGCGACACCCTCCACCCTCAGTGGCAAGCGTATCGCCCCCGCAAGCAGCGCGCCCTGCAGAAACAGAGCGCCCATACCTATCCCGAGCCGGGGACCTATTGTATCCTCGTCCAGGTCATCGACATTCTGGGCAACGACACCACAAAAGCGCTCACGGTCACAGTCGGCTAAACCGACGACGCGTTTGCCCTGAAAATAGGTAAACCGAGCGCTCGAAATGCCCGTATTCTGGATGGCAACACCTATCTTTTCGTTCGCGACCCACGTCTGCCCCTCGCCCCCGGATGGGCGATAAGGAGAGAAATGATGGATACTCCCAGGCCGCATCCCGCCTCCTACTGGCTCCTGGGCGGAACGCTGCTGCTGTTTCTGGCGCTGCTGATCTTGCCGATGACGCACTGGATCGCCGCAAATCAATCCGTGCGGCTGTTTGTGATGCCCAACGACTATGTGGTCCTGCTGAAGGACCTGGGCGTCAAGGAATTTCCCTACACTGCGGACCTGAGGGGAGTGGAGCGCGCCCGCCAGGAGACGATCCAACGCAACCCCGGCGATTATGACATCCAGCTTGCCGCCGCCCTCGCGTACTATCCTCCTCCCGACACACCCGCCGAGAACTTTTACACTGCCCGCCTTGCTCCGCTCCGCGCCCTGAAGGCGCGTTTTCCGGAGCATCGCTCCACGCTCTCAGCACATATCCTGCGCTACGCCTGCTCCCACCTGCACCGCCATCATGACCACGCGTCCCGGCGGCGTCCTGACCTCCTACGATAAGGTTCCCTCGGAACAGCGACCGGCCATGCGCCGCGATGCCTATGTTGCCTACCTGCGTAAGATCGGCCATGCTCCGGAGTCGGATTGGGCGCAGCAGGAGCTGGATGCCGGCCCGAAGACCAGGGCGGTGTTGGAAGCGGGCATGACGCAGTCTATTCTGGGGGGTAAGCAGTTGGAGGGGCTGTTCCAGCAGTGGACGCTGAACATGCTCCTTCTGATCAACGCGCTGGAGTTGCTGATCCTGGGAGGCGCCATGCTGCTCCTGACGGCATTGCGTCGAGATACGGGGAATACCCCTCTGATGGTCGCACTCATGCTCTTCAGCGTCTTTGTCATCCTGGCGCTGGCCGGACCGTTCACCCATTGGGTGGAGGCATTCATGGCCTTCCATAGCGTCGTCCAGAACCTATCCGGAACGGATACGTCCCCCACTTCCTTCCAGGATATGCTGCGCTCTTCCGTTCCTATCATGAAGGCGAGCGTCCTCGGCCTGTCCCTGATGGGGCCGCTGCTGGCACTGTTGATCCTCGGCTTCCTGCGCCTGGTGCGCTCGAAGGAGCCGGGTTCGGTGGTGGCTTCCGGCTTGCGTACCGGCGGCCTGGCGGCGGCGCTGATCCTGATGGCGGTCTATGGAGCGACGCTCTTCGTCACACTGCAGAAGGAGGCCCAGGCCAATTCCGCCCTGGACCGGATCCTGCAGAGCGAACCCCGCTATCTGGCGGAACTGCAGGGACGCTCCTGGCCACCCTAAGTGAGACCAGACTTTCTCACAAATCTACCCTGTCAGCAATTCGTCCAGCCACAACTGTCGCAGTTCGCCTGCCTGATTGGCTTGCCAGAGCAACCCTCGGCTCACCTCCAGGCAGGTAAGCCATCCCTCCCCATAAACCCAGGTATCAATGCAGATCGCATGGCCGATATCAAAGGGTAAGCCGCTCTTCTGGCTGGTATGTCCGCACACCATCACCTTCCCCAATACATGCGGAGGGGGATTGCGAAACTTCTCCCAATGCAGCACATACTCCGGCTGGTCGCTCAAGGGGTAATCAGCATACACCCCGGCATGGACAAAGAAAGCGGAATGGCGGAGAGCAGCGTATTCAGCGCCGTCAAGCAACCGTGTATGTCTCCAATAGCCAGTACACCCATGATGCGCCGCTCCCCTCTAAAGTCAGGCTGCATCCTGTTCTGTTTCGACGAGCCGAATGAGGATCCGTTTGCCACCCACGCGTAACTCATTGGCATGGGCATAGAGGGGAGCCGGTTCCTCGAAGACGAGTTGTCCGTCCTTCACGGTTGCCGCCAATTCCAGCGTTTCCAGCGCCTCGTCCTCACGCAGACTTCCGAGCGCCGTAAAGAACTGGTCCGTGGTTAGGTCGCCAAACTCTTCTTCCTGGGTCTTGTCGAGCAGCGCCTCGAACTCTGCGCTGCTCATAGTCTCACAGGTTTTCTCTTTCACTGTGCCTCTCGTTCTGCTGAAAAAGGAGGATATGCTGTTTCCGTAGAGGATAGTCTACCACACCTACCGCCTCGCTCGTGCCAGGCCGCAAACCCTGTCGAAAATGAGCAATCCCGGTCAAGCGGATTCGTCGGAGATGGGTTAGAATGAGGCTGTGAAGAACGCAGACAGAAACAACTTCCAGGATGCGATCACGCGACTGATGGACGTTATCGCGTTGACGCTGGACGAGCGCATGGACGGGGAGCACCTCGCCTCTGGGGCCTGTTTGAGCCGGTTCCATTTTCAGAGGGAGTTTCGACGGCGGTTGGGAGAGACGCCCGGCGCGTTCCGGCGTCGGCTGCTCCTGGAGCGCGCCGCGCATGCCCTCAGCAACACGCGTACCGACATCACATCCCTGGCGTTCGACGCGGGGTTCGAGAGCCTGGAAGGGTTCTCCCGCGCCTTTCGCCGTGCCTATACCGTGTCGCCAAGCCACTTTCGGCGCATCGCGCCCTCGGAGTATCGCCTGCCTGCGGTCAACGGCATCCATTTCGACCCGACACGCCGGGGGATCACCTCGTTGCGTGAGAAAGGAACCATCCCCATGGACCTGACCACCCGCCTTATGGAACACGACGCCTGGCTCACCCGCCGCCTGTTGGAGCGCGCCAGGGAACTGACCGACGCACAGCTCGATGCGCCGCTGCAGATGCCCTCACAACCGCTCCCCTTCGAATCGCCGCAGGGCACGCTCCGCTCCATCCTCGATAAACTCGTCGGGACCAAGGAGGTCTGGGTGGCGGCGCTGCGGGGCGATGAAATGCCCGGCAACCAGGACACCACTCTCGCCGGTATGCTGACGCGCATGGAGACCTCTTTCGCGGCCTTCAAAGAGATGGTCAATGAAGTTCGCACCGAGAGCAAGTGGGATGAGACCTTTGTGGACGCGCTCTGCGTTCCCGCAGAGACCTTCACCTACGGCGGCATGATCGCCCACGTGGTCACCTACTCGGCCTACCGCCGCCTGACCGCGCTCAAAGTAATGGAAGGCATGGGCATTTCAGGCCTGGGCTTTGGAGATCCCATCGAATGGGAGCGCACCGTGTAGCCGCTTCCATAGATCCCACGCCCTTTTAGAAACTCTTGCGGGGCCTGAGACGTAAGGAAAGCGATCCTATCGTCCAGAAGGAGACGTCCATGTCCGAACAGGCTCCCGCATCCACCCTCAATCGTCGCATAGTCCTCCATAGTCGCCCGATAGGCGAACCGAAGACCTCGGACTTTGAACTTCAGGCCGCGCCCATTCCAGCGCTCTCGGACGACGAGGTGCTGCGCCGTACGATCTACCTGTCGCTCGATCCCTATATGCGAGGCCGCATGAGCGCCGGCCCATCCTATGCCGCCTCCACCGAACTGGGTGCGGTGATGGTCGGCAGCACGGTCAGCCAGGTGATCGCCTCGCGCAACCCACACTATGAGGAAGGGGATTTTGTGCTGGGTTACGACGGCTGGCAGGAGTATGGCCTTTCCGACGGGAAGGAGTTGCGCAAGCTCGATCCCGCGCAGGCTCCCCTCTCCTATGCCCTGGGAGTGCTGGGGATGCCCGGCCTCACCGCCTATGCGGCGCTGCTGGAGATCGGGCGTCCGCAGCCCGGCGAGACTGTGGTGGTCTCGGCGGCGGCAGGCGCGGTCGGCTCGGTCGTCGGCCAGATCGCAAAGATCAAGGGCTGCCGCGCCGTGGGCCTGGCGGGTACGGAGGAGAAGTGCCGCCTCGTCACGGAGACGCTCGGCTTCGACGCCTGTATCAACTACAAAGAGGGCGACCTGGCAGCGGCACTCAAGGCTACCTGCCCGAATGGCATCGACATCTATTACGATAACACCGCCGGGCCGATCCTGGAGGCGGTGCTGGGGCAGATCAACCTGCACGCCCGCATCCCTCTGGTCGGCCTGATTTCGCAGTACAATGCGACCACGCGTCCTCATGGCCCGAACCTCCTGCCCCTCCTGATAAAACGCGCCTTGATCCAGGGCTTTCTGGTCAGCGACTGGTGGCACCTGCACGAAGCTTTCCTGAGCGAGATGGGCCAGTGGCTACGAGAGGGAAAAGTGCGCTATAAAGAGGACATCGTGGAGGGGTTTGAGAGTGCTCCCGAGGCATTCCTGGGCCTCTTTTCGGGACGGAACGTAGGCAAACTGCTGGTCCGTGTCAGCGCGGACCCAACTCTACACTGAGCACAGAAGAGAGACAAAACAACATTGATGGTTGAGAGATCTATTTTTGAGGTTGTCGGAGGGATGGAGACATTCCATCTGCTGGCAGCCGCGTTTTATCGCCGGGTGGAGGCCGATCCGCTGCTGCGCCCCCTCTACCCCGAAAGCCTGGAAGAGGCCGCCGAGAAACTGGCGCTGTTTCTGGCGCAGTATTTCGGCGGTCCTGCGGAGTACAACGCCCGGAGGGGCCATCCCCGCCTGCGTATGCGCCATATCCCCTTCCGCATCGGGCAGGCGGAGCGCGATGCCTGGCTCACCCACATGCTCGCGGCCCTCGATGAGGTCGGGATCGAAGAGCCGATACGCTCTCCCATGCGTCAGTATTTTGAAGCGACGTCCACCTTCCTGATCAATGCGCGCCAGGAGGATGCATGAAAGAGGAGCCTTCCGACTTTTCCCTTCTGGTTGGCCTTTTGGAAAGATCTATCCCCTATCGCAATGCCGACGCCTGGCCCAGAGCGTGACGCGCCATCGCGCGACTGACGCTCCAGGTGCACCAGTCCGAAGATTGGTTAGCGTCGCTCTTCTCCAGGGTCTCCACGACATGAGCGCGCTCGTCCGGGCTGAGGTGAGGCAGGGCTTTGAGCAGGTCCGGGACGGCGTCCGCGCTGAGTTGTGCGGCGTATCCGGCGTCGAAGACGCGCCCGCTACGGATACGCGCGACGTTGGCCCGGACAATGAAGCCGTCGGGGTTCATCACATGGAGCAGGGCCAGCGTCGCAAACCCGGATACCATCGCGCCGAAGATAAAGCGTTGGCGCTGCCCTCGCAGGACCGTCAGGGCAAACCAGACAAAGACGATAGCCAGCCAACCCATAAACGCTGTGGTGTAGAAGCGCAGCTCCGTAAAGCCGTAGCCGATGGAGTAGAGCCACATCCGCTGGAGCGCGGAGGCCATAATCACAAACAGTAGCAGGATCAGCGTCCCGGCGAGGGCGCGGAAGAGCTGCACATCCCTTTTTGCATCCTTCTTGAGCAGCCAGTCGGCAAAGAGCAGCATCGGCAAGACGAGCACCGCGACCGTGACGAGTTCAAAGAAACCGCGCCGGGCATAGTCGGCGGACGTCAGGCCTCGGATCGCCATCACGTGGGCCTGCCCGCCGAAGAAGTAAGGCAACTGACTGCAGACGAAGGCCAGGAACAGCGCATTGAGCAGGCCCAGCACCAGCCCGGCCTCCACCATGCCGAGCGCGGGCTTGTTCAGCGTAGTCGGAACGCTCGTTTTGATCATCTCTTCCGGCTGGAGCAGACGACGGAGGATGCCCCCGACGATCCAGGTCCAAAAACCGATCACAAACGCGTTCTGGATGATCGCGTCGGTATCCAGGCGGAAAATGCGATGTACGGTCTGTTCAAAGCCGGCATCCGCCGCCATGAACAGGCCGCCGAAAATAAAGAGGAGGGGCACGGCGATCAACAGACCGCGCAGGATCGCCCTGGTATGCGTCATCCACCTGGCGCAGGGCATCTCTCGCCAATGAATGTCCTTGAACACCAGCAGGATCGTACCGAACGCCGCATTCAACCCGGCAAAGAAGAGCCCAAGCAGATAGTCGGCGATCCCGGCCAGGCGTATCTGACCGGTGCGGGAGCGCACGGCGGCCAACCCGAGCGCGATGAGTAGGGCAAAGACATCGAAGACTTTCAGCGTCGTCGAATCGCGCCAGGCGACGCCGATGGCGCAGAACAGCACCAGCGGAAGGAGCCAGCGACCTTCCCCCTCCAGGGCGATACGCTGCCAGCGGGCAAGAGCGAAGAGGCCCACTACGAGCGCACCGACCCAGAGCAGCAGGTTCAATCCCCAGGGAATGACTTTGAGCAGGCAGTCGGCCAGGATCCCCAGCACGAGCGCCACACCCAGAATGCTGAAACCGCGTTTTGTGCTTTCGTTCATCGTTGCTGCTCCTCATCCCCCGGTGGATACGCAGGGACGTTGGTAGATTCGGGAACCGTCTTATTCAAAGGGACGCGCTTTCCCTTGCTCGGGGTTCGCAATAGCCGGAGCGCCAGGAAGATCGTCGCGGGCATAAAGCAACAGACCGGGAACCAGACCGGACCATACCATGCGACGGGGATCAGGTAGTAGATGTCGGTCGCGGCAAGGCTGCGCGGAAAGCCCGTAAGCAGCGCCAGCCAGACATAGTAGGTCAGATCCCAGACCGCGAAGGTAAGGGCGAAGATCCCCCACTTCTCGCGCAGGGTTCGCCCCGCGCCCCACGCCGCCCCGAACAGCAACAGCAGGGTAGCGACTTCCCGTCCCAATTCCGCCGCCAGAACGCCCTCGCGCCGCAGGAGTTCCAGGATGTGCGCGGAATCGAAGGGCAGCCCCCGAAGCGCCCAGATCGCCGGGTAGTCCAGACCTGGCAGCATTCCCGACATCCGGCGCAGATACATGACCACCGCCGCCTCCACATAGCCGAAGGCCGTCGCGAAGGCGGTCCACCAGAGCAAACGCGTCCAGGAGAGCGCTTCCGGCGGAGCTTTGGGAGCTTCTTGATACTCTTGTTGATGTTGTGTGGGTGTGAGGGATACGCTCATGTTTACTTTGCTGCACAAAGTTCTTTGGAAGTATTATAGCCCACTTGCCAAAAAAAGTCAAGGTACGGAGACCTTGACTTGAAAATTCCCGTTATCCGATTGTGGCTATGTGTCCGATTCCCAGACCGCCAGGCACTTCTTCACTTGCCAGAACTGCTCCAGCGTCATTTTCGGATCTCCTTTTGCCAGCTTGAACACTGAGAAGTGATGTCCCTATTTCTCACCTCGGATCGTGAATGTTGTCGGGAGAGAGGGCGCCTCCTCCTGGATCAATGTCGGCGTGTTGAGCACGCGGTTGTCCGCGCTCTCATAGCTCAGCGCTTTTCCCTCGGCATTGCGCGGGATGCCGGTATAATCATAAGCGATCCGCACCTTCCAGTGTGGGTCCAGCCAATAGGCGACCACCTGACTGCCCCCCTGAATAAACGTCTCATAGACCATGGACCGGCTGCGCGGCAGCAGCTTCTCCACCTCGCTGCGACGCATCCCCGGCTTCACCTGCGCGATCTTCTCTCCCCACTGCTTGCCCGCCTGCTCCACCAATTTCGGCTGCTTTTGCGCGGCGTCCTGTTTGGGCTGTTTCTGAGCGGTATCCTGAAGCAGTTTCTCAAAGAAGTCATCCTCGTACCTGGCGCGCTCTTCACGGTACTTGCGATAGTCTGCGATCAGAAGTTGGAGGCTCTCTTTCAGCGACTTGCCCTCCAGGGTCTTGGGGTCGCACTTGGGTGAGACCTCGATGCTGCTCCCCTGATAGTGCAGCCCCAAATACTGGATGTTGCCCTGCGCGTTCAGCAGTACCTTGCCGTTATCATGCAGTCCGTTGCTCACGAAAACCACATAACAGGAATCGCGGCGAAAACGATCCGGGCGAAACATCCCCGGCGTCACTATATCCCCATCGAAGAGGCGGATCGCGATGGCGCTATTCTCCGGGACATCGCCCTTGAAGGTTTTGAGGACTTCACAGAGTTCCGTACTCTGCGCAAAACTGGTGTTGACGCCATAGGACTTCTGCGGGTCCACGTGCTCCTTGATCCGGATCAGCAGCACAAGATCCGACCTCTTGGTCATGGCATCCAGGTTATCGAAGTATCCCACCAGGTCCGCTCCACTCCTCACTGACAATAGGCAGAATAACCCTGCAATCAGCCCCAGGCAAAGCATCTTCATGGCTTTCCTCCCTTCCCCAATTGGACGTTCCCATATTCGGAAAGGTTACCTCTATCGCGCCACGGGAACTCCAAAACGCCTCTCTTCCGCTAAGACACACGGCCCGGGGCGAGGCTTCCTCGCCATACTGAATGCGATCTATGCCATCTTTTCCGACATAGCTTCAAATACATCCAGGGCTTGCTGCTCGCCGGGCGGGTTCCGCACAAACTCTTGAGCAAAATCGGAAGGCCAGCCGCTCTGTCGAATACGCTCGGCGGCACGCACGCGATCATACTCCGTGCGCTTCATCTCCACTTCTTCGCTTCAGGTCCAAACTCCACCGGAATGCTATTAAGCGTTACGTATACGCTCAAAGTGAGCCACCACGGTCTTGCCCCGCTCCGCTATCAATGCTTGGGCGCTCTGTTCCCCGCTCAGATCGCCGCGCCACTCCAAAAAGCGCCAGCCCTGAAATGCCTTCGCCTCCACCTGCACCGTCGTCCCTACTGTGTAGCGCCCGACACCCAGGATCTGGCCCCCTTCCGCCGGACTGGCATACCCCATGACGTTGACCTCCTGGACGGGAAAGACAGGGACAAGATGATTGTCGTAATCCGGAGGGGCGGATACGGGGGCAACGGGCGGCGGAGGCACGACAGGAGAGCGAAGTTGCTTCAGCGCCGTCTCAAATCCATCGTATAGCGCCCGTGCGTCGGGAAAACGCTTGCCTGGATCGGTATGCCCTCCCTGCCGATACCAATCCGTTCCCCGCAGTTCCGGCTTCCACTCTGCGATGCGCTGCGTAAGGCCGTAGAGATCTCCGGCGGGCGTTACCTCGTGGCGCGTGATCGCTTCGGGAGCCAGATACGGGCGGCAGACGTCGATGGCGGCGGCGTTCCCTGCTGCGATGAGAGGCGCGAAGCCGAAATCCGCCAGGCACACGTTGCCCTCCACCAGCACGAAGCTGTCCGGGGTAAAGCCGCCGTAGCAGAGGGAGCGATTGTGGAGGATAAAGAGGGCCTCGCTCGCCTGTTTCCAGAACACCGGGGCGCGTTCGGGAGCCAGGGCCAGCGCCGCCTCCAGAGGCTCGATGGTCAGCGCAGGATAGAGGAGCAGAAGCGGGTAGTCGCGATCCGAGAACGCCTGCTCCGGAACGATCAGCCCCTTCCGCCGGATCCCCTGGACGGCATCGAAATAGTCCAGCAAGGCGGCGATGGGAAGCGAGGGCGCATCCGCGCGGAGCAGTTGGATCACGACCGTACGCCCGGTCCTCCGCTCCAGGGCACGCACCCACTGATAGACCGGGTTCTCTCGCACAAGTTCGGTCACTACGTAGTCGCCGTAGATCAGGTCTCCCTTCTCGATGTTCTTCCTCATTGTGGTAACGCCTTATGCTGATCTTAACAGGGCCGTGAACGGCCGGAGCCGAGTCGTGAACGACCCGTCTTGCCATGCAAAGCCTTCGTTTCCGGGCAGGCATTCATGGATAAAATGAGACGAAACGCCTTTGACTTGATTCATCAGGCGAGCAATATCGAGACGAGAGGGAATTTTGACACAAATATGCACATGATCGGGCATTCCATTGACCGCCAGGACGCGACAACGTAACCGTTGCGCTTCGTTCTCGATACATCGGTAGACGGCACGCTCGATTTCCGGCGTCATCAACGGAAGGCGTTGGTATGTTGCCTATACGCAATGGATGTAGACTTCCACTTTACTCTGCGTCATCATATCACACCTCCTGATTTGTCTTCCCGGTCGCAGACCGGTTGGCCGAAGGCCCTATAGACGGGTCGTTTACGACTCGGCCACGGTCGTTCACGGCCTGATTTCAAAATTCCGCACGCAATACACACCTGAACCCGATAATGTCGCTCCCGTTCTCGGGCCGATACGCGTCACTGTACACCACGCGTAAGGCGTGTGGGGCACCGCAGTTCCACGCACCGCCCCGCCGGACGCGGTACTCTCCTTGTTCCGGCCTGGTCGGATACCAGTCGGAACACCACTCCCACACATTCCCCGCCATATCCAGCACGCCGTAAGGACTGGCTCCCTGCAGGTAACTTCCCACGGGAGCCGTTCCCTTCGCATCAGCAACCTGCTTGTTGGAACACTGGCACTTGTTGGCGTCCCAATCGTTGCCCCAGGGATATTGTCTTCCATCGGTTCCCCGTGCCGCCTTCTCCCATTGTGCTTCGGAAGGCAACTTCACGCCTGCCCACTCACAATAGGCGGTGGCATCATTCCAACGCACGTTGACGACAGGATGGTCATCCTTCCAATCCCACGAAGGCGCTTCAGGCATTTTGCGGTTCGTTTGAGTGCATAACTGATGATACTGCGTCACCGTTACCGGAGTTTTGTAGATCCAGAAGCCATCAAGAGTGATGGTGCGGCGCGGATTGTTTTTTCTGTCGTCGTCACCCATCAGGAAGTCACCGGCAGGAATGTAGAGGAGGGTTGCGCCATCTTTCGGATTGATTTTTGTTGCGCCCGGTACTGGAGTAGAGGATACGGACGGAATAACAGTGTCTTGTGTTTGAGTGGGCAGACGGGTTTCGGTTTGCGATTGCGGTGGCATGGAACGCGTTAGAGAGGCTCCGAGCAGCACAGCAGCAGGAGCAGCGGCTACCACAGTCTCGAACTCAGGCGTTTGCACAGGGGGTCCCATACAAGCCATCGTCAGGGCGAAGGTGAGTGCAGGTAAGCCAGGGTCGAGACTGAGTTGCAAACGAGTGAAAGCAGCGGAAGTTGCGGGTGCCTTCAAATCGGGGGCGGAGAGGATGAGGTTTTCACCGGAATGGAAGGACTGCCAGAGGGCAGGTTCTGCCGCTAAAGCCCGCAGGCTCAGATAGATGATAAGGGCGGAGAAGTTATCCAGAGGGTCGTCATAATCCGTGGCAGTACGGCGTGGGTGCTGGTAGTTGGCATGGCCGAGTTCTGGGCTAGGTTTGCCGCGCAGAGAGGGAACGAACATAGCGTCGTAGTCCACGAGTTTGATATGGCCCTGTGACGTGACCAGGATGTTGCTATGCTGCAGGTCGCCGTGCGCCATACGGCAGCCGCGGAGACTGTTGACCACACCGCGCCACTGCGCCGCCAGAGCTAACAAAGCCTTCGCATCGGAGAGATTACGGGCGATATAAGCAGATAACGTTTCTCCCTCGACCCACTCCATCTTGACAACCGGATAGGTCTGCCCCTGAACGCGAATGCCCTGTTCTTGATACTCGAACCCGACCAAAGGTGGCAACCACAATCCGGCCAGATGCCGACTAACGAGGTTGTAACGCTCTTGTTGATCGGTGATGGGGTGGAGAAAGCAACGCACGGCCCAACGCCTGCCGCCTGCCTGTACTTCATAGACACTGGCAAACTGTCCAGACACGACACGGGGCAGGCCCATAGCGTTTGTGGCGACGCTTCCTGCCTTCAACTCCGGGTCGAAAAAGCAGGAATGAGGATTTTGAACGGCTTCGTGATAGGCATCCGGCGTTGGCCAGGGCATCGAGGGTCTTCTCCCTATTCCTATGGGTCAGTTGAATTTTAAGACGGCGGTCTTCCGCATTCCCTCGGCCTCGACCGTCACCGAGAGCATCTGCTCCTCGCTCACCTTGAATAACACGTTGATATCGAGTTTCCCCTTGGGGCGCGGAGGCAGGTTGGGGATCTCCAGCGTGCCGATCCATGTGTTGTCCTTGACCAGTTTCGCCGAGCCCTGATAGACCTTGATCTCAAGCGAGGTCACGTCATCCGCATTGGTCGTGAACGTCTGCGGATGGCTGCAGGGCGTCTTCCGGTTCGCCGGGATCATGATATAGAACTGTCCGCCCGTAATCTCGATCCCCAGCGCGTGCGAGGTGCGCGTCTTGATCTCGATGTCGCGGTCGAAGACTCTGCGGTTGTCCTTATAGGCGGCGAACATCGCCGCTCCCTCCGCCACACAGAGAGAGGGATTGATGTCGGCCCAGACCTTGTCGCCGCCCAATGCACTGAACAGGATCTCCCGCATGCGCGGGATCTTGCTGGACCCGCCGACCAGGATAGCGCGATCCACCTCCGACGGCTTGACATTGGCCGTCGCCCAGAGCGATTCGAGCAGGTACTGGATCTCAGTAGTATAGCGCTCGATGACCGTCTCAAACTCGGCGCGCGTCACTTCGGTCTCGATATGCTGTCCCGGCAACACATCGGCTACCGTCACATAAGTATGCTCCGTGGCCGACAGAGTGATCTTGGCCTCGATGGCCTGGGTGATCAGCTTCTGGCGGGCCCTGCGCTGCTCCTGCTCCGGCAGGCCCTCCAGGGTCAGATTGCCCTTTTCGAGGAGCAGTTTCACCAGGCACTCGTCGAAGTCCATGCCGCCCAGACGGTCGTCGCCGCCGGTGGCCAGCACCTCGAACGTCAGCTTATCGCGTGTGTGGTACAGATCGAAGAGGGTAAGATCGAACGTGCCGCCGCCCAGGTCGAAGACCAGGATCTTCTCTTTGACATCCCGGTTCTCGTTCTCCATCGCCAGTTTCCAGGCATAGGAGAGCGAGGCGGCTATCGGCTCCTGAATAATGCCGATGCAGTCGATGTTCGCCTGCTCCGCCGCCAACCGGGTATTTTCGCACTGGTGCGCTTTGAAGTAGTAGGGCACCGTCACGATGGTGCCGCGTGTCTGGAGCAGCGGGCGGCCCTGCGGGTCCTTGGGGTACTTCTCCTGCACATCTCGATAGAGCCGCTCCAGGATGCGGGCTGAGAGCTCGATAGGCGTAAAGGTCTTTCCGCCGATGACGATCTCCTGGCGTCCATCATCCATCATGCGCTTGACGCCCATCACCATGTTTTCCGGCGCACGCAGCCCCCGGTTATACGCCAGTTGCCCCACCAGCAGCTCATCCCGCTCCGGGTTATAGAAGACCACCGACTGGAGCGTATCCTCCCCGGTCTTCATCTGATAGTGCTCCGGCCCCCTGCCATTCCACCGTGCAATCGCGCTGAAAGTCGTTCCCAGATCGATCCCCAGAACCGGGTTCAGCGTGTTATCCTCCGCCAAGTCCAGCCTCCTCCAAGCCGGGCACAGAACGTACCCGTCTACATAGCCTTCGGCTGAGCGTCCTACCGGACGCAAAAACAGCTATCTGGCCGAAACCGAATGCCCCTGCGCATTCTAATTCTTCACAACGATCACCTGTGCGGGACGTAACAGCAGCGTTTCGTCTGCGTTCCGATACTCATATCCATTCCGAACCAGCGACTTCACGTGTTCGTTCGGCAGGTTCTCGTCCGGTTCGGTATCGAACGGCTCATGCCGCTCATAGTCCACCTCTTCGCCGGTCTGAACGGCCATCGGAATCACGCTCACCTGTGCCAGAGTCTCGTGCAGGAGGGCACGCAGGTCCGGATACGACTGCATCCAGCGGGACAGCGCCTCCTGAATGGTCACGTCCTCCTCCAGAAACTGCGTTTGTAGTTCCGCGGAGTGGCGTTCGCCATCGTCCACACCATCCAACACCGGAAACGCCTGCCGTGTCAGGAAGTCCTTGAAGCGTCGCCGCGTCCCCTCCGTCAGCGCGCGGTACTCGGCCACCGCGCGGAACCGCTCCGTGCCCACACGGCGTAGTTGCGCTTCGATCCGCTTCCGCGCCGTAGCCTCCTCCGTCTCCGAGGCCAGCAGAGCCATCCACTCTTCCTGAGAGACAACGGGAAGTTCCGGCGGCGCGCTCTCCGGAACGTCCAGGGTTGGCTTTTCGAGCAGCCGCGCCAGCATCTTACCGATCAGCTCCAGGCCCCGCTGGCGCCCCTCCAGCCGCTCCTGAATTGGCGCGGGCAAGGCCTCCTTAGCCTCTGCGGAGGCCGCCAGGATTGCCCCGGCGCGCTCTTGTGCTGCGGCTATTCCCTCCTGAAGGCGCCGGCACATCTCGCCCCAATGCTCCAATTCGGCGCGGCTGGCCTCCAGAGCATGGACATCCTCAACCCGCTCCGCTTCCTCCCGCGCCAACGCCTCCTCCGTCAGGACAGAGACGTCCAGCATGGAGGGCGGCGCTTCCACCGGAAGCAGCGATCCGCCTCCTGGCTCCAAGGCCGCGTGATCTGCAGCCTCCGCCTCCTCTTCCATGGGAGAGAACGGCTCCGTTCTTTCGGCGCCTTCCGATACGGTATCGACTGCTTCTGCCGTACTCTCTTCCAGAAGCGGTTCTGCAGAGAGTTCGACTGGGATCAGCGCGGATTCCGACGGCGAGGGCGCAGCCGGCGGCTCCTCGATGGGCTCCCGGGCCGTCTCTCCTCCGATCCGTCGCTCCAGCGCCTCCAGCCGTTCCAGCAGTTCCTCACGCAGTGCTGCCAGTCCCGCTGCCTCTCCTTCCGACACTCCCTCCGTGGGCGCTTCGGCTTCGATGCCCTCTCCCGTTAGCGAAGCCACCTCGCTTGGCAGTGGAGACGCTCCATTTTGGCTGTGCGTGGAGGCTTCCAGCCCCTGCATCTGGCTCTCCAATGCCGCGACCCGGTTCAGGCAGACATCGATGGAATTCACCGCCCAGAGCTTGATCTCTTCCACCCAGGCGACCAGTTGATCCAGATGCTGCTGGTAGCCGTTCACCCGCGTATTGATATCGCCGCCATACTTTTCAAAACGGCTCTCCAGCCCTTCAAAGCGTCTCTCCACCTCGTCGAGACGTTCGAGTAGGGATACCATCTGGTCGGTCATGTCGCGGTGTCACTCCCTTTCCAAGTTAAGAGCGTCAAGAGCGCTGTATATCCAATTCGCCTGTCGAGCTGGAGCTGGTCGCACGAACTTTCAGCAGGTTCTGCCGGTCGATCTCGAAGGTGATGGTCACATGCTCCTCACGGGCCGGCTTCGGCGGGATGCCCGTGATGAAGAACTCCCCGATGCAGGTCACCCCCTCCGTCGCGACATACTCCGGCACGGTATCGGTAGCCGCCTGGTAGACGCGGATAGCGATCTCGGTCTGGTTGTCGCGCTGCGTGCCGTACTCTTTGCTGGCGGTCAGCGGCCCATCCTCCGGGATCTCGACGCCCTTCTCGATCAGGCGGCTGAACTTGCCGCCCGCCACCTCGATGCCCAGATGGTGGGTCACGATGTCGTAGATGGTAATGACCGGCGGGGCGTCCTCCATACTGCTGGGCATGGTGAGGGTCGCGCCGAAGATGGCTGCCCCACGCGCCACGACCGTATCCGGGTCCACATCCCCATACGGCTCTTTGCCGAACATCTGCGTCAGCATCTCCTTGACCAGGGGCACTTTCGTGGATCCGCCCACCAGGATGATGCGGGATATATCGTCAATGGTCAGTTGCGCCTCGGAGAGCGCCTGCTCGATGGCCGTCTTCGATTCCAGAATGAGATCCCGCACGGCGTCGTTGAACTGCTCACGGGTGATCTCCATCTCCAGGCTGTGCAGGTTTCCGGCCTCATCTTTAATCAGGTTGGGCAGCTCTATCGGCGCGGTCTCCGCCTCGGTCAGTCCCCGCTTGGCTGCTTCCGCAGCCTCTTTGAGCTTCTGCTGCGCCTCACGGAGGGCTTTCCGGGAGATGCCCCAGTCCTTGGTATCCTGGAGGATATGGATGCCGGAGATGGTCTCGAACTGCGCCGCCGCGATCTCCATGATCTTGCGGTCGAAATCGTCGCCGCCCAGGATGGGGACGCCCGCCTTCGCCAGCACCCGGAACTCCGCCGGGGCATCCATGCCCCGCGAGATGGCCTGCAGGATGGAGACGTCGAAGGTCCCGCCGCCCAGGTCGTAGACCAGGATGGTCTGATCCACGCCCCCGGTCTTGTCCAGGGCGTAGGCGATGGCGGCGGCGACCGGCTCCTCCAGCAGGCGCAGCACCTCCAGGTTCGCCAGACGGCCCGCCTCGATGGTCGCGTTCTTCTTGGCGTCGTCGAAGTTGGCGGGGCAGCAGATCACCACCAGGCGCGGCGTGCCCTTGAGATCCATGGTTCCCGCCTGCTGCGCGCCCGTCACCAACTTCGACAGGA
>Ga0070734_10003366_pt1 | contig 16917 bp, 14 predicted proteins | sample Coa_R1_8_FD_66444 | JGI IMG/M metagenome (GOLD analysis project Ga0070734, IMG submission 66444) | Surface soil microbial communities from Centralia Pennsylvania, which are recovering from an underground coalmine fire - Coalmine... | ecosystem: Environmental > Terrestrial > Soil > Unclassified ... | reverse complement strand
AGCTGACCGCGCTGGCCGAGGCTCTGTCGGCGGCGGTGGGCACCACGTTGTCGGGCAAGGGGGCGATCGCCGAGAACCACCCGCTGGCGGTGGGGGTTACCGGCAGCATGGGGACCTCGGCCGCGGCTGCCGCGCTGGCCGAGGCGGACGTGGTGCTGTTCGCCGGGACCAAGGCGGGCAGCGGCCCGACGTTCGGCTGGACGCTGCCCGCGCCCGGCCAGGCCATCGTGCAACTGGATCTGGACCCGGCCGAACTTGGCCGGGCATTCCCCGTGGCGGCCGCGGTGCTCGCCGACGCCCGGCCGGGGCTGCGTGGCCTGCTCACGGCGCTCGACGAGGCGGCCGGGGCACCGGACCGGGCAGCCTGGCGGTCCCGGATCGCGGAACTGGCCGCGGCCTGGCGCGCCGAGCGGGATGTGGAACGGGCCAGCGACGCGGTCCCCATCGCGCCGCAGCGGGTGCTCGCGGAGATCGAGGCCGTGCTCGGCCCCGACGACATCCTCATCTGTGACGCCAGCCTGGCCAGCGGCTGGGGCGGTGCCTACCTGGAGCAGCGGCGCGCCGGGCGGCGGGTGCTCTGCCCGCGGGGGCAGGCCGGCCTCGGCTACGCACTCCCCGCGGCGATCGGCGTGGCCACCGCCCGGCCGGAGGGCCGCACGGTGGTGCTGGCCGGCGATGGCGCCATGGGGTACGCGGCGGGTGAGCTTGCCACCGTGAGCGAACTGGGCCTGCCGGTCACCGTGGTCGTGCTGAACAACCGGTCGCTCGGCTGGATCCGCTGGTACCGGCGGATCCACTTCGGCCGCGGCTGGGAGGGTGAGGACTTCTCCGACGTGCCGTTCGCTGACGTGGCACGTGCCTTCGGCCTGGCCGGTATGCGGGTCGCCGAACCCGGCCGCCTGACCGGGGCGCTGCGCACCGCCTGTGCCGCGCCCGGCCCTGCCCTGCTCGACGTGGTGACCGAGCCCTGGCAGACCCCGATCGCCGCGCACCGCGACGCGGTCAGGGATGGGGCGTCCACCGGATATGGAGGCTGACACGCCATGCCACGCCACCCCGGCCGGCTGATCGAGCGGCTCGCCCAGCCCGCTGCCGCGCGGCTGATCGCCGCGAGCGGCACGGCCGTGGTCTTCGCCGGAAGCGTCGAGCAGCACGGCGGCCACCTGCCGCTCGGCACCGACGCGTTCGCGGCCCAGTCCATCGCCGAACGGATCGCGGCCCGGCTGGACACGGTGGCGGTCTCGCTCGGGCCGGTGGGTGTCGCGCATTACCACCTGGCCTGGCCGGGCACGCTGTCGCTGTCGCCGGGCACGCTGATATCGGTATTCGGCGATGTCTGCGGCGGGCTCGCCGGCGCCGGCGCCCGCCGGATCGTCTCGGTCAACTGGCACGAGGGAAATTCGGCCACGCTGCGGCTGGCCGCGGACCAAGCGCAGGTCAGGCACGGCATCCAGGTGGTGATGGCCGAGACCCACGTGATCACCCACACGCTGTTTCCCGACGAGATGGAATTCACCCACGCCGGGTCCATGGAGACGGCGGCCGTGCTGGCCTTCGATCCCACCCTGGTGCATCTGGAGCACGCCACCCCGGCCAGCGACCGGCCGGCCGGCGAGGCGGCCCACGCGCTGTTCCGGCGCCCGGACGTGTACCCGGTGATGCGCGACTTCCACCACGTCGCCGGGACCGGCTGGTACGGCCGCCCCGAACTGGCCACCGCCGAACGCGCGGAGGAGATCGCCGAGGCCGTCGCCGACCACGTGGTCGCTCAAGCCAGCGAGATCTGGGCGGCGCTGCCCCTTGAGGAGTCTTAGTGACCGGTATGAAGGCCGCTCTGCTACGGGAGTTCGGCAGCCTGGAGGTGGCGGAGGTCCCGGCGCCCGAACCCGGCCCGGGCGAGGTACTGGTCAGGGTCAGGGCGTGCGGCATCTGCGGCACCGACCTGAAGATCGTGGCGGGCGCCTACCGGGGCACGTGGCCGCCGGCGCTGCCGTTCATCATCGGCCACGAGTGGTCCGGCGAGGTGGCCGCCCTCGGGCCCGGCACCGAGCGCAGCGGGCTGGCCGTGGGAGACCGGGTGGTGGCGGAGAATCACACCGGCTGCGGCAGCTGCCCGATGTGCCGGGCGGGCCGGTACAACCTGTGCGAGCGGGTCCGTGAGCCCGGCTTCAAGCTGTACGGCCACACCGCGCCCGGTGCCCTGGCGGAGTACGCGGTCCGGCCCGCGGTCGCCCTGCACAAGGTGCCCCCCGAGGTCACCGACGTCTCCGCCGCCCTGGTCAACCAGGGGGCGCTGACCGTGCACGCCGCCCGCAGGGCGCGGCTCGGGCCGGGGGCCAGCGCCGTCGTGTTCGGCCCTGGCCTGCTCGGCCTGCTCATGCTCCAGGTGGCACGGGCGGCCGGCGCGACCAACGTCGTGGTGGTGGGGCGCGGTCCGCGCCTGGACATCGCCCGCGACCTCGGCGCCAGCACCGTCGTGGACTACTCCCGCGAGGACCCGGTGGCCGGGGCTAGGGCGGCCACCGGCGGACGTGGCGCGGACACCGTGTTCGACTGCTCCGGCAACCCGGCCGTGGTGGCCCAGGCGCTGCGCTGCGCCCGGCGCGGCGGGACCGTGGCGCTGCTCGGCCTGGCCGGCGGGGCCAGCGCGGAACTACCGGTCGACCTGGTCACCCTCGACGAACTCGACGTGCTTGGCATCCGGTCCAGCCCGAACGCCTATCCCGCGATGATCGCGCTGCTCGCCGCGGGCGCGATCCGCACCGAGCCGCTGACCACGCACATCTACCCGCTCGCCGACGTCGCCACCGCCTTCGGCGCACTGGAGCGCCGGGAGGCCATCCGCCCCATCCTCATCCCCTGAGCGAGGAGCCCTCCCGTGGTCCACATCTGCACACCCGTCTTCTCCGCAGCCTGCCGGCCCGATCAGGGATGGACAAGCGGGCCCTGGTTCGCCGAGGGTATGTTCGGCGAGCCGGTCCCGCTGAAGGTCAAGCGCTACCTGGTCGACGCGGGTGCCACCGCGCGCCTGCTGCCCCTGCGAGGCGAGGAGGCCTTCGCCTATGTGATCACGGGGTCAGGAGCGGCCGCCGTGTCATCTCCCGCCGAACGGTTCACCCTGGGCACCGAAAGCGTGCTCTGGCTCGGTCCGTCCGAGGAACTGTCGTTCGAGGCCGGGCAGGACGGCCTCGACCTGCTGGTCGCCGAGACGACGGGACCGCCTACGGGCTCGGCTGACCCGGTACGCAAGGTCTTCACCGTCGGCGAGCTGCCGCACCTGGTGTCCACCAGGGACACGCGGGACCGGCTCGACCTGATCACCGAGAACGTGCCGGTGGGTGCGCGGGGGATCCGTGCCGACCGGATCATCTACCATCCTGGCGACACCGCCGCCGCGCACTACCACACCGACTGCCACCACGTGTTCTGCGTGCTGTCCGGGTCCGGGCTGCTCTACACCGGCGAGGCGGCGGACCGACTCGAGGCGGGGGACTGTGCCCTGGTCGGTCCCGGCGAGGTGCACTGGTTCGAGAACGACACTGGCGAGAACTTCTCGTTCGTGGAGTTCTGGGCACCGCCGCCGACCGAAACCATCTGGACCGTGACCGGGGACCGGTGCACCTGGGCACCCGCGGGCTGAGAGGCGGATCATGGACGAGCGGCTGGTCTCCATGTACCGCCGGTTCACCTGGCGGATCCTGTCCAACTACGTGACCCCGTGGGAGTTCGAGCAGCTCAAGGCGGAGATCACCGACTACGAGCAGTGGTGCGCGGCCTGGAGCAGGCACGCCGAGCGGCACGTCGAGCGTGGTGACGCCGCCCTGGCCGCTGGCCGGAGACTCACCGCGGGAGACGCCTACCTGCGGGGCGCACTGGCCTACCACTGGGCGAGCTTCGTGTTCACCCACGATCAGGCCCAGTTCCACGCCGCGCTGGAGGCAATGGCGGCTGCCTGGGCCAAGGCCGCCCCGCTCGTCGCGCCGCCCATGGAACTGCTGGGCGTGCCGTTCGAAGGGCTGGTCATGCCGGGCTACCTGCGCGTCCCGGAGCAGATCAGCCGGCCGCCGATCGTATTGCTGCTACCTGGGGCTGATTCGGCAAAAGAGGAGCTTTACAACCTCGCCGATCACCTCGTCTCCCGTGGGCTGGCGGTGGCCGCCTTCGACGGCCCCGGCCAGGGAATGCTGAGTTTCGACAGCAAGCTCCGGCCCGACCAGGAGGTCGCCATCCAGGCGATCATCGGCGCGCTGGCCGGCCGGCCCGACGTGGACGGCTCGCGCCTCGCCGTGGGCGGCATCTCCTACGGCGGCATGTTCGCCATCAGGACCGCCGCGGCGGACGAGCGGGTGCGGGCGGTGTTCGCGATCTCGACCTGGTACACCCCGGCGGGGCGGTTCGCCGAAATGGACGACCTCACCCGGCCCGGGCAGTACCAGCACCACGGCCCCGACCCAGCCGCCAACATGGCGGCGATGACGCTCGCCGGGGTGGCGGCGCGGGCCCGGGTGCCGCTGCTGCAGCTCTACGGCGGGAACGATCCCGGGTCGCCCCCGGCGCACGGGGAACGGATCGCCGCCGAGTACGGCGGGCCGGTCACCACGGTGATCTACCCGGACGGGGTGCACATCCTCAACAACCTCTGGTACCAGGCGCGGCCGCTGGTGGCCGACTGGCTCGCGGAAACACTCTGCTCTCCCCGCCCCCGCGCTTCGCGCCCACCCCCACACTGACCGGCGAAAGGCACGCTATGGACTACTCGAAGGCGGAGGCCAAGGTGGCCGCACGGGAGCGGTTCACCGGCCTGTGGGCGGCTATCACCGTCCCGTTCGGCGCCGATGGCGGCATCGATGAGGCGGCGTTGCGCGCCGACCTGGACCGGCTCACCGGAGAGCTTGGCATCGACGGGATCTTCAGCGGCGGGGTGATGAGCGAGTTCTGGGCGCTGTCCGGAGCGGAGCGGCGTCGGCTCACCGAACTGGTGGTGGAGCGGGCCAGAGGGCGCTGCCCGGTGCTCGCCCACACCGGGCAGCACAGCGCGGCGGAGACGATCGAGCTGACCCGGCACGCGGAGGCGGCCGGTGCGGACTTCGCCGTCGTGATCAACCCCTACTACCCGCCCGCCTCCGACGAGGGCCTGTACCAGTGGTTCGCCCACGTCTGCAGATGCGTGGACATCGGGGTGTGGCTGTTCGACACCAGCTACTCGGGGGTGGCCCTGTCCACTGAGTTGATCGAGCGGCTGGCCGCGATCGAGAACGTGGTCGGCATCAAGGTGGGCCGCGACCACACCAGGTACCTGGACCTGCTGTACCGGTTCGGCGAGCAGATCCTGGTCTGCTCCCCGCACGAGGAGACCTGGCTGGAGAACATGATCTCGCACGGCCAGCGCGTTTACATGTCCTCGGCGATGCCCTACCTGTTCCAGACGCCGGCCTGGCAGCCGATGCGCGAGTACACCAGGCTGGCGCTGGCGGGGGAGACCGCCAAGGCTGCCGAGGTCGCCGCCAGCCTGGACCCGGTCCGCGCGGTTGCGGCCAAGTGGCTGCAGGGCCACGAGCGCCGGATCGACAACATCGCTTCGATCAAGGCGTGGGCCGGTCTGGTGGGCATGTCCGGCGGCCCGGTGCGCCCGCCGCTGGTCTCGCTGACCGCCGCCGAGCAGGACGCGCTGCGCGCGGACCTGGCCGCCACCCTGTTGATTTAGCCGTCCGCCAGCTGGTCGGCCAGCCAGTCGGCGGCTTGCGGGCGCCAGCGGTAGGTCAGGTTCATGCACACGTGGTTGCCCTCGTCGAACATCCATAGCTGCGCCGCGGGGGCTTCGGCCGCGACCCGTTCCGCGTGCTGCCACGGGACCAGCCGGTCGCGCTTGCCGAACACCACCACCATCGGCTGGGCGATCCGCTCCGCCACGCCGGCCAGGGTCATCCGCTCCGCGACCTGGTAGGCCTCCTCCTTGGTGGCCGCGCCGGCGCCGTAGCTGAACGTCGCGAAGCTGTGCGGTGACCTTTCCCTGATCAGAGCCCCGTAGTCATAGCAGCCACCGCAGACGACGACGGCCTTGAGCCGGGGCTCGAAGGCCGCGGCCCGGGCCGCGTAGTAACCGCCCAGGCTGACCCCGAGCGTGCCCACCCGGTCGCCGTCCAGGTCGGCGCGCTGGCACAACACGTCGAGCACGGCCGCGACCGGCGCCTCGAAGTCCGGGCGTATCTTCACCGTCCCGGCCGACTCGCCCTGTCCCGGCCCGTCCAGGGAGAAGGTCGCCAGGCCCCGGGCCAGGAAGGTGTTCTCCACCGCAAAGAACTCCTCCTTGGTGGAGTCGAGCCCGGCGATCAGCAGCACCAGCGGCGGGCGGTTCACGCCCGGCGGTCGGCGCAGGTTGCCGGCCAGGAACGCGCCGCCGAACGGGATCTCGATCCGCTCCGCGGCCGGGTCGAGCAACTCAAGCCCGCGGTACATCGCGGCCACCGCTTGCGCGGCGACCGCATCGTGGGCGCCCATGTCGAGCATCCAGACGAACTTGCCGAAGTGGTAGCTCACCGCGGCCCGGATCCAGGCCTCACCGGCGGTGCGCAGCCAGCCCCGGCCTGCCGCCTCGCGGGCCAGCGCGGCATGCAGGTCACCGTTGTCCCGCCAGGCGGCGAGCCAGTCCTCCCAGCGCTCGATGCGCGCGGTCACCCGGGCGAAATCCCCGGGGTCGACGCCTTGCGCGGTGAACCGCGGCCCCCAGTTCGCGATGGCCGCGGAGACCTGTGCGTCAGCCATGCGCCCGGGCTCCCGCGGAGGTGATCCCGGAGCCGGACATGACCTCAGCCGGGTCGTGGCCGAGGTCGGCGAGAAGCACGGTGGCCGCGTTGCGCCCGGGGGCGCCGGTGATGGATCCGCCCGGGTGCGTGCTGCCGCCGGTCTGGTACAGGCCGGGGATGGGCATCCGGTGGCTGGCCCAGCCGGGCGCAGGGCGCAGCGCGCCGCTGAACGCGGGACCACGGTTGCCGCCGTGAAACGCCCCGTTGATCATGTGCGGGTTGAGCTGCTCGATGTCCGCCGGGGACTTGACCAGGTGCGCAAGGATCGTGTCGTCGGTCAGGTTGGGCGCGTGCCTGCGCAACCGGTCGAGCAGCCGGCGTGCGTGCTGTTCCTTGACGTCGTCCCAGCCGCCCATGCCGTCGGGCAGCCGGTAGGTCTGCGGGCTGAGGATCTTGACGGTGTGGCACCCCTCCGGCGCCCGCCCCGGGTCGGCCAGGGTCGGGGTGGCCACCAGCACCCACGGCGGATCCGGGATGTACCGGCCCGCGCGCAGGTCCGCGCCCAGGTCGATCATGTCCTCGGGCCAGCCCGCCAGCCCGGCGGAGACCGCCGTCCGCGGCCCGTGCGGCGAGGCGAACTCCGGTGCCGCGGTGGTGCAGTAGTAGGTGGCGAACCCCGGCACCCCCACGTCGTAGGTGTCCACCCCGTAGTGGAACTCCTCCGGCCAGGCCTGCGCGGGCGCCATGTCCCGCAGGTGCTTGACGTGGATCGTGGACACCACCGCGGTGCCGGCCAGGTACTGCTCGCCGTCGTCGGTCTCCACGCCGGTGCACCGGCCGTCCTCCAGCAGCAGCCTGGTCACCCGGCGGCCACACAGGATCGTGCCGCCGTGGTCCTCCAGGTACCCGGTCATCGCCGCGGTGAGGCTCGCCGACCCGCCGACCGGGATGGACCAGCTTCGCTGCTGGCGGCCGAACGTCTGCTGATAGGGCAGCACCCCGGAGCCGGGCGTGTCCAGCGGCTGGAACACCTGGTAGGCCATCCACAGCAGGAACGCCTGGACGTGCCGGCTGGAGAACTCGTGCTTGACCACCTCCACCGCCGACAACTGCCGGCGCCGGGCCCAGATCCGTCCCCGCGGGTGATCGGCGAGCATCTCCTCCACCGACGGCCCGTAGCCCACCGGGGTGAACTGCCACCGGCTGAACACGGCTTTGACCTCGTCGTAGTCGTCGAGCAGACGGCGGTACGCGGCGGCGTCCTCGCGGGAGAACCTGGCCACCTCCTCGGCGGTACGCTCCCGGTCCAGCCACATGGTGAACTGCTCACCGTCGGGGAAGGCCACCTGCTCTACCGGGTCCGGCTCCACGTACCGCAGCCCGTAGTCGGCGATGAGCCCCAGTTCGTCGTGCAGCAGCGCCGGGTTGACCCTGATCATGGTGTGGCCGGTGGCGCAGGTGTCGATGCCGAACCCGGGCAGCAGCAACTCCTCGGTGGCCGCGCCGCCGCCGGGGATGCTCCTTGCGTCAAGCACCAGGCAGCGATAGCCCGCCTTGGCCAGGTAGCAGGCGGTGAGCAGGCTGTTGTGGCCCGCTCCGGCGACCACGATGTCCGCGCTGGTCATGCATGCCCTCACTTCCCGCTGGTCCGGCCCGCCCCTATGCAAACCATTGCAGATCGGGTCGCCGCGAGGCAACGCCAGAATCGGTCGCCAGTGCGGAGCTTCCGTCCAGGCCCTCCAGCGTGACCGTCATCAGGGACTCCGCCGGCCGGTACTTCGCGAGCTTCGTCATTGAGGCGCGACTTTCACCACCAGTTGTCCACGGCGCTGATCCGCAAGAACCAAGCGGTCGCCGTCGAGGACCTGGCGGTCAAAGCACTCGGGCGCACGAGAATGGCAAAGTCCGTTCACGACGCCGGGTGGTCGTCGTTCGTGGGCATGCTGGAGTACAAGGCCCGGCTGCACGGCCGGGAGTTCCACCGGATCGGTCGGTTCACCCCGACCTCGCAGACCTGCTCGGCCGGTGGGATGAAAGACGGCCCTAAGCCGCTGCACGTGCGTGCCTGGGGGTGCGGGGTGTGGCTGGACCGGGACATCAACGCGGCGGTCAACGTCGCCAGGGCCGCCGGGCGGGCGGTGACAGCCTGCCGAGCGCAGGTCAGACCGGAACCCGTTCCGGCACAGCGCAGTGAAGCAGGAACCCACCCGATCTCACGCCGGGACGCGGTGTGACAGGCGGGAAACGCCGCCCGTCAAGGCGGAGTGGAAGTCAACTCGCGCGGGCCAGGGTGAGGCCGTCGCCGACCGGCAGCATCACCAGTTCCACCCGGTCGTCGTGCAGTACGTGCTCGTTGAAATCCTTGATCGCCTGGGCATCGGGATCCGGGTCGGCGGCGAAGATCCGGCCGTGCAGGAGGGTGTTGTCCACCAGGATGACGCCGCCAGGCCGGATCCGGGGCACGAGCTCTTCCCAGTAGCCGAGGTAGCCCTGCTTATCCGCGTCGATGAAGGCCAGGTCGATCCACCGGCCGGTGGGCAGCGTGCGCAGCGTGCCCAGCGCCGGGCCCAGCCGCAGTTCGATGCGGTCGGCCAGGCCCGCCTTCTGCCAGTAGGCGCGGGCGAGCGTGGTCCACTCCTCGCTGACGTCGCAGCACAGCAGTTTCCCGCCGTCGGCCAGGCCCCGGGCCAGGCACAGCGACGAGTAGCCGGTGAAGGTGCCGACCTCGACGGCCTCGCGGGCGCCCATGAGGCTGGCCAGCATCGTCATGAACGTGCCCTGCTCGGGGCCGATCTGGAAGATCACCCGGTCCGGGAACCTCGCGGCGGTCTCCGCGATCAGGTCACGCAGCAGCGCGTCCGGCGGACTGGAGTGGGCGACCAGGTACTCGTGCAGGTTCGGGCGCAGGTGCTCGGATCCGGAGGCCATGGGGTCGAGGTTAGCGCCACGGATCCTGGCCGGGATGGCGGAGCCGGGCTTGGGCAAGCTCTCCCTGGCGAGATCTTGCACACACCGCCCCTGCCCCTCGCATACTGGGTCAACGGGTGTCGGCCGTCATGGCCCGGCCCCAGACCAACCGGAGGACCACGATGACGGCGCAGATACTCCAGCAGCGGGCCGAGATCGAGCGGGCGATGGGCAGCCGGACGATCTGCGACCTGTTCGAGCACACCGCTGCGGAGGCGGGGGACGCTCCGGCATTCTCCAACGAGGCCGGCGACGGCTGGCAGACCCTGACCTGGGCGCAGACCCACCAGCGGGTGCGTGAGCTGGCGGCCGGCTTCGCCGCGCTCGGGCTGGCCCCCGGCGAGCGGGTTGCGCTCATGCTGCCCAACTGCACCGAGCATGTGCTCGCCGACCAGGCCGCGGTGCACGCAGGCGGCCTGGGCGTCACGATCTACGCCACCCTGGCGCCGGAGCAGATCGCCTTCGTCGCCGGGGACTGTGACGCCCGGATCGCCGTCGTGAACGGGGCGGGTGAACTGGCGCGCTGGCAGCCGGTGCTTGACCAGTTGCCCGGGCTCAAGACGATCATCGTCAGGGACGCCGCCGCCTGCCCGGCCGGCGAGCCGTACCTGACCTGGGACGCCTTCGCCGCGCTCGGCAAGGAACGGTACGCCGCCGACCCGGATCTGGTCAGCGAGCGGGTGGCGGCGATCACCATCGACGACCCGGTGGCGCTGCTCTACACCTCGGGGACCACGGGCAACCCGAAGGGCGTGCTGCTCACCCACCGCAACGTCGGCTATGAGCTTGCCTGTGCGCACGGCATGGGCCTCATTCCCGACCGGGCCCGGTGGGTCTCCTACCTGCCGCTCGCGCACATCGCCGAGCGCATGTTCAGCATCTACCTGCCCATCCACATGGGGACGCACGTGCACTTCTGCCCTGACTCCACGCAGCTCGTGCGGGTGGTCGGGAAGGTCCGCCCGAACGGGTTCTTCGGCGTGCCCCGGGTGTGGGAGAAGATCCGGGCGGGCATCGAGTCGCTGTTCACCCTGGAACAGGACGAGGCCAGGCGGGCCGCCGTGGCCGCGGCGATGGACACCGGGCGGCGTTACGTGGAGGCCTGCCAGTACGGGCACAGCATGACGCCAGGCCTCGAGGCGGAGTTCGCCGCGGCGGACGCGGCGGTGCTCGCGCCGATCCGCGGGCTGCTCGGCCTGGGCGAGGCGGAGGTCGTGTCCAGCGCCGCGGCGCCGCTGCCGCCGGAGGTCGCAGCGTTCTTCTCCGGCCTGGGCATGAAGATCCTCGACATCTACGGGATGACCGAGACCACGGGCGCGTTCACCACCAACACCCCCGAAGCGTTCAAGCTGGGCACGGTGGGCCGGCCCTACCCGGGCACGGAGGTACGCCTCGCCGGCGACGGGGAGATCCTGGTGCGCGGCCCGCTGACCACGCCCGGGTACCTGAACCGGCCCGACCTCACCGCGGACCTGATCGACGCCGACGGCTGGCTGCACACCGGCGACATCGGCAGGCTGGACGAGGACGGGTTCCTTTCCGTGGTGGACCGCAAGAAGGAACTGATCATCACCGCAGGCGGCGAGAACATCGCGCCAGCGGCGATCGAGAGCCTGCTGGTCGCGCATCCGCTGGTCGGCCAGGCGCTCGCCTACGGTGACCGGCGCAAGTACGTGGTGGCGCTGCTCACCCTTGACGGCGAGGTGGCGCCGGCCTGGGCAAAGGCCCGTGGCATCGACGCAGGCTCACTGGCTGAGCTGGCGGCGGATCCGGCGGTGCTCGCTGAGGTGGGCGCCGCGGTCTCGGCCGCGAACCAGCGGCTGGCCCGGGTCCAGCAGGTCAAGCAGTGGCGGGTGCTCCCGGTGGAGTGGACGGCGGAGACCGAGGAACTCACCCCCACGCTGAAACTGCGGCGGCGGATCGTCCACGCCAAGTACGCCGACGTACTCGACACGCTGTACGACGGCTGACCGCCCGGGGGGCTCCGGGGGATCGCTCCCCCCGGGCTAACACTGCCGCGCAGGGATCAGATCTGGCTCCAGGTGGAGCCGTTCCAGGCCCAGGTGGTCGTCGGGAACGACACGAGCGCGTTCTCGCTGCCCGTGAACAGCACCACCTGGTTGGTGGCACCGTCGAAAGTCATCGCCCCGTAGGCGCGCGGCGGCGGCGACGTGGCCGGGCTGAGCTGTGTCCAGTCCGTGCCGGTCCACGTCCAGATCGTGTTCAGGAAAACGTTGTGCCCCGTGTCGCCGCCGAACACCAGCAACTGGCTGCTGGCCGTGTCATACGCGGCCTGCCGGGCGAAGACGTCGATGCCCGGCGAGTGCGCCGGACTGAGCGGTGTCCACGTGGTGCCGGTCCAGGTCCAGGTGTCGCCCGGAGCGAAGCCGGAGCCGCGGAAGCCACCGAAGAGGATCATCTGGCTCGTGGCGGGGTCGTAGACGAGCGCGGCGCTATCCCGCCCGCTTGGCGAGGTGGCCGGGCTGAGCTTGGTCCACGTGGTGCCGTTCCAGGACCAGGTGTCGTCCCAGTACCCCGTCCCGTGGAAACCGGAGAAGAGGATCACCGTCTTGGTCGCGGCGTCGTAGGCCATCTGCTGGTCCTCCCGGCCGGGAGGCGAGGTGGCCGGGTGCAACTGGGTCCAGTTGGTGCCGTTCCAGGTCCAGGTCTGGTTGGAGAAGCCGGTGCCGGTGGTCGCGCTTCCACCGAACAGCAGGAGCTGGTTGCTGGCGGGGTCGAACACCATCGAGGCCCCGGTGCGGGCCGAGGGGCTGCGGGCGGGGGTTTGGAGCGTCCACGTGGTACCGGTGCGGGTCCAGGTGTCGTCGAAGATGGTGCCTGGGCGCCTGCCGCCGAACATCACCAGTTCCTTCTTGGGCGGGTAGTAGGCGAATGCCGCCCACACTCGGCCCCGAAGCGTGGCGGCGGTGACCCGGGCCGGCACGGCGCGGGCGTGGCCCGTCGCACGCGCGGTGGCCTGGGCAGGTGCTGCTGCAGCCGCCGCGGTAACGGCCAGCGCGGCACACGCGCAGGCTGCGGAGTACCGGAACAGTCTGCTGCGTACTGCGAGCACTGTCGTGATCATCTGACATCCTCCGCTCACCGCGGCTTATTCCCGGACAAAAGACGCAGCAGGGGGCCTGTGGGTTTACTTGAGCCGTGCAGCGCGGGCGCTACGCTTGGCTAACCTCTGGCACGCCAGGGATTTGGCAGCGTGCGGACCCGGCCAAGGAAGACGCCATGCCGTTCGCGCTGATGTTCATGAGCGTGCTGCATTTCGTGCCCGACCAGGCCCGGGCGGCCGGGAGCAGGAGTCCCGGCCGCCCGGATCACTGGGGCTGCGGCGGTTAGCTGATGACCTTCTTCGTGGAGGGCACGCACAGCCAGTTCGTTGCCCGGATGTGCACCACGGACGTGCCGAACTGGTTCTCGTCCCACACCTTGGGGATGATCGGTGTCTTCGTGACCGGGAAGCACAGCAGGTGCAGCGTTGGGTTGATGATCGGGAAGACCTTGCCGCTCGCCAGGATCTTCTCGGTGGGCAGGCACAGCTCCGACGGAACCGGGTTCACCGTGGCGTTCACCGGCTTGGGGGCGAACTCGTCCTGGAGCATCACCGGTGGCGGGCTGTACGGCGGCGTGCCCGGGGCCAGCTTCACCGGGTAACAGGTGAAGTGGTTGAGCCGGGGCGGCGTGCGGGGGGTCTTCCCCGGCGGGCCGGTCAGGCTCTTCCACGACGGCACACACAACAGGTTGGGCTGGCTGGGAATGAGCGTTCCGGTGCCGAACTGGTTGGTGACCTGCACGGTCGGCGTGGGCTGGGCCGCCGGAGGTTTGATGTTGAAGCAGGCCAGGTGGGCGTTCGGGTTGGTGATCTTGAAGACCTGGCCGGTGGGCAGGATCTTCATCACCGGGTTGCAGTGCACCACCGCCGGGTTGACGATGGCCGGCACGAAGCCGTTCGGGCTGAACTGGTCGATCAGCCGCACGCCGGCCGGAATCTTGAAGTTCGGGCCCGAGGCGGTGTAGCAGAGCTGGTGGTCGACGGGTGGCGGGGCGGTGACGCGCGGGGACGCCGAGGCGGTCGCGACGCCGGCGGCGATACCACCGGCGCCCAGCAACACCACTGCGCCCGCGAGGGCCAGCCGCATTGTGCTGGCCCGCAGAGACTTGGACATGGCCTCTTCCTTCGCTCGGCGGGCACCTGGCTGATGCCCGCATCCGACGAGGTGAGCGGGGTGTTTGCCGGGCGGCTCGTGGCCGGCTCTGCCTCAGCATTACCCACCTGCCAGACACTGTCCAGGGCTCCCTGCGGGTTGTCGACGCGCGTTTGTCAGGAGGCCGGTGCGTGTTAGGGCAGCCGCACCTGCTCGGTGCAGGTGGGCGGGGGCGCAGGCGTCAGCGTGGTGTTCGGCCGGGTTGTTGACACTGGCCAGTGGGCCGCACTACGTTCCGAGGGTTTGATGCGCTGAATGTGACGTTTTCAACCTCGGCTCCGGGGCGGGCGAGTGGGGCGGTGAGTCGGTTGGTGGCATGGCACGGCGTGACCAAATTGCGGCTGGCGGCGGTGGGCGGTGCGGTGGCACTGGCCGTGACCGGCGTGATACCGGGAGCGCTCGGCGCGTCCGCCGCGGTCGGCGGGGGAGCCAGCCCCCCGGCCACGACCGGGTTCGCTATCCAGCGGAGCGCCTACGGCGTGCCCACCATCACCGCGGGCTCGCAGAGCCAGATGTGGTTCGGCGCGGGCTGGGCGCAGGCGCAGGACCGGATGGTCCAGCTCGAACTGACCCGGCGTGCCGTCGAGGGCACGCTGTCGGAGATATTCGGCTCGAGTGAGCTGAGCCAGGACGAGACCGTCCGGACGTTCTTCTACACCCCGGCCGAGCTCACCGCGCAGTTCCAGTCGCTGCCCGCCGCGACGCAGCGGGCAATCACCGAGTTCTCCGACGGCATCAACGCCTACGAGGCCAGCGCGTATGCCAGCGCCGCCAGCGAGGCGCAGAAGGTGCCATACGAGTTCTTCGTGCTCGGCCAGGCGCTCGGGATGACCGGCCCGTACCAGCCGGCCCCCTGGCAGCCCGAGGACACCGTGGCCGTCGGCAACTACCTGGCCCGGCAGTTCGGCGGTGGCGGCGGCAGCGAACTGACCAACCTGCAGTTCCTGCAGTACCTGGAGAACGAGCTGACCAAGACCGGCGCCAAGAACCCGTTCAACACGGCGGCGGCGATCTTCAACGACGCTCGCTGGATCAACGACCCGACCGCCCCCACCACGGTGCCCGGGCCACAGCCGGCCGCGCCGGCCAAGGCCTCGCCGGCGGACAGCTCGCTGCTGCATGCGGCGGCGGGGCTGCCGTCGATCAGCCGCGCCGAGCTGGCCAAGGCGGCAGCGGCGCTGTCGGCCGACCGGAAGACGATACTCAAGACCGGCGTCACGATGCGCGTGCTGTCGCACGGTGGCTCCAACGCCATCGCCGTGTCCCCGTCGCGCTCGGCCGACGGGCATGCGCTGCTGTGGGGCGCGCCACAGGAGGGGTTCGGCACTCCGAGCGTGGACGGTGAGGAATACCTGCACGCCCCTGGGTATGACGCGGGCGGCATGTACATCACGGGCGAGCCGTTCATCCTGATCGGCCGGAACGCCAACCTCGCCTGGACCACCACCAGCGAGGAGCTGGTGGACCAGCGGGTCTACATCGAGCACAACGTCAACTACGCGGCGACCCCGCCGACGTATGAGTTCAACGGCCAGCAGGTGCCGATGCAGGCCATCCCGGAGACCATCAATGTCGCGGGCCAGCAGCCGGTGTCGTTCACGGTACTGCGGACCATCGACGGGCCTGTGGTCCTCGCCGACCCCACCGATCACCTTGCCATCTCGGTGCGGTTCGCCTCATGGGGCCAGGAGACCGGCACGCTCGCCGGGTTCGCCCAGCTCGGCGGGGACGCGAACCTGAGCCAGTTCCGGCACTCGATGAGCCTGGTCACCACCCTGCACAATTTCCTCTACGCCGACCAGCAGGGCAATATCGCCTATTTCGGCGACGGGCTGGTCCCGATCGAGCCGGCCGGCGTGGACCCCCGGGTGCCGGGTGCCGGGGACGGTACCCAGCAGTGGACCGGATTCGTGCCGTTCGCGCAGATGCCGCACAGCGTCAACCCGAAGCAGGGATTCCTGGACAACTGGAACACCAAGCCCTCGCAGCAGGCGTTCTACCAGCAGAACGGTGGCGATGAATACTGGGGCACGATCTTCCGTTCCCAGCTCATCAGCCAATTGCTTCAGGGCAGCACGACGATGAGCGTCAAGGGCCTGGAAGGCATCGAGCACGCGATCGGCACCATTGACAACGGGGACAACACCCGCCCTGCGGCCCCGTACTTCATCCCGTACCTGGTCCGGGCCTACCGGGCCCTGGTGCGGGCCGGCGACCCGCTCGTGAGCCCGGCCACCCACCCGGACCTGGCGCCCGCGATCAGCGCGCTGAATCACTGGAACGGTGTCAGCACGCTCGGCAGCCCGGCCATGTCGATCTTCATGAACTTCCTCGAGGCATTTGAGCGCAACATGTTCGAGGGTGGCCTCAACCCCGGCGAGCAGTACACCGGAAAGGTCAACTTCAGCGACGGGAGCCTGGGCCTGGGTACCTATGGCGGGCTCGGCGGGATGGCCACCTACAACCTGCTGTACCACATCCTGCACAAGACACAGGGGCTGGTGCCCTGCGGGACCCTGTGCTACCAGGGCGGCTACTTCGCCGGCCACCGCAACCGGCTGCTGGTCGAGAGCCTCAACGACGCGATCACGATCCTGTCCGGCACCGGCACCCAGCTCGGCCAGAACGTCCCCGGTTTCGGCACCACCGACATCTCCAAGTGGGGCTACCAGCCGGCCCAGGACCAGAACTGGGACAGCCTCGACCCGCTCGCCGTCGGCATCACCACCAATTGCGGCACCAGCGCCAGCCAGAACCGCAGCACGTTCATGATGGGCGTGGACGTCGGCCCGACACTCACCGGCCAGGACGAGCTGCCGCCCGGGCAGAGCGCGTTCATCTCCGCGGCGGGCACACCAAGCCCGCACTTCTGCGACCAGGTGGGCCTGTTCAACGACTTCCGTTACAAGAACATGCCCCCGACCTGAGCCGGTGAGGCGAAGGGCGGGCCCCGATGCTGGGGCCCGCCCTTCGTCATGCCGGGTGTGGCT
>Ga0070734_10003365_pt1 | contig 16919 bp, 18 predicted proteins | sample Coa_R1_8_FD_66444 | JGI IMG/M metagenome (GOLD analysis project Ga0070734, IMG submission 66444) | Surface soil microbial communities from Centralia Pennsylvania, which are recovering from an underground coalmine fire - Coalmine... | ecosystem: Environmental > Terrestrial > Soil > Unclassified ... | reverse complement strand
GCGGCGATGCTGAATGCGATCTACGATTATTCGGAGACCCATCCCGGCGTCCTCGGCGCCGCCATGACCGACGAACTCGTCATCGATGCCGAAGGCGTGCAGGCCGATCCGCTGCTGGTGCGCTGGGGCCGCGGCTGGGCCGAGATCGTGCGCGAAGCGATGGACGAGGGCGCTGCGGCCGACGTCTTCGATGCCGACATCATAGGGCAGGCGATCCTGGGCGCAATTCACCAGGCCGCGAGCGAAGGCGCGCGCTCCGGTCGCACCAAGCGTCAAGTTGTCGACAATCTGACGCGGTTCCTCGCCCGCGCGCTGAAGCCCTGATTTTGCGCGCCGTTTCTCTGCTGCCGTAGCGGAGACTTTTCCTTTACCGCGGTTTCAGGTTGCGCGTTGACAGCCTCGGTCCGCTGACAAAATATCAGTCCGGGCGAGGGCAGGCGTCAGAGTCTGAAATCATCCGGAGACGGCTATGCCAAAGCTTTCCTATACGCGCGACGAACTGATGGCGGACCACGCCTATGCGCGCACGCACGTCGAAGCGGGATACCGTCTTCACGGCGGGTTCGATGAGAAGGGGCACTACGTCTCGCCGCGCACGCTTCATCGCTGGCCCGCGGTGCGCGCCTGGCAGGACTCACTCGCCGATCGCGGCGCGACGCTTGTGGACGCGACGACGCGGCTTCTGAAACGCGGGCCTTATCCCACCATCGACCAGCAGCGCTTTCTTCTCAGCCATGGCTTCGGCGAGACGCTCTGGAATTCGCTCACCATCACCGGGATCATCGAGGCCCGCGGCGGCATGCTCGCCCAGGCGGTGGCGCCGGACTTCCAGGACATCGTCGTCGAAGACATTTCCGACACCTGTCTCGGACATCTGAATGGCGGTCTGCTCGCCGCGCAGGGTTACGACGAGGGGGGCCGTAAGGAAACAGGCGAGGGCGGACACGATGCGATGTGGTTCGCCGTACGCGACGCGCTGTTCGGAAAAAACGCCTATCCGATTCCGGAAGTGCCCCAGTCGATCGCGCGGCCCGAAACCGGCCGTCGCATGCCGCAGATTCCGAAGGAGCACGAGGACTGGATCCTGCTCCTGATGAATGTGCTAATGATCGAGATCAAGGCCGAGAACTTCTTCGCGTTCTGCCAGGCGGTGATGCGCGATCCCGCGAATTTCAGGGACCGTCGGAAGGACGCCGAACACGCCGCGGAGCTCGTCGAGCGCATCCGTACGGACGAAGCCATCCATGTGGCCTATCTGACCACGGCGCTTTCCGAACTGCGGAGCTTTACCATTCGCACCGCCGACGGCGGCACAATGCCGGGCACGGCGCTCATCGATCCGGTATGGGAGGCGATGATCGCGTGGCACACAATCACGAACGCGGAGTTCGCACGCAATCAATCGCGCGACGGCATCCTGGCCCGGCTGAGGAAAAAACCGAATGGCGCCGTTCTCGCGGCGCAGTTCGACGGCCTCGAGTTCCAGGCTGCCGCCGAATGAAGGACTTCCGGGGAAAGACAGCCTTCGTCACCGGCGGCGCGAGCGGCATTGGCCTTTCCATGGCGCGCGCTTTCGGTCGCCAGGGCATGAACGTGGTTCTTGCCGACATCGACGCGAACGCCGCAGCGGATGCCGCCGAAAAACTGGCGAGCGAGCAGATCAAGGCCACTCCGGTCGTCTGCGACGTAAGCGAACGCGGCAAGGTGCAGGAAGCCGCGCTCGAGGTGATCGCCGAGTTCGGAAAAATCCACGTCGTTTGCAACAATGCCGGCGTGGGCGCAGGCGGCCCCGTCGGGACGGTCAAGGAAAGCGACTGGGATTGGATCATCGACGTCAATCTCAAGGGCGTCGTCTATGGCGTCGAGACCTTCCTGCCCCTGATCAAGAGCCATGGCGAGGGCGGGCATTTCGTCAATACGGCCTCGATGGCAGGCATGATGAGCCCGCCAGGCATGGAGCCCTATTCAGCGACGAAGTTCGCCGTTGTGGCGATGAGCGAAGGCTGGGCGGCGCAGCTCCAGCCGATGGGCATCGGCGTCTCCGTCCTGTGCCCGGGGTTCGTGCGCACCCGCATCTTCGAGAGCCGGCGCAACCGCCAGCAGAAATATGGCGGATCCGCCGACGGCGGTGACCTCGCGAGCGACGAGTCCGGCGCTGCCGCCGCGCAGATGATCCAGAGCGGGATCGACCCTGACATCGTTGGCGCGCGTGTCGTCGAAGCGGTGCGGGATGGAGAACTCTATATCTTCACCCATCCCGAATACCGTGACGCGGTCGAGACAAGGTTCGCGGCTATCCGCGCAGCATTCGAGAGCGCCGCAAAAAGCGCGGCGCTCAAGACACCCAAAGCCTGACCGGAGGTCGACGCGCGTTCACCCGCGTGCCATCCTTCGCCAAGGACCCCGGGAGAACCTCGCATGACCTCCAAGATCGCAACCGATCCACGTATCGATCCACGCATCAAAGCCATATTTGGCGCGATGCCGCCGGCGCTTGGTGCAGCCGGCAACGTCGCGAGCCGCGACGAACTGCTCGCGATCGAGAACAGCGAGGAGACGAAAAAGCAGATCGCGGCCATGACCGCGATGTTCGACATGGTCGACAATGAAGATGTCGCGCCGTCGAAGGGCCTCTCGGTGCGTGTCGAGACCTTCCGCTCCGAGCCGGACGGCAACACCGTCAAGATCCGCTTCATCCGGCCCGACAATGCCGAGCGCGTTCCGTGCGTCTATTACATTCACGGCGGCGGCATGGCGATGATGTCGGCATTCGACGGCATGTATCGCGCCTGGGGCAAGATCATCGCACACCAGGGCGTGGCCGTAGCGATGGTCGATTTCCGCAATTGTCTGCGCGCATCTTCCGCGCCGGAAGTGGCACCCTATCCGGCGGGTCTCAATGATTGCGTTTCCGGATTGCGATGGGTGAAGTCGCATGCTGACCTTCTGAAGGTCGATGCCGAACGGATCATCGTGGCCGGAGAAAGCGGTGGCGGGAACCTGACGCTCGCGACCGGTCTCAAGCTCAAGCGCGAGAACGATCTCGGATTGATCAAGGGCCTTTACGCCCTGTGTCCCTACATCGCCGGCGAGTGGCCGAAGAAGGAGTATCCGTCTTCGACGGAGAACAACGGCATTCTTCTCGATCTGCACAACAACCGCGGCGCGATGGGCTACGGCATCGAGGCATTCCGGGCGAAGGACCCGCTGGCCTGGCCAGCCTTCGCGAAGGAAGAGGATGTGAAAGGCTTTCCGCCAACCGTGATCAGCGTCAATGAATGCGATCCGCTGCGCGACGAGGGGATCGAATTCTACCGCTTGCTGCTGCGCGCGGGCGTTCCGGCGCGCTGCCGCCAGGTGATGGGCACGATCCACGGCACTGAGATTTTTGCCATCTGTTGTCCGGACATCAGCCGCGACACTGCCGCCGACATCGCTCGCCTCGCGAAGGGATAGCCACGGAGAGCACACCGCGCAGATTGAAATCCGGCTCGAGCATCCCAACTCCAGGCAGAGGGAGGTCCGCCATGGCTGTCGCTGACGTTCTTGCGCCGCATCCAGCGCCGGCGGGCTCGTCGCCGAGGCTGGTCGGAATCAATCCGCCGCCCGAAAAATCGCCAGGCCTGATCCGCTCTCTGTTGAGCCCGGCGGAGAACCAGTTTGAGGCACTTCCGCGCGAGGCTTACGAGAAGCCGATCTGGGAGGTGAAGAACGTCTTTGGACGGATTCTCGTGGTCAGCGATCCGGCAGGGGTCAAGCGCGTGCTCCTCGACAATGTCGCGAACTATCCCAAGACAGAAATGGAGACCCAGGTCCTTGGCCAGATGCTCGGCGAGGGCCTGCTCGTTTCGCAAGGCGAAAAGTGGAAGTCGCACCGGCGGCTGATGGCGCCGAGCTTCGATTTCCGGAGCCTCGTCAGCTACGCGCCCGAGATGGTGCGGCAGGCCGAAAATATGGTCGAGGCCTGGTCGGCGCTGGCAAGTGGCACTGTGATCGACATTGCGGACGAGATGACAAAGCTGACGCTCAAGGTGATCTCAAGCACGATGTTTTCCGCCGATGGCGATCAATTGGGCGACCTCGTCGACCACTCGCTGCGCCGGGTAACCGATAGGCTCGACTTCAATATCTTTGACATGCTTCCGCTGATCGGACCGCCGCGCATGAAGCGCAAGCTTCAGCGGATTCGCGCTGGCTTTGGTCCGATGGACGAGACCATACAGAAGCTGATCCGGTCGCGCGAGAACACGGGCGGACAGGCACGCGATCTGCTGGATCGCCTGATCGCCGCGCGCGACAGCGACACCGGCGTGCGGCTCACCGACGAGGAAGTGCGCGATGAGGTGGTGATCATCTTCCTCGCGGGTCACGACACTACTGCGCTGGCGCTCACCTACACCTGGTATCTCCTCTCGCAGCATCCGCACGTCGAAGCGAAGTTGCTCGAAGAGCTGGATCGCGTTCTCGGCGGCCGTGCGCCCGTTCACGATGATCTGGCGAAGCTTCCCTACACGCGTATGGTGATTGAGGAATCGATGCGGCTCTATCCGCCGGCGCCGGGACTATCCAATCGCGCCGTTTTGGCGGATGACGAGATTGCCGGCGTGAAGGCGAAGAAGGGGTCCCAGGTCGCGATCATTCCCTGGCTCATTCACCGCCATCGCGCGCTTTGGGACAATCCGGAGATCTTCGATCCCGAGCGGTTCTCGCCCGAGCGTTCGCAGGGCCGCCATCGCTTCGCCTATCTGCCGTTCGGGGGCGGCCCGAGGGTGTGCATCGGAAATGCGCTCGCGATGACCGAGGCGCAGCTCCTGCTTGCCACACTCGCGCAGCGCTTCCGGCTTTCGCTCGTCCCCGGTCAGAAGATCGTCCTGCAACATCGCGTCACGATGCGGCCGCGTGACGGCATCAAGATGATGCTGTCGCCACGCTGAGCCGAAGCTCGGCTGGTTAGCGCCTCACCGCGAATTCTGTGCCATCAGAAATGTCTCGGCACGGAGAACGGCATTTTCGCGCAGGTCGATCGCGAACAGCGGATAGTCGAGCCCGTGATAGTTCTTCCGGCCGAGATCCATGCCGGAAAGCGGACCCTTCGACTGGTCGGCGACCGTCAGGACTCCCTTCCGGCATTCGGCCCACGTCCAGTGAACGACAGGTGCGCCCAAGGGAGGAAATTGCATGCCGCTTGCCGGCCGTTCGCTGAACCAAGGCAGAATCTGGAAACGGCCACTTTGGGGAACGGCGCCTTTGTGTTCTGAAGCCGGCACGTAGGCGCCATCGCGCGCCCAGCTGAGCGGGTTCACGCAGAGAAGTTTGTCTTCCCGTTCGGGTGCGCCGCCGCCTTCGCCCCACGTCGCCCAGTGGATCAGGCAGTGGATGTCAGTCGCAGACCCGCAGGCATGAACGGTTTTGAGTCCAGCCACGTCCTTATCGGTGATCCCGCCGCCGAGGAGATAGGCCGCAACCATGCGATCGGCCAGCGGCGTGCCGTCGATGCGCTCGCGGATCAGACGAAAGGCGTGGAACGTACCTTGGCTGTGACTTGCCAGGATAAACGGCCGCCCCTTCGAATAATGCTCGAGGAAGTGCGTGAACGCGCGATCGACATCGCCATAAGCGAGATCCATCGTCTTTTTGAAGATATCAGGCGGCGCCGAGAAATAAGTGAAGATCGAAGCTTCACGATAGCGCGGCGCATAGATGGCGCAGCATCCATTGAAGACGCTCGCCTGGTTCGCCATCATCCATTTCGTATTTTCTTCCGTCTGGCTGTTCGCATCGAGCGGCGAATTCCAGTCGCCCCCGTCCATCTCGCCGGTGGGATGCACGAAGAAAACATCCACGCCCGCGTCTTTGGCCGCCGAGCCCTTCGGAACGAGCGCCGTCAGGCCGGGCGCCGCCGGCGTCGCCGCCCAGTTGCGCGCATCCGCGTAATCGGGCGCGGCTGCCTTGCGCGCAGGATCCCAGCCATGATGCGGCTTGAACACCCAGGCGATCGCCGGAAGCGTATTGCCGGTGAGCACGATGCCGGCGCCGATCAATACCGACGCAATGACCAGAACAAGCAACGCGAGCAGAAAACGGCGCATGATGGCTCCCCCGGGATCTGGAATTTATCCTAGCATGGAGGCGAATTTCCAACCTCGGGCCTGTTCGAACATGGCAAAGGCTGAACCCAAATCTGTCGCTGGCTATATTGCGGCGCGGCCCGCGCCCGTGCGGCGCGCGCTTGCGAGCGTGCGTGGCGCCATCAGAAAGGCGCTACCAAGCGCTGACGAAATCATCTCCTACAAGATACCCGCGTATCGGCTCGACGGGCGTGTGCTCATCTACTTTGCAGGCTGGTCGAAGCACTACGCGATCTATCCGGTGCGCGCGCACGTAGTTGCTTCGTTTTCCGGCAAGATGCCGTTGCATGAGTTCCACGGCAGCACGCTACGGCTGCCGCTGTCGGAACCGGTCCCTGCACGTTTCATCGCGCATGTGGCGCGCGCGATGGCGGGCGAGGCGAAGAAGCGAAACAACGATTCGAGCTCTCCAAAGAAGAGGGCCGCTCACAAAAGCAAATCGAAGCGTTGAATGCCCCTCTGTCCGCGCCTTCGGCGCGCGGCCACCTCCCACCGTCGCTTCGCAACGGGGGAGGAAAGTGAAGGGCCGCTCCGCAACGACGGGTTTGAGCCTGGAGTCGCGTCCCGCGTTCTACGGATCGATCCGCGCTTCGGCGTAGCCCGAGAGCACCTGCACGCCGTTCTGGTTCACGGTCGAAATCTCCAGTTCGACGAATTTCTGCCCCGCGCGCTCCTCGATCGCTTTCACTGTCGCGGTCGCATCGAGCGTATCGCCCGGCCAGACCTGGCTCGTGAAGCGCACGCCGTATTTGGTGAGCCGCGCGTCGCCGACATAGTCCGTCAGCATCTTGCCGGTCATGCCCATCGTCAGCATGCCGTGCGCGAACACGCTCGGATAGCCTGCGACCTTGGTCGTGAAGATTTCATCCGTATGCAAAGGGTTGTAGTCGCCGGAAGCACCCGCATATTGCACGATCTGCGTGCGTTTCAGGTCCTCGACAAGGCGCGCCGTGTGGGCTTCGCCGACCCTGAGCTTGCTTGCATTGAGAGCCATTGAGATCTCCTACTTCTGGTCGACGGGGCGTTCGGTGCGCACACCGACGCCGCGCGCGGTGATCACGAGTTCGCCCTTCTGGTCGCGGTATTCCGTCACCGACTCGGAGAAGATGAGTTTCCCCGAGCGCTTGCCTTCCTTCTCCCAGGTCTTGCCGGGCTTCACGGTCGCGGTCAGTACGTCGCCGGGGCGAATGTGCCGGTGATACTCAAAGTGTTGTTCGGCATGGAGCCCGCCGCCGCCTCCGCCGCCACCACCTCCGCCTTCACGTGAGACGCCGGTCGGATTCTTGCCTGAGCCAAACCAGGGCTTTCCGATCCTCGGGCGCAAAAAATAATCCGGATCGAATTGCGCGCTCGATTGCGCGAACGTCGGGGGCGCAATGATCCCTTTCGCGTCGGTTTTCTTCGCGAAGTCTTCGTCGTAATAGACCTGGTTGTCGTCGCCGACGGCGCGCGCGAACATCATGATGTGTCCGGCCTCGATGGGGAATTTCTTTACGGCCATGGGGCTTCCTCGCTTTCGTTCTGAAGCGAAGTGAAGGCGCGTCCGCGGCCTCCGTCAAGCCGTTCCGGCTGCCCGCGCATGAGCCCAGCATTCCATCTCCACACGCGCGCCGAGCGCAAGGCCGCTCGCGCCGAAGGCGGAGCGCGTGGGCAGGCGCTCCGGATTGAAGTACCCAAGATAGACTTTGTTGAACGCCGGCCATTCACCCATGTCTGCGAGCATGACCGTGCATTTGAAGACATCATCGAGCGTCAGGCTGCAATGTGCGAGCACGCGGGCGATGTTCTCCATCATCTGACGGATCTCGGCTTCTATCCCGCCGGGAGGAAGTTTCATCGAGCCGGGGACGATTCCGAGCTGGCCCGAGAGATAGAGAACATCTCCGACGCGAACGGCATCCGAGAAGGGCAGGTTCAGGGCTTTGTTGCCCGCCATGCGGTAAAATTGCATCCGGTCCTCCGAAAGGTGGCGGCGGAGCTTGAGACTGTCGCAGCGACAATAAAAGCCGTCCGGCGCCGCTGGGCTGAGGCTCGGGTTTACGCGCGACTCGCGAGACCGTAAAACAGTCTGTCCGTTCAGGCCCGTAGCAGAAGGCCCCCTTGTTCAAGAAGATCCTCATCGCGAACCGCGGCGAGATTGCGTGCCGCATCATCAAGACGGCCCGGCGGATGGGCATTGCGACCGTTGCGGTCTACTCCGACGCGGATCGCGACGCGCTGCATGTCGAGCTCGCCGACGAAGCGGTTCATATCGGACCACCCCCCTCTGCGCAGTCCTATCTCGACATTGCCCGCATCGTGGACGCGTGCGTCACCACCGGCGCGGACGCCGTCCATCCCGGTTATGGCTTTCTTTCCGAACGCGAGGCCTTCGCGGAGGCGCTCGCGAAGCACAAGATCGCCTTCATTGGACCCAATCTGCGCGCTATTGCGGCGATGGGCGACAAGATCGAATCGAAGAAGCTTGCGAAGGCCGCCAATGTCACCACGGTCCCGGGCTTCGTCGGCGAGATCAAGGACGCGGAGCACGCCAAGAAGATCGCACGCGAGATCGGCTACCCGGTGATGGTGAAGGCGTCTGCCGGCGGCGGCGGCAAGGGCCTCAGGATCGTGCACCAGGAAAGCGAGATCGTTCAGGCGATCCAGTCATCGCAGAACGAGGCGCGTGCGAGCTTCGGCGACGACCGGCTATTTGTCGAGAAATTCGTGACCGAGCCCCGTCATATCGAGATCCAGGTGCTCGGCGACAAGCATGGCAACGTGATTTATCTCAACGAGCGCGAGTGCTCGATCCAGCGCCGGCACCAGAAAGTAATCGAGGAGGCGCCGTCCCCTTTCCTCGACGCGAAGACGAGGGCCGCGATGGGCGCAGAGGCCGTCGCACTCGCGAAGGCCGTCGGCTACGACAGTGCGGGCACCGTCGAGTTCATCGTCGACAAGGACCGGAATTTCTACTTCCTCGAGATGAATACGCGTCTGCAGGTCGAGCACCCGGTGACCGAACTCATCACTGGGCTCGATCTCGTGGAACTGATGATCCGCTCGGCGGCTGGCGAGAAGCTCGCGGTCGGGCAGGGCGACGTGAAGATCGATGGCTGGGCGGTCGAGGCACGCGTCTATGCGGAGGATCCCTATCGCGGCTTTCTACCTTCGACCGGGCGCCTAGTACGCTATCGTCCCCCGGCCGAAGGAACGCATGACGGCGTCACGATCCGCAACGACACGGGCGTCTATGAGGGCGGCGAGATTTCGATCTACTACGATCCGATGATCGCCAAGCTCTGCACCCACGCTTCGACGCGGGAGGGCGCAATCGATGCCATGGCAAGAGCGCTCGATGAATTCCGGATCGATGGCATCAACCACAACGTCGCTTTCCTGAATGCGATCATGCATTCGCCGCGTTTTCGCGCGGGGCGGCTGACGACCGGGTTCATTGCCGAGGAATATCCCGATGGTTTTCACGGCCGGAAGATCGACGATGCCGAAGCGCTGCGTTTTATTGCCGCTGCCGTTGCGGCGAAACTCACCCGCACCCAGCGCGCCAGCGCCATCAGCGGAACACTGAACGGAGCCTATCTGGCTGCCAGGGAATTCTCGGCGGCGATGGGCGGCGCAAAGTTCGCCGTCACCGAAGCGCAACTCGCGGCCGGTCACCTCTATCTGCGCATCGACGGCAAAGCGTTCACCGCATTGAGCGATTGGGTGATCGGCGAGAGAGTTCTGCGTCTTCGTGAAAATGAAAGGGACTACGCCTTCGAAATCGCGCGCCTACCTGGTGGTACTTACAGGCTTCGCCATGGTGGTGCTCAGGAGATTGTGAGCGTCCGCCGCCCGGCTGCAGCGGAGCTCGTTGCACTGATGCCGGCGAAGACGCCACCGGACACGTCGAAGATGCTCTTATGTCCGATGCCCGGGCTCGTCGTTTCTGTGAACGTGAGGGAAGGCCAGGAAGTGAAGGCAGGCGAAGCGCTGGCCGTGGTCGAGGCGATGAAAATGGAAAATGTGCTGACTGCCGAGCGGGACGGCACCATCAAGAAAGTCAATGCCAAGAAGGGAGACAGCCTGTCCCTCGATGACGTGATCCTCGAGTTCGCCTGACGTGAGCGAAGAGGACGACACAACCTCGCTCAGATTGCGCATCGAAGGTTTCGTCCAGGCGGTGGGTTATCGCAACTACGCCATCGAGCAAGCAAAGAAGCTCGGCCTCGACGGCTGGATCCGCAATCGCTCGGACGGAACGGTCGAAGTGCTGATCTCCGGTGAGACGAAAAAGGTCGAATTGTTCGCTCAGGCCTGCATGCGCGGTCCGTCCGGCGCGAAAGTAAAAAGTGTCGAGATGCACAAGGCAGAGCCCCCGGGCGAATCCGGCTTCCACCGGCGGCCGTCGGTGTGAAAACGTTTCAGTTGAGCCTCCCATTGCGGGAGGGGGCATGACGATGGCTCTCTCCGACTTCCCAATCGGCTTGTTGGACCACCTCGACATTCCTTCGCAGGCTTGCCATCAAAGGCAGGAGGGGTGCGATGCCGAAACCGTTTCCAGACGACATCTTCACCGAACCGGTGAATGTCGATCCCGACACGCTGGCCAATCTCGGACCGCTGCGACGGCTTGCGGGTGTCTGGGAGAGTGGCAACGGCGTCGATCTCAACCCAAAAGCCGACGGACCAGAACGGCGCCAGTACATCGAGCGCATCGACATGCAGCCCATCGATCCCCAGGCCAACGGGCCGCAACTCCTTTATGGGCTGCGCTATCACGTCCACATCAACACGCCTGAGGAAGCCATCACGTTTCACGACCAGGTCGGTTACTGGTTGTGGGAGGCCGCGACTGGACTTGTGATGCAGTCACTGACCATTCCGCGCGGTCAGACCGTGCTCGCTTCCGGATTCGCGAAACCCGGCGACACTCGCCTCGTTGTGACCGCCGCGAGGGATAAGACGAACTACGGGATCTGCTCCACCGACTTTCTCGAATACGCTTTTCGTACCGACTCCTATCGCCTTGAGATCACGTTCAATCATGACGGCAGCTGGAGCTATGTCTCCGACACGATGCTGAAAGTACGGGGACGCGACGAGTTGTTCACGCACCGGGACGTCAACACGCCGATCAAGGTGGCGGAGCCGAAGCAGAATCCGCTGATGGCGCGAACCGTGAAACTTGCCTGAATGCAAATGCGGGTAGCAGCGATCTTTGACCATTCCCCGAGGGGGAGCGTTCCTGACTACCCAAATGCCCGCTGGAAATTTCGTTTAAGCGCCTGATCGACCTCGTCCATCGAAGCCGTTACGCCGAGCTGTGCGAGACTTGTGATCCCATGTTCGCGCACGCCACAGGGAATGATTCCGGCGAAGTGTGTGAGATCGGGTGAAACGTTCAGCGACAGCCCGTGATACGTCACCCAATGGCGGACGCGCACCCCGATCGCTGCGATCTTGTTTTCCTCTCGTCCGTTCGACACCCAGATCCCGACGCGGTCTTCACGCCGCTCGCCATCAATCCCGAAGTCCGAGAGCGTCCGGATGATCCACTCCTCGAGACCGCGGACGAACGCGCGCACATCTTCGCGCCGGCGCTTGAGATCGAGCATCACGTAGACGACGCGTTGTCCGGGTCCGTGATAGGTGAACTGGCCGCCGCGCCCGGTGCGGAACACTGGAAATCGCGCGTCGAGCAGATCGGAGTCTTTCGCGCTTGTGCCCGCCGTGTAGATCGGCGGATGCTCCAGCAGCCAGACGAGTTCCTCGGCCGTGCCCGCTCTTATGCCAGCAACCCGCTCTTCCATCCGGGCGATTGCATCAGGGTAGGGGACGAGTGCATCAGCCCGCCATTCGACCTTGTGGATTGTCGTGTCCGGCCGCACGCGCATTGTCATCCGCGGAACCGTTTCAAAAACACACTATACATGCTGGTATTTTTTTTATTCTCCAGCAAATTCTTGCAATATAGGATAGTCACGCGTACCTCTGCTGTAGAACCGGCCTTGCCGGCCGGGCTTGGAGGTTACTCTGCTTCCTCTGGTCTTTGGCAAAAGCGTGCGTGTGGGCCTCTGTGGCGAGGGGGACGCGCTGGGACGGCGGGCCGCGCTGCTGGTTGGCGCTGGGCTCAAGCCAGAGCTGCTGCCGCCCGATTTGAACGACGGCCAGGGGCTCCAGGGCCTGCGCCTTCTGTTCGTTGCCGGCCTCGATGTCGCTCGCTCGCACACGATTGCCGGGCGGGCACGAGCGCAGGGTGTCCTCGTCAATGTCGAGGACGAACCTGAACTCTGCGACTTTCACGTTCCGGCGATCGTTCGCAGAGGCGAACTCCTGCTGACGGTTTCGACCGGCGGACAATCCCCCGGTCTGGCACGACGCCTGCGCGAATGGCTCGAGACGAAGTTCACGGATGAATGGCAGGAGCGCCTCGCGCGGCTCGGTGCCGACCGCGAGACGTGGCGTGCGAGCGGCGTTGCGCCTTCCGAAATTTCGCGACGCACCGACGAGCGCGTCGCGCGAGAAGAGTGGCTCCATTGAGCAGCGCGACCGTCACCGTCATCGATCGCGCGCAGGGCCGCATGCCGCGCGCGTTCGATCGCGAAGCCGCAAGCGAGACCGACCCGATCATCCGTGCACGGCTGAAGCAGCTCGAAGCGCGCGCGAAGGGGCGCGATGCCACGGAGATCCTGGAGCTCGCGCTCAAGGAAGAGTTTGCTGGAAAATCTGCTGTCGTCTCTTCGTTCGGCTCCGAGTCCGTCGTCTTGTTGCACATGGTCTCGCGGATCGCTCCTGATACGCCGATTGTCTTTCTCAACACCGGAAAGCTTTTCGGCGAGACGCTTCGCTATCGCGACCGGCTCCAGGATGAACTTGGTTTGACGGATATCCGCAGTCTTGCGCCGGATCCGCGCGAGCGCAGCAAGGAAGATCCCGATGGCACGCTATGGTCGCGCGACACGGATGCCTGCTGCAGTCTGCGAAAAGTGCGGCCACTGAAGCGGGCGCTCGCAGAATTCGAGGCCCAGATTACCGGCCGCAAGCGGTTTCAGACGCGGGCCCGCTCCGAGATGAAGCAGGTGGAATTTTTCGAGGGCCGCTTTCGCTTCAATCCGCTTTCGGAATGGACGCTCGCCGATCTCGAAACGTATGTGCGCGCTCACGATCTGCCGCGCCATCCGCTTGTCGAAGACGGATATCCTTCCATCGGCTGCATTCCCTGTACCCGGCGCGTGGCCGCTGGCGAGTCCTATCGCGACGGCCGCTGGGCCGACACCGACAAGGACGAGTGCGGCATCCACATCGGTATCGACGGCGAGGGCATCTAGGCCGCCCCGCAGGTCTTTCAAACCGTGGTTGGCTTTGCTACACCCCGGCTCCGCTTTCGGTTTTGCGGTCGTGGCGGAACGGTAGACGCACTAGCTTGAGGTGCTAGCGGGGCAACCCGTGGAAGTTCGAGTCTTCTCGACCGCACCACTTCAGAAATGCCGCGGCTGGACTTCGTTGTGGCTCCCGCACCTATTCGGGTGCGGGAATAGCCTGTTCGGCGGTTGTTCCAACCCGTGCGTGCCTGAGCGGCCTGCTCGGGCCGCTCATACCGAACGAGGGCAGGGCAATGAGCACGAGAAGGATCGTGATCGTGAGCGCGACCGGATGGGCGCCGGGCCTCTCAGACGCCTGATAGGTCCGACCTGCCGGAATATACTCGGTAGTGGACGTCCGTTCTTTGAAGCAACAACCAGGACTCAACGAGGAGAAACCCATGCCGCCCGTTCCGAAACACGGCACTGTCGCAGTCACCGGTGCGGCCGGCTTCATCGCCGGCTGGGCGGTCAAACAACTTCTCGACAAGGGCTATCGCGTGCGCGCCTGCGTGCGCAATCCGGACGACGACACGCGCGTGGCTTTCCTCAAAGCCATGCCGGGCTATGCGTCTGGCCGCCTCACGCTCCACAAGGCCGATCTCGACCAGGCGGGTAGTTTCGACGCCGCGTTCAAGGGCGCGCACGGCGTTCTGCATATTTCGCACGTTAGTGGCTATGACGACGCCAACTATGTGCGTGGCGTTTGCGAGCACCTGATCGCCGGTATCAATGCGTCGAAGACGGTGTCGCGCGTCATCGTCACCTCTTCGATCGCCGCGGTGATGTCGGAAGCCGACATCCAGGAACTGGTGCGCCGCCCGGTGATCTGCGAAGACCGTTGGCCCGATGAGCAAAATCCGCGCCGCACGGCGGAGCGGGGCCAGGGCTATTCGATCGGCAAGTTGCTGGCCGAGCGTGTGTTCGCGGAAGCCGCCCGGAAGGACGGCGGCTGGGATGCGATCGCTTGCTGCCCCGGCGACAATGTCGGGCCGATCCTCTCCGCGCACCAGCAAACCGGCGGGCCGTGGCAGAGCCTGATCGCGCGCATGCTGACGGGCGAGTATCCGCAGACGCTGGTCTACCGGCCCTGGATGACGGTCGACGCGCGCGACACCGCGTCCGCGCATATCGGTCTTCTCGAATCCTTGAGCGTGAAAAACGGCGAGCGCTACATCGCGGTCTCGGGAGACAAGCGCAATGCCGAGGATGTCTGCGCCTCGATCTCCCGACTCCTGCCGGAGCTGAACTTCGCCGGCGCCACGCTCACCGATCCCTGGTCCGAGCGCATCAAGGCGCGCGAAGTGGAGTTTCGGGCCATCTGGGCGGGGACGGAGCTCCGCAACGATCGCATTCGCGCAGCGACCGGAGTGACATTTCGGCCTCTCGACGATTCGATCCGCGATTGCGTGGAGAGCCTGATTGCGATCGGCAAGGTCGAGGTGAAGCGCCGGGCAAGCTAGGCATGCATCGCATCACCGCGGCCTGCTCCCAGCCCCCCGCCGGGCCTCAAGATTAAGCGATGACCGCGCGCCCGAGCTCGGGAAAGACCTTCGAGACCTTTCCGAGAAGATAGTCCCCATAGGTGCCGGCGAATGCATGCACGCTGCCCTTGTCCCAACGTGAGCGCCAGTCGTCGACCGCCGCCTCGTGACCCGGAAGCGGGCGGATCTCGGCATCGAAGGCGGGATCGAAGAAGAGTGGAAAGGAGAGGCGGCCGCGGCCGCTCGTGTTGCGCGCACGGTGCAGGGTGGATTTGTAGTCGCCGCCGGTCAGGCGATCGAGCATATCACCGATGTTGCAGACAAGCGTCTCAGGGATGGGCGGCGCTTGTGTCCAGCCGTCGCTGGTTTTCACTTCGAGGCCGCCGCAATCGTCCTGCGCGAGCAGCGTGAGGAGCCCGTAGTCCGTGTGCTCGCCCACACCCCAGCCCTCGTCATCCGGCGCCGATGGCGGATAGTGAAAGATGCGGAAGAGAACCGTCGGGTCCGCCGTGTAGTGGCGGCGGAAGTAATCGGCCTCGAGCCCGAGGCTCAGGGCGATCCCTTCGAGGGTGGCCTGGGCGGCCCTGACCGCTGCTGCCATGTAAGCCAACACGGCGGGTTTCAAAGTCTTTGGTCTCACGGGAAAGAGGTTTGCGCCGTGAAGGGGGAGGCCGCGCTTCACGCGCGGATCGTTCGGGCCGAGCTCGCTGCCGAAATAGATTCCTTCCTTGCGGTCGGGCGTGCCCGAAGTGAGTTCGCCACCTACCGGGAAGGAGCCGCGCCAGGCGGACCCGCCTTTTGCCATGGCGATCTCGAGCTTCTCGTGTTCCGGGAGCGCGAAGAATGCGCGCGCCGCATCGTCGAGCTCGGCGAGGAGCGAGGGCGGGATGCCGTGGCCGGTCGCATAGAAGAATCCATGGTCGCGGCAGGCGGTGCCGATGGAGTCCGCCGCGCGGGTCCTCGCGGCTGCCGCGTTTCCGAAGAGCGGCGAAACATCGATGACGGGAAGCTTTTTCACCCCTTGAGGCTTTCATCGTAGGGCGCCGGCGTCAAATGATCAAAGCACGTGACGCGCGAGTACAAGGGCAAGGCTGTGCTCGATCTCCCGAACGGACACGCTTGCACGCGGGCAGTCGGGATGATGTTGTGCCACGCCGGTAGCGGAACCCACTGCGTGGAAGTGCAGATTTGTGAAGGTCACTCTCTCTTTTGACAACGGTCCGACCGAAGGCGTGACGGAACGCGTGCTCGATGATTTGCGAGCGCGTGGAATTCGCTCGACGTTTTTCGTCGTGGGGAAACGTCTCCAAAGGCGAGGGGAACGGCGGATTGCCGAGCGCGCTGCGGCGGAGGGGCATTGGCTCGGAAATCATACGCTGACGCATACGGTGTGTTTGGGGGAGGACGGCGGCCAAAGCCTGGCCGAACGCGAGATCGGAGAAACGCAAGCATTGCTCGGCGAACTTTCGCATCCCGACCGGTTCTTCCGGCCCAACGGCAAAGGCAGATTGGGCGACCACCTACTGAGCACCGCCGCTGTCGAATGCCTTTGCCGGGGCAGCTTCAGCTGCGTGCTTTGGACAAGCGTCCCCCGCGATTGGGAAGCGGATGCGGAATGGGTCGACCGCTGCCTTGCCAACGTGAGATCGCGCGACTGGTCGGTCGTTGTGCTGCATGATCTGCCGACAGGTGCCATGAGCGAACTGCCGCGTCTGCTGGACCGAATGCAGGAGGAAGGTGCGGAGATGAGGCAGGATTTTCCGGCAGATTGCGTACCGATCCTGCGCGGGCGGGTTGTTGCACCGCTCGATTCCATCGTCCGGGCAATGTGAGGCCATGGGAGACGTGACATGACAGCGACGGATCGCACCCGAACACCAGCGCCCCTCAAGGTTCTCCCAAAACGCCTCCACCACCACGCGTACGTGACGGACAATCAGGAGAAAACGCGCCACTTCTACGAA
>Ga0070734_10003364_pt1 | contig 16919 bp, 11 predicted proteins | sample Coa_R1_8_FD_66444 | JGI IMG/M metagenome (GOLD analysis project Ga0070734, IMG submission 66444) | Surface soil microbial communities from Centralia Pennsylvania, which are recovering from an underground coalmine fire - Coalmine... | ecosystem: Environmental > Terrestrial > Soil > Unclassified ... | reverse complement strand
AGGTTGCCGGCGCCCAGCTCGCCCCGGTGCATCGGCGACAGGACCTGGATCTCCTGCGGGGCGAAGCCGTAGCGGCGCGGCAGCCGAACCGCCACCAGATCGCGGATCAGCTCGGCGGCCTTGGCCGGATCGTCGGCCTCGAGGAAGAAGAAGTCGCGCCGGTCGGACTCGCGATCGGCGGCCGCCGCGCCCAGCTCGGGCTCGGCCCCCTCGAGGATGCGGTGCGCGTTGACGACGATCAGGCTCTCGGCCGCCTGGCGGAAGATCTCGGTCAGGCGCACGGTCGGCACGGCGCCGCTGCCGATCACGTCGGCCAGGACGGTCCCCGGCCCGACCGAGGGCAGCTGATCGACGTCGCCGACCAGCACCAGGCGCGCCCGTGAGGCGAGCGCGGCGACCAGATCGGCGCCCAGCCGGACGTCGACCATCGACGCCTCGTCGACGATGAGCACGTCGGCCTCGAGCGGGCTGTCGGCGCAGCGGGCGAAGGTGGCGCTGGCCGGGCGCCACTCGAGCAGCCGGTGCAGCGTCGAGGCGGGCGCGCCGGTCGCGTCGGCGAGCCGCTTGGCCGCGCGCCCCGTGGGCGCCGCCAGCGCCACGGTGAGCCCCTTGCGCTTCAGGATCGACACGATGCCGCGCACGATGGTGGTCTTGCCGACGCCCGGGCCGCCGGTGATGACGGCGACCTTGGCGGTCAGCGCCAGCTCGACCGCCGCGGCCTGCTGGCGCGCGAGCGCGATCCCCGCCTCGCGCTCGTACCAGGCGATGGCGGGCGCGGCGTCGATGGTCAGCGCCGGCGCGGGCGCGTCGAGCAGCCGCCGCAGGCCCGCCACCAGCGCCGTCTCGGCGCGGTAGAGGCTGGTCTCGTAGACGGCGGGCTCGCCGCTCTCCTCGACGACCGTGGCGTCGATGGCCACCTCGCCGGCCCGGGCCAGCCGCTCGATCGCCGCGCCGACGTCCGCCTCCGGTTGATCGAGCAACGCCGCCGCCCTCTGCGCCAGGCGCGGGCGCGGCACGAAGACGTGGCCGTTCCCGGCCTCCTCGTCCAGCACGTGCCGCACGCCGGCCTCGAGCCGAGCCGGCGCGCCGGGCGCGACGCCCAGCGCGGCCGCCAGCTTGTCGGCGGAGAGGAACCCGATCCCCCAGACGTCGAACGCCAGCCGGTAGGGGTTCTCGCGCACGCGCGCGATCGACGCCGCGCCGTAGCGCTTGTAGATGCGCGCCGCGAACGCCGGTGAGACGCCGTAGCCCTGCAGGAAGACCATCACCTCGCGCACCGCCCGCTGCGCGGCCCAGGCGTCGCGCACCGCGCGCGCCCGCGACTGCCCGATCCCCTGCACCTCGCCGATGCGCGCCGGATCGCGATCGAGCACCTCGAGCGTCTCGATGCCGAAGCGATCGACGATGCGCGAGGCCAGCTCGGGCCCGATCCCCTTGATCAGCCCCGAGCCGAGGTAGCGCCGCAGGCCCTCCAGCGTGGCCGGCGCGACCTCGGTGTAGTGGCTGATCCGGAACTGCGCCCCGAAGCGGGCGTTGGTCTCGAACTTGCCGACGAGGCGCAGCGTCGCGCCGGCGGGCACGCCGACCAGTCCGCCGACGACGGTCACCACCTCGCCGTCGCGGTCCAGCTTGAGGCGCGCGACGGTGAAGGCGCCGTCGCCGCCCGAGAAGACGATCCGCTCGAGCGTGCCGAGCAGCGTCTCGTCGGGCGCATCCCCGGCGGCGGCGCGCGACGCCGCGCCCGCTCGAGGTCGGTCGAACAGATCCACCGCTCAATGGGACCACGACCGGATGTCAGCTTCAATGTCGACCGTGCTAACGTTCGTCGCTTCATGGCGCTGCCGCCGCCGCTTCCGCCCGACACCCGTCGGCCACCGGATCCTCCGCCCGTGGCCCCGCCGGCGCCGCCGCCTCCCCCGACGCCACCAGGCGGGCCGGGCGCGACCGTCGTCGAGGTGGTCAACCCCTCGGACGGCGGCTTTTTCTACTGGCTGCTGCGCTTCTACGCCTTCGGCCTCTGCTGTGCGCTGGGGCTCGCCCTGCTCGGCGGCGTCGGCGTCTACTTCTACTTCGCGGCCACGCTGCCGCCGATCCCCGACCTGGCGACCTACCACGAGGTGGCCGCCACCACGACGGTGATGCGCGGCTGGGACGGCACGCCGCTCGGCGAGCTGGCGACCGAGCGGCGCGAGATCCTGCCGTTCGACAAGATCCCGCCCCAGCTGGTGAACGCTTTTCTGGCCGCCGAGGACCGCCGCTTCTACGAGCACCAGGGCATCGACTACCGCGGCATCGCGCGCGCGCTGGGGGCCAACCTGCGCGCCGGCGAGGTGGCCCAGGGCGGCTCGACCATCACCCAGCAGGTGGCGAAGTCCTTTCTCTCCTCGGAGCGCACGATCCAGCGCAAGATCCGCGAGGCGATCCTGGCGCGCCGGCTCGAGCGCAGGTACTCGAAGCGCGAGATCCTCACGCTCTACCTCAACCAGGTCTTCCTGGGCCACGGCGCGTACGGCGTGGCGGCCGGCGCCCGCGTCTACTTCGACAAGGCGATCGGGGACCTCGACCTGGGCGAGATGGCGCTCTTGGCCGGGCTGGTGCGTGCGCCGTCGCGCTTCTCGCCGCTGGCCAGCCTCGACGCCGCGCGCACGCGCCGCGACCAGGTGCTGGCGGCGATGGTCGCCGCCCACGTCCTGACCGACGACGAGGCGAACCGCTGGCGGGCCCGCCCGGTGATCATCCGGCAGCGTCCCGACTTCTTCCACACCGTGGCCCCCTACTTCGCCGAGCAGGTGCGGCGCGACATCGCCCGCCGCTACGGCGAGAAGAAGCTCTACGAGGGCGGCCTCGACATCGAGACCTCCGACCTCCCCTGGGTCGACGTCTCGGCGCAGGAGAACGTCGACTTCTCGCTGCGCAAGCTGGACAAGCGGCAGGGGTGGCGCGGCCCGGTCGCGCGCCTCTCGGGCGCGGCGGCCGACGAGCTCCGCCGCCGGCTCGCCGCGCGCTACGGCGGTGAGCCGCCCGCCGAGGGGCGCCTCTACCTGGGCCTCGTCGAGGGGCCGTCGGGCGGCGCCGCGGGGAACTACCGCGTGCGCGTCGGCAAGGGCGTCTACACGCTGCCCGGCACGAACATGACGTGGGCCGTCCCCTGGAGCGCCAAGGAGACCGCCAACGACCGCAAGCTGGACTCGACGGTCGGTGTCCTGCGGCCCGGCGACGTCATCTGGGTGAGGAACGCTCACCAGTCCAAGCGCGCCCGCTTCTCCGACTGGACCTACGACAGCAAGAGCGAGGTCCAGTGGCTGCCCGCGTTCGACGAGACGCGCGGCAAGACGGCCAAGCGCCCGCCGCCGCTGGAGCTGACGCTCGAGCAGACGCCGCGCGTGCAGGGGACGATCTTCAGCTACGACCACAGCTCGGGCTACGTGCTGGCGGAGGTCGGCGGCGACGACTACGACCGCTCGGAGTTCAACCGCGTCACGCAGGCCTGCCGCCAGCCGGGCTCGGTCTACAAGCCGATGTACTACTCGCTGGCCCTCGATCGCGGCTACGGCTTCGCCTCCCTGCTCAACGACGTGCCGCGCGCCGAGGTCGATCCCGTGACCGGCGAGGTCTGGACGCCCACCAACCTCAACAACACCGTCGACTACCAGGTGACGCTGGAGTACGCGCTCATCTGGTCGAAGAACGTCCCCTCGGTGCAGCTGTTCAAGCTGATGGGGGGCAAGGACGTCGAGGCCTGGGCGCGGCGCCTGGGCATCACCACGCCGATCATCCCCGACCAGGCGCTGGCGCTGGGCGCGTCATGCACCCGCATCGACGAGCTGACCCGCGCCTTCTCGGCCTTCGCGCGCGAGGGGCAGGTCATCGAGCCGGTCTACGTCCGCCGCGTGCGCAACCGCCTGGGCGCGGTGATCGAGGACCACACGGCGATCGGCGATCCGTTCGGCACGCCGTCCGAGCGGCTCGATCGGCTGATGGTGCTGGCGGCGGCGCCGGCGCCCAAGCCGGCCATCCCGCCCCGCACGGCCTGGCTGACCTCGACCCTGCTCCGCCACGTCGTCACCCGCGGGCACGCGCCGGCGATCCGCACCGCCAGCCTCCTGGCCGCCGGCAAGACCGGCACCTCGAGCGCGACGATGGACACCTGGTTCATCGGCTACACCTCGCGCTGGATGACGTCGACCTGGATCGGCGACGACCTGCGCGAGCGCCCGCTGGGCCAGAAGGACGCCGCCTTCATGCTCACGGTGCCGATGTTCGCGCGCTACATGACCGAGGTGACCGCCGGCCAGCCGCTGCGCGACGTCCCCTGGGACCGACCCGCGGGGGTCAAGCCCGACGACAAGGGCGGCACCCTGCGCACCACCATGGAGGAGGTCCTGGCCGACGGCCAGACCGATCCCAAGGCCGCCGCGCACAAGCCACGCGCCGTGCCGAGCACGCCGCCGCCCCGCCACTGACGCTCAGTACGCGCGCGCCGCCTCCTCGTCGGGCCGCGCGGCGCCGACCACCAGCGACACCGGCGGCCGGACGCCGTCACGCCCCGCGGGCCGCGGCGCCCAGGCGGCGCGGTAGCGCTCGAGCCGCTCGAGGTACTCGCGCGTGCTCTTCGGCATCGGCACCCGCGCCCGCGTGACGTGGGTGACCAGCTCCGCGCCGGCCGCGATCAGCGCGCGCCCCTGCGAGATCCGGAGCCGCTCGTCGATCGACGCCCGCTGCGAGCCGATCGGCTCGAACGCCACCAGCCGCTCGCAGGCGGTCACGAAGACCGACCAGGCGTCGAAGATCGAGGGATCGGTCTGCAGCGTCTCGCACTTCACCTTGGCCGCGCGCGCGAACGCCTCGACGAAGGGGACCAGGCCCGCGAAGCCGGGAACGTTCGCGAACGTCTCGGCCAGCGCGTCGGCGATCCGATCGATGTCGCGCATGGTGGCGGCGATCTTCAGGTAGCGGCTCTTGTAGAAGTCCTCGATCGGGAAGGCGAACGCCTTCAAGGGCTCGCCCCAGAGCTCGTCGATTCCCTCCTCGCCGCTGCGGTGGAGCACGAGCCGGCCCAGCGACAGCGCCTCCTGCAGGTGGTCGCCGCACTGGCGCAGGAGGGGGTCGTCGGGGCCGATCTCGATCCCCAGCGCCTGCAGCTCGACCGCCTTGGTCAGCAGGTCGGCGGCCCGGTTGAACAGCGCGCCGGCGAGCATCGCCCCTTTGACGCGCCGGCGTGGCGGATCGCGCTCTGCCTCGAACGCCAGGCGCGCCTCGCCGAGGCGCCGGCCCGGAATGTTGAGACCGTGCTCCACGTGGTTGAACAGCCGCCGCGTGAGCGCCTGAATGAGGCTCTTCTTGGCCAGCAGGCTGTCTGCGGGCGCGTCGTACGCCTTCACCCAGTAACCGCCGTAGTGCACCCGCCACTCGCCTTCGATGGCTCGCTTCGCGCCGTCCTCGAGCCCTGCGACCTCTTCCATCTTCGTCGCCCCCTCGGATCCGACTCTACGTCCGCCGCGCGCCGCCGGCGGGCCCGCGCGCGCATTTGGTGAACTGTTTACTGGTACGAAATCTCCGGGTAACGAAAGGGCGACGAAATCGCAGCGTGATCGGCCTCTGACCCGATATGCTGGGTCTTTTCTTGACGCGGAGCCCCCCCATGCGTCGTCCACTTTTGTTGTTGCTCGTCTCCCTGATCGCGGCGTCGACCGCGTCGTGCCTCAAGCCGATGACCGATCCGACCGGCGGCGCCGGCGGTTCGAGCAGTGGTGGCAATGGAGGAACGACTGGTGCCGGTGGAACGAACGGCACGGGCGGGGCCGCCAGCGGCGGGACGAACGGGACGGGCGGCGCCAACGGCTCGGGCGGCGCGAGCGCCGCCGGCGGCAGCAACGGCTCCGGCGGCGCGAGCGCCACCGGCGGCAGCAACGGCTCCGGCGGAACGAGCGCCACCGGCGGTGACAGCGGCTCCGGCGGAACGGGCGGCGGCGGGATGAGCGCTTGCGACGCCACCTCGTGCCCCAGCGGCTGCTGCGACGACAACGGCGGCTGCATCACCACCGAGTCGATGTCGGCCTGCGGGAGCAATGGCGCCACCTGCGCGACCTGCGCCGACGGTCAGGTGTGCAGCGGCGGCAAGTGCGCCTGCAACGCCACCTCTTGCCCGAACGGGTGCTGCGACGCGACCGGCCAGTGCGCCACGCCGACCGCCGCCGCGTGCGGCAAGGCGGGCGGAAGCTGTGCCGCCTGCGGCGACGGCCAGACCTGCGACGCCACCGGCGCGTGCGTCTGCACCGCCGCCTCCTGCGCGACCGGCTGCTGCGACGCGACCGGCAAGTGCGTCCGCTATGCGGCGCAGTCGAGCAGCGCGTGCGGCACCGCCGGCGCGACCTGCGGCACGTGCGCCAGCGGCCAGGCCTGCAGCGCCGCGGGCGCCTGTGGCTGCACGCCGACGTCGTGCCCCAGCGGCTGCTGCGACGCGACCGGCAAGTGCGTCGCCACCTCGGCGCAGAGCACCAGCGCCTGCGGCAGCAAGGGCGCCGCCTGCGGGACCTGCGGGTCGGGGCAGGCGTGCACCAACGGCGCCTGCAGCTGCGGCGGCGGCAGCTGCGCCGGCTGCTGCGCGAACGGCGCCTGCATCACCACGCCCTCGAGCACCAACTGCGGCGCCAGCGGCGGCACCTGCACGACCTGCGGCAGCCAGCAGGAGTGCAGCGCGCAGGGCCAGTGCGTGTGCGACGCCAACTCCTGCCCGAACGGCTGCTGCGACAAGAACGGCCAGTGCCAGACCTCGGGGGCCACGACCTGCGGCACCAAGGGCGCCGCCTGCGCCACCTGCGGCAGCGGCCAGGCCTGCAGCAGCGGCCAGTGCGTCTGCAATTCCACCTCCTGCAGCGGCGGCTGCTGCAACGGCGCCACCTGCGTCCTGCAGAGCGCCCAGAGCGTGGGGACCTGCGGAAACAACGGCGCCAGCTGCGGCGCCTGCGCCAGCGGCCAGGCTTGCAGCGGCGGCAAGTGCGTCTGCAACGCGACCTCCTGCCCGAACGGTTGCTGCGACTCGAGCGGCAAGTGCCAGACGTCGAGCAACTCGACCTGCGGCACCGGCGGCGCCGCCTGCGCGGCGTGCGGCGCGGGGACGACCTGCTCGAGCGGCAAGTGCGTCTGCAACGCCAGCTCGTGCGGCGCCGGCTGCTGCAACGGCACCACCTGCCTGGCCTACGCCAGCGAGACGAACAGCCTGTGCGGCTCGGGGGGCGCCACCTGCGCCGCCTGCGGCAGCGGGCAGACCTGCAGCACCGCCAACGGCAGCTGCGGCGGGGCCAGCACCGGCCCCTGCACCTGGAGCGGCGGCCCGTCGTCGTCGAGCGGCGAGATCACCTGCTACTGGTTCGGCCAGGGGACGGCCAAGGGGGGCGGCTGCGGGAGCTTCAAGACGTACTGCGGGTACTGCGGCACCGAGTCCGGGAGCAACAACGGCGGAACCTGCCCCACCGGGATCAGCGACAGCGTCCCCAACACCGGGACCCAGTACTTCGCTGCCTTCCCGGTCGGGACGTTCGGCCAGGGAACCTACTGCGGCATGTGCGTCAGCGTCAGCTGGATGGGGAAGAGCATCACCGCCACCATCGTCGACGAGTGCGCGACCTGCCCGACCAACGGCCACATCGATCTCAGCCTCTCGGCCGCGGCGGCGCTGGGGCTGGGCCAGGGAAGCAACGTCGGCGACGCGACCAGCGGCGTGACCTGGAAGGCGGTCGACTGTCCGGTCACCGGCAACATCGTCGGCGTGTTCAACGGGTCGTCGCAGCAGATCTACTTCCAGAACGTCACCTTCCCGGTGGCCAAGGCGGTGGCGGGCGGCCACACCGCCTCGCAGGCGTTCGGCTACTGGGACTTCGGCACCGCGGTGGGCGGCATGTCGGTCACCCTCACCGACACCGTCGGCCACGTGGTGACCGGGACGATCCCCTCGTCGAGCGGCGGCAGCGTCGGCGTGCAGTTCCCGATGACCTGCCAGTGACGTAGTCTGCGGGCATGCGGTGGCTCTGCCTGAGCGTGCTGCTCACCTCGGTGATCTCGCTGAACGGCCGCGGGGCGGAGAAGGCCGTGGCGGCCGACGCGGCGCCTGGATTGTGGCGGCCGCTGGTGGCCGCCCCGGCGACCTGGAAGCTGATCAACTACAACATCCGCACCGAGCCCAACCAGGACGACGCGGTCATCGTCACGAACTACGACCTCAGGCAAGTCGGCCCCGCCTCGGTCGCGCGGCTCCGCTGGAGGCAGAGCGACGGCGAGGACGCCCGCTCCGGCGAGCACCTGCCCCGGCAGGTCGCCGTGGCGGGCAACAAGGTGTGGTTCCTGCCGCTCGACGCCGACGACGCCGCGGTGGAGCGGGCTCTCACGCGAAAACCGACGTTCGGCGATCCACCCGCCAACATCCGTCCGACGCGCAAGAACAGGTGGCGCTGGGTGAACACGAGCGAGGGCAAGCACGGCTCGGTCACCTGCATCGGCCACTACCGCCAGGACGACGGCTGCGAGGACACCTGCACGGGGATGGTCTGCTTTTCGGCCACGTACGGCATCGTCGCCGTCGAGGGGACCTCCTCACCCAACTTCGAGCACTACGCGCTCGAGGGTCACCAGGACGACTAGGCCGCCCTCCGCGCTCAGCCGCCACCCAGCATGTGCAGCGCGAACGCCAGCAGGCGCTGGGTCTCCTCGTGCGAGGCCGACAGGTGGAGGCGGATGGTGTTGCCCTCCTTCTCGAACGTCGCCCGGCTGACGAGCGGCGAGTAGCCGGCGAACAGCACGACCGGATTCATCGCCAGCTTGCGCTGGATGACCGGCCACTCGTGCTCCCAGTGGGTGACCGGCGCCTCCGACGAGAACTGCCCCTCGAGATCGAGCGACGTCCCGTCGTCGTCGAGGCTGATGACCCCGCTGACGGCGCCCGGCACCTCCATCCCGTACAGGACCGGCGGCAGGCCGCCCCGGCCCTCGCTGGTCTTGAAGATGTCGACCGCGCTCACCATCACCACGCCCCCCTCGGGGATGAGGCCCTCCTCGGCGTCGATTCGCTCGAGCATCGACGCCCAGTCGATCGCGGCCGGGACGCCGCCGTCCGCGCCGCCCCCGTCGGGTGAGGCGGGCGCGGCGCCGCCGTCGGGCGCGCCGGCGCGCGGCGCCATCAGCAGCGCCCGGTAGGCGGGCGGCGTGACGATGGCCAGCCCGGGCGCCGGCAGCAGGATGAGGCGGTCGTCGCGCGAGGCGGGCGCGCTCTCGTGCAGGCCGCGCCGCGGGCGGCGCTCGCCCACCGGCCGGCCCCCCTCGTTGCGCCAGGCGATCACCCGGTCCGTCGCCTTGGCGCCCCGGTTGAGCGCGGCGCGCAGCTCCGCGTCGTCGAGGTGGTGGCGCGCGGCCAGAAACGTCACGCTGGGGTCGAGCGGGTGCGGCGTGGCCACCAGCAGCGCGTCGAACGACCGGAACAGGTCGAGATCGGTCCCCTCCAGCAGATCGCGGCGATCGGGCAGCCGCTGGAGGAGCGCGTCGACCGGCGCGACGTAGTCGCTGTCGCGCAACCGATCGAGCCGCAGCAGGACGGTCAGCCGCGACCCCTTGGGCCCGTACGTCGTCAGGTCGCTGCTCGGCGCCGGCGTGTCGTCCTCGGCCGTGGCGCGGCCGGGGCGCTCGCGGGTGTCGGCCTTGGCGGCCAGCGTCCCCGCGGCGGGCGGCGGCGGCGTCCGGTGATGCGCGCGGTGCGGGTGCCCTTTTCCGGCGGCCGGGGGACCGCCCAGCGGCAGCTCCTTGACCTGGTCGAGCTTGAGCCCGGTGAGCTCGATGTCCACCGGTCCGGTGAACCGGCGGACGCCGAGACCGAGGACCAGCGCCACCAGCGCCAGGTGGGCCAGCACCGACAGTCCGAGCGCGAGGCTCCACCGCCGCGACATCGTGGGCACGATTATACGGCGCGCGGGCGACGATACGGCAGGCGCGCGTGGCGGCGCGTTTGCGCTACGCTCTTCCCGGTGAGCGTCGCTCAGCCGAGATTGAAGCGCGCGGCCACGATCGAGGCCGCCGGCGCGACGCCCACGGTGAGGACGACGCCGTCGCGCGGCCTCTCCTGCACGATGTCGGTCAGCGCCGCGGCCAGAAAATCGCCCGCCACGCGCGCCGCCCCGGCGTCGCTCGAGGTGGCGTCCGCGGCGATGAGCCGCCCCCCCGGCCGCAGCATCGGGGCCAGCGCGGCGATCCAGCGCTCGCCCTCCTCGACCGCGAGGCCGGCGACGTTCTCCACCACCAGCGACGACAGCGTCCCCGGGCGAAACGGCAGATCCGCCGCCGCCAGCGCGACCTCCAGGGGCCGCGACTCCTTGCGCGCGCGCCGCGCCGCGCGCAGCGCCTGCGGCCGGGTCTCGTGCTCGACCAGCAGCAGCGTCCGTCCGCCCGCCGCCAGCGCCGCCCCCAGCCAGGGCGGGCCGAGGACCACCACCGGCGCGCGCTCGGGCGGGGCGCCGGGCGCCGGCGCCGTCCACCGCAGCAAGGCCTCCAAGGTCGGCTGGCTGCCGAGAGGACCGGAGAGCAACGGACCGCGCATCTGCGGGCGCAACCTACCATGAGCTTCTGCCTGCGGCTCGACCCGACGTCGCCGGGCGACCAGATCGGCGGCAAGGCGCGCTCGCTGCTGAGGTTGGCCGCGGCTGGGCTGCGCGTCCCGCCCGCGCTGGCGGTGACCTCCGACCTGTTCGCGGCGCTGCGCGCCGGCGGGCCGCCACTCCCGACGAGCCTGGGCGCCCCCGACGCGCTGGCGGCGCTGGAGGCGGCCGCGCGCGCCCTGGCGACGGCGCCCTTCCCGCCCGGCTTCGCCGAGACGCTGAGCGCGGCGCTGGCGGCGTTCGATCTCGGGCCGACAGGCCGCTTCTCGGTGCGCTCCTCGGCGGCCCTGGAGGACGACGCCGACACGCTCGCGGCCGGGCTGTTCCTGTCGCGGCTCGAGGTTCCGGCCGCGGGCGTCGAGGCGGCGCTGCGCGAGGTGCTCGCCTCGGCCCTGGCGCCCGGCGTGCTCGCCTACCTGGCGCGGCGGGGGACCGGCGCGGGCGCGCTCGGGTTCGCGGTGCTCATCCACCCCTTCACCGACGGGGACGCCGCCGGGATCGCGGCGCTCGACACCTCGCACGGCGCGCCCACGATCGAGACTCACCACGGCGACGCCACCGCCGCGCGCCCCCAGCTCGCCGACGCGCTGGCCCGGCTCTCCGCCCGGCACGGCCCGGTGGAGATCGAGTGGGTGGCGACCGGCGCGGAGGTGACCTTCCTGCAGCTGCGGCCCTACCGCCGCCCGGCGCGCGCGCGCGGCACGCCGCCCGGGCTGCTCGGCTGGCGGTGGGACGCCGCCCACAACCCGCTGCCGCTGTCGCCGGCCCAGGCGGGCCTGGTGGCGCTGGTCGACGGCCGCTGCGACACCGGCCTGCGCCAGAGGGTCGTGGGTGGATATCTCTATTACGCGCACGCGGCGCGAGCGGCGCCCCCGCGCCAGCTGGGGTCCGCGATGCGGTCCCTCCAGGTCCTGACCGACACGCGCCTTCGCGAGCCATCCCCGCCGCTCGAGGAGGCGCTCGACGCCTTCGTGGAGATCTACGAACCGCTGTTCGGCGTCGTGCAGCCGGCGGCGCGCGCCGCGCGCGAGGCGCTGGCCCGGTTTCTCCGCGGCCATGGGCTCGACCCGACGGTTCAGCTCGTCACGTTGCTGGCGGGCGTCCCCTCGGCGGCGCGGGAACGCACGAGCCTGGCGCGTGCCTTCGCGCGGTCGCCTGATCCGGCTGCCCGGGAAGCGGCGCGCGCCGCCTACCTCGAGCGTTTTGGAGACGAGTCGCCTTGCTGGGACGTCGCCGAGCCGACGTGGCGCGAGGCGCCCGCCCGACTCGAACGGCGCCTGCGAGCGCTGGGGGGCGCCGACGCCGAGGCGGCCCCGGACGCCTGGCGCGCGGCTGCCGATTCAATCCGCGCGGCGATCCCGCCCGACCAGCAAGCGACCTGGGACCGCCTGCTCGACGAAGCGCGCGGCGCGGCCGGCGCCGCCGAGGATGACGACGCGCTCTACGCCCGCGTCCAGGCGCATGTCCGGCAGGCGCTGCTGCGCGAAGGTGTGCGCCTCACCTCCCGCGACGTTCTCAGCCGGGCGGAGGACGTCTTGTGGCTGCCGCTCGATCTGGTCCGCGGATTGGCGCGCGGGGAGGCGACCGCCACGCGCGAGGAGACTGCGCGCCTGGCCGACGACGCGCGCCGGGCCGACGTGGCGGCGCGCGCGGCGCCGCCGTCGATGGCGGGTGCCGGGCTGACCGAGGGGACCGCGGGCATCGTCCGCGGCCGCGCGGGCGCGGGCGGGGTTTGCATCGGCCGCGTCCGACTCTGGAGCCAGCAGGAAGGATCTCGCGAGCACGCGCCATCCGGCGTCGACCCGGAGGTGATCGTGGCGCGGACGATCCTCCCCACCGAGCTGCCGCTCATCGCGGCGGCGGCGCTGGTGGTCGAGACCGGCGGCGCGCTCGATCACGTCGCCGCGCAGGCGCGCGAGCGGGGCATCCCGGCCGTCGTGGGCGCCGCCGGCGCCACCGCTGCGTTCGAGGACGGCGATCGCGTCGTCGTCGACGGCGACGCGGCGGTGGTGGCGCGGATCGACTGACTGGCGCTGCGACGCCAGCGAGCGATCAACGGACGATCAACGTTCTTCGGGCTCGCCGTCGTCGGCCAGGTACTCGAGGATCACCTCGTCGAGGCTCTTGTCCGAGACGAGGTCGCCCGAGAAGGCCTCGGCGCCGGCGGGCGCCGGCGGGTCCCAGGGCATGCGAATCTTTCCGGTCGTCGCCGCCACGGGCGCCTCCGCCGCCGGCTGCGCCGGCTGCGTGGCCATCGTCTGCGACAGCCGCTGCGGCCCGGGCGTCTCCCAGGGCATGCGGATCTCCCGCGACGAGGCGAGCGGCTGCGGCTGCGCCTCGGTGCTGGCCGCCCGCGCGCGGTTGCCCGCCACGAACGCGCCGCCGTCACGCACGGCGTACTGCGCGCCGGCCCGCGGTCGCGCCGCCGGCACCGGCGCCGGCGTGGGGGCCGGGTTGATCGTCCCCTTCACCGGCGACTGCCCGGCGCCGACGTTGATGACGACGTTGCGCCGCACGACGACACCGTCGGCCGGGTTCGAGACCTGCACCGGCGAGCGCTTGAGCACGGTCGGCTGCACGACCACCACCGGCTTGGGCATCATCTTCGGACGCGCCGCCGGCGCGGGCGCCGCCTCGACGACCGGCGCCGTGGGCGCCGGCGTGTGGACAGCCGGCGCGGGCGTCGCGAGAGGCGCCACCACGGCCACCGCCTCGGGCGCGATCGGCACCGGCGCGGGCGCCACCGTCTCGACGACCGGCGCCGCAGCCGGCTGGACGGCCGGCGCGGAGACCGGCCGCGGCTCCTCGAGCATCGCCGGCTCGCCGCGGGCGACGAAGAACGCCCCGATGCGCGCGTCGTGCTCCCGGTGTGTCAGCTCTTTGATCATCGACTTGTGGAGCTTCTGCATCAGCGCGCGGACGGAATCCTCCGGCGCCGCCGGGTCGTACTCCTGCTTCTTCGACGAGAGGATCGTCCCCTCGTAGAAGAGGTGCGTGTAGAGACGCGCGTACCCCTGCCCCGAATCCTCCGTCTGGACATGGAAGGTGCGCCCACCGTACCGGAGGTTGTGGTTGTACCCGAGGACCGGGCTGCGACCGGGCTTGGTCAAAGGGGGCCTTTGATTATATCGCTGGGCGTCGTGAATTCTTTGAAGATCTCACGGCTTTCCGCGCCGGCCAGCCGCAGGGCCGCGCGGGCGCGGGCTCGCCGGCGCGAGGGCGGACGTTTTTCGGGGGCTATTTTGCGGACGCTTTTGCGCACTTGCCCCGACACGGTAAGATTCTGCGCTCATGTCACGGCGAGCGACCATCAAGCGTAAGACCAACGAGACGGCCATCGAGCTGACCCTGGCCCTCGACGGGTCCGGGAAGCGCCGGATCGCCACGCCGGTCCCCTTCTTCAACCACATGCTGGAGGCCGTGGCGCGCCATGGCCTCTACGACCTGGAGATCGACGCCACGGGCGACGTGGAGGTCGACCCCCACCACCTGGTCGAGGACGTGGGGATCTGCCTGGGGCAAGCGTTTCGCGAGGCGCTCGGCGACCGCAGCGGCATCGCCCGCTACGGGGAGGCCACCATCCCCATGGATGAGGCGCTGGTGTCGGCGGCCGTCGATTTCAGCGGTCGGGCGGCGTTCGTGTACCGCGCCGACGCGCTGAAGGGGCGCGTGGTGGGGACGTTCGACGTCGAGCTCGGCCGTGAGTTCTTCGGCGGGTTCGTCTCGACGGCGCTGTGCAACCTGCACCTCGAGGTCCGCTACGGCGAGAACGCCCACCACATGATCGAGGCGCTGTTCAAGGCGTTCGCGCGCGCGACCAGCGCGGCGGCCCGGCTCGACCCGCGCGTCGTGGGCGTCCCGTCGACGAAGGGGACCCTGACGGCGTGAGCAGCTCACCAAGCTCGGGGCCCCTCGAAGGGTCCCCGCTCCCCCCCGCGACGGACTCCGCTCGGCAAAGCCGAGCTTCGTCCGCACGCTCGCGAATCGTCGTCGCCGACCTGGGAAGCGGCAACCTGCGCAGCGTCGAGAAGGCGCTGACCGCGGTGGGCGCGCAGGCGATCGTCAGCGCCGACGCCGAGGTGGTCGCCCGCGCCGACAAGCTGGTCGTCCCCGGGCAGGGGGCGTTCGGCGCCTGCGCGGCGGCGCTGGACGGCGGCGGCGGCGCGCTCCGCCAGGCGCTCGGCGACTTTCTCCACAGCGGGCGCCCGTTCTTCGGGATCTGCATCGGGATGCAGCTGCTGTTCGAGCGCAGCGACGAGAACCCGGAGGCGCGCGGGCTGGGCCTGCTCCCCGGGCGGGTGCGGCGGTTCGTCGATCGGCCGGGGCTGAAGATCCCCCACATGGGGTGGAACCGAACCCGGCGCGGGCCGGCGGCCGGCGACGCCGCCGACGGCGCCTTCTACTACTTCGTGCACAGCTACTACCCCGACCCGGCGCGGCCCGAGGACGTGGCGCTGACCAGCGAGCACGGCGCGCCGTTCTGCTGCGCGGTCCGGCGCGGCCCGGTGTTCGGCACCCAGTTCCACCCCGAGAAGAGCCAGGCGGCCGGGTTGGCCCTTCTCCGCGGCTTCGCCTCCGCGTAGTCGCGTGAGCAACGACGGGCTCTGCCCGGCGGCGCTCGTCCGCGGGGGATCAAAAGGACCCTCCGAGGGTGCTTTTCTTGTAGAACGTCTGCCGAACATGCAGGTCTTCCCGGCGATTGATCTCCTCGGTGGCGCAGCGGTCCGGCTGGAACAGGGGCGGCGCGAGAGCGCCAAGGTCTACGACCGCGCCCCCTGGGAGGTGGCGGGCCGGTTCGCCGCCGCCGGCGCGGGGCGGATCCACGTCGTCGATCTCGACGCCGCCTTCACGCGCGGCAGCGACGCCCGCGTCGACAACCGCGCCACGTTGAAGCGGATCGTCGAGGCGGCGGGCGTGGAGGTCGAGACCGGCGGGGGCGTGCGGACGCTCGACGACTGCGCGCGCCTGTTCGACCTCGGCGTCGGCTACGTCGTGCTCGGCACCGCCGCGGTGAAGGATCCGGCCATGGTCGAGGCGGCCTGCGCCCGCTGGCCCAAGCGGCTCGTCATCGCGGTCGACGCGCGGGCCGGCAAGATCTCCGTCGAGGGGTGGACCGAGCAGACGGCGGCCGACGCGACCGAGGTCGCCCTGGCGGTGGCGCGCGCCGGCGCCGGCGCCGTCCTCTACACCGACATCGGCCGCGACGGAATGCGCTCGGGACCGAACCTCGAGGCGACGGCGCGGCTCTGCGCGGCCGTCCGCCCTTGCCCGGTCATCGCCTCGGGCGGCGTCTCGCGGCTCGAGGACCTCGACGCGCTGGTCCCGACGGGCGCCGAGGCGGTCGTGGTCGGCAAGGCGCTCTACGAGAGGGTGTTCACCGTCGAGGAGGCGCTGGCCCGCGTGGGGACCGCGTCCGCCGGCAGCAAGGGCTGAACGGGCGGCGCCTGGCGCGCCTCCGCCGCCGGCAGCCCCGCTGGCGCGTGCGCCAGATGGTGTAGAGCACCGGGATCACCTCCAGCGTCAAGAAGGCGCTGGTCACGAGGCCGCCGATCATCGGCGTCTCCGTTGGTGCAGAGGTAGTGCGACGGGGGCACACCCAACGTAACCGCCGGCGGGGAAGCTTTTCCGAGCCGAAACTGGAGAAGTGCGCCCCACCAGCTCGAGCGCGATAGAAGCGCCGCCAGCGGGCCTCTTTGCCCGAGCGCCGCGGCTGTGGGAGATTCGGCCTCCGAGTTTCGGAATGTTGTGCAAAAGAGTCATCCCCTGCCTCGACGTCGACGGAGGCCGGGTCAAGAAGGGCGTCCAGTTCAAGGAGCTTCGAGACGCGGGTGATCCGGTGGCGGTCGCCGCCGCCTACGACGCGCAGGGGGCGGACGAGATCTGCTTCCTCGACATCACCGCCTCGTCCGACGGGCGGGCCACGATGCTGGACGTCGTCCGCGCAACGGCCGAGCGGGTCTTCCTGCCGCTCACCGTCGGCGGCGGCGTGCGCTCGGTCGAGAACGTGCGCGAGCTGCTGCTGGCCGGGGCCGACAAGGCCGGGATCAACACCGCCGCGGTGGCCGATCCCGAGCTGGTCCGGCGGGCCGCCGGCGCCTTCGGCAACCAGGCGATCGTCGTCGCGGTGGACGCGCGCCGCCGGCCCGGGGTGGAGCCGCTCGCCTGGGAGGTCTACACGCACGGCGGCCGCCGCCCGACCGGGCTCGACGCCGTCGCCTGGTGCGAGAAGATGGCGGCCTTCGGCGCCGGCGAGATCCTGCTGACCAGCATGGACCGCGACGG
>Ga0070734_10003363_pt1 | contig 16923 bp, 12 predicted proteins | sample Coa_R1_8_FD_66444 | JGI IMG/M metagenome (GOLD analysis project Ga0070734, IMG submission 66444) | Surface soil microbial communities from Centralia Pennsylvania, which are recovering from an underground coalmine fire - Coalmine... | ecosystem: Environmental > Terrestrial > Soil > Unclassified ... | reverse complement strand
GCCTCCGAACCCAGGCTCCAGATATGCAGGTCGTGAACGTCGATCACGCCGTCGATCTTGCGGATCTCTCCGGTCACCTCCGCTAGATTCACGCCCTTCGGCAGGCCCTCCAGCAGGATGTTGAGGGAGTCCTTCAAAATGTCCCACGCCGTCCAGATGATAGCCCCACCGATCAAAACGGACAGCAAAGGATCCGCCCGCAGCCAGCCGGTATAGTGAATCACCACCGCACCGACGATAATGCCCACACAACTCACCGCATCGCCGAGCATGTGAATCCATGCCGCGCGCACGTTGAGATCTCCGCCGTGCCCGCCCAGGCCCCACGCGATGCCCAAATTCAGCGCCAAGCCGATCGCCGCTACCCAGATCATGACGCTCTCCGTTACCGGCTGCGGCGCGACGAATCGGCGGTAGCTTTCATAGAATAGACCCAGCGACAAAAGCACCAGTACCACGGCGTTGATAAACGCCGCCAGCACCCCGGTGCGATGATACCCGTAGGTTTTAATCTGGTCGCCAGGGCGCGATTGCAAGTAGTAAGCGATGCCCGCCAGCAGCAGCCCGAAAGCGTCGGTGAAGTTATGCCCGGCGTCGGAAAGCAACGCCAGACTGCCGGATCGAAACCCAGCAATCGTTTCCGCTACCACGAACGCGACCGTCAACCCCAGCGAGACAAATAGCACGTTCCCCGTTTGTCCGGCATGAACGTGAGAATGACTGTGAGCGTGCGAATGGCTGTGGGAATGAGAATGCCCCATCTAATTCCATCGTACGCCTACTTCTTCACCACTGCTTCGATGGCTTCCAGTTCCTTCCCTGCCTCCGCAAGGTGCCCTTGCGCAGAGAGCTCCTTGTAGCGCTGCATGTGCGTACGAATCGCATCCAACCTGCTATCCATCCCGGAGGCGGGAGCGGGCGTGCTCGCGCTGACCGGTGCGGAACCGGAGACGGGTTCGGACGTCACGGGCCCACCTTTCTGCATCGCAGCCAGGCTGGCCAGCGCCTTTTCATACGTGTCCTCGTAAGCTAGAGTATTCCCAACTGCGAGCACCACTTTTCTCAACTGCGGCATGCGCGCCTCGTTCGCCTGAATATAAATGGGAGCAACAAACAGGAATGTTTGATCGATCGGCAACGTCAGAATCGGAGGCCGCAGCACCGTCGATCCCTGCTGCCCCCACAAGGTCAGGTCCTTGGAGATAATCTGGTCCTGGTTCACCAGAGCCTCGATCTGCAGCGGCCCTTTTATGATTTCCTGCTTCGGCAACTGGAGGAACACAACCTCACCGAGGTGCGCGCCGTCACATCGCGCCACCATCAGTCCAATCAGATTCTGCTTGTTGCGTGGCGTGAATGGAATCGTCAATACGAACTCCGGCTGGGATTCACCCGGCAGCGTCGCGATCATGTAGGTGGGAGTGACCGTCTGCGCAGCGGATTGCCCTTGCGAGGAAGTCGCCAGATCCCACAGATCCGCGCGGTTATAAAACGATTCCGGCTCGCGCATGTGATACGTCCGGTACATTTCGGCCTGGACCCGGAACATCCCCTCAGGGGAGCGCAAGTGTGCTCGCAAATCCGGCGTTATCTCCGAAAGAGGAGTGAACAGATCCGGGAATAAGCGCTGGTAGGCGCGGATCATGGGATCTTCCTGATCGAACACGTACATGTGCACCGTGCCGTCGTAGGCGTCCACCGTGGCCTTCACGGAATTGCGAATGTAGTTGTAGGAGCCCCCATCCGAAGTTGCCATCGCCCTCGCATACGGGTGCGCATCGCTGGTCATGTAACCGTCCACGATCCACACCAGGCGCCCCTCGTCAGTGATCACCATGTAAGGATTGTCATCCCATTGGATGAACTCCGCCAGTGTCTGGAGCCGGTCCAGCACCCGCCGGTGAATCATCATGCGGCTCTCCGCGTTGAGAGGGTTCGACAGCATGATGTTCCAATCCCCCTCCGCAACCGCGGTTACAAACCGCAGAAGCGGCGACGCCATGGGAAACCCTCCCTGCCCGTCATAGCTAACGGAAACATCGTCCGGCTCGGCAGGGTAATTGAATTCAGGCTGATTGGTGTGGACAAAAATCGGCTCGTGCGCCTTCTCGCTGTAATAGATTTCCGGCCGCGTCAGCTTGAGACTGGGCGTGAGGACTTCGACGGGAGCGTCTTTGATCAACAGCTCCGGCAAACCGGCGGGCGTGATCCGGCTCGCTTCCGCGAGAACCAGGCCGTAGCCGTGCGTGAACCGGAAGTTGGCGTTAATCCAGCTATTCCGCGCCTCGCCCAACTGATTCAGATCCAACTCGCGCGGAGCCAGCAAGACCTGACGCATCTTCCCGCCGATCGGATACCGATCCACATCCGTGTTCGCGAACCCGTAGGGACGCAGAGGCTGGCTTTGACTGAGAGTGTCGTGGAAGGCGCTCCAATCCCACAGGCGCACATTGTCGAGCATGGCTTGGTTGCGCGTAAAGTCGATCTTGCCGTCCGGGTGCGCCTGAAACTCCACTTCTTGCGCGTGCCGGTCCAAGCCGAAGGCGGCGCGAGTGGCCTCAATGTGTCGTTCGAGAAACGGCTTCTCAAGCGACAATTCGTTTGGCTTCACATACAGGCTGCTCACCAGCGGCGGCAGCGCGATATCAAACAACAGCACCACGGCGCAACCCAGGGCCCAACGCCGCTTTTTCGCGAGCACCAGCGCCGCAGCCAGCAGCGCCGCCCCTGCCTTGGCGTACTGCAACGGCAGCCCCAAATGTTGCTGCACATAATCCAGCCCCACCAGGAGGTTGCCATGATCCGTATACAGCATCTCAAACCGGTCCAGCCAAAAGCTGACGGCGAGGTCTATCAGGAATAGCGCCATCAGGAACTGAAGTACGCCGGTTTCGAGGCGCCCCAGAACGCGTAAGCTGGCCCAATCGAAGCCCGGCGATCCAAATCCTGATTCGGCGAAGTGGGGGAACTGAAGCCGGATCTGCCAGGCTCGCGCCGTCAGATAATACGCCAGCGCCGAAACCACGGCGATGGTCTCCAGAAACCCCACGATCCCCGTGTAGAACGGCAGCTCGAAGAAGTAAAACACCAGCGATCTTCCGAACACCGGGTCGTGCCAGGTCGAATCCATCCCGGACCCGGCCGCATAACGAGCGACGATCCAGCCGCTCATCGAAGCGGCCGCAACGACCATGGAGAACAGCGCTAACGCGAGAGTAACGATTCGCGCATATAGCCGGTGCTCGCGCAAGCCCGTCCCGGCATGCTTCATCCCGCGCGCATGCGCGATCCACATCGCCACGAACAGAATCAGCCATTGAACAATGCTGGTGGCGTACAAGTAAATCGACCGGCGCAGCCAGGTCGCCACCTGGCCCATCTCACGCCACCAAAGATAGTCGATCGCTAAACCACAAATGGAGCGGCCGAAGACGAGCAGCAGCACCAGGACGCCAAGAAGGATGAGCAGGCGAGGGCGCGCCCGGCCAGGGAGGGATCGTTGCATCTAGCTAGATGATATATCTAGCGGCGTGGGGCAAGATGCCACCTTGCCAAGCCGCCAGCTTAGAGCAGCCGGAAATTCACTTCGACGCTGGCCTGAACAGCCACCGGCTTGCCGTCCTTGGTTCCCGGCTTGAACTTCCACTTCTGCACGGCCTCGATGGCCTTCTGATCCAAGCCCAGCCCCAGCGGCGTGATGACTTTGATCTGCGTGGGATTGCCGTTTGCATCCACAACCAGCGCCAGCCGGACAGTGCCCTGGAACTTCGCTTTGCGAGCCTCTTCGGAATACTCAGGCTCCGGCGAGAACAACAACGTCGGCGCGGAAACGCCATTGCCGATTCTCAGTCCGCCGCCCATGCCGCCGCCCGATCCATCGCCAACGCCGTTGCCGCGGCCGTTTCCAACGCCGCCGCCATATCCTTTTCCGATGCCACCACCGGAGCCGGACCCGTTCATCGCAACGTTGAGGCCGTTCAGATTGCCTACGTTGGTCGGGTTCAGGTCGGGAATCGGTGCGTCGATCGTCGGCGCGACCACAATATCGGCATGTTGAACGTCAACCTTCGGAGGAGCAAACTGCCTGGGTGAAGGCTTCGGCAGCGGATCCTTCTTTACCAGCGGCTGTTTCGCGCCGCCACCACCGCCACCTTTTTCCGCCTTGAGAGGCTTGATATCCACTGGAGCGAACAGAGGCGTCACCTGACTGATCATCTTCTGAACCGGCTTGAGCGTTCCGATAAAGATGATCAGCGCGATGACCGCGACGTGGATTAAAACCGATGTTCCAACGGCCTTGCTTTCGTTGCCGGAGTAGAGCCCAGACAGTCCCTTCAACTCACGCGGATCAACAGGCCGGGAAGTTACTTCCAGCGGAGGCAACTTAACAGGGTGAATAAGCTCCTTGATGTCTTTGAAGACGCGCAGCCACGCGGGCGTCGCATCCTCCTTCATCAGGAGTCGCTGCAAATGAATGTCGGGATCTTCCATAGGTGCCCCTGGGGCACCGTTCACTTGCTCTGACACTTCTTAACCCCCCGTCCTAAAACTACGGGCTCTCGCTTCAAACGGTACTTCGAACGTTATGACGCTGTCAACCGGCCCCACGTTTCCATTTGCTGGATTTTTTAACGCTGGGCCTTCCTGCTAAGAGTTTACCATGCGGACGGTCCAAAGTTACTCCCGCCGCGATGTGATTTGAATATGGAATTTGGAAGATTCCGAGGGTTGATTGCGCCCGGATTCACAGCGAACAATTTTAGGAGTAGTATGGGCGTATGCGCACGGTAATTGTTCTGATCGCCGCCGCGTTGGTTGGCCTGCTCTGCGCGCAGGAGACCGTCTTCGTCTGCCCCATGGATCCCGACGTTCGCTCCAGCCAGGCGGGAGTTTGCCCCCGCTGTGGAATGAAGCTCGCCACGAATATTCCGGACCCGGTGGAATATCACATGGACCTGACCACCACCCCCCGGGCTCTCAAACCGCTCGAAATGACGCGGATGGAATTCTTCATTCACGACCCGTGGAAGGATCGTCAGGTCACCAAATTCCAGGTGGTCCACGAGAAGCTTTTTCACATGTTCGTGGTCAGCCAGGATCTGGAGTTCTTTTTGCACAACCATCCGATCTACGCTCCGGATGGTTCCTTCTATTACGACATCGCGTTTCCCAAACCAGGCATGTATCGGGTTTTAGGAGATTTCTATCCGGATGGCGCGACCCCGCAATTGATTGCCAAAACCATTCTGGTGCCCGGAACCCCGCCCCCTCCGGTCACGCTCACGCGCGACTATTCCACTAAACAAGCCGAGAATCTACAGGTGGAGCTTACCACCGATCCGCCGCAGCCCATCGCGGGCATCAAGACGCTGCTCTACTTCCACATAAAACCAGGTGAAGGATTCGAAAAATATCTGGGCGCGTGGGGTCACATGCTGGTGGCGAGCGATGATCTCATCGACCTGATCCACACGCATCCGTTCATCGCCGACGGCGGCCCGCAGATTCAGTTCAATGTGACCTTCCCGCGTCCGCGCCCGTATCGCGTTTGGGTTCAGTTCCAGAGCAAGGGCGTGGTCAACACCGCCCACTTCGACATCCCCGTTACCGAGCTGAAGTAACCGGCGTCGTAACAGGCAATAAGGCCACGCTTCCGCCAGCCGGAACGCCCCGAATCACCGTGCCCGCGGGAAGATCGAGCGGAGTTCGCAGCAGGAAGGGATGTCCGTACTGCTTTTTGTAATTTTCAAGCCATAGCAGCGGCTCGACGCTGCCATCCGGAAGGGCGGCGATGATCTGGAGCGACGCATCCGGCGGCACGCTTTGCGGCCACAGTCCATCCAGCGTAAGCTTCCTCTTCAGCGTGAAATCGCCGCTGATGATCAGCTCATTTTTGGGAGGCTTCACCTTGGCGGTTTCGGTCACCGGCGGCGCGGGGAGCAGGTCCTTTTCTTCACCTTCAGGAACACCTCCATCCACCCAACTCGTGATTAATTCCAGTTGTTCCGGTGTCAGGGCTTCATCGTTGCGATAGTCCCCGAATCCCTTCACTGCGCCCCAGGGAGGCATCCGGCGTGCCAGCACTTCCTCCTTGATCGCTTCGGCCCACGGCCGCGCCTCTTTGTAGGTCATGAGGGAGAACGCCATGGCGCCCTCGCGATGGCAGGAGGCGCAATGCGTAAACACGATGCGGGAAATCTCGCGATTCCAGGTGATGGTGGTAGTGATCACGTCATGTCCCGACGCGGAGACGCAGAGGCTCAACAGGGCAAGAATTCCAGCGCGTACCACCGGCTACAGTATATCGCTCCGGCTACTTCCGAAGCCGCTGGCAGTCCATCGGGCTGATCGCCTGATTCTCGAACGCAAAGTAGGGCCCGGCGAGGCAGCCGCGTTCCCAGAAAAATTTCTTCCAGGAGTCCTGCTCTTTCATGCCCACGTAGGTCCACTGCGTCGGCCGAGTCGTGTAGTACAGCCAGGCCCTGTTGGAGAATTCGCGCGGAACGCGGCCGCGCAGATCCTCCATGACGGCGCGTTCGGTCGAGCCGCCGGGCATTGGGTCGATGCCTCTCTGGCAACATGGCCATCCCGTATTCGTAAAGATGGCCTGCGGCGCTTTCCATCCGAACATGCGGGCGTACAAAAGAAAGCCCTCGCGAACCGAGGGGTGAACCAGCACCAGATCACCAGGCCCTGTGTTCCGTTGTAGGAACCGAACCGCACCGGCGATGTCTTCTTCAGGCAAATTGCGATGTTCGGCCACTTCCTTCTGAATCGCCAAGACAGGAATCACAAGCGCGAGGCATAACGCAGCTACATCCGCGCGGAATTTGAACCGCCCCAAGAGTTCTTCCGCTGTCATGACCAGCAGAAGCATGAAGCAGGGGAGAAGAAACAACCGCGTCCGATGACTGCTTGGATACCAACCCAATGCGGCGCTCACGGCGAACAAAACACACGGAAGCAGGCAGACGATCTGGGTCCACTCGCGCCATCCCGGATTGGTTTTACGAAGCTTCAGGATCAGCCGAACCGCGGCAAAAGTACAAAACAAACCGGCTGCGGCCAAACCGGCGGAGAACCCCGAATCCGCGACCGTCTTGAAAAACTCATGCAGCGCCGGGGAAAAATTGGGCCGGATGAACACGATATACAAGAGCAGCCCCATTGCGCCCGCGACTCCATCCAGCACCAGGAACCTCGCTCGCCCGCTGGTGAAGTAGACCGCCAATGCGACGCCCGGCAGCAGAAAGACCAGGGGGTAAGCGAGCGGCAAAATCAGGGCAGAGGCCGCCACTAGACCGGCAAACCGCGCGCGCCCCGGCTGCTGAAGGTAAAGAATTGTCGCGAGCAACAGCACTGCCGACCCGGCGAGCTCCGCGCTATATTGCTTGAGCGTGTGGGAATACTCGATCGAGGTGGGATGCAGCGCCAGCAGGGCGCACGCCAAAGCGGCAAAGGCTGGAGAGAGAACGCGCCTGGCCGCGAGCAGCATGCCGATGGCGCCCAGGATCCCCATCGCGAGCGGCACGCCCCGAAGGGAGACGTTCGAGAGTCCCGCGATGCGAACCGTGTTCCGCACCAAGAGCAGAAACAGCGGAGGATTGACTTGCAGCCAGTCGGTGTGGAAAAACATCGCCGCCAGCGACGGCGCTTGAACCGAGTTGGCGACCCAGGCCTCGTCCAGCCACAGGCTCCGCCCCATGCCGTAAATACCGGCCCCGAGCGCCGACAACAGAACTACGGCAGAAGCGGCCTTAGCGAGTCTGGTCAAACGCAATAGTATCTCACGCAGCTTTTGGAAGAGCCGGAGCGTGGAGCGACGCCAGCATCTCCGCGTAGGCGTTCAGCCCCTGCACCGTCGCGTCGATTGCCACCGGAACCGCGGCTTCAAACCGAGCCTGGTCCACAATCGGATGTCCCGTCGCCGCTGCCAGAGCCTCAACCACCGGCAGAAAGGCCGTGAAGCCCTCCAGCACCGCGCTCTTCTTTGCAGCCGCAGCGCCAGCCTCGTGATTCTTCTCTGCCGTAATGATCGAGTTGAAGAGAGCCTCCGCCACCGCGCCCGCAACGGGACCACCCACAGCCGTCGCCGCCGCTCCCGCCGCCGGAGCACCAACGATCGACGCAACCGTCCCCGCTCCCTTCAGAAGGTCTACCCCCACCGTTTCGAAAACTTTCAGAAAGCTACTCATGCCAAGACCCTAACAACACGCTTCCGTCGCGTGAATCGCGCGATCCTGCCAAAACCTTAAAAATCGGCACTTTTTGCATATATGCTGATGCGTTAAAATCGACGGATGAAGCGTCTTGCAATCCCCGGCGCGTTCCTGCTCGCCCTCCTCTCCGCACCCGCTCAGCAGCGCAGCATTGACGACTTTTTCCGCGACTTCACGGATGAGTGGGTTCGCGGCAACCCCAACCTGGCTACGTCCGCGCGCTATTTCACCGGCGAAGAGCAAGATCGCCTGGAGCGTCAGATTACTCCTGAAACTCGCGCCTACCGCCAATCGCGAATTCAATTGGCGCGGAAGGGTCTTGCCGAACTCGCCAAATTCGACATCGCCCGGCTGACGGAAACGCAGCGGCTCTCGGCAGACATCATGCGCTGGCAGTTGCAAATCGCGGCGGACGAAGAGCCTTACCTCGACTTCAGTTTCCCCCTGCAGCAGATGAACGGCGTCAACATCAACCTGGTGGAGGCCATGACCGTCCGGCATCCGGTGGCGAATGAGAAGGACGCCGCCAATTATGTCGCGGCCTTGGGCCAGGCCTCCACCCGTATGGACGAAGCGATCGCGGAAGCACGCCGGCTCGCCGCGAAGAACATCATCCCTCCGAAATTCATCCTCCAAGCCACCATCAAGCAGATGCAAAGCTTCGCCGATCCTGCTCCGGCGCAAAATCCGTTCGTCCAAGTCTTCACACAAAAAATGGAAGCGGCGAAAGTCCCGGAGGGACGCCGGACGGAACTCAAATCCGAAGCCGAGAAAATCGTGACGGCGCAAATCTACCCAGCCTGGAAACGGGGGATCGCACTGCTCGTATCTCAGCTTCCGCGTTCGAGCGATGACGCCGGATTGTGGCGTCTCAAGGGCGGTCCGGAAGCCTACGCCTACTTTCTCCGCCGCTACACCACCACCGATCTCACCGCCGATCAGATTCACGAAATTGGCTTGAAAGAAGTCGCCCGCATCGAAGGCGAGATGGACGCCATCCTGCGCAAGCTTGGCCGCACGCAAGGCTCGGTCAATGAACGTATCGAGAAGTTGAAGCAGGATCTGGGCTATCCGCAAACCGAAGCCGGCCGCGATCTCATCATGAAGGACGTCGAGGGCATTCTTCGCGATGCGGAAAAGCGTTCCGCGGCGCTTTTCGACAAGACTCCCAAATCGCCCGTTGTGGCGCAACCCTTCCCGCGCTTCCGCGAAGCCAACGCCGCCGCGAACTACAACTCCCCTGCCCCTGACGGGTCGCGTCCCGGCGTGTTTCAAATCCCGCTGCGCCCGGAACGCATGACCAAGTTCGGCTTGCGCAGCCTGATCTATCACGAAACGGTGCCCGGGCACCATTTCCAAATCGCTCTCGAGGTCGAAAACCACGATCTGCCACGATTCCGTCAGATCCGCGCTCTGGGTGGCATTTCCGCTTTTTCCGAAGGCTGGGGGCTCTACGCCGAACGGCTCGCCGCCGAATCCGGATGGTATGAGGGCGATCTCGAAGGCCAGCTTGGAGAACTCGACGCGTCGCTATTTCGCGCCCGCCGTCTCGTGGTTGACACTGGCATCCACGCCAAACATTGGACCCGCCAGCAAGCCATCAACTACGGCATCGAGCCCAGCGAGGTCGAACGGTACGTCGTCTATCCGGGACAGGCGTGCTCCTATATGATCGGGCAGTTGAAGATTGTTGAGGTGCGCGAGAAGGCTCGCCAGGCCATGGGCAGCCGGTTCTCGTTGCGCGAGTTCCACGATATAGTGTTCAACACCGGCACAGTGCCGCTCCAAATCCTCGAAAAGCAGGTCGACGCGTACGCCAACACCGCACGCTAATGTGGACCCCTATCCTGGCCCGCCTGACCAAGGCGCAGCGGAAGAGCCTCGGGGGACTCATCGATCTCTCGAATCCCCCCGATTTCCTTGAGTTCGCCCGTGAGGCGCTTGCCGGATCCGGACAGCTTGGCTATGGCGGCAGGGTGTTGCTTCAAACTTCGGCAGTTACTTGGGGGATGCTGTTGCCCGGCGGCCTCTCGCGCGACCAAGCCCGGCAGATGGCGGCGAGAATTCAGCAGGCGACCGACTTCGATCTACGGCTGGTTCAAGTGCTCAGCGACTATGTCGAGGAGACCGCGGAAACGGGCCTGAATGCCGCAGGCATTGAGCTGGTTCTGCGCGGCCTGGATTTGATCGAACACATTGGGGCGAAGCCGCGTCTGTTTCTCCCGCTCGTGAAATTCGTGAAGCATCCGGACGGCAATATACGCTCCAAGGCCGCCAAAGTCGTCGGGCAGATTACCGTGAACCAAGGATGGGTTGAGCGGCACGCCTCTGCACTGGAGCCGCGTGTAAGATCGAACGTCCTCGAAGCAATCGCGGAGAATCCCGAAATTCCAAAGAAGCAGTTGTTCGATCTGCTGCGGCGCGCCAGCCGCGATCCCCATCATCGAGTCGCCGTGACAGCGCTGTTTCTGCTGGCGCGCAGAGGCGACGCGGAGAGCCTAGAACGCCTAGAACTTCTCCTGACCACTGGCGAACCTCCTTTCCAAAAGAGCGCTGCGTGGGCCCTGTCGCAACTCCGGACCCCTTGCGATTGAAGTTTGACTTCCCAAAACCGCTGGTTTGGTCTACAATGGCAAGTCGGCCAAAACCCTCCGTATGGGGATGCGGAGACAGGCTGGGATGGGTAAGCCACGGGGGTGACGGTGAATCGTGTGGGTCAAAGTTGGACTCAAGTCTGTTCTTGCGTTTTTTGGTAAGGGTGAAAAAAAAGTTGCGGCGGTCTTCGGGATTTCTCCAGGTCCTTGTCATGAGGCCGTAACCCATCTCAGGGCAGGCGCGCCGGATGTTCCGATCTGGCTTTTCGCAACCGCCGCGCCGCTTCCGGAAACCAGCGCGCTATGCGAGCGCGTTTATGTGCGGCGGCGTTCCTTGCTGCTCTTTCTTCAGGCGCAGATTCAGCTCTGGCCGTGCTGGGTCGCCATTGCCGTGAGCACCTGGACCGCGGAGCGCGGCCGATGGCCGCTGAAGCTCGCGCCTTTCTTCACGTCTTTCCGCGTGTTGCTGCTCAATCGTTGGGGCGGATTCTTTCCGGGAAAGCCGGCACTGGTTCTGTTACATGGGAACCGGCTGTTGCTCGCGGCAACGATCTCTTGCTGGGGCCGCATGAAAGAGATCGGCTCGGACCTCTGCCTTTTGGTCTCGTATCACATCTGGCGATCGAGCCCCGTCCGCCGCGCGCGCGATATCGGATATGGCCTGTGGCGGCTGGCGTCCTATCACGTCTGGCGGTCCGGTCCGGTTCGGCGCGTGAGCGATATCGGCTACGGCGTCTGGCGGCTGGTGTCCTATCACGTTTGGCAATCGAGCCCGATCCGCCGCGTGTGTGACGTCGTATCCGGCGTCTGCTTATCCTCGCTTGCGACCGTGCTGGGATGGTTTTCCTACCCGCATCGCGGCTGGTTCCAGCAAATGCACGGGGATGAGCCGCTCCAAACGGGAGAGTGTTCCGCCGCAGTTGGCCTCGATCGTTTCGTGCAGCGCGGCCCCGTCTGGGATGCCCGCGGCTTCGGCGATTTCGTGCAAAATAGCGATGCCCGTTGGATCCAGTGGCAGCAAGGCGAACAAAGCGCCGACGAACCACCATCTCTGCTGTTCAACGATCCACGCACCTTCGCCGTTGCCAGGCAATCACAGGCCAGGGATTGGAAACCAGCGCTGTTTCCCATGGCGGCGTTCCGCCATCTGCAACCCGGAACCGCGACGCAGGTGCTGGCGCCGCTCGCCAAGACTATTTTTGTGGACCGGACCAAGCTCGGTGCGCTAGGCGTGCCGCGGACGCAACTGACGGAAACAGCTTGGATGCTCCTGTTTTGGAAAGCGGCCGCGGCGGGATGGCGCTGCTACAGCGAGCCAGCGAACAAGCAGGATGGCGTCCAGCCTGACTTCCCGCACCAGGAAACGGAATTTTGTCTGCGGGTTCTGACGGATCCTAAATTGCGCCAGCTCGGCCCGATGGACCCGGATCTATCCCGCGGAACGATCTCTTTCGCCCCGGCCCTGCAGTTACCCTTCCGGCCGGGCCGTTTGAAAGTCGTGGTGGTCTCGCCGTTTCTGCCGTATCCGCTGGCGCATGGTGGCGCCGTGCGCATTTTCAATCTTTGCCAGGAACTCGCGGACAGAGTCGACTTCATCCTCATTGCGCTGCGCGAGGTGCACGAGGTGGTGCAGTACGAAAAGCTTCATCACGTCTTTCGCCACGTGTACGCGGTGGATATCGACGAGGTGGAATCGGCCGACGCGCGGCTTCCTAGGCAGGTTCGCGCGGCCCAGTCGGCCAGCTTGCGGGCGCTGATCACGGAAGTTTGCGCGCGCGAGCAACCGGACCTGCTGCAGATCGAATTCACCCACATGGCGGGTTATCGCGATTGCGCGCCGAACGTACCGGCGGTGCTGGTGGAGCACGACCTGACGTTCAAGCTGTACGGCCAGCTCGCGGAAGCGGATCCCTCCGAAGCTTCGCGGGCGGAACATCAGCGCTGGCTGGACTTTGAACTGCCCTGGCTTGCGGCCTACGACGGCGTGTGGACGATGTCGGAACAGGATCGCGGCAGTGCGATTCAAGCCGGCAGTCATCCCCTGCGGACCTTTGTGGTTCCCAACGGCGTTGACGTGAAGCGCTTCGCGCCGGAAGAAGGGCCCGCGGCGAAAGCGTATCTGGAAGTGTTTTACGTCGGCTCCTTTCGTCACCTGCCGAACATTCTCGGATTTCAGAAGCTGTGCCGGGAGGTGATGCCGCTGGTCTGGCAGCGTGTTCCGAACGCGCGGCTGCGCGTGGTGGCAGGCCCGCGTCACGAATACTTCTGGAACGCGCTCGCGAAGAAAGGAGAACGGATCGACTCCGATCCCAGAATCGAGATCGAAGGCTTTGTGGAGGATCTGCGCCCGCTCTACGCGGGGGCGGATGTGGTGGTCGTGCCGCTCGAGGTTTCCGCGGGCACCAACATCAAGGTCCTGGAGGCGATGGCTTGCGGCAAGCCCGTAGTGACCACGCCGGTCGGGTGCGCCGGCCTGGGTCTCGATGACGATGCCAACATCTTCATCCGCGAGGACTGGGGACAATTCGCCGAGGCAGTGTGTGACGCTCTGTTAAACGCTCCTCTGCGAAGCCGCATCGGCGGGTGCGCGCGGCGCACGGTTGAAGCTCGGTTTTCCTGGAGCTCCATTGCCGCCAGCGCTTCCTGGTGTTATCAGGCGCTGGCCAACGAACCAGAAGTCGGAAGGCCGGCCGCTTTCCAGGCATCGAACCCACCGATCAGGTTGGCGATGTCGCGAAAGCCGGCGCGCCGCAAAACGCTGGTGGCGATGGAGCTGCGGTAGCCGCCGCGGCAATACACCACCAAAAGCCTGTCGCGGTCGAGCTCGTCCATTCGCGACTTCAATTGTCCGAGCGGGATGTGCGCCGCCTGATCGATCGAGCCCCCCGTCACCTCACCCGCCTCACGCACGTCGAGAACCGCGATCCGGGCCGGTTCCTGCTCGCGTAACTCGATGAAATCCTGAGCTGTGATTTGCGGAATGTAGTCCAGTTCGAAGCCGTTCTTGATCCACCCGCTCACCCCCTCAGCCAAATACCCGGCCACGTTTTCCACGCCAACCCGCGCCAAACGAAGCTGCGACTCGCGCACGTGTTCGATATCTTCTCCTGCGATGATCAACTGCGTATCGAGTCCCAGAGTCCGCGCTGCCCATGACGCGTACTGTCCGGTCAGCGCAATATGCACCGACCCCGGGACATGCGCCACAGCAAACTGCATCGCGGGCCGTGTATCCACCACTACCGCCCCTTCCTTCTGCAACCGGAGAACTTCCGGAGCCGTCAGCGGAGCGAGCGGCGGCAACTCCGACATGGGCGCCGCGCCCCGCTGATTCAGCTCCACTTCGCGTCCGAAATATTCCGGCCTTGCCGGAAGGTTGTCGGTAAGCAGGCGAACAAATTCCTCGCTGCTCTTGGCGAGCAGGGCGTAATTCGACTGGCGTTGCTTTCCGATGGTCGAAGAACTTTCCGAACTCATCTGACGCCCACAAAGTGACCCAGCGCCATGCGCGGGGAAAATCTCTGTGTCATCTGGAAGCGTCAGGAGCTTGTCATGAATGCTCCGGTACATGATCGCGGCAAGCTCCTGGGGAGTGTGGTTGGGGGAAAGGTCGGGCCGTCCCACATCCCCGACGAAAAGCGTATCGCCGGTGAAGACGGTTTTCGGCCGATCCGGCTGACTCAGATCGCTCATCACCACGCAAACGCTCTCGATGGTATGCCCGGGCGTCTCCAGGAATTGGAGCCGGCATTGTCCGAACCGGATTTCGTCTCCATCGCGAACCGCGGTATGGGGGAACTGGGCCCCGGACCCTGCACCCAGTCCAGATCCCAGGTAGATGCGAGCTCCCGTGCGTTCTCCAAGCTCGTGATGACCCGAGACAAAGTCGGCGTGCAAATGAGTCTCGATAATATGTTCGATCTTCCACCCATTGCTGGCCGCGGCTTCCAGGTAAATATCGACGTCGCGCTGCGGATCGATAATCGCCGCCACGCCCTCCGATCCCACCATGTAAGATGCGTGGGCCAGGCAGCCCAAATAGAATCGTTCAACTTTTACGGGTGTCATATTCGCTCCTTTTAGGATGAACTCATTTGCACGCTCGAGTTGTTACGGTTGCGCCACCATCCGAAGATAAGGCAGCACCGGCTTCCACCCGGCGGGATACTTCTTCTTGGCATCTTCGTCGGACACGGCCGGCACGATGATCACGTCATTGCCCGGCTTCCAGTTGACGGGCGTCGCCACCTGGTGCTTAGCGGTGAGCTGCATGGAATCCAGCACTCGCAGCACTTCATCGAAGTTGCGGCCGGTGGTCATGGGGTACATCAGCATCAGTTTGATCTTCTTATCGGGACCGATCATGAAAACTGTGCGAACCGTAGCGTTGTTGGCGGCTGTCCGGCCAACTGACGTCTCGCCTGCGTCGGCGGGCAGCATTCCGAAGAGTTTGGCAACGCTCAAGTCGGGATCGCCAATCATCGGATAGTTCACTTTGTTCCCCTGCGACCGCTCAATGTCCACCGCCCATTTGCTATGATCCGCTACCGGATCGACGCTCAGCCCGATGATCTTGCAGTTCCGCTTTTCGAACTCCGCCTGCAATCCAGCCATGTACCCTAGCTCCGTGGTACAGACCGGCGTGAAGTTCTTCGGGTGCGAGAAGAGCACGCCCCAGGAGTCTCCCAGCCACTCATGGAAGCGGATCGGCCCTTGGGTGGTCTCGGCCTGAAAATCGGGCGCCGTGTCGTTGATTCGTAGTGTCATAAAATGCTCCTTTGGGTTTGTTTTGAATAACTTCAGCGGCGCTCAGCAGCTTGCGTTACGCTGATAGGACTAGTTATACGGCAAGTTCTAAAGCGCAACCATGGAAGCGCCATGAGCGATCTATGAGTTTTTCATGAGTCAAACGGTCAACGTCCTTCGCTTCGACGCCTTTGAGCTGGATTCCGGCTCGGGCGAACTTCGGCGGCAGGGCGACCGCGTCAAACTACCTCCGCAACCATTCCGTGTTCTGGAGTTGCTGGTGCGCCGCAGCGGCGAAGTTCTGACGCGCGCTGAAATTCGCGAGCATGTCTGGGTGGACGACACTTTCGTCGACTTCGAGCAGGGCCTGAACTTCTGCATCCGCCAAATCCGTGAGGCTCTGGGCGATACCGCCGGCACGCCTCGTTTCATTGAGACGCTGCCCCGCCGCGGGTATCGGTTCCTGATCCCCGTGGAAGGGCCGGCCCGCATCGAGCCGAAGGTCGTCACCCGCCTGATCGTGCTCCCGTTTCGTATGCTGCGTCCCGATCCCGAGACCGATTTTCTAGCTTTCAGCCTGCCGGACGCCTTGACCACTTCGCTTTCGGTGTTGAAGTCCCTGGTAGTGCGATCCAGTCTTGCCGGATCGCGATATTCAACCGGAGCGCACGACCTGAAGACCATCGCGGCCGAAGCTGACGTCGATTTGATTGTTACAGGCACGCTGCTCTCGGCAGGTAACGAAATACGCGTCACGGCGCAGCTCACCGACGCCGCCAGCGGAACGCTGCTGTGCTCGCGGTCCACGCAAACCTCGATCGGAAATGTCTTTCATTTGCAGGACGAACTGACCGAGTGCATGGTGAACGCGCTCGCGCTGCCGCTCACCGCCCGCGAACAACGCGTTCTCAGGCAGGACGTTCCATCGGACCCAAAGGCGTATGAGTACTACTTGCGCGGCAATCAGTTTAGCCATGACTCGAAACAGTGGAGCGCGGCTCGCGACTTGTACCTGCTGTGCGTGGAAGCCGATCCATGCTACGCGCCCGCGTGGGCGCGCCTGGGGCGCATCCATCATGTGATGGCGAAATATCTGCCCACGGGCGCCAGAGAGGGGCTGGACCAGGCGGAGAAGGCGTTTCGCCAGGCTCTGGACCTGAACCCCGATCTGGCGATCGCGCACAAATTTTACGCGCAGCTGGAGGTCGATCTTGGGCGAGCCACGGACGCCATGGCGCGGCTCCTGCCGCGTGCGCATGGAGCAGCGGATTCGGAGTTGTTTACCGGCCTGGTCAGCCCCTTGCGCTATAGCGGCCTGCTGGACGCCTCTAACGCGGCGCATGCACGCGCCGTCGCCCTGGAAC
>Ga0070734_10003362_pt1 | contig 16934 bp, 7 predicted proteins | sample Coa_R1_8_FD_66444 | JGI IMG/M metagenome (GOLD analysis project Ga0070734, IMG submission 66444) | Surface soil microbial communities from Centralia Pennsylvania, which are recovering from an underground coalmine fire - Coalmine... | ecosystem: Environmental > Terrestrial > Soil > Unclassified ... | reverse complement strand
GCCATCGGCGGACAGCGCCGATCCTGCGACCACATGCGTGAAGGCGGCATCGTCCGGATCGCCCGCCGCAAACCCCAGGGTGCCGTTGACCGGGGTGTCTTCATCGGTCGCGACGGTGCCACCGGTCGCGGTGGGGGCGGGATCGTCGATATTTACCGTCACCGTCACGGTTGCGGTCGAACTGCCCCCGTGATTGTCGGTCACCGTGTAGGAGAAGGTATCGGTCGTAGTGCCGATCGGGAGCGTCTCGAAGAAGGCCGCGTTGGTCGGATCGTAGGTAAAGGTGCCGTCGCCGTTGTTGATGATCGTCGCGCCGTCGGTGCTCAGCGAGCTGGCGATGTAAGTATGGGTGTCATGCACGTCGGGGTCGGTGAAGCTGTGAGTCACGTCGATCGCGATCGGCGTGTCTTCATCCGTCGTAGCCTGAACGGCGTTGGCAACCGGCGCTTCGTTCACACCGTTGATCGTCACCGTGACATTCTGGGTGTCGGTTGCTCCATGCAGATCCGTCACGGTGACCGGATAGGTCAACGTGACCGTCTCGCCGGCGGCGAGAAAATCGGTTGCGCCATCCGGAACCGAATAGGTCCAGTTGATCGTTCCGGTGTTGGGCGGATCATCCGGTGTGTTGGTCAGCTGCAGCGGCGTTTCCAGAGCGGCAAGCTGATCAGGCGACAGCGTGAACGTATTGGTCCCATCGGTCCATACCGCCCCGGAAGCCGCAGCAGTGGCCGGGACGGATTCCGAATCCGCCGAATTCGGGTCGGCGTAGGTCAGCGTTCCGGACGTGCTCAGCGTCTCCTGGGTGACGGAGACGTCGTCGAGTTGAAACCAGCTCGGGTCCTGACGCCCATCAAATTCCAGCGTCGTCGATGTGCCCGTCGCCAGAACGTCGAACGAATATTCGTGATAGCCGAACGGACCTTCATTCGCGAGCGACAGCAGTTGCGTGCCGTTCCATAAGGCCGTGAAGTCGTTCGGCGGCGCACCCTGATTTTCCAGCCAGAAATCGACTTCATAATAGGCGCCGGGTGTCGTCGCGATGGTCTGGCTGAGAATCGAATCGGAGCCGATCGCGCCAAACGAGAAGGCGTCGCTGCCGCCATGCGGAGAAGCTCCCTCTCCCTGGTTTACTCCCGTGAAACCGGTATTACCGGTCAGCGTCCAACCTGAGGAATCACCGGTTTCGAAATCACCGTTGGTAACAAGATTTCCGGACACCGCGGCAGGCGCGTCTTCCGTCACTGATTCGGAGACATCTACCGGAGTGAGAACCGGCGGCTGGTTCACGGCGTCATCGATCGACAGGCCTACGTCCGCGAATTGGAGTGATCCGATTTGCACCAACGTATCAGTGCCATCCGGCCCCGCTCCGGGCCCGCCGCGGTTGTCAATGACCTGATAGGTGTCCGGATCGATCTGCGTGACTGTGTAGTCCGCCCAATTCCCAGAATAGTGGGCGGTCCCCTGGAAGCCGACGCCGATAAGCAGGTCATTGCCGCCGCCACCGGTGAAGTCGCTCGCCCCGGCGCTCTCAAGCGTATCGTTTCCGGCGCCGCCGATCAGCGTATCGTTGCCGGTCCCAGCATTTATCGTGTCCCCCAGGCCGTCGGCCGTAATCTCGTCGTTGCCGCTTCCGGTGTTGATAGTGTGAAAGTTTGCGAACGTGACGGTCCCGAGATTGGTGCCGCTCGCCGTTCCGGCGCCGACGTCGACGGTCAAGTCCTCAGTAGAGGCTGAAAAATCGATCGTGTTGGGGCCAGTGCCGCCGACGAAATCTTGGAAATTGCTGAACGAGTCGTGGCCGATTCCAGCTCCCGTCGCTACGCCGTGGATCGGAAGGATGCCATCGGCTACGACATCGATGGTCAACGGTCCGTGAGACGAGGAATAATCGAGTGTGTTGGTTCCGCCGCCACCGTCGAATGTGTTGGCAATTCCGATCCCCGACTCATTCGTATTCGCATGGAAAACATCGTCTCCGCTGCCCGTCTTGACGTTCTCGATTGAGATCAGGGTATCGGTGCCGATGCCGGACCCGGTAACCTGTCCGGTGCCCATATCGACATCGAGGTTGTTCGTCGAACCAGAGAAGTCGACGGTGTCGGTTCCGGCTTTGCCGTTGAAAGTGTAGGAGACCCCGTCGACGGTATTGGCAATGAACGTGTCACTGCTGTTGGTTCCGATGACGGCCTGAATGTTGGCAAGCGTGTCGGTGCCGCCGAAAGTATCCGTTGCGGTTCCGGTCGCGAAATTCACCGTCACCGCGTGCGAGCCGCCGTCCTGGGAATAGTCGACCGTATTGAATCCCGTTCCGCCGTCCAGAACGTCGTTGCCCTGGCCGCCAACGAGAATATCGTTGCCGTCGCTGCCAAGCAAAACGTCGTCGCCGGCCAGGCCCTTGAGAAGATCATCGCCGGAGCTGCCGACGAGGGTATCGTTGCCGGGTGTTCCAATGAATGTTGCCATATCGAATTCCCTTGCTTTTCGCTTGTCTTGTGAAAGGTGGCTTTGCGCCGTCCGGAATCCGCTCCGGCGGCTCGAATGTGGTTACGCGTCACAAAGGCCAGCGACGGAGGGCGCCAGGCCTGAAACGGAGTGGGGCTGAGAGCAGGTCGTCGCGACAAGGCGCGCCGGCGTCGTGGGGGCGACGTTTCGCCCGGGACCAGCGCCGATGTTCGGGAGGCGCCGCTAACCGCCGCTTGGGATGGAGTGGCGAGTCGTTATTGGTAGGTTGCGACGCGGCCGCCGCCTCGGCCGCATGTCGGTCGGAATGAATCGCGAAAATGTTCGCCATGGCACCTGCTGGTTGCGATTTCGGTTGACGCGGAAGCGACGAACGCCCCTCATCACGCGTACGCGACTGAACAGCAGGAAAACGCCCTGCGACCACTAGGCTAAAGGGCTACACGGTTCTCGGGGCAAGGGCCGCCATTACGGCAGTGTCTTGACGACAGGGTCTTTTCTCGCCTCGTTTGCCCAAACTGACATAACAATTCATATTGCGGTCGCACTTTCTCCGAGGAAATTGTGACCTTTATCTCGTTAAATTTATCGCGCTAGCTCCTTACCGAGCCGCTGTGCGCCGTCTCGAACTAAGATGTTCGACATCACCCAACGCAGCTTTACTGACCTGTCCTTGGCGCTGCCATCCAATCCATGCCGGCGGCGCATGATGCACCTATCGGGCTTTCGCCGGAGCTTGTCAACAATTCAGACGCAATTGCACGCTTCAGGTCCAATTTTGGCCTGGAATGTGACTCTTTTACACCAGGTTTGGCGCTGGACGAAATCCTTGGCGATCGTCCACCCCAAAGCCGAGATCGAAGAGGCCCGCCGAAGTCTTGCGGCGCGCGACGCCAGGACCCTTCAGCCGAACCGTCGAAAACGGCACTACGGCCTCTCAATCCATGATTGTAGGCGAAGTTCGGAGGCTTGAAGCGAAGTAGCAGACGCTTACATCGCCTGCATGACTGAAGGACAGGTACTTGAGTTGGTGCGCCGCCTCGAAACCAAGATGGATCAGGTTCGGAAAGAAGTGCACGAGCTCAGAAGCCAGATCGCCACCGTCGAGAATAACGTAGCGCGGTTGCAGCGTTCTGTTGAGCATCTCGCGGAACGGGTCAACGCGGATGCGATTTGGTAGGACGGGCAGAATCGTCCCACAGCTCGACCCTCCAACCAATGCTTCCCGAAGACCTCCGCGTGAGCCTGGAACGCGAGGTGTCGCCCGCGCGAAAGGTCTCCTTGGGGGCCGCGCAGGCCTACGAGATGGCCGTTCGGCTTTACCCGAAAGAACTAATCGACCATCGCGATGGTGCGGGGATTATTGCGAGGGGTGATGAGCCGAAGGCGTGGGGCCGGGACCGTCGGCGTTAGGGGGCCAAGGCCGCAAACACGCAAATGCAATTGCGGACGCCGCAACACCCCACGCGCTGCCAAGCCGGCTCTCAAACAACCATAAACCGAAGATGCCGCCCGCCGTGATGCTGGCGAGAAATCTCAAAATCCAAGTTCTCATGGTGGAGGAGAATAGCCGCGTCATATGAACCCCTTGTGGCGGCCCAATCCGAGCGAGCCAGGTCGTTTAGATTGGGCCGCCAAGCGCACAGGCCGTATAGGTTGGGGGGCTGAGGACGGCCGCGCGCCACGTTACAATCCCGACACAACGGGTTTGTTCCCGTAGGACTTGAATTTTTTTCTAGCTACCTGAACTGCAATCGACAGGCGTAAGGCCGGAAAGGCAAAGCCCACCTCCGAACATCGCCAAGTTATAATTCCGCCTTTAATAGCCGTAGGTTGGGCCGTCGCTCGTTTCGTTGAGATGCGAGCGACGGCCCCGACCTAAGCCCCATCCACCCAAAGGTCGGGGCCGTGCTGGCCCGCGCGAGGCCGCGTCCCGCTGGACGCCGAGATATCACCAAGGATCAATGCAGACGGCGGGAGGCCGAACCGTGGCTATACAGTCGAATGTCTGGGCGTGCTGAGCCTGGCATCGGCCTTGGCTGCGTTTTATCACGAGCGATCAGTCAAGCGGCTCAGGTCAACAAAGGGCACGGCTCAATGTCGCGCCCGCTGCAGGGCGCTGCGGAGGGCGGCAAGCTGCCATCCTGTCGAACAGCAGTTGTGCCCGAGCCGGTTGAAGGCGAGAAATGGTGTTCCGGCCGATCAATTGGAGCCTTCAGAGAAATCGACAGGATTGAGCTTGCGTCCCGAGCGACGCATCAGGTAGCTGCGCTACCGCCAAGTCGAGACGCTTCATTTCTCGTGGTGGGATTTTTCTCGACGACTTGCATCCGCGGGGACTTGGCTTCCAGTTCGGCGGCGATGTGAAGCGCACTCGTCGCTAATCCCAGCAACGTTGCGCGGATACGTCTGTCCGGCGCAGTGCCCGCTGCCTGGATGAATATCTCCGCTTTTTCCCTGTAGTCATTGGCGTCATCATCACGCATGTCCGCCTCGTGGGGCCCTGGTAGCGGATGAATGAAAAAACGTCCTAAGCAGTGTCAACCGGGGTCCAAACTGTGGATGTTGGACCTGGGTTTGGTGGCTTGTTACTTCGTCGAGTGAACGCGCCCAAGAGCCACTGAAACGGGACCAAGTCTGCCGGAGACCCGACATTTTCCCGAGAAAATTGCACTCCCGGCGACGGTCTAGGGGGTGCTTCTGGGCATCCCTGTGGAAAACTCTGTATCCAATGCCGGTTTGGTTCCGGGCGCGATTAAAGTCGTATTTTGGATGTTTGCGAAATGGAGTTCAAAACGTTGCCGATTCTCGCCGTCACGAACGTCAATTCGCCACGAGCGGGTCAGCATTTCACGATGCTTCATGAGTTCGAGTACGACCGTCCGGGCGTGCTCCCGCGCTGATGCCTCGTCCCGCAACTCTGTGCCTTCGGGATCCGGGATATCGAGCGTCGGAGTCCGGAGGTCGAAAAAATAGGTCGGCATCAATAGCCTTCCTCAAGATGTATATGAATGAGGGCTAATTTCTTTCTTCCCATCTGAGCGTCACGAGTTCCAAAGCTAAATTAGTTTCGCTCATCATCGCCCGCTGCAGCAAATTCCGAACCGTCGCGCCCACTTCAATCCTTCCAACGAGAGAGGATCAAAATTCCGACCACGACAACGGCGAGAACGGCCGCGATATTCATGTAGATGTCCATGTGGATGTCTTGTGTTGGGCCGGCCCGCCGCGGGATGTGTGTGGAGTCCGCACGGCGGGCCTAACCTAACTCAGTGGGATGATCTCTCTGAGATGAGTCAGGTCCTCCAAACCCTACGGAACATTCGGCGGAGAGCGTATCAGGGAAAACCCCCAGCCACATACAGGCCGCTATCTATCCGCTCACTAATATATTAGGAAACAATATATTTTTCAGGATATTAATTTATGTTTAGGAATAGGCGGATGAATTTGACATTGCACCGGCGCGCCGATGCAGCGTCCTGTAACAGGGCTCAATGGTGATATTCATCTACCGCTGCCTGTGGGCGGGCTTTCCTGAACGAGGCCGACCTCGGGACGACGACAGATATATGAGGCGGTGATCTGCCTCGCACGTGGACGGCTGAATCTCGTCAATCCAAGAGACTCCGCCAGCAGCAGCAGCTATGAGCCGAGTAACTGGCAGATCATACCCCTTCGAGTCTGGCATACGCGGTTTCCATCGAGGCAGGCAGGGCGCCTGTTTAGCTGGCGTCTGCAGACCAGCCCCGAAGTGCTGCCTTCTGCAAGCGAACCGGATCACGCTCGCCGAAGGCTGCCGTTATGATGATGCGTTGCGCCATAACTTCGCGCGCCACTTCGGGCTGACCTGTGTCATGAAGTTCGTTGCACGCAGCATCCAAGGCTTCGGTCATAGCGGTGATCGCCTCCGGACCAAAGGCGCACGATTCCACGAACGGGGCGATTGTCATGGGCTGGGGCCTCCCGGCTAACGTCATGGTTCTCCACATCGGAGAAGCTGGAAGGTGCCAGGTCAAGTAAACTTGAAATGAAGGCGATTACCCTGATTTTCTGGTTGCGGTCGGGAACCCAACAGCGTCGTCCGGCGTCATCACCTGCGTCTTTGTCGCAGTCGCGTGGGATATCGGACTCAGAGGCAGGCTCTCTTTGCGAGCGGCCCGGCCAGCAGAGTCCCGCGGCTGTTTTGTATACGACAGCGCGGGTGCTGCGCTTTTCCCTGGTCGCGTTTGCGCGCTCAACGCAAGACCACCTCAGGCATGAGATTGGGTTAGCAACGGCGGGCTCGGTGGCGGATCGCTAATGACGATCCCGCTGTGGCTGTCGCCCGAGAGCACGAAATTTTCGGCGATGTACTGCCCGAGCAGCGCGATGGCTGCGCTGTGGGTGCCGTCGCTGACGGTCAGCGTGCCGCCGGTGTTGCCGGCATTCTGCGTGTACCCCAACGTGGTCGTGGCGCCAAAGCCGATGTCTGCAAGATCGAGTTCGTCGCCGGGCGCAAGCCCGGCCACCGTACCCTTGAACTGTGATGAGCTGTCGAGTTTCAGCACCCCGGTGTCGCCGGGTGCGAACGTCACGTTCGCGGTCGAAGCCCCGAACAGCTCGAGCTCCGTGTCCCCAGTGATGGAGAAGCTACCTCCGCCGGGGCCGGCCGGACCGGTCGCCGTGGTGTTGATCCGCAGGCGGAGGTTGGCCCCCGCTCCTGACAGGTCGGCGGCGTTGCCGGCGCGGTCGGTGATGGCGGAGGATGACGGCAATTCTATCCCGCTCACCACCAGATCCGACGTGACCTGGCCGGCCGCCACCGTGTAGTTGAAAGCGAGCGCGGTCGTGGTCGAATGGGCGGGGTCGTAAGTCGCGGTGCCGCCATCATTGAGCAGCAGCGTCGGCGTACCGCCGACCGTCACGGCCTCGCTGGTGTCGAGCGTGATGCGGATGCTGTGTCCGGTGGTGACCTCCCCGGTGCCCGGCGACGCCACGACACGCGTCACGGTTGGAGCGGTGGTATCGATCTTGAGAATGCCGGCCGGGTTCCTGACCGCGCCTGACAGGACCGCGGCGTTGCCGGCGGCATCCTTGATGGTCGTGCCGGCGCCGAGCGCAAGACCCGTCACGGTCAGGTCAGAGGTGTTCTGGCCCGCCGCCACCTGGTACGTGAAGGTGAGCGCATTGGTGCCGGAGCCGCCCGCATAGCCCGCGATGCCGCCATCGTTGAGCGTCAGGGTCGGCATACCGCCCGCGACCATTACGTTCTCGCTGAAGTTCACCGTCAGCGTCACCGTGTTGCCGGCGTTGAGATCGCCAACGCCATTGGCGATGCTGGCGCCAGAGGTCGTAATCGACGTGATGGTTGGCGCCCTCGTATCGATCTGCAGGATACCGGTCGGGTTGGTCACCGCACCGGCACGGATCGCGTTGTTGCCGGCTCCATCCCGGATCGTCGCGCCGTCGAGAGCAAAGCCGGTCACCCCGAGGTCTGCGGTGTTCTGCCCGGCTGCCACCGTGTAGGTGAAGGTCAGCGCAGTTGTGCCCGAGCCGCCCGCATATGTCGCTGTCCCGCCATCGTTGAGCGTCAAGGTCGGCGTGCCGCCCGCGACCGTCACCGCCTCGCTGAAGTTCACCGTCAGCGTGACCGTACTGCCGGCATCGAGATCACCATTGCCATTCGTGATCCCAGCGCCCGAAGCCGTCACCGAAGTCACCGTCGGCGCGGTTGTATCGATTTGCGGACCACCCGCGAATGCAGCGACCCCGGACAGATCGGCGGTGTCAGCCGCAATGTGGGAATCGAACACTGTTGCGCCATTGGGGTTGAACCCCGTCACCGCCAGAGCAGACGCATTCTGCCCCGACCCGAGCGCGCCCACCGTGTAGCTGAAGGTCAGCGTGTTCGTGCCGGACCCGCCCGTGTACACGGCGCGCCCGCCATCGCTGAGCGTCAGATAGGGCCGGGTTGACGACGTGACCCCGGAGACTGTCACCGCCTCGCTCATCGTCACCGTAAAGGTGATGGTCTTGCCCGGCCCGAGATCGCCCGAGGGCGGGTTCGCGGTGACCGAAGATACCGTCGCCCCGATGGCGAGGCCCGCGAAGGCGACATTGGCGCCCGAGAGGTCGGCGGCATTACCGCCCGCGTCGGTAATCGCGATGGAGGAGCCGTTGAGATTGTTCCCGGTCACCGCCAGCACAGCCGCGTTTTGAGCATTCGCGACCGTGTAGGTGAAGACCAGCGTGTTCGAGCCCGAGCCGCTCTGATAGATCGCGACACCGCCATCATTCAGCATCAGGGCTGGTGTGCCGGTGACGGTCACGTTCTCGCTCATCGTAACCATCAGCGTGATGACGGCCCCGGTATTTTTGTCCCCGGTGCTGGGGGACGCCACGGTCGAGGTGACCGTCGGCGCTGTGGCCGTATTTACGACCGTAATGGTGAAGGTCTCCGAGGCGGTATTGCCAGCCACATCGGTCGCGCTTGCCGTGATGGTGTGGTTGCCGATGCTGAACGTGTCGCCGGAATGAACGGCCGTGTTGCCTTCTGTGAATACGACCGGGTCGGTCCCGTCCACCAGGTCGGTCGCGGTCGCCGCGAACATTGCCACCGCGCCCGCTGCACTCGTCGCCTCGTCGGTCTGGTTGGCGACTGGCGTCAGGGTCGGGGGCGTCGTGTCCCGCACCGTAATGGTGAAGGTCTCCGAGCTGGTGTTGCCAGCCGCATCGGTCGCGCTGGCCGTGATGGTGTGGGTGCCGAGGCTGAAGATGTCGCCGGAGTGAACGATGTTGTTGCCCTCGGTGAACACCACCGGATCGGTGCCGTCCGATGGATCGCTCGCTGTTGCGGCGAAGCTTGACGCCGCCCCGTTCGGACCCGTTGCCTCCTCCAACTGATTGGCAATCGGCGTCAGCGTGGGCGCGACTGTATCGACGGTGAAGGCTGCCGTGCTTCCGCCGCTCCCGGCAGTGCCATCGGCATCATGATAGCTGCCGCCGACCACGCTCACCGTGGCGGCAGTGTCGAGGACCCCGGCGCTCGCCGTGAACGTGGCCGTATAGCTCGTCCCAGAGCCGCTCAGGTTGCTCAGGATTCCGTCAGGCGAGGTCACATCGCTGAGCGAGAAGTCGGTCGGTGCCGTGCTGAAGGTAAAGCTCACCGTACCGGTATTGTCGGCAATATTGAGGTTCGCCTTGTTGATCGCCACGTCAACGGTTGGGGTCGCGGCGAGCAGAACGAGGTCCGTTCCATTGCTCCCGTCGTCCTGAAGGCTCACCGCAGCTCGCTGCTGCGGGTTCGCCACTTGATAGGCGTAGGACTGGCCTCCGGCTTCTGTAATGGTGAGGGTGTTGCCGATCAGGCCGGCACTCGAGATCGAAGCGCTCACAAAGTCGATGGTGTCGCCAATTGCGAAGTTAGAAAGGGTGCCGCCCAAGCCCGATGGCTGATCGAGCTTCAGGAGACCGCCCGTCCCGATAAAGCTCACATCAATGGCTATACCACCGGACTGCACGTATTCGGTGCCGCCGCTCGCGATATCCGTGCCGCTCGCTGTGCCGCCTGAGGACACAATCTGGAAGCCGCCGCTATCGATCACCGTGCCGCTCGCGGTTCCGTAAACATCTTGTTCGCCGCCGTTCAGCGTGACGCCGCTCGCCGTTCCCCCGGCAGACACGATCTGCAAGCCAGGGTCGTTGACGATCGTTCCCCTTGCGCTGCCGCCGGCAAAAACAGTCTGCGTGCCGCCATCGTTGATGACGGCGCTAATATCCAGACCGCCGGAGGAGACATTTTCGACACCGCCGCTGTTGATTGTGGCGCCGCTGGCAGTACCGATGACCGACATCCTGGCGCCGAACGAATCGATGGAGTCGATGGCGGTGCCGCCAGCCGAGACAACCAAGAGGCCACCGCTATTGACCGTGGCGCCACCTTCGGTGCCGCTGTTGAAGATAACTTCGAGTCCGCCGCTGTTGATCACGGTGCCGCTCGCAAAACCGCCGGATGAGACGAACAAGCCACCGTTGCCGCCAGGCGTGGAAAAATTGGTGCTGCTGATGATCGTATTGGCCGCAAGTCCACCTGAAAGTACATTGAGTACGCCCGCGCCAATCAGGGTCGTGGCAGAGGCCGTGCCGCCATTTAGAATTTCGAAGGCCTTTACGGATGCACCACCCCCGATAACTGTGGCAGAAACCGTGCTGCCGCCGCCATTGACCACCATGTCCCCGCCGATATTGATGGTGGCCCCAACGTCGGTACCGCCTGACGAAACGAATTCGAAGCCGCCACTGTTGATCATCGAACCAATTGCGACGCCGCCCGATGAAACCGTCATGCCGCCGTTGAAGCTGCCGGTTCGAGCGTTCACGACGGTATCGACGGCAACGCCACCGGACGAAACGATAAGTTGGGCAGATGCAGACAAGCTGGTGAAGAATGCGGAGCCGCCAGCCGAGATGATTTCACGGCCGCCTCCTCCGGATGGGGCGGTGCCAACGAGAGAAGCCGATATTGTCGAACCGCCCGAGGAGACCACCACTATGCCGCCAGCATCGACCACGGTGTCGGAGACCATGCCTCCAGCACCAAAGCTCGTAACGCCAACAAGCAAGAGGCCGCCGCTGAGGACGACATCGTCGGACGCGGTGCCGCCAGCGAAGACCTGCAACTCGCCGCCAACCGTCGCGCCGATATCGGCGCCGCCCGAGTGGACGATCTCAAATCCTCCGCCGCTAACAACGGTTCCGCTCGCTGTGCCGCCCGCGCTACCCGACAAAAGGCCGAGTTGCAGAAAGGAGCCGCTGAGGACTACGTCATTGAAGGTGTTGCCGCCTGTATAGACCAGTGACTGTCCTCCCCTGAGGGTGCCGCCGATATCCATGCCCCCGGAGTCAACGATCTCTAAGCCGCCACTGCTGACGATCGTACCACTCGCTGTACCGCCAGCGCCCAAGCCCGAGATACCGAGCAACATAATTCCGCCACGGAGAATTACGTCATTGGAGGCATTGCCGCCTGCATAAACCTGCAGGTTGCCGCCGTTGCTGACAGTTGCGTTCACATCCGCGCCGCCGGAATGGACGAACTCAAATCCTCCGCTGCTAACAACGGTTCCGCTCGCCGTACCGCCAGCGCTACCAGACAACAGACCGAGTTGCAGAAAGGAGCCGCTGAGGACCACGTCATCGAATACAGTGCCGCCTGTATAGACAAGCAATTGGCCGCCGCTGAGGGTACCGCCGAGATCCATGCCCCCCGAGTCAACGATCTCCAATCCGCCGCTGAGGACCACATCGTTGGACGCGCTACCGCCAGCATAGACCTGCAGGTTGCCGCCGCTCCCTACGGTTGCTTCAACAACCACGCCGCCCGAACTAACAATCTCTACTCCGCTGCTGTTGATGGTGGTGCCGATCGCGGTCCCGCCGCTGACGCCCTGGAAGCCGCCATCGATCGTCGTGTTAGCGGCTACTCCACCCGAATACACATTCTGATAGCCACCGCTGCTGATAACCGTATTGCTGGCCACGCCACCAGAGAACACTTCCTCGCCACCACCTCTCACAGTCGTTCCGAGATCTGTACCGCCCGAGCTAACGGTCTCGACACCACCACTGCTGACTACGATCCCTGTCCCCGCGCCACCAGCCAGAATTAGATCGCCGCCGCTGATTACCGTCACGTTCGATACTGATTGGCTGGACGCGACGGCCAAGGCCGACGAAAGCAAGGTCGGGCCCAACAACATCGCTTCAATCTGTTGTGACGTTAGCGTTTCGCCATCAGACAATTGAGCTGCGTCGATCTGTTGCGACGTCAATTCTGTGCCATCAGAGAACTGAATGCTGTCAATTTGAAAAGCTGACCCGGCAAAGTAATTTTGTATCGTGATAGGATCAGCACCAATGTTTTCAACAAGATCATCGCCAATGCGTACAAGCGTGATTTGTGACGCCGAAATACCTCTAGCATTTCTTAGTACTGACTTACTGTTGTCGAGATGGAAATCTATGATGGTGTACCGACCGGTCGGACTGGCGTTTGTAAAGTCGAAAATATCATTGCCACCGTCGCTCTGCATGACATCGTTTCCAGCACCGGCATAAAAGATGTCGTTACCAGTGCCGCCTGTCATCGTGTCGTTGCCAGTACCAGCCACAAGCGTCGTGCCGCCGTTTCCGGCGGTCAAAGTGTCATTTCCTGAGGAGCTAGCAATCAATGTTTCACCGGCAGCGTCGTTACCGATGAGTGTAGTTCCGTCGGTGGAGTTGGCTGTCATATTTATCGCATAGAGGCTTTTCCCCCTTAGGTCGTATGTACCCCCTGTTGCGGCATTGATTGTGCCGAAGACTGCAGGTAAGATGAGCGGTGCATAAATTTGAATGGAAGTGAAATTATTGAACTCACTTGAAGACAGCGTTACAGCCCCTTGAGCGCCTGCGCCGAGGCCAGATTGATTAAATAACGTGAGAGTTTGCACTCCGGAAATGGCAGCTAAGGATATATCACCCATGGCATAAAGCGTATTGTTGGAACCAGTTCCACGAACAACCGAATCTGCTGTGAGGCCGCTGTATGCGTAAAAATTATCTCCGCCGATGCCGCCAATGAGCGTATCAACGCCCTCGCCTGCATATAGATTATCGCCTGCTCCATTACCGGCGATCAGAGTATCATTGCCGTAGAGGCTAGCAAAGAGAGACTGACCGTCTTGATTGTTTCCAATCAGAGTGGTCCCGCTCCAATCGCTAGCTCTAAGCCAAAAAAATGAATTGCTGTAAACATTAACGTTTCGTAGATCGAAAGTACCTCCCGTTGCTGCGATCAATGTGCCTTCCCCGCCGAGTATGTCAAACTGATGAAGCTGAGTGTCAGTTAACAAAACGGCACTGTCGAAGTTCAAATCCAATTCCTGAACGTCACTGATAACGTCCTGTGAAATGTTTATCGTACCGGTGCCGATGTTGAGGACGTTGTACGCTGAGTAACTTACACCAACACCAAATTGATCGATATTAACAGATGATACCCCCTGAATTATTGCACCTGGAGGCGAAGAAGAAAATAGATTGAAGTATGTCGCTACCGTATTTGGAGATGTTACTGCCAATCGAGCATCTATGCTCGCGCTGTTAAAATCATCTCCGTAAGCGTCGGGACTAGGGTAGATTGAATAGCTTTGTCCTACAGGGTTTAATTGAGTTGAATGCTGTAGCTCCAGTTCCGCAGCAGTGGTTTGGTCACCAAGAGAGTTTAGAAAGGATAAGACTTCCTGTTCAGGTGTGCCACCGGCAACGGTCACGTGCGCATGTGCGGGAATATCATTTAGGTGGATCTCGAAGCCATCTGATTGAAGTTCCCCATCGACTGGGGTGAGGGTGCCTTCATTCGTTACCGTATCCAATGTCAATTCAGAAAGAAACGTGCGGGATGGAGACGTAAGATAAAGCGTTACGGTCTGGTCACCAGTTACAGGATCGATTCCTACACCAAAGCCGCCCCACCAAGTGCCAGCATCAAATTCTCGTGTGGTGCCGTCCTTATCGATGATGACCAATGCGCCTGCGTCGCTGCCGTCAAGCGCTGAACCGACAACATAGGTCTTACCAGCTCCATTCGAGGGAGCAGCATCGAAAACTGTGGTTCGAGCAATTGCGGCAGATGAACCCGGAACAATAGGAGATGCAGGAGTAAATGGAACATAGGCTAACCCACCAGGGACAAAACTGCTTCCCGGCAGCACATTGTTGATGCGCTGTAGCGTCGTGCCATCAATGCCACCTACCGCTGCTGCTATCTGATCCCACGTTTGCCCGGGCTGTGGGACGTAGTAGCCCTTTGAGATAAGGGTCGCTTCCGCGTTCTGAAGGAGATTGTTCTCCAGAGAAGGGAGATCGCCATTTGCTGACTGACCATTTACCAACGAAGCGAGAGAGTCTATCCTAGCTTTAATCTCATCGTTATTTGCTGTGATGGCCTGAGCGACATCTAGCGCTGCAAATAAGTTGCCGCCAAAATTGAGAGTGGTAATTTTTTTGTCAGATGAAATATTCGATGGAATAGAAGAAGTGCCTATACCCAAAGCAGCAGCAAGATCGGAGATGCGGCGATTTTCCAAGCCTGGATCGTACTGCTCTCCTTTGCTGATCGTGTTATTGAAAAACAATACGTCAGCAAGAAACCCCCAAACATTATCTGTTGCAATGTAGTTGCGTTGTTTCGATCCAAAAATACCATTATACCACTCTGAAAGTATCAATATATGTAGTCCGTTATTGCCCAATGTAAATCCGGCCTGTCCGGCGTCTGATTGTTGATTCACGAAATCAGTAAGATCAGCGTCGTAACGAGATATTGTGACATCTAACAATGAAGAAGCTTGGGCTTCGGTGAGTCCTACTGTGCCAAAAGCATCGGTGAACGCGGCATCAACGGCATTTAAAGTTGGTCCATTCTTGGTATAAGTTTGAAGCGCGTTATATAAGACAGCATACTGTCCGGTTCCAGTAATGTTGCCAGCGGGACCGAGCACAAATATGCCCGCATTTATGAAATCGGCGATAATTTGTTGCCCAGATTGCTGGCTTATATCGTATCCATAGCCAATAGTATAAGGTTGTCCAAAACCATACTCGCCTGCTTGAGAAGTTCCTTTCGCGAGCGGGGCGTTCTCAGCTTGTTTTAAGAGTGTGGTAAGCTTAACCGTGTAAACGTCAGACGTATAAGTCGGAAAAAGAGTAGAAAATTGTGACATCTAAATATCCTATTGTTTGATATGATACGAAAGGCCAGGCTGTCACCTGCGCCAGGTTCCCGGAAATTACCTGAGATTTTGTGCTTCAGCTTGTCGCGAGGCTGGCGAGCTGCTGGGCATGTCGGAGCAGCGCTGAGCCTTGATTTAAGCAAAGCCTCGACGGATACGCTCAAGCACAAGTTGTACCCTCATGGCAGATTCGCACGAAATTGGTCTCAGCTTTGACACATATTTGACCGTCAGCATGTACCACGCATTGGGGGAGGCTGTCCAATCGCCTGCCCAATGTCTTCCCGCGGGATGTTGCCGGGTGACCTCAAGGCACTTCCGGCCAAAATGCCGACCAGTTCCGCTTGGCGCGAAACCCCTGTCTTGCCGAACACAGACTTCAGCTGCTGCCTCACAGTTCCGGCAGCAAGTCCGGCCTCGCGTGCCAGGTCATCAATAGTCTTTCCGGCGGCAATGCCGTGGGCAACTCTCGCCTCCGCAGGTGTGAGATCGAACAAGCCCTGAATGACTTGAGCGGAAGCGATCTCGGGACGCGCAACCGCAGTGATAACCAGCACGCAGGACGCGGCGGCAAATATGTCATGTGCCGCACCCCGCACCGGAACAACGTGAACGATGGACGCTGGCAGCTCCGGCGTCTTCGCGATCGGAATCGAACGTACCTGTCCACCGGCGTGGGTCGGCAGCTGCAACAACGATTGCGCGAGCATGGCATCTGCCCGGCGGTCCGCCAGACCAATCCGTAGCGGGCGGTCCTGCACGACGTGCGGTATGAGGTTCTCCAGGAGCTTGTTCGCGGTCAAAAGCCGATGGGAGCGGGAAAGAACTGCCGCTGGGAGGCCGATGAGGCCCAGCGTTTCGGCAGCCGCACGCGCCCGCTCCAACCCGAGTCTGCCCGATATCAGCGCCGCGCGCGCGAGATGGGCGCGCAGCGGATCAAGCGCCGTAACGGTCTCCGTGCCGAAGGGGCCATCCTTGAATCGGCGCTCCCAACTGAAGACGACAAGATCACCCGTGGGTGCTTGGACCACGGTCCCTGTGCACCAGCCCACGCCTTTGCGGCGCATGTAAGCGTAGGCTGGATCGCGATCCATCTCCTCCGGGGTGAACAGGTCATGATCCCGCACAAACCCCGCATGGTTCTTGGCGATGGCGCGCTGAGGACGCGGGTTCTGGGAGGCAAGCCCGTCCTCAATAAAATCCGCGTAGAGCGGCCGCATGATCGAGGACGCAACCCAGGCCTCATGTTGCGAATTGGCCGTGAACAGTAGCCCGCCGACTGAGCCGACCCGAGAAGCAACGTTGTCAAGCACGCTGTCCCAGAGCTCGGGAAGAACGGCAGCCTCATAGACCTTGTCGATGAGATCTTCGCTGACGAGCGTCATGGCTTCCCCACACTTCTCCTGACGGGCGGTAATCAGGTGGGTACCACAAATGGGAGATGCCGTCGATCAGAAGTCAGCGCACGATGGCGAATACGTCAGTGGAGGACAATCAGTAAAGGGCAGCGCTCGGACAAAGCGCTGCGTCCCGCGCAAATAGCGGCCGACAACGCAACAATTGACGCTACCGCTGGAAATACCAGGAGCTGTTGCGCATCTCGGCCTGCTCAGTCGCACCGAAGGAGACCTGCGCTTGACTTCTCACTTTCAATATATTTTCGTAATCGGGATTTCCTCAATGGCGCAAATCTTCGAATACCAGTTAAAGCAA
>Ga0070734_10003360_pt1 | contig 16942 bp, 16 predicted proteins | sample Coa_R1_8_FD_66444 | JGI IMG/M metagenome (GOLD analysis project Ga0070734, IMG submission 66444) | Surface soil microbial communities from Centralia Pennsylvania, which are recovering from an underground coalmine fire - Coalmine... | ecosystem: Environmental > Terrestrial > Soil > Unclassified ... | reverse complement strand
CTGTACCAAACCCGTGAACATTTCAGATCTTCCCTGTCAGCATGAAATCGGGGCCGGCTCTTTCCAACCGGACATCCTTTAAATAAGGAGCGAGATTGGGATTTTCAATTCCACCGCCCCCGACCCAGGAAGGCCCCGGCCCCCCCAGGATCTTCGGGGCAAGAAACAAGACAACCCCATCCGCCAGGCCTTCCTTTAGAAAGGAAGCATGAACTTCCCCGCCGCCCTCGACTAAAAGCGAGCGGACTTGAAGCGAATGAAGCGCCCTTAAAACGGCCTTTAACGATAGCATTTTTCCCCGCAAAGGCACCCGAAAAACGGCCGCGCCCCGCCGCAAAAGGGCCTTTTCACGGCTGTAGGAAGCCCGCAAAGAAGTAAAAACCACCGTTTTCGCCTTGCCCTTGAGAAGGCGGGAGTGGGGACTTATGAGGAGTTTCGAATCCAGGACCACCCGGAGGGGCCATCCGTCCTCCCGGCGGTAGCCAGGCAACCGGACGGTTAAGGAAGGATTGTCTTGGAGGGCCGTTCGGCTGCCGACCATGATGGCGTCACAGTTGGCCCGCAGTTCATGGGCCTTCCGGCGGGCCTGGGGGCTTGTGATCCAACGGGACCTACCGGAAGCCGTCGCGATCTTTCCGTCCAAGCTGGCGGCGGCCTTCAGGATGACCCGGGGCCGGAAATAGGTCACGGCAAAAATGAAATTTTCATTCAGCAGGCGGGCTTCCCGTTCCAAAACACCGGTACGGACCGCCACACCCGCCTGCCGGAGCCTTTGGAACCCCTTGCCTTTGACCCGGGGAAAAGGGTCCTGCATGGCGGCCACCACTTTTCCGACGCCCGCCCGGAGGATCGCCTCGGTGCAGGGCGGAGTCTTGCCATAGTGGCTGCAGGGCTCCAGGGTGACGTAAAGGGTCGCGCCCTGGGCCTTCGGGCCCGCCTTGCGAAGGGCGATGACTTCCGCGTGGGGCCCGCCATACCGGGCATGCCCGCCTTCCCCTACGATCCGGCCGGCTTTTACCACCACCGCGCCGACCCGGGGATTGGGGGAGACATTGCGTCCCCGGGACCGGGCCAGGAAAAGCGCGCGGCGCATGAATTTCAAATCGGCATTGGACGGCAAGGTTCCACCCCCGGGAGGAAAAGAACGCTAAGTATGCTATACGATCCCCCGCCAATCAAGGCGGGCGCAACCATTCCCCTTTTCAAACGGGAATCCAGCGGTTAAAATCCCACTTCGTTTTTATCCGCCAAGCAAAGGGGAATTTCATGCCGACTCTCGTTTTGGTACGCCACGGTCAATCCCAATGGAACCTGGAAAACAGGTTTACCGGCTGGGTGGATGTGCCCCTTACCGAACAGGGGGAAAAGGAAGCCCGGCGGGCGGGGGAAAAGCTCAAGGGTTACAAATTCGACGTGGCCTTCACCTCGGACCTCCAGCGGGCCCAACGCACCCTGGCCCTCATCATCCAAGTGGCCGGCTTCAAGGACCTCCCGGTTTACATGGACCAGGCCCTCAACGAACGCCATTACGGCGCCCTGCAGGGCCTGGACAAGGCCGAAACCGCGAAGAAATACGGGGATGAGCAGGTCAAGATCTGGCGCCGCAGCTATGACGTGCCGCCGCCCAAGGACGACACCGGCTTTACCGAATCCCTCAAGGACACGGCCGCCCGCACCATTCCCTACTATGACACCCATATCCTCCCCTACCTCCAGCAGGGCAAGAACGTCATCGTGGCCGCCCATGGCAATTCACTTCGCTCCATCGTCATGCACCTGGAAAACCTGACGAAGGAACAGGTTTTGGAACTGAACCTGGATACGGGCGTGCCCCGTGTTTACGACTTGGACAAAAGCCTGAAGATTCTTTCCTCGAAAGACTTAAAGTAAACCGGCTCCAGCCGGCCGCCGGCTGATCCTGGAAGCCCCAAGGAGATTCCCTGCCGTGGCATCCCGTCTTATTTGGCTGGGCCTTGCGCTTGCCTTTCTTTGGGGATGCGCTCCCCAACGCGAAACCCTCAAGCCCTCTAATCCTCCCCAGCAAAGCCCCGCCACCCTGCTCCCCCCCCCGGACCTGTCCCAGGAGCAGATCCTGGGGCTGCTACGGCCGCCCAACATGGTCGAAGACCCCTCATCGGGCTGCTCCGCCCAGGCGCAGGTCATGCAAAGTTTCTGGAAGCTCCGGGACAGGGCGGCACAGGACGGCTGGCACCTGACCCTCGTTTCCGGTTACCGGTCCTTCAAGCACCAAATGCGGATCTGGAACCATTACGATTCCCTTTACCGGAAGACCGACGGGCTGGACTCCAAAAGGCGCGTGCGCGCGGTCATGAGCCTGGTTTCGGTTCCGGGCCTTTCCCGGCACCATTGGGGCACGGACCTGGACATCTCGGAGGCGGGCCTGCGCGGCCAGTTGGTGAACGTCCATCCCGATACCCCGGCACGGGTCGTCCAGTTCTACAACTGGATGGAGCACAACGCCCCTCAATTCGGTTTTTGCAAGGTTTACCTGGGCAAGCGCGGGGCGGTACGGGACGAACCCTGGCATTGGAGCTACTTCCCCTATTCCAGCGTCTACGAGAAGCAGTTCATGGCCATCCAGGATTTTCACGAGGTGATGAGCGACCAAGTGGGCGACGTCCATTACTTGATGAAAAATTTTCCCGAAGTGGTCAAGGAAGAAACCCGGTCGATCAACACCGAGTGTTCGTTGGAAGTACAAAACTAAAGTAAAGTTTTTTCACCGCCAAGACGCCAAGGCCGCCAAGAACAATCAAACACAGAAAATCTTCAAACATCAAAGGAGCACGCCATTTTTGTTTTGTCTTTCTTGGCGGCCTTGGCGTCTTGGCGGTGAAAATGCTTTTGTCTTGGGTTTTTGTTGCCGGTTCCTAGTTTTTTAACCCGATGACCCTTAAGGGTTGGTTGGACAGGCAGACCTTCAGGCGGTCCCCCAGCCGGAAGGGGATTTCCAGGTTCGCCCCGTCGATGAACACCCGGCCTTCCTTCATGTAGGACACCACCTCCAGCGACCGGCCCCCTCCCAGGACTCCCTTCAACAGGCGGCGGGGACCGAACTTCTTTTGGTAGGCTTCCCGCACGACGAATTGGAACTTCCGGGACCGGGCGGGCAGCGGGCTGCCCCCGGCCGAATAAATGGCGGCGGTGGAGCCTGCCGCGGTGCTGATCCAAATGCCGCTGGACATCTGCTCTTCCATCCGGGATCCCATCTTGAGGACGTAACGGGACGTACCGGCGGGGCTGGAAGTCGAGACCAGGAGGTCGTTCAGGACCAGCCAGCCGCTTTTCTTCCCGTTGAGGAAAAACTCCAGGCGGGGGACCGGAACGGGCTTCAGTTTCCCTTCCAAATAGCCCCGGAGAATCTCCGGGAAGCTTTCCAGGTTGGAACCGCTGAACCGGGCCACGCTTCGCAGGGGATCCGAATTGACCCCCAGGACCGGTGTTTTTTTCAGGTGATGGGAGGACCCCAACAAGGTTCCATCGCCGCCAACCGAAACGACCAAACCGTAGCGGCCGTCCAGTTTTCCCAACGAGTCCACCCGGTTCCTCAGGGCTAAAGTCACATTCAGCCCCTGGCGCCGGAGCGCTTCCCGGACCCCCTCGAGGGTCCTATGGTGCCTTTGGTGGCTTCCCCAAATCACCTTCCAATAGCTTCCCTTTTTAAGGCTTTTAAGGAGTTGTTTCGAGGAAAGGTATTGGCGATAGGCGCTTTCCTTGTAAACCAGCAGGACCTTGGGTTTCAGCATGGAAATCCTTAGGGCAGGAGCTGTTTAAAAGACGCCAAACCGACGCGGATCATCATGACCGCGTAAGCCGCCAGGAGCAGGGCCGCCAGTTTGGAAATCACTTTGGTTCCGGTCAACCCCATCCATTGCATGAGGCTGTCGGACTTGAGGAAAATAATCCAGGCCAAGAAAAGATTCAAGACGAGGCAGGCCCCGATTTCGAGGACGGAAAACCGGTCCCGCAGGAGGATCAGGGTGGCGAAGACCGCCGGCCCCACCAGCAGGGGGATGGCGAAGGGTACGATCCCGGTCGCCTCGGAGGCCTCGCTCATGGCCATCATCTTTTGGTCCCAAACCACGTCCCGGAGGCCCACCACCAGCACCAATAGTCCGCCCGCCACCTGGAAGTCCCCCGTTTTCAATCCCAATGCGCCCAGGACCAGGGGGCCCAGGGGGATGAAAAGAAGGCCGACGATTCCCGCGGTGAGGATGGAAAGGTTCAACATCTTTTGCCGGCGGGCTTTTGAAAGCTCGGAGGTCATTTGAATGAAGGCCGGGAGGACCCCCAGGGGGTCCATGGCGACGAAGAGGGGAAGGAAAAGGCTTAAAAGGTCGGTGAAATTCATGTCGGTCAAACGATAGCGGGCTTTACCACGAAGTGTTGCAGGTATTGGCCGTATCGGGGGCCGTCCGCTCATATCCGAAATAAGGAAGAGTGCTGTTTAGCCGGAAGCGAAATGTGGGGCCAACATACAAAGTCCCGTTTCCAAGATTCGTGACTTGTATCCAGGCGTGTCCACCTCCAACCGTAGCGGGCATCGAGAGAAGTTCCAAACAGAAAATATCATTCACAGCAACAGGCGCACCCTTAGCGAGGCTGGAGTCAGTTTTAAAAGCTGATACAGGGGGGATATAGTCGTAATCCACAAAATCCCCGTTTCCTAAATAAGCAACGCTAGCGTTCGTAACGGGTAAGGCCGCGACGGGTGTAGAGCCAATGATCGTTAGCGGGCTAAAAAAGCCGGCTGAAAAATTCGTCGTAAAATCCCCGTTAGCCCCGGGGCTGTTATTCAAAAGGTTGTCGGTGGAAAAAGTATAAATTTCATTGGTGATATCCCCACCTGACATATTGATTGAATAACAATTACGGGTCACCGAGCCCATTTCCAAAACCACATCGGTCACGGGCGCCGAGACCATGTTGAGCCCGGCGGCGCCGATCGCGAGGGGTTGGTGGCTGGAGGCGTCGTTGAGTTGGACGGAAAGGACCAGGGAATCCAAGGCCGGGACATTGGCCGAAAAATCGATGGACCCGCTGCTGGCGGAGGTGGAAAAGGGGCCGACCGCTCCTTGGGCATAGGCCACATGGCCGGGCCCGTCCACGCGGTAAAGAAGTTCGTTGGAGGCCGCGCCTAAAAGGGACCCCCGCACTTCGTTGGTGGGAGGTATGGAAACGCTCAAGGCCACATTGCTGAAGGGCGTCATCGGCCGGTTGGCGCTCTGGCATCCCCAAATGAACGCCCCGACCGTCCCCAGGAAAACCGCCACGGTCGTAAGGTTCCTGGCTTTCATGCTGAGTCCTTTACAACTTCATTTCGTAGGTCGCGCCAAAAGTCCATAGGTTGAAAATCGCGTTGGCATCCCTTGCACCGCTGCTATTTCCATTGGAGCCAAGGCTCGGGACGTTCAACCACGCGACGTAATCGTAGCCCGCGGAGATTTTCAAATCGGAGGAACTGTCCAACTTCATGAGGTAGGAAGGACCCAAACCGCCCAAAAAGCCGCCGCCGTCATAGGAAGCATTGGATTGGTCGTAATTATTGGGAAGCACGAATTTGAGGGTGCCCCCGATGCTGAGGTCACCGAAGGAATAGGAAGGATTCAGGTAAAGACGCGGCCCATAAAAGGCGTGGGCCTCCGGGCTCCAGTTGCCGTTGGCATCGGCAATCTGGCCCGCCATCCAATACTGGGCGCCCAACTCAAAGGAAAAATCCTTCGGATTGACCCAGCTGTAGGAAGCGTTGAGGTTCGTTCCGAGCTGGTAGACGTTGGTCCCGCTGTTCAGGGTGGGAAGCGAGTAGTAGGCGGACAGGCGGATCACCTCGCTCTGGTTCCCCGAATAAGACTGGACGTGGTTCAAAGCGACGAAAACCGAGTCTCCCAATTTCAGGTTGGAGAGGGGCAGGTTCGCGTAGCTGGGATTAAAGGCGCCCGAATACATATAACCCACACCGGCGCCGAATTCCCCGCCATCACCCGCAGGAAAGGACAGGCCATAAAGGGCGCTGATGCCGAAACCCCGCCCGCGGTACTGGCTGTCCACAAATTCCGTGGGAATGCTCGCCGAAATCTGCTTGGCCTCCCAGGTGGGGTCGCCGGTCGGCAGGTTCAAGCCGACGTTGAGGATGGCGGGAGTCGAAAAACTCTTAAAGTGGAGCTCGCCTCCAATGACCGTGTCGGAAAGATTGGTGAGGTTTTGGTTGCCCAAGATGGTGTCAACATAGTTTCCATTCCCAAACTCCGTTTGCCCGTAAACGCTGAAGTCCCGGTCAATATTGAAGTTTGCGGAAAGAGGGGCCCAAATTTCCGAGCCGCTGATCACATTGGAATTACCGCTCAAATCCACGTAATTGGATGTCCAGGCGCGGTATTCGGCGCCCAAGGTCAGCTGGCCCGCCTGGACAGCCGGGGCGAATCCGGCTCCCAGGAAGAGCGACAACAGCCCGAGGGCTTTGGAACGGATCGTTTTCATGGCACGGTCTCCGGGGGCGAAACATTCACATGCACGTTGATGTGGAGCGAGCCCCCGACGCTGGGATTGGTAAAGTTGTTGTCGCCGTTAATCGCCAAACCTGATCTGAATTGCTGGTTCAGGTCGCCTAAGCTCCCCTTTCCGCCGCCGTTGCCGTTGTCCTGGCTACCATTGCCTTGCTTGCCGCCGTTTGGAGACTGGCCGGGGTTTTTAGGATTTGGCATGCCGTTGGTGAAAATCCCCGTCTGTCCGGCGGTAAAAAGGTAGGTGTGGCCGTTCGAGTTCAGGTAAACCGTGCCGTCGTCCACGTGGACCGTCACGTTGTGGCTCGTGGGGTCGTAGGAATAGCTGTACTGGGTTCCCCGGACGCCGCAGACCACCCCGCCCGCCTCGATTTCAAAGGAGGACTTGGAGGAGGCCAGCTTCTTGACCTTCGCCAGGAGGTTGCCCACGAAAAGCTTGAACTGGAGGACCTTGTCCTGGGACGAGGGCTTTTGCATCTTGGTCAGTGCCAGGTCCGTGCTTGGCTTGATATCGACCTGGGAACCGTCGAAGAGCTGGAGGGTGGCCTGGGAATCCTTGTCGGTGACGATGCGCTCCCCCTCCACCACCGTGGAATCCTTTTGGGCCGTCCGGGTTTTTTTCCCGGAGGCGGAAGTCACCTGGACCTTGCCGTTAACCGAAGTGAACAGGCCTTGCGTGGTCTTGGCGGGCGTGGCCGCCATAGCCGTGCCAAAGCCGGAAACAAGGGCCGAACATAGGACGATGGGAAACAGTCGCTTCATCATGGACACCTTCCGGAAGAAATGAACCATCAGTTAAGTCTGGGGCAGTGAAGGCATTTTATCCCAAAAATTAAAAAGTTGTAAAAAACAAGAGGGCAAAAGGCGGGCCGGGAAAGGCCGGAAACGGCCGACTATTTGGTTTTCATCACGAAAACCCCGTCCCAATTGGGGCCCGGGGGGGCCTGTTTGAGGTGGCCGCAGCGCTTGATGAAAATCTCGGCGGGGCCGTCCTTGGGGTCCAGTTCCAGACAGTTTTTGAAACGCTGGATGGCCTCATCCCATTTTTGCTGGCGGTAGAGGGCCAACCCCTCCTCGAAAGCCTTGGCCTTCATTTCCTTGGCGCCGGCCCCCTTAAGCCGGTGGTCCACCAGTTCGTAAATGCGGATGGGCTCGTTCTTGCCCTTGACCTTGATCAGGTCCAGTTCCCGGCAAAGCATGTCGTTCTTGACGTGCTCATAAGTGCTCTCGGCGATGATGATTTCCACATGGTATTCCTTGGTAGTGCCTTCCAGGCGGCTCCCCAAATTGACCGCATCCCCGATGAGTGTGTAATTCTTGATGGACTCGGAACCCACGAAGCCCACGACCATGGGGCCGGTGTTCAGGCCCACGCCGACCTGGAGCTTCTCCTTGCCCTCGATCTCCCACTTGGGGTGCAGCACGTTGTGCAGCAGGTCCACCATCCCCAGGGCCGTGCTGCAGGCCCGGTAGGCGTGGTCCACTTGGGCCGTGGGAGCACCCCAGAAGGCCATGATGGCGTCGCCGATATACTTGTCCAGGGTCCCTTCGGTCTGGAAGATCAGGTAGGTCATCTGGGTCAGGTATTCGTTGAGGATTTCGACCACTTCGTGGGGCGTGTGCTTCTCCGAGAAGGTGGTGAAGCTGCGCACGTCCGAGAACATGACCGTCAGTTCCTTTTCTTCGCCGCCCAGTTCGATGCCGGCGGGAAGCTTGAGGATTTCCTCCACAACCTTGGGCGCCACCATGCTTTGGAACATTTGTTTCATATAACGGCTGTGCCTTACTTCCGTACGGAACTTATAAGTGGTCAGGAGGAGGAAGGTCAGGATGAGCGCCGAGCAGGGATAAGTCATGTTGATGACATATGTGAGTTTCGCAAACAAGCCGCAGGCCACGATGGAGTAAATGGCGAAGGAAAGAAGGAACCAAATCGTTCCTTGGATGGGGGTCAAGCGCGGGATCAGGTACCACATCAGCATGGCGGCGATAATGATGAGGATGAACTTCAAATAATCGGGTGCCAGCGTGAGGAAACTTCCCGAAATGACGTTCTCGATGATATTGGCGTTGATATCCATTCCTGGGGCGACGTGGGAATAGGGCGTGGGCCGGAGGTCAAAAAGGCCCGCTGCGGTGACGCCGAAAACCACCAAAGAATCCTTCAGCTCGGACGCCGGGACCTTTCCATTTAGGAAATCACAAGCCGAATAGCTCGGGAAGGTCGTTTTGCCCGTATCCAAGTCCACATAGGGGCCGCAAAAGTTAATTTCGGTAAACCCGTTGTCCGTAATGGGTATCTTCCGGCCCGCGACTTCGGCTTGTTCGTTGGCCACGACCTTGACAGGGTTGGGGTCTCCCAGGAAGCAACGGGCCACCTGGAGCGACAAGTGGGGGATAAGCTTCCCCTTGTAGTTAATCACCGTGGGGTAGTAACGGTAAATGCCGTCGGCATAGGGGATGATGCGGGTATGGCCCGAATCCAGGACGCTTTGCTGGATCGAGGGGATGGAAACCAATAGGGATTCGGCGGTCGGAAAGTCGTCGGGAAAACCCTTGAAAAGCACCGCGGGGGTCATGTGGAGGCTGTCGACCTCGGGCGCGCTTCCCTTCGCCTTATCGATGCCCAGGAAGGGCTCGATGAGCGGAAACACGTTGTGGGCGTCCTTCATGGCCTGGGCCAGTTGGGCGTCCCCGTTTTGGGATTCTTGGAATTTCTTGACGTCTTCCCGCACCTTTTCCCGGATGGAATTGGCCGTTTTGGAAGAACCCTTGATGCTGGAACCCAGGACCTCGTCCAATTGGGACAGCATTTTTTCCTGGTTGCGCTCGGGCTCGGAGAAAACAATGTCGTAAAAGACGTCCTTGACGCCGTCCGCCTTGAGTTGGCGGATGATTTGGGCGTGGACCGAACGGGGCCAGGGCCATTGGCCCACTTCTTCCAGGCTCTTGTCATCCACCGCGATTTCCTTGATGGGCGCCTGGGGAATCCGGGTTCCACGGACCCTGAACCGGAAGTCGATGGTCTTGTTTTCGAGGGATTGGAAAAGCTGGACGTTGAGCTGGTCGCAGACGACGAGGAAAAAGGCGATGCCAAAGGCCATCCAAAAAGCGGTTTTCTTGCTGTAGTGGACCTTGACTTCTTTGGCAGGGGTCTCGGGCATGGGCGGTATTCTAAGTTTGACCCAAGAAAGGGTCAAACAGTTTTAAGTTTTGAATTGTTAGTTCTGAGTTAAGGAATGTTTTTCCGCCTTTTGGCGGAAAAACCTCCAAAATTCAACACTCAAAACCCATAACTCAAAACTCGCTTCAGGATGAAGCGGAACGGTAGCGCTGGAGTCCCCTCTGCCAGATCCAGGCCGTCAGGGCCAGGAAAACCACGCCCAGGGTGAACCCGTAGAAAATGAGCCCCGTTTGCAGCTTGTGGATGAGGACCCCCGCCGGGACATTGGAGACGATCAACATGGGGATGAGGGTCTGCAAAAGGCGCCTTAAAAGCCAGGGGTAGATCTCCCCCGGATAACGGGAGAACTGGCCGAACTGCCAATACAGTTCCATCAGGTTGTTGGAACGGCCGATCCAGAAGGTCCAAACGGACAGGATGAACAGGATGGAGTAATAGATCAGGATGCTGTTGGCCACCAAGGCGGCGAAAAGCACCACGCCGCCCAGGGTGATGCCCAGCCCCAATTTGCCCAGGGCGAAGAGGATGATGCCGATCCCGATGCTGCTGTTGACGATGGAGGCGTAGTCCGTATACCGCAGCGAGACCAGGAACTGGGTATTGATGGGCTTGATCAGGTTGAAGTCCAGGTCGCCCTGGCGGATCTGGTCGATCAGGCGCATGCAGTTGTCGTAGAAGAGCGCCTCGAAAAGCTGGGCGATGACGTGGTTGGTCCCCGCCAGGACCACCATTTCCCACATGTTCCAGCCGGCGATCTGCCCGGTCTGCCCGTACATGACGCTGATATAGATGAACTGCATCACCAGCCACATGGTTTCGGTGAAAAGCCGCACCACGAAGTTGGCCTTGAACTGCATCTCGCGCACCAGGCAGTTCTTCATCATCAAGCCGGTCAACTTCAGGTATTTGCTGAATTCCGCCACCTTAGCCCCCCACCGCTGAATAGCGTTTCAATCCCATCCGCCACATCACCCGGACCGCCGCGTAAAAAACGCCGACCCATAGCACACCCCGGCCCAGCACGGGCAAAAGCTGGTCCTGCGGCACCTTGCCCATCAGGATCACGCAGGGCCAGTAGCCCTCATAGCTGAAGGGCGAGAGGAAAAGGAACTGGTGCATCCATTGGGGCAGGATGTTCAAGGGGATCAATTGGCCCGAGAGGAAGAACTCCAGCATCATGACCACGAAGAGGAAGGTGGAAATCTCCAGGAACCAGAAAGCCAGGTTGCCGATCATGAAGCAAAACTGGATGCCGACGCAGAAGGCGATGACCAGCGAAGCCAGGAAGGCCAGCGCCTCCCAAAGGGTGGGCCAATGGGTGAAATAGTGGCCGGAGGCCGACATGAACCAGAAGACGAAGGGAAAGGTCAAAAGGGCGATATACCAGAAAACCAGTTTATGGGCCAGGCGGTACATCACCTGGTACCCGAAATAATCCATGGGCTTGATGAGGTAACGGTTCAAGAGCCCGTCCTTGATGTCCTTGCTGATGTCGTTCATGGTGCCGGGCACGCTGGAAAAACCCCGGGCGATATACATCAGGGCGTTGTAAACGATCATGTCCTTGAACGACATGCCGTTGATGGGGGCCATATTGCGGCCCATATAGACGGCATACCAAAGGAAAATCATGGTCACCAGGGGCAGGAACCGGAAAATGGCCCCGAAAACATAGTTGAAGCGGTAGGTCATGTCCTCCTGGGTCCGGGTGGAAAGGATGACCCAATACTTGTGCAAGGGCGACCGGTTTTGGGCTGTCGGGGCCGCCGTCGTCATGGACGGCCTCCCGCCGCGCCCTCGAACACCTTCTCGATGACTTCCTCGATGGGCACTTCCTCGATATTGATGTCGTCCACGTCGAACCGGTTCAGGATCTCGTTGGAAGCCTTCTTGACCTCTTCCCGGGGCACTTGGAGGACAGCCTTCACCTTGGTGCTTTCCAGCACCTTGCCGAAGGCCGCCAACTGCTCGGGCGAAACTCCCCCATCCTTGAAAGTGATGGTGATGCGCTTGGTCTGGGAAAACCGCTCGACGACCGTTTCCAAAAGGCCGTCGAAGACTTTCTTGCCGTGGTTGATCACCACCACCCGGTCGCAAAGGGCCTGGATGTCGTTCATATAGTGGCTGGTCAGGAGGATGGTGGTCTTGGTGCGGCGGTTGTAGTCCTTGATGAATTCCCGGATGTTCTTTTGGGCCACCACGTCCAGGCCGATGGTGGGTTCGTCCAGGAACAATACCCGGGGCCGGTGCAGCAAGGAGGCGATCAGCTCGAACTTCATGCGTTCGCCCAAGGAAAGCTCCCGGACCATGATGCCCAGCAGGTGTTTCACCTGGAGCAGTTCGGTCATTTCATCCAGGGTTTCTTTATAGTCCGTGTCCGAAACCCCATAGATTTCTTTGTTCAGAAAGAGGGATTCCTGGGCCGGCAAGTCCCACCAAAGCTGGTTTTTTTGGCCCATGACCAGTGCGAATTGGCGCCGGTATTCATTCTTGCGGTCCGAGGGGATAAAACCCATGACCTTGGCCGTGCCGGAGGTGGGATAAAGGATCCCCGAGAGCATTTTGAGGGTCGTGGTCTTCCCAGCCCCGTTGGGTCCCAGGAAGCCGACCAATTCCCCCTCCTCGATGTTAAAAGAGACGCCGTCCACCGCCCTCACCTCGGTATAGTCGCGGCTGAAGAGCCCCTTCACCGCCCCCGCCAGGCCCGGGAGACGCTTTTGGGTGCGGTAGATTTTGGAGAGGTTCTCGACTTCGATAATGGGCATAGGGGTCGGATTTCCTTGCGTGTTGATTCCGCTGAACGGTCCGTTATCATAAGGACCCGCTTATTTTTTTCCAAGCCAAGGAGAAAAAATTTTGGCCTCACCGAACAATATTTTAAATGTTTTATTCTCTTCAACCTTTGAAACAACCACCTCCACTCGGCTCAGTTTCGCCTTTGGGGTCGGTTTCTTTTCCCTTTTTATGTATTCGGGCCTTTCTGGAAGCTGGGATTTAGTCATGAACCACAAGGAATTGGCTTCGCCTGAAAAGGGACTTTTTGTCGCTTATACGACTTCTTTATCCGTTATATTCATTCCGGCTTATTTACTTTCAATATTGGGTTTTTTTAAACCCGCCCCTTTTCAAAAACGATCGATTTTGAGTTGGTACCTTTTTATTTTTATTTGGCAGAGCTTCCCATCGGTCGGGATCATGGTGTTTTTGGCCATGTGCCTTTGGGGAGTTTGATTTTTCCTGCCGCCATTGATTGAACCTCAATAATTCTCAAGAGGAAAAAAATGCCAAACCCCAACTCCTCCAAAATCATCAAGGAACTCCAGCGCCTTTACCCGGACACCCGCTGTTTCCTCCATTACAGGACACCCTTCCAGCTCCTTTGCGCGGTCATCCTTTCGGCCCAATGCACGGACGAGCGGGTGAATATCGTGGCCCCTGAACTCTTCAAGGTCTTCCCTACTCCCGAAAAGCTGGCCGTGGCCAAGATCAAGGACATCGAGAAGATCATCAAATCCACCGGCTTCTACCACAACAAGGCCAAGAACCTGCTGGGCGCCGCCCAAGCCCTGTTGGGTTTATATAAGGGGAAGATGCCCAAGACCATCGAGGAAATGACGGAAATTCCGGGCGTGGGCCGCAAGACCGCCAATGTGGTACTAGGGGAGGTTTACGGCATCTCGGAAGGCATTACGGTGGACACCCACGTCACCCGGCTGTCCAACCGCTTGGGTTGGACCCAGCACCAGGATGCGGTCAAGATCGAGCAGGATTTGATGAAGATTGTCCCAAAGGAAGAGTGGCTGCACTTCTCGCACCGCCTGATCCAACACGGCCGCAAGGTCTGTGATGCCCGCAAACCGCTGTGTCAGGTCTGCACACTGGCCAAGTGGTGTCCCAATGCCAATAAATTCTGATCGTAAAACCCCAATCAGTTCAAAGTTGCTCTTGGTTCTTATTTTCATAAGCGTCATTATTTTATTGCCCATCATTATTCCGGTCGGCTTAATACTTTTTCTAAATCGCAAGCTTAAATTGAACCGAGCTGCAGAAACGACAAAAACCGCTTGGGGGCCCCAAAACAAACATATCCTTCTCGTTTATTCCAATAGTCCCCATTGGAAAGATTACATTGAGAAAAACATCATTCCAAAAATCAAGCCTTACGCGGAAATTCTCAATTTTTCAGAAAAATCAAATTGGCATCTATTAGAAGATCAAACGGGCGTCAGATTGTTTTTAGCTTTTTCTGGCGTTCAAAAAATAAAATCCAAAGGAAAAATCGGATGGTTCGGGAAAGAATATAACCCTGTTGTTATCGTGTTATTGCCTGACGCAAAACCGAAAATCTTTCACTTTTGGAAGGCGTTTAGGGATTACAAACATGGAAAGGACAAAAAACTCCGGATTCTCGAAGACGAACTTTTTAAATGCCTAAAAACAATCGAAGAATCCAAGAACGTTTAAAACAATATTAAATTCAAACAAGTGGCCCCATCCAAGTCCGTCTCTCGGAAGATAAGCTTTAAAACTCCTTCAATCCCCTAAAACACCCCGGGCATCACAGGCGTGGTAATGGCCATCCGGAAGCAAAACCTGGTACTGGGGATGCCGGGGATCCAGGGACGGAGCTTGCCACCACCAATAGCCCTGGTCAAAATCAATCCAACGGTCCGCTACCACATCCCGCCACCAGAAATGCCCGGACCGCCAAAGGACCCAATGGAAGGTTCCGCCCGTGCGCCAGCCGTACCATTGCCGGCCGCCCTGCCGGACATGGCAAAAGAACCAGCCTTTGTAGGGGTGCCAATAATATTTCCCCGGCTTCTTTTCCCTACGATCGATTACCGGTATTTGCCGCAGGGCCGAGGGGGCGGTCAGGTCCGCCAAAGCCGGTCCTTCCGGGAAGGATTGCCAGTCGTTCTGCACGGTGAGGGGCATTCCATCCTCCGATTGGGAAGGAGGGGAAGGCAAGGGGTACTGGGCCGAGTCCCGTATCTTATCCTTGGAAGAAAGGAACAAGGGTTTGGGAACGGTGGAAGTCGGCTCTTGTTCAGGGAGCCCGTCCTGGCCGAAAGCAAGGCCGACCGTTGCCAACCCCGCCAACCAAACCAACCTCCAGCCTCGGCGCACCTCGACCTCCTCATATCCGTTCCCGCTTTTGACGTTTCCCTCCCCTTCCAAAGGTCGCTCCTGACACTGATTTCAACTAAAGAAGTCGGGCCCGGTGGAGTTTGAACATTTACGCGGCCCTTCGCTAAAAGAAATTTAAGCCAACCCTCCTTATTCAAATAAATCCCAGGGATGTTCCTTGTTGGAATCCGGGGAATATATTCGTTTGATCTTGGACCTCCAAGTGATTCGAAAGAGCTTCGGATAGGACTTGGCGGAAATCGGTGGTCACCTGCAAGTCCCGGCCTTCAAAAAGATTCTCTTGTTCCAACCCAGGCCATTTTCCGTAAACCTTGCCGCCCTGGACTCCTCCGCCGAAAAGCATCATCACGCTGGCATGGCCGTGGTCCGTACCGCGGTTGCCGTTTTCTTGCAGGGTGCGGCCAAATTCAGTCATGGAAACCGAGAGCACATCATTGGCCTGGTCCCCCAAATCCTCATAAAAGGCCGCGATGGCCCCGCTCAGGTCCCCCAGGCCTTTCTGGAGCCGGTTTTCTTCCTGGATGTGGTCGTCCCAACCCCCGATATCCACGAAGCCCACCCTTAAGCCGGCCTTGGCCTTGATGATGCGCGCCAATTGGAAGAAGCTCTGGCTTTCCTTGCTCTTGGGATAACCTGCGTCTTCCGCCTTTTGGGGGCCGTCACCGAGGATCTTTTGCAGGGCATCCACCGAATCCCGGGTTTCCTTGCCCGCCCCGGAAAGAAGCTTGTCGATGCTTTCCTCGTACATGGCGTCGAAAGTGGCTTCCTCGCCCATGCCCCCGAAGAACTTGTAGGACTGCATATTGGTGAAAGTGGTCACGGGGAATTCGCCCCGCAAAATGCGGGGCAGGCGCGGGGTCACCGACACCGCCGCCAGGGACGACTTGGGCCTTTTGGGGAAAGAAAGCAGGGACCGGTTGAGCCAGCCGTCGGGCGTGGTTTTGACCCCTGGCGTGCCCGTTTCCATGTTGTCCTGGGCGTCAAAGTGGGAACGGGTGCCTTCGGGGCTGCCCACCGCCTGGACCACCGCGAATTGGCCGGACTTCCACAGGGGCAGGAGGGGCGCCATGGAGGGGTGGAGCCCAAATCGGCCGTCCAGGTCCAAGACACCCTTGTCCCGGCCGGGCAACCCCATGGCGATGGTGGGCCGGCTTTTTTGGTAAATCGGGTCGTTAAAAGGGACGACGATGTTGAGCCCATCGGCCGCGCCGCGCTGGAAGAGGACGATCAAAACCTTGCCGGAAGAAGCCGGAGCGGCAGCTGTGGCGGCGGCCCAAGCCCATTGGGGCAGGGTGTGAAAGGCCAACCCGGCGGCCACGGTACCGCTCACCTTGAGGAAATCCCGGCGGGATAGGCGGATTTGGTTGGGTTGTTCCATGTTATGCCTCCTTCATCATCTCTTCTGAAAATCCGGCGAGCCCAGCACCAGCGCGCCCAGTTTGGCCACTTGGATTTCCTTGTTGCGGTCATCCAAGGCCGCATGGGTGATCTCGGGGTCTTTCAACCTGTTCAACAAAACCTTCTTCGTGGAAATCGACACTTGGTTTTGCAGGAAGGCCTTGAAAAAACCGTTGAGGACCCCCTTCTCGTCGCTGGATTCCACGGCGGGCACCACCGCCGGCAGGTCCACCGAGACCTGGGAGTGGTTGTTGCTCAGGAGCCCCAAACCGTAGTTCATCCGGTCAAGCAGTTCACTCGAGGAAATCCAGCTTTTGGCGTCATCCGGATAACCCGTGGGCGGTTCGCATTGGTAGAGGGGCTCGCCCATATTGGCCAGCACTTGGGAAAGCTTGACCGGGTCATCGAGCTTGGCGTTGGTGACCCGGAGGGCGCTGGCCAGGAACTCCAGGGGTGTCTTCACCTTGGCGCGGTAAACCTTGGGGCTGTAAAACTCGGGGGCGTTGAAAAGCGTCCTCAGCATTTCCTTGATATCCCCGTCGGTCTTCAGGTAGGTGTCAGCGACCTTCTTGACCAGGCCTTCCGGCGGGTTGTCGGAAACGAAACGGCGGCAGAGTTTGAAGGCGATGAAATGGGCCGTGGCAGGCTGGCGGCATAGCAGGCTCAACACGTCTTCCCCCTCGTTTTG
>Ga0070734_10003359_pt1 | contig 16945 bp, 15 predicted proteins | sample Coa_R1_8_FD_66444 | JGI IMG/M metagenome (GOLD analysis project Ga0070734, IMG submission 66444) | Surface soil microbial communities from Centralia Pennsylvania, which are recovering from an underground coalmine fire - Coalmine... | ecosystem: Environmental > Terrestrial > Soil > Unclassified ... | reverse complement strand
TCGGTCAGGCGAACTACGGCGCCGCGAAGGCCGGCATCGCGGGCTTCACGATCATCGTCGCGCAGGAGCTGCAGCGCTACGGCGTCACCGTCAACTGCCTCGCGCCGAACGCCCGCACGCGCATGACCGAGGAGACGTTCCAGATGAGCGCGCCGGAAGAGGGCTTCGACCCGCTCGATCCGTCGAACATCTCCACCGTCGTCGTCGCACTGTGCGCGGATGAGGCGCAGGCGATCACCGGTCAGGTGTTCCACGTCTGGGGCGGCGCCGTCAACGCGCTGAAGGGCTGGAGCGCGGGCGAGCTGTTCGACGCGCCCGAGGGCTGGGACTCGGATGCGCTGCTCGGCGCGCTGGTCGAGCGATTCCCGAACGGCGCCTCGCCGCCCGGGATGATCGCGGGAATGCAAGCCGCCGGGGGGCGTTCGCTGCAGGCCGCCGACTGATGCTTGCGCTCGAGCAGGCGCGGCTCCGGTTCGGCGGGATCGCCGCTCTCGACGACGTCTCGTTCGACGTGCCCGCCGGCGCCATCGTCGGGCTGATCGGCCCGAACGGCGCCGGCAAGACAACGGCCTTCAACGTCATCACGCGGCTGTACCGGCTCGACGAGGGCGACGTCGTCTTCGAAGGGAAGTCGCTGCGCCGCGTGCGGCCCAGCCGGGTCGTGCATCTCGGGATTGCCCGGACGTTCCAGAACCTCGCGCTCTTCTCGAACATGACCGTCCTCGAGAACGTCCTCGTCGGGGCGCACTCCTCCTCCCGCTTCGGACGCCAAAGCGCGGTACGCCGCGCAGCCCTCGAGACCCTCGAGTACGTCGACATTGCCGAGCACGCGGGCCGTCCCGCGGCCGGGCTGCCGTTCGGGACGCTGAAGCGCGTGGAGCTCGCGCGCGCCCTCGCGGCGCAACCGCGCCTGCTCCTCCTCGACGAGCCCGCGGGAGGCCTGAACCACGAGGAGGTCGAGGCGCTCGGCGGCCTCATCCGGCAGATTCGGGACGAGCGCGGCCTCACCGTCCTCCTCGTCGAGCACCACATGCGGCTCGTCATGCAGCTCTGCGACCACGTCCACGTCCTCAACTTCGGGAAGACGATCGCGTCCGGCGCGCCCGCCGACGTGCAGCGCGACCCGGCGGTCGTCGAGGCCTACCTCGGCGGGGAGCTAAACGCGGCGTGACCAAGCTCCTGGAGCTCGAGGACGTCGAGGCGCGCTACGGCCCCGTCCACGTCCTCCACGGCGTCTCGCTCGCCGTCGAGGAGGGGACGATCGTCGCCGTGCTCGGCCCGAACGGCGCCGGGAAGACGACGACGCTCCGGGCCGTCTCCGGAACCGTCCGCCGCGCGGGGCGCATCGTGTTCAACGGCAAGGCGTTGAGCCGGACCGGCCCGGACGGCGCGGCGCGACTGGGCATCGCGCACGTCCCCGAAGGCCGGGGCACGTTCTCGGAGCTGACCGTGTGGGAGAACCTCCGCCTCGGCGCCTACACGCGCCGCGGCTCGATCGCCGCCGACGTCGAGCGCATCCTCACGTACTTCCCGTGGCTCTCGGACCGGCGCCGCCAGCAGGCCGGGACGCTGAGCGGCGGCGAGCAGCAGATGCTCGCGCTCGCGCGCGCGTTCGTGCAACGGCCGAAGCTCCTGCTCCTCGACGAGCCGTCGCTCGGCCTCGCGCCCGTCCTCGTCACGGAGATCTTCCGCATCGTGCGCGAGCTCAACGAGAAGGAAGGCCTCAGCGTCCTCGTCGTCGAGCAGAACGCCCACCTCGCCTTGCAGGCGGCGCACTCGGGCTACGTCCTCGAAGCCGGGAAGATCGTGCTCGCCGGGACGAGCGAGGAGCTGCGCGCCGACGAGTCCATCCAGCGGAGCTACCTCGGGTACTGATGCTGCGGATCAGGACATCGGAGTTCGCGATACCGGTCGCCCTCTGCGTCGCCGGCGCGATCTTCCTCCTCGTCGGCTCGCTCGAGAGCACGCAGTTCGCGCGGCTCACCGTGCAAGGTGTCGCACAAGGGATGGTCTACAGCAGCCTTGCCCTTGCTCTCGTCCTCATCTACCAGGCGACCCACGTCATCAACTTCGCCCAGGGCGAGCTCGCCATGCTCACGACCTACATCGCGTACCAGCTCATCCAGTGGGGGCTGTCGTACTGGGAGGCGTTCGCCGCGACCCTCGTGATCGCGTTCGTGCTGGGAGTGATCCTCCAGGTGACGGTGATCCGGCCGGTGCAGCATCGGTCGGTCATCGCGACCGTGATCGTGACGCTCGGCTTATTCCTCCTGATCGACGGGGTCGCCAGCTGGGAATGGGGCGCGCAGCTCATCATCCTCCCCTCGCCGTTCGGGTCGACCGACCTCTCGTACAACGTCGGCGGCGTCCTCATCGAGCATCTCTGGGTCGGGACGTCCGTCGTCGTTCTTCTCAGCCTCGCCGTGGTCTGGGGACTGTTCCGCTTCACAAAGCTCGGCCTCGCGATGCGCGCCGCGGCCCTGCGGCCGGCGGCCGCCGCGCTCGCCGGAGTTCGCGTCGACGTCATGCTCGCGATCGGCTGGGGGCTCGCGGCCGCGCTCGGCGCGGTGGCAGGGCTGATGGCGGAGTCGTCCAACCTCTTCCTCGACCCCGGGTTCATGCAGCAACCCCTCGTCTTTGCCTTCGCCGCGGCCGCGCTCGGCGGCCTCGAGAGCCCGGTGGGAGCCGTTGTCGGAGGCATCGCCATCGGGGCCTTCCAGATCCTCCTGACCGGCTACGTCCCGGCGCTCGGCTCGAATCTGCAGATTCCGTTCTCGTTCGCGGTGATTCTCGGGATCCTCCTCGTCAAGCCGAACGGGCTCTTCGGCCGCCGGCAGGTGCAGCGCGTATGAGGAGACACGCCCCTCGCCTCGGATCGCTCGCGGTCGTCGCCGCGGTGCTCATCGTCCTGCCATTCGTCCTCAGCAGCTACCACACCTATCTCGCGGCCGAAGTGGGGATCTTCTTCATCGCGATCCTCGGCCTCAACATCCTCACGGGCTACACGGGCCAGATCTCCATCGGCCACGGAGCGTTCATGGCGATCGGCGGCTACACGACGGCCGTCATGTCGCGTGACCACCACACGAATCTCCTCGTGACGATGCTCTTCGCGTTCGCGTTCAGCTTCGTCGTCGGCGTGTTGTTCGGCCTGCCCGCGCTGCGTCTATCCGGGGTCTATCTCGCCCTCGCGACGTTTGCCCTCGCGCTCTCGGTTCAGTACGTGCCGCTGCAGTGGTCGACGTACCTCGGCGGAAGCGGCGGCGTCCAGTCGTCCACGACGGAGGGCAACGTCTGGCTCTACGGCGTCTCGTGGGCCACCGCCGCAACGCTCTTCGCGGTCGCGTGGCTGCTTCTGCGAGGACGCGTCGGGCGCGCGTTCAGAGCCGTCCGCGACAGCGAGATCGCAGCCGTCGCCTCCGGGGTCGAGATCGGGATCTACAAGACGCTCGCCTTCGCCATCTCGGCGGCATTCTGCGGCGCGGCCGGCTCGCTGTACGTCATGTGGCTGAACGGGTTCGCGCAGCCGCAGGAGTTCGCCGTCGGGCTGTCTCTCTCGCTCCTCGTGGGCGCCGCGGTCGCAGGCCTCGGCTCGCTGTGGGGAATCCTCGCCGGCGCTGCGTTCATCGGCCTGCTGCCCCAAGTCTCGGCGAGCGTCCCGGTCATCGGTAACCAGCACGGGCTCGACGTCGTCTACGGAGTTCTCGTCGTGCTCGTGATGCTGGTGCTCCCGGAGGGCTTCGCCGGTCTCCTCGGACGACTCCGCGTCTTTACGCAGGGCTTGAATCGCGAGTCAACAGCAGTCAAACTCCCGGAATCTTCGTCCCAGTAGTAGGAACGTCTTGTCGTCTCATCTAGATCGGAGGAGGGCGCGTGAGTATCAATCGTAAGAAGCTCGGTGCGGTGCTCGGTGTGATGGTCGCCATCGCCATTGCGGCGGCGAGCACAGCCGGCGCTGCACAGCAAAGTACGCCCGGAGTGACGAAGACCTCCGTCACCATCGGCGGGACGTTCCCGCTGTCGGAGCCGTCGCCGCCGAACGGCGCCTCGCTCTACAAGACCATCGCCTACGCGGAAGAGGCGTACTACGGCTACGTCAACGCCCCGAAGAACAAGGGCGGGCTCGGCGGCGTCAACGGCCGGACGATCAACGACATCATCCTGGACGACCAGTACACCCCGTCGGAGACGTTCGCCAAGACCAAGCAGCTCGTCGAGAGCGACCACGTCTTCGCGATCGTCGGCAGCCTCGGGACCGCGACCAATCTCGCCACGATGGGCTATCTCAACAACAAGGGCGTCCCGCAGGCGCTGCTCGCCACCGGCGACGCCTACTGGGGACTCTGCGCGTTGAAGGGATCGGCGTTCCATCCGATCAAGAACGTCTGCACGAAGCCGAAGCCGTGGACCGAGGGCTGGCAGCCGGACTACCCGGGCGAGGCGCAGATCTACGCCAAGTACATCCTCGCCCACGTGAGCCACCCGAAGATCGGCGTCCTCTACCAGAACGACGCCTACGGCCAGAACTACCTCGCCGGTCTCGCGCAGGGGCTCGGAAGCCATTACAGCGACATCATCGGGTACAACAAGAAGAAGAACTCCGCGCCGGACGGGGCGTACAGCGTTGGCGAGAGCAACGCGCAGATCGGCGCCCGTGTCGGCAAGCTCGAGGCTGATGGCGCCAACACGTTCGTGATCTTCGCGACGCCGGGATCGTCGATCGCGGCGCTGGCCACCGAGGGTGCGCTCCACTGGACGCCGTCCGGTGGGACGTTCCTCAACAACGTCTCGGCGAACCGCATCTTCATGCTCACCGCCGAGGGCTCGGGAGCACACCCGGCCGGCGTAATCTCGTCGACCTACATCAAGAGCCAGACGGCATCGCAGTTCCAGAACGATCCCGCGATGGCGCTCGGGAAGCAGATCATCTACGCCACCGGGAACGCGGCGCTGAAGCACGAGTGGGACATCGGCGACAGCAACCTCGTCTACGGCCTCGCCGTGGCGTGGACGTTCGTCGACGCGCTGAAGCACGCGGGCAACAACCCGACGCGCGCCAGCTTCATGAAGGCCCTTCGGAGCCTCAACGAGTCGGGTGCGAACAAGAACCCGTTCGTCTATCCGGGCATGGTCGTCAAGTCCTCTGCGTCGCGGACGTTCCCGATGCAGCAGCTCCAGCTCGAGAAGTGGGACGGCACCACGCACGACTGGAAGACGTTCTCCGGGATCTACAACAGCGGTCACTGAGCCGCGAACTTCCGTCGTCTGCGAGGGGGAGCTCCGGCTCCCCCTCGTCGTCTCTACAGCGCGGCCGGATCCGTGACCGGAGCGCGGCACGCGAAGCGTTCGCACACGTAGACGGCCGGCCTGCCGTCGACGAGATCCTTGCCCGCTAGGAGCGGCACGTCCTCCGCGGGGCCGAAGGCGACGACGGCGTTCGGGTCGTAGCCGGCGAGCGCCGCGCGTGCGGCGGGCGTGTCCGGGCCGCCGAGGATCGCGAGCTCGCGCGGCGGCGAGAGGTGCAGGTCGAGCGCGCAGAGCGCCCAGCCGAACGCCGACGGCGCGCGGGTCAGGTAGTCGCCGACGAGCCGGAGCGCGCCCACCGCCTGCCGCTCGAGCTCCTCGTCTCCCCAGATCCGCGCGAGGCGCAGGAGGACGAACGCAAGCATCGAGTTGCCCGACGGGATCGGGTTGTCCTCAAGCGACTTCTGCCGTGCGACGAGCTGCTCGCCGTCGGCCGGTGAGAGGAAGAAACCGCCGCGCCCGGGGTCGCCGAACAACTCCACGGCGCGCAGCGCGGCGCGGCGGCTCGCGCGCAGCCAGCGCAGATCGCCGGTGGCGACGTGCAGCTCGTAGAAGCCGTGCGCGACGGTCGCGTAGTCGTCGAGGTACGCGGGGTACTTCGCCTGACCGTCCCGCGTCGTCCGCCACAACGGCTCGACATCGAGCAGTTCTCCGAGCGCAACCGCCGCTTGTAACAGAGTGTTACTTGGGAGATACCGCCCGCCCTCCGCCAGCGCCGCGAGCGCGAGGCCGTTCCACGATGCAATGACCTTGTCGTCACGGAACGGCTGCGGGCGGCGGTCGCGGATCTCGAGGAGCCGGGCGCGCATCTCGTCGTCGAGCTCGCCGCGGATGATCGAGCGGCCGTGCTCGAACGGCCGCAGCAGCTCGTCCGGCACACCCTCCTCTGTCGTCCACGTGTACGTCAGCCCCTCGACGCCGTCGGTGTCGGCGTCCTGCGCCGAGGCAAAGCCTCCGCCGTCGAGTCGCATCTCGCGGAGGAGGTAGTCGAGCGTCCGCTCGGCGACGTCGCGGTAGCGCTCCTCGCCAGTGACGAGCCACGCGTGGAGGTATGGCGGTACGAGGAGCGCGTTGTCGTACAGCATCTTCTCGAAGTGCGGCACGAGCCACTCCGAGTCGACGGAGTAACGATGGAATCCGCCGCCGACGACGTCATACATCCCACCCGCCGCCATCGCGTCGAGCGTCAGGCGTACCGCGTCAAGCCGGCCGCGCCGCAACAGGAACTCGAGTGCCGACGCGGGCGGGAACTTCGGCGCGCGCCCGAACCCACCGTTGCGCGGATCGAGCTGCCGGAGGAGCGTTTCCTCGGCCTCGGCTAGTAGCCGCTCGTGCAGCGGCTCGCCGGACGGCTCCCGCTCGGCCGACTGCCGCAGCGCACCGACGAGCGCCTCCGCCTGCGCCGCCACGTCGTCCGGCCGCTCGCGATAGGCGTCGGCCACGGCCCGCAGCACCTGCCGGAAAGCGGGCAGCCCGTGGCGCGGCTCGGGCGGGAAGTACGTCCCACCGAAGAACGGCTTCCCGTCGGGCGTGAGGAAAACGGTCAGCGGCCACCCGCCCTGCCCCGTGATCGAGACGACCGCGTCCATGTACACCGAGTCGACGTCGGGCCGCTCCTCGCGGTCGACCTTCACGCAGACGAAGAGCTCGTTCATCTCCGCTGCCGTCGCGTCGTCGTCGAACGACTCGCGCTCCATCACGTGGCACCAGTGGCACGACGAGTAGCCGATCGAGACGAGCAGCGGCTTCGTCTCGGCGCGGGCCCGGGCGAACGCCTCGTCGCCCCACGGCATCCAGTCGACGGGATTCTCCGCGTGCTGGAGGAGGTACGGGCTCGTCTCCTGCGCGAGGCGGTTCGTCACCGTGGGATCATGGCCGACGTGGGCTACGCCGAGTTGCAGGTCGGAGCGATCTACCGCAGCCGTTTCGGGCGGACCGTGCTCGACGCCGACAATGTCTGGTTCACGCTGCTCACGCACAACACCAACCCGATCCACTTCGACGCGGAGTACGCGGCGACGACGGAGTGGGAGCGGCCGATCGTCGATTCGACGTTCACGCTCGCGCTCGTCACCGGCTTGTCGGTCGAAGCCGTCTCGGAGCGCGGCGTCAACCTCGGCTGGCGCGAGGTGCGCCTACCGGCTCCGGTCTTCGCCGGCGACACGATCCGCGCCGAGACCGAGGTGCTCGAGAAGCGCGAGTCGAAGTCGCGGCCGGGCTTCGGGATCGTGACCGTCCGCACGCGCGGGCTCAACCAGCGCGACGAGGTCGTGATCGAGTTCGAGCGCTCGATCATGCTTCCACTGTGATCGAGACGGCGCGCCTCCTGCTGCGCAAGCCGACGGCGGCAGACGTCGAAGATCCGCCGGCGTTCCTCCGCGACCCGCGCGTCATGGATTTCCTCGGCGGCGTCGACGACCCGGCGACCGTCGCCGTCGTCGTGCAGCAATGGATCGACAGCTGGGAGAAGTACCGGTTCGGGAAGCTCATCATCGAGACGCGCGACGGCGAGCGGATCGGACGGACCGGTGTCAACTTCTACGACCCCGTCACGTGGGAGCGGTCGAATGCATCCGACGCGCAGGGCGAGCTGACGTGGGCGATCGCCTACGAGCACTGGGGGAACGGCTACGCCGGCGAGGCCGCGATCGCTGTGCGCGAGCGCTTCCCCGAGGGTCTCATCTCACTCATCGCACCCGCCAATGCGCGCTCGCAGCGGGTCGCGGAGAAGCTCGGCTGCACGCCCGGAGAGACGGTCGAGTTGCCGCACGGCGGCCCTCACGTCATTTGGACGCATCCGCGCACATAGCATCGCGAACCGCTGCAAATACCCGCCGGGTCCAGTCTTGACGATTCCCAGATTCCGCACTACGGTCGCCGCATCAAGCGGATTCTGATAGCGAGCGTTGCGGCCCTTGCTCTCTCCGTAGGTTTCCTTGGCCATCCCGGGCACAGCCGGGGCGCGGCCACTGTGGGACCGTGGAGCTCGAACGTGGCCGTGGTACCGGGGCTGGCGCCGAAGGCGTATCCGGGCACCTACGGCATTCCGCCGTTGCCCGTCAGCTCGCCGGAGCTGTCGTCGTACACCTTCACGGGGCTCGCGCCGGACCAGGTCACCGCGCAGACACTGAGCTCCTACGACACGGTGCTTCTCTACGGCATCCGCTGGAGCGACATCCCGCCGACGGGCCAGGCGGCCATCAACGCTTTCGCCGCAACCCACAAAGTCGTCATCTGGGACTCGGACGACACCGGGCCGCAGACGTACTCCGGTTTCGTGCACCCGTTCACCACACTCGCAAGCGGCGAAGGTGCTCCGGGCGGCGCTTCCGTCGTCTCGTACCCCTCGATCGCGAACCCGTTCGCGAGCGACTCGTCCTCGAGCCCGTACTTCCTCGATCCGACCCAGCTCGTGAACAACAAGCACATGATCAACCACATGAACGCCATCCAGACCGGCACGAAGCAGTGGGTGCCGGCGCTGGAGGCGGCGAACGCGAAGGTCCCGGGCGGCGCGTGGGTCATCGGATGGACGTGGGGCAAGATCAGCGACGGGACGGGACTCGTCGTGTACTCGGGGCTCGACGCCGACTCGTTGATCGACGACCTGAGCCCGAACTACGCCGTCCGGGAGATGGCGCTCGATCTCGCGGCGCCGGTCCAGCAGACGCCGGCTCCCTGCTCGCCGAACTGCAAGCTTCCCGGCACCGGCGGCGGCGGCCACCCGTACGCGGCCTGCGCCTTCGCCAAGCCAATCCCGAAGCACTGGGTGCGCGGCCGTGTCCCGATCTACCTGCGGACGAGCGTCGCGTCCGGCATCACGGTCGCCATCCTGTCCCACTCGGGCAAGGTGCTCGCGCACGGGCGGGAGACGACCAGCCCCCTCTTCCGGCTCGTCGTGCATACGAAGAAGCTGCCCTCGAACCGGCGATCGAAGCTACGCGCGGTCGCCTACGTCAACGGCCAGCTCGCCTGCACGCATCGCTTCGGCCTCAAGGTGGACAACATCCCGCCGCGGATCCTCTCGCTGTCGACGACGACCACGCCGGTCGGCGCCCGCCTGCTGGGGCTGAGCGTGAGCGAGAAGTCTCTGATCACGGTGGTCGATCCCAAGGGCCACGTCGTGCTGCACTCGCCGTCGGGCCGCTCCGTTCGCCCGCACTGGGTGTTGATCGCCGCGAACAAGCGGATCTACCTGAAGATGTCCGGGAGCGTCACCGTCGCCCGGCTCATCGTGCGCGACCGCGCGGGTAACACGGTCGTGCGCAGCCTCTTCTGGTAGCCGTCCGCGCCCGACTCCGGAGTCTGCGGCCTCTCCGCGTTGCGGCCAGGCGTGGCGAGCGGTACGAATCAGTTGTGAGCGAGCTCCTCCCCCTCGCTGGGATTCGCGTCGTCGACGTGACCTCGTCGCTCGCCGGTCCGTCGTCGACGCAGCTCCTCGCCGCGCTGGGCGCCGACGTGGTGAAGGTCGAGGCGCCCGGCGGCGACCACGCGCGCCAGTGGGGTCCGCCGTTTTGGGAGGGACAGGGCGTGATGTTCCTCGCGTCGAACGCGGGCAAGCGGTCGCTCGCGGTCGACCTCGGGGACCCGCGCGGTCAGGAGGCGATGCTGCGGCTCGCCGACCGCGCCGACGTCTTCGTGCAGAGCCTGCGCCCCGGCGCCGCGCACCGGCACGGCCTCGGACCGGAGGATCTGCGCTCACGCAATCCGCGCCTCGTCTACTGCACGATCGGCGCCTTCGGCTCCCGGGGCCCGCTCGCGGAGCAGCCCGGCTACGACCCGCTCCTGCAGGCGGCATCGGGGATCATGAGCGTCACCGGAGAGGACGGGCGCCCTCCTGTACGCGCCGGCGTCTCGCTCATCGACATCGGGACCGGCGTCTGGGCCGCGCTCGGCGTGGTCGCGGCGCTGTACGAGCGCGAGCGCACCGGCACCGGCCGCACCCTCGACGTCTCGCTCTACGAGACCGCGCTCTCGCTCCTGTCGTACCAGCTCGTCGGCTTCCTCGGCACCGGCCACGTGCCGGGCCGCGAGGGGAGCGCGTTCGCGCAGATCGCGCCGTACCAGGTGTTCCCGACGCGGGACGGCGAGCTGATGATCGTCGCCGGCAACGACAAGCTCTACCGCGCGCTCTGCGACGCGCTCGACCTGCCGGAGCTCGCGACCGACGAGCGGTTCCTCACGAACCCGCTGCGCGTCGCGAACCGCCCGGCGCTGCTCGCGCTGCTCGAGGAGAAGACCCGGGCGCGCGACACGGCGGAGCTGCTCGATGCGCTCGTCGCGGCGGGCGTCCCCGCGTCACCCGTGCATGACGTCGGCGAGGCAGCACGCCATCCGCAGACCGAGGCGCTCGGGATTCTCCAGTCGCTTCCCGGCGGAGTCGTGGACGAACTCGTCACGGTTGCGGCGCCGTTGTCGGCCGACGGCGAGCGCGTCCACTACCACTCACCGCCGCCCGCGCTCGGTGCCCACAGCGCCGAGATCCTGCGCGAGCTCGGTTACGCGGCGGACGAGATCGACGGCCTGGTCGCGGGCGGCGTCGTCTACGCGGGCGGCCAGGACGACGCGCGGTAGACGTAGCCCTCGAGCGTCCGGCCGAGCTGCTCCTCGAGCCATTGCGAGATCCGGACGAGCGCGTCGAGGTCGATGCCGGTCGAGATGCCTTCGCGCTCGAGCATCCAGACGAGATCCTCCGTGGCGACGTTGCCCGTCGCGCGGGGCGAGAACGGGCAGCCGCCGAGGCCACCGACCGACGCGTCGAGGACGGTCGCGCCCGCCTCGAGGGCGGCGAGACAGTTCGCGTAGCCGGTGTTACGCGTGTTGTGGCCGTGGAAGCCCGCGGCGCCGGTCCGCTCGACGAGCGCGCACACCGCGGAGGGAGTCGCAACGCCGATCGTGTCCGCGAGGACGACCTCGGCGCGACCGGAGAACGGCGCGACGAGCTCGGAGACCGCGCCAGGATCGACCTCGCCCTCGAAGGGGCAGCCGAACGCGCATGAGAGCGTGACCGTCGCGGGCGTCGCCGCCGCCGCCGCGAGGATGGCCTCGACGCGCGCGACCGCTTCGGCGAGCGTCGCGTTGCCGTTCCGCTCGTTGAAGGTCTCCGTCGCGGCGAACGTGACGTTGACGCGATCGAGGCCGGCGGCGGCGAAGCGCTCCCAGCCACGCTCGTTCAGTACCAGGCCGGAGAGCTCGACGCCGTCCCGCCGCGTCACCGCCGCCACGACCTCCTCGGCGCCGGCCATCTGCGGCACGCGGTCGCCGCGTACGAAGCTCACCGCCTCGATCCGCGCCAGCCCGGCGGCGCCGAGCCGGTCGACGAGCTCGGCGCGCACCGCGGGCGCGAGCGTCTCCGGCTCGTTCTGCAGGCCGTCACGCGGCCCGACGTCGCATACGGTGATTGCCACGAGCCGGAGCGTACTTTCTGCGGACACGCCCGCAGATCGACCCGCCTAGCGTGGAGGAGTGCACCCGTCAGCGTCCTTTAGCGCCTCGATCCGCATCCGGATCGCCAACGAGCCCGGCGCGTTCGCACGGCTCGCGGCCACGATCGGCGACGCCGGCGGGCTACTCGGCGCGATCGACCTCGTCCGCGTCGAGAGCTCGACGAAGATCCGCGACGTCAACGTGCTCGCCGACGACGAGCGCCACCTCGACGCGATCGTCGAGGCCGTGCGAGGCGTCGAGGGAGTCGAGGTCGTCCACGTGTCCGACCGCGTGTTCCTCGCCCACCTCGGCGGCAAGCTCGAGGTCAGGCCGCGCGCGCCGCTCAAGACACGCGATGACCTCTCGATGGTCTACACGCCGGGCGTCGCCCGCGTCTCGCGCGCGATCGCCGACGACCCGGAGAAGGTCTGGAACCTCACGATCAAGCGCAACACCGTTGCTGTCGTCAGCGACGGCACGGCGGTGCTCGGCCTCGGCGACATCGGTCCCGAGGGCGCGCTGCCGGTGATGGAGGGCAAGGCCGTCCTGTTCAAGGAGTTCGCCGACGTCGACGCGTTCCCGATCTGCCTCGCCACGAAGGACGAGGACGAGATCGTGCGCACGGTCGAGGCGATCGCGCCGGTCTTCGGCGGCATCAACCTCGAGGACATCTCCGCGCCGCGCTGCTTCTCGATCGAAGCGAGGCTGCGCGAGTCGCTCGACATCCCCGTCTTTCACGATGACCAGCACGGCACCGCGATCGTCGTCCTCGCTGCGCTGCTGAACGCACTCCGCGTCGTCGACAAGCGGATTGAGGACATCCGCGTCGTGACGACCGGATGCGGCGCAGCGGGGATGGCGGTGACACGGACGCTTCAGCACGCGGGCGTCGGATGGATCGTCGGCTGCGACGAGGGTGGCGCGCTCTACCGCGGCCGCGACGGACTCAACTCCGCGAAGCAGGAGTACGCCGAGACCACCAATCCCGACAACCTGCGCGGCACGGCCGACGAGCTGCTTGCCGGTGCCGACGCCTTCATCGGCGTGTCCGTGCCCGGCGCGATCAGCGTCGACGGCGTGCGCGCGATGGCCCCGCGCGCGATCGTCTTCGCGATGGCGAACCCGACGCCCGAGGTCGACCCCGAGGCGATCGAGGGCCTCGCCGAAGTGATCGCGACCGGACGCAGCGACTACCCGAACCAGATCAACAACGTCCTCGCGTTCCCGGGCGTCTTCCGCGGCGCGCTCGACGTGCGCGCGTGCGAGATCACGCCGGAGATGGAGCTCGCAGCCGCGCACGCGATCGCTTCCGTCATCGCGGAGGACGAGCTCTCCGCCGACTACATCGTCCCGAGCGTCTTCAACCGCGCCGTCGCGCCGGCCGTCGCAGCCGCCGTGGGCGCCGCCGCCCCGAGCCATGTCCGTAGTTCTCACTGATGTGACCCACCGCGGGCGGCGCCAGCATTCGGCCATGGTGAACGCCCGGCACGGCTCCGAGGATCTTCCCGTCGCCTACGAAGCCGCCACGGTCAACGACGCGATGAGCCGTGGCGTGATCAGCGTCCCGCCCGAGACGCCGCTCCGGCAGGTCGCGCGGATGATGGCGACCTTCCGGGTGCACGCCGTCTTCGTCTTCGAGCACACCGACGAGGACGACGAGGCGCCGCGCCTGTGGGCCGTCGTCTCCGACCTCGACCTCGTCGCCGCCGCGCAAATCGACCTCGACCGGCAGACCGCCGGCGCGACCGCGGTGACGCCGCTCGTGACCGTCGCGGCGAACCGGCCGATGGCGGAGGCCGCGGGCCTCATGGCGCAGCACGGCATCGCGCATCTCGCGGTCACCGACCCCGAGACACGCCGCCCGATCGGCGTCATCTCGACGCTCGACATCGCCCAGGCCGTGGGGGCAGGCCACGACCCGGGCGAGACGTTTCCTTCGGCGTAGCTACGCCGACGCCGAGGCTTCGAGCGGCACGGTGACCGTCTGGCGACGCACCCCGGCCCCCCACCAGTAGCCGACGAGCCCGAACAGGACGATGACGGCGAGCGTTCCGAGCGAAAGGAGCTCGAACTCGCCGCGCCCGACGCCCCACTGTCCGACGAAGTCGTACGGGACGCCGAAGAGCTTCTCGAGCGTGCCGGGGAAGACCGCCTCCCACGAGCCGAGCGCGATCCAGAAGGTCACGATGACGGTCGACGCCCAGATGCCGGCCATCCCGCCCGGGTGCCGGTAAGGCCGGGTCACGTGGCCGTGCGAGTACCGGAGCTTTAGCGCCGCGGGGAAGATCCAGAGGTACGAGATCAGTGTCGTCGAGATGGCGATGTCGAGGACGACGAGGAACCGCGAATCCGTCCCGCCCTTGAAGGCGGAGAGCCCGACCACGCAGAAAGCCGTCGACGCGATTCCCGACATGACGTTCACGCGTACCGGCGTGCCGAGTTTCTTGTTGAAGACGCCGAAGAAGGGAAAGAACGCCCCGTCGTACGCGGCGACCGCCTGGATCCGGTCGGAGCCGATCATCCACACGGCGCCCGACGTGACGAGCGCCCCGATGAAGCAGAGCGTCATGAGCACCAGCAGCGCGTGCGCCGCCCCGCCGTAGACGCCATTGAACGCGACGGTCACGGCCGTGATGAAGCCCGAGATTCCCGTCACCTGCTTAAGCGGAAGGACGAGCAGGATGCAGAAGACCGGGACGACATACATCAGCACCCCGGTGATCCCACTCCGGAGGATCGAAAGCGGAACGTCGCGCTGCGGGTTCTCCATCTCTTCGGCGGCGCCGTTCTGCAGCTCGAAGCCGACGTAGTTGAAGAGCAGCACGGGAACGAGACCGAAGAAGATGGCTCTGGTCGGAGTGAAGCTGCCCTGGAAGCTCGAGAAGCCGTGCTTCGCGCCGTAGACGATCATCGTGATCGAGAAGAAGCCGAGGACGACGGCGCGAAGCGCTGCGCCGAGGTTCGGGATCCACTTGCCGTAGCGGAGCGAGACGATCGCCACGCCGATCGAGATCCAGATGAAGACGATGCAGAACGCGTAGCCGCCGACGCTCGTGACGCGGAGGCCGGCGACGTTCGTGTCCCAGGCGGCGGCGGCCGTGAGCGCGAGCGAGCCGCCGACCCAGAGCGGATTCGTGACCCAGTAGAGGATCGCCGCGATTCCGCCGTGGAGGCGCCCGAACGCGAGCTTCGTCCACTCGTACGGGCCACCCTCCTGCGTGAACGCGGAGCCGACCTCGGCCATGAGAAGCATGTAGGGCACGACGAAAAGAACCGCGGTGAGGAGCAGCCAGACGAAGCCCTGCGGCCCCTTGCTCGCCACGGTGCCAAGCGTGTCCAACCCGACGAAGGCGCAGATCGTGAAGCCGATCATGTCGAGCCGGCGCAACGACTTGATGAGCTTCCCCTTCTCCTGGAGGGCGAGCTCGGTGGTCTGCTCGGTATCCATAAGCCAGCTCCTTTCCTCAGATCTCGAACCCGTCTGGTGCGACCTCGGCCTTGCGTGAGAAGAACGGGCGGAACTTGACGGCGCAGAGGAGCATGAGCGGGATCCCGAGCAGGAGCCCGCCGATCCCGATCAAGATGGGGATCTGGATCCCGAAGAGCGGCTGCGCGTAGTTGTTGCCGGCGGTGCCGTAGTACGAGAAGGCTTTCCCGAAGATGACGAACATCGCGATAGCGCCGACCAGCGGCACGATTCCCGCAAGGAACAGCGTGCGCAGGTTCCGTCGCAATTCTCGGCGGAAGTAGATGAAGCACGCGACCCCGGTGAAGCCGTAGTAGAAGCAGACGGCGAATCCGAGCGCGGAGATCGAGTCGCCGAGGACGTTCTGAGCAGGGTTGAAGGCGACGATGAGCACCGTCCACACGACGGAGAGTGCCCCCATGCCGAGCGTCGAGGCAGTCGGCGTAAGGTAGCGGGGATGGATGTTCCCGAAGACCTTCGGGATCGCGCCCCAACGGGCCATCGAGAGCGTCGTCCGGGCGGTCGGCAGGATCGTCGTCTGCGTCGACGCCGACGCCGACGTCAGCACGGCGATGATCAGCAGCTTGTTCCAGGGTGAGCCGAACACGCCACCCAGGGCCGCGAAGACGTCGTTCGGGTTGTTGATCAACACCTGCGTCCCGCCGTAGGCCTGCGCGGCCGTCGAGACGATGACGTAGATCAGGACGAGGATCAACGTCGACATCACGGCCGCACGGCCGGGTCCGTCCGCTGACGACTCGGACTCCTCGTTGACGGCGACGCCGGAGTCCCAGCCCCAGTAGATGAAGATCGCGAGGAGCAGCGCATCGGCCAGCGCGCTGAAGCTCATGTCGAACGGGTTGAACCACGACCCGGACACGTGGAGCGAGTGCGCGCCCGCGTGCCCGGCGTACACCTTCGCGAGCGCGACGACGGCGAACGCCGCCAGGATCACGACCTCGGCGCTCAGGAGGAAGAGCTGCGTTCGTGCGGACAGCTCGATGCCCCGGTAACAGATCCACGTCATCAGGGCGATCCAAACGACCGAGCCGATGATGATGGCCGTCGTCGAATTCTCCGCGCTGTGCCAGCCGACGAGGCTGAACGTGTACGTCGACGCGATGACCGAGAGCGACGCCATCACGATCACGTCCGCGACGAAGATCGCCCAGCCGTTGATCCATCCGACCCACGGGCCCATCGCGCGCGTGGCCCAGGCGAACGTCGTCCCGCAATCGGGGTCGGCCTTGTTCAGATACTTGTAGGCGAACGAGATGAGGAGCATCGGGAAGAACGCGACGATCAGCACCGCCGGCGCATGCACCCCTACGCCCGTGACCGCGACGACGAAGCCGAGCGTCGCCGCGAGCGAGTAGGCCGGCGCGGTCGACGCGACGCCGATGACGAGGTTCGACATGAAGCCGAGCGCGTCGGTCTTCAGCCCCTTGTCCCCCGTTGCGATGTGGCCGCCCGCGAGTTCGGTGTTTGCTTCCGCACTCATTGCATCTCCTCCCATGCTTCGGCGAGCACGTCGCCGAGGATTCCCGTCATCTCGTCGAACTCCTTCTGCGTCGCTACGAGCGGCGGCGAGATCTGGATCACCGGGTCGCCGCGATCGTCGGCCCGGCAGATGAGGCCCTTCTCGAAGAGCCGGTGCGAGAGGAAGCCGCGGAGCAGGTGCTCGCACTCCTCGTCGGTGAACGTCTCGCGCGTCTCCTTGTCCTTCACGAGCTCGAGCGCGTAGAAGAA
>Ga0070734_10003358_pt1 | contig 16951 bp, 17 predicted proteins | sample Coa_R1_8_FD_66444 | JGI IMG/M metagenome (GOLD analysis project Ga0070734, IMG submission 66444) | Surface soil microbial communities from Centralia Pennsylvania, which are recovering from an underground coalmine fire - Coalmine... | ecosystem: Environmental > Terrestrial > Soil > Unclassified ... | reverse complement strand
CGCCGATCGCCTCATGAAATCCATCATTCGCGCTGTCGCGAAACAGAAACGGCTGCCGATTGTACGCCCGCTGGTAAAAGTTATGCCCCAGCTCATGATGCACCGTCGAAAAATCCTCGGCATTCACCTCGATGCACATCTTGATGCGCAGATCGTCCACCTGATCCACGTCCCATGCACTCGCGTGACACACCACTTCCCGATCCCGCGGCTTCACGAACAATGACCGCTCCCAAAACGTCTGCGGAAGCGGAGCAAATCCCAGCGACGTGAAAAAATGCTCGCCGTAATGCACAATGTCGAGCGGCTGCTTGCCCTTCGCTTTCAGATTCGCCGTGAGATCGTATCCCGGATCGGCATCCTTCGGCGCCAACAGCGGATAAATGTTCTCCCACTCCTGCGCCCACATGTTCCCCAGCAAATGCGCCGGAATCGGACCATTCGCCGGCACTACATCGCCATATTTCTCCCGCAGCTTCGCTCGTACATACGCGTGCAACGAAAGATACAGCGGTTTCACTTGGCTCCACAGCCGATCCATCTCGGCTGGAAACGCATCGGGCGGCATGTCATACTTCGACCGCCACATCGCGCCCATATCCGCGAACCCCAGCTCGCGAGCGCCCTTGTTCCCCAGCTCGACATACCTGCGGAACAACGGCCGGATCGGCGGCGCAATCGCATGCCATCCGCGCCAGGCGTCGAGCAACTCATTCGGATCCCGGCTGGTTTTTAAAATATTGTCGAGTTGATCCAGATCCAGGCATTTGCCCGGACTCGGGCAATACTTGCCCTCGCCATACATCCCCTCCATGCGGGATGCTATCTGGGTCAGCTCTTCGGATTCCTTGGGATCGGACGGCGCCGCCAAGGTCAGCGAGAGCCGCAGCAATTTGATCTGCCGCGCCAGCGCCTCCGGCAGCTTCTCATGACTGAAGCGCGTCGATTCTTTGGCTAATTTTACGGTAGCCGCAATCAACTGCTCGTCAGCCTGCGCCGCCAGAATTTCTGAATCGAAAGTAATGAAGGTGGACTTAACCCAGTCGGCCCGCTGCCCCTGCACAGCGAGTTTTAGCAGCGTCTGGTTGGACCGCTCAACAAACGCCCGCGCATCTTCCTCAGCCGCCCAACCGAGCCCGCAAATGAAGAGGAGAGCGCTTAATACCCGCACTCTTCAATTATCACGTAGCGCACGCCCGTGGCGTGCCGCGTTTACACTCGTGTGAACGCCGTGAAACAATCCAACTATTGAACGGTCGTACTTCCCGTCGTCGCCTGCGTCCGAAATTCATACTGATGGATCTCAATCGCGGCTTGATTCTCCGCCGACCGGACTACTCGCCCGCGGGCCACCAGCTTCAACGACACCTTGCTGTCCAACTGAGCCGGCCAGCTGATGGAAATCTCCAGCCGCTTGCCCGGCAGCAGGTGCTGTTCGGTGCTGAACAGGACTCCATTGCTGCTCATGTTGATGGTCTTGCCGAAGCCGACCTCGTCCACGCTCTTGCGGTTGAGAATCTTGTAGCGGACTTCGCGCTCGATGGGAAAGCGATCCGCGCCGCGGCGATCGTTTCTGTCTCGTTCCGTTTTCACTTGAGCACCCGATTCTAATCCTGTCCAGTTCATGTGTTGTCTTCAGCCCACACACAGATTGCGCTCTCGGGCGGTTCGCAACAATAGCAGAGTCTTACTAATTTGGAATAGTACCGGGCGGGAAAGAACTGGTACTACGGACCCAGTCCTAACCCCGTTACTCTTTGACAGGATTGGACTTACGCGCTCGGATCGCTTCCAGGCGCTCGGCGATCTTTTGCTCTACTCCGCGATTGGTTGGCTCATAAAATCGCGTGCCCGCAAGCGATTCGGGCAAGCATTCCATATCCGGCAGCGCGTCCTCAAACTTATGCGCGTGCTGGTAACCCTCGCCGTAGCCCCACTGCTTCATCGCCTTGGTCGGAGCGTTTCTCAGATGAAAGGGCACCGGCTCATCCGGACGGCTTTGAACCGCCTCAATCACCCGGCCTAGCGCTTTGTACGACGCGTCCGACTTCGGCGCCACCGCCAGATAAATCGTCACCTGCCCTAGCGCCAAATCCCCTTCCGGGATTCCCAAGAAATGCACCGCCTGCTGCGCCGCGATCGATTGCTCCAGCGCCCTCGGATCCGCCAACCCAATATCTTCGATCGCCATCCGCACCAGCCGCCGCGCGATGTACATCCGGTCCTCGCCGGATTCCAGCATCCGCCCCAGCCAGTAAAGCGCCGCATCCACGTCAGACGACCGCACTGATTTATGCAGCGCCGAAATCAGGTTAAAGTGCTCCTCGCCGGATTTGTCGTAAAGCAGCATCTTGCGCTGCATCGCATCCGCCACCGCTTCCGCGCCTAAGGTCCCATCGGTGGATGCCGCAGCCGCCAGATCCAGGATGTTGTACGCCGTCCGCGCGTCGCCGTTCGCATACACCGCGATCTGCCGCAGCAAATCTTCCGCCGCCGTCAGTTTCAAAACCGGAAGCGCGCGATTCAGCAGCCGGACGATCTCGTCTTCCGAGAGCGCCTTCAGCATGTAGACTTTCGTCCGCGAAAGCAGCGCCGAGATCACCTCAAACGACGGATTCTCGGTGGTCGCCCCGATCAAGACGATGTCGCCATGCTCTACATAAGGCAGAAACGCATCCTGCTGCGCTTTATTGAACCGATGGATTTCGTCAATGAAAATCAACGTCCGCCGCCCCGCGCGCCGGTTCCGTTCCGCATCGGCCATCACAGCTTTGATTTCCTTGATCCCGCTCAGCACCGCGCTGAATGGAATGAAATCGGCGTGCGTCATCCGCGCAATGATCCGCGCCAGCGTGGTCTTACCCACTCCCGGCGGTCCCCAAAGAATGATGGACCCCAGCTGATCGCGATCGATCTGCGACCGAAGCGGCTTCCCCGGCGCCAGAATATGCTCCTGCCCCGCGTACTCTTCGAGTGTCTCGGGCCGCATCCTCTCAGCCAACGGTCGCTCGTTGTGCTTCTCGTGGGGTGGACCCCCAGGTCCGCGCGGGTCCCCCTGGACCCGCTCTTCCGGCTGTAGATCAAATAAACTCATTCCGCCGCCATCCGCTGCTTCCGCGCCGCATACAACGCAATCCCCGCCGCCAGCGCCGCGTTCAACGATTCCACTCCCACCGTCGGAATCCGCACATCCACCGCCTTCGCCCGCAGCCGATCCCTCACCCCGCGCCCCTCGCTACCCACGATGATGGCGCACTTCTCGGTAAAGTTACACTCCCCCACTTCCACCGCGCCCTTCGGCATCAGCGCAAACATCCCCAGCTTCCTCTGCTCAATCGCAGCCAGCAAAAGCGCCTCATCCAGCGCGGCGACCAACGGAACCCGAAAAATCGATCCCGCCGACGCCCGCAAACATTTCGGATTGTAAGGACTCACCGCGCCTTTCAAAAAAACCACGCCTGTCGCTCCAAAAGCTTCCGCCGCCCGCACGATCGTCCCCGCATTCCCCGGATCCTGCAGCCCATCCAAAATCACCGTCAGCGATTTCCCGCGAAACAACTGCTCCAGCGTCCAAGCCGGCGGCTTCACCAGCGCGATTACACCTTGGCTCGCTTGCGTCCCGGAGACGCTCGCAAAAAGTTCGTCGGGAAGCACCGCCACCCGCGTCTTCTTCAGCCCGCCAATATGCCTCTCCACCGCCGATTTCACCGATTCCGCCGCGAACACCGTCCCCACTTCGCAATCGCTGCGCAGCGCCTCTTCCAGTAAATGAAAACTCTCAGCCACCGCGAATCCATCCTCGGTGAGAGTTCCGCGCAGAATCGCTTTCCGGACTTCTTTCAACATCGGATTCCGCGCGCTCGTCAGGGTTTGCATAAAGTAGACTGTGAATTACTCCCTTGCCGCCAGCCAAATCTATCATGATATGGATCGCGACGATTGCGCTACTCGGCGCGCTCGCCGGCGTTGGCGTCAAGATCAACCGCGTGGCCGGCGAGATCCAGCGTCAATCGGTAATCGATGAAGCTCGCCCCGCCGACGCCATCATTGTATTGGGCGCAGCCGAATACCGCGGCAAACCGTCGCCGGTCTTGGAAGCCCGCCTGAATCACGCGCTGTATCTTTACTTAAAGAACATGGCTCCGCGCATCATAACAACCGGCGGCGCCGGCGGCGATCCCGTATTCACCGAAGGATCGGTGGGCCGCGCCTATCTCACCGAACGCGGCGTGCCTCCCGAAGCCGTGATCGTCGAACGCGAAGCCGAAAGCACCGCCCAGAGTGTCGCCGCCGTAGCCGAAATCATGCGCCGCATGAACCTGAAATCGGCCATCGTAGTTTCGGATGGCTATCACATCTTCCGCGTCAAACGAATGCTCGAATCGAGCGGCCTCGAAGTCTACGGATCCCCCCGCCCCTCCGCCCCCTCCGGCAACTGGCGCGAGCACTGGCTCTACTATCGCCAGGCAGTCGGCTACTTGCTGTGGCGCATCGGCATCTCTGTTTGACCTCCAAGACATCACAGCCACTCCTAAACTGCCGTAGGCTTCGACCGCATCGCCGCCAACGTTTTCAAGTTAGCCAGATTTCCCGGCGCGAAGAGCTCTTCGTACTCTTCAATACGGTCGAGCACTCCAGGATCGCTTATGAAATCGTTGATCACTTCAAGCTGACGTACAACTTTAGCCTTGATCAACCGTGTGCTCGCAACATCCTCCACCAATGCCGATTCCTGCTTTTCGAGCGCCTCTTCCCGCTCTGTAATTTCAGCCCCAGCGTCAACAATCGCCTTTTCGAGGCGCTGGAGCCGAATCCACTGATCCGCCGAAACCGACGCCGGCGCAACATCGGGTAAATGACTTTGACTGCGGCGCCCCCGAGAATTTCAATGATATTCTAAAAGCAGCCGATGACAATTCGTGCAAAGTACGAAGACGGTGTTTTCAAACCTCTCGAGGATGTCACCCTCAACGCGGGTACGGTAGTTGAAGTGTGTGTGCCTACGAATTCGGGCGTTCGAAAGAGGAAGCCCGAGTCCGTTCGGGATTTCGCCTTCTTCGGCCTATGGAAGGACCGAACGGATATGTCTGACAGCGTCGAATACATTAACAAACTGCGCCGCGACCTGCGCGCGTAGTCTCCCGCAACATAGATGTCCTATTTGATCGATAGCGACGTCCTGATTGACATCTCGCGCGGTAAGCAAGCAGCTCAAGAATTCGTCGACTCGCTCCCAGAATCGTGGGCGATCTCACAGGTGTCAGCTTTAGAGCTAATAGTAGGTGCGCGAGACAACCGGGACCTGAGCGCCCTGCATGAATTTCTCTCCGCTTTCAGCGTTGTATCGCTTTCAGACGCGATCGGGGCGCTGGCTTACGAGCTTTTACGGCGCCACGCGAAATCTCACGGATTGCACGTCTTCGATTCCCTGATCGCGGCGACCGCCATCGAGCAAAATCTCACGTTGGTGACCAAGAACCAGCGTCATTTCGCTATGCTGGAAAGTCTCCGAGTACATATTCGGCATTATTGAAATAATCACCTCGGCCACAACCACCCAAAGACCCCAGCCGTCAACAACGCATAAATCAACCCGTCAATGGTAGCCTTGATCGTCGTGCTCCACGCCCGCCGATACCAGATCGACATCTGCCACAGCGCCACCGAATACGCGATGAATGCCGTCGTTCCCACAAACCGGAACACCTGCAAATAATTCGCACCCACCGCCAGCGCCCGCCCGGTAACGTAAGCCGACAGAATCCCCACCACAATCAGATAAAGAAACCAAAGCCCCAGATTTATCCCCATCGACCATGGACCATTCGGCAGCACCGTCAGAATCATCACCGGCCCTGCCTTCATTTTCTCGGCGAACTCCGGCGTCCGCCATTCTTCGCGCGTCACCGGCTTCGGCACCATATAATCGCCCGGCGGAATCCCCAGCGGCCGCACCGCATCGCGCAGCTTCTCTTCATTAGGCGCCGGCGGATAATCGCTCTTGTGCCAAGGCAAGACCATATGGACAATTGAGCTCGCCACAAAGACGATCACGGCCGAAAGCAGAATGGGAATCCACAGCGCGGTCAGTTCCGTCATAGAAACCTCCCGCATATCGTACATGACTCACGTCGTGTACGTCAGGCCTTGGATCCGAACCAGCGCTCCACAATCGTGCGCACGTCATCGACGTGGTTATAAAACAGGATCTTCACCCCCGGAGCCGCCGCATGCGCCGTGTTGATGATCTGCTCCATGAAATAACTCATCGCCGGATCGCCCGCCACGCCACCACCGATGAGCACGCCATCGCAAGGTTCGGTTCTCAAGCGCTCTTGGAAAGCCTCGAGCCCGGTTTCGGGTGACGCGTGCACGATTTCATACCGGTAACTCGCGCGCGTCATCCGCTCCCGCAGATCGCTCAACCGTTTTGCGATTTTCGGACGCTCCTCCACCGGGATCGCCGGATGATCCAGCGGAAGTCCGATATGAAAAATGGATACGCCCAACTCAACCCTCCTCCCGCAACACCCCCATCGGATCCACCCCTGCCGCCCGCCTCGCCGGAACCCACGCGGCAACCAAACCAATCAGCGCCATCGCGACGCACGCCGCGCCGAGCGCTATCGGATCCAGCGCCGACACTTCAAACAGCAAGCTCTTCAGCGCCCGCGACACCGCGAAAGCCCCACCTAATCCCGCCGCCATCCCCAACACCAGCATCCCGAACGCGCTCCGCAGCGTCTGCGACACGACATCGCCCGGCCGAGCCCCCAGCGCCATCCGGATCCCGATCTCGCGCCTTTGCTGCGTCACCGTATTCGCCAGCACGCCGTAAAGCCCGAGCGCAGCCATCAGCGCTGCGATCGCCGCGAACGCTACCACCACCCACGTGGGCTGCTTCGCCCATAACATACTCCGCTGCTTCACCTGTTCCATCGTCATCACGACCCCTAGCGGCAGATGCGGATCCACTTGCCGCACCGCTTCCCGGATCCCCGCGACCAACGCCAGCGGATCGATCTGAGTGCGCACCGCCAGGTTGATATTCTGTTGCGGAACCTGCGCGAACGGAACATACACCACCGGTTGGATCGGTCCGTTCAGTCCCGCGGTGCGCTCATTCCGAATCATCCCCACGATCTGCACGTCTCGATATGTCTCCGGAATCGGCCCGTACCCGGTCAAGTCGATGCCCACTAGCCGCCCCACCGGATTCACGAAATTGAATTTGCCCGCCAAATCCTGCGCCGCGCGCTCGTTGATCACCATCACCGGCGGCGCCCCCGTGCGATCCCGCGCTTGAATCCCACGCCCCAATTTCACGGGAATGCCGAACGTATCGAAGTATCCAGCATCGATCATCTTCACCCGAACCAGCAGCGGCTCACTCACTCCCGGCACATGCACATATTCGCCCCACGCGGCGCCCTCCAGCGGCAACCGCTGGGTCACGGTCGCCTGCTCCACTCCCGGCACCGCCCGCAATCGCTGGACCACCGCATCATAAAACCTCGCCGCGCTCTCCGGCGTCGGATACGCCGTCATCGGCAGATCTGCCGACACCGTGATCACGTGATCGATCCGGACTCCCGCGTCCACGCGCTGCAATTTCTCCAGGCTCTTGAACAACAGCGCCGCGCCCGAGATCAGCACTACCGATGCCGCTACTTCCGCGATCACGATGCTGCGCCGCAACGCGGCCCGCGACCCCGACGCCCCACGCGACGTCTGATTCAACGCACTCGACAATTTGCCGAACGAAGTCTGCAACGATGGCAGCAGCCCTGTCAGGATCAGCGCCGCCATCACGACGAAAGCGCCAAACCCCAGCACACGCCCATCCAGAGCGAGCTCGGAAGTGAACGGCAGCGATTCCGCCACCAGTGGCCCCGCCGCCCGTAGCACAATGTAGGCCAACCCAACGCCCGCTATGCCTCCGAGAACGCACAACACGAGATTTTCCGCCAACAACTGCGCGATTAATCGCCCGCGGCTCGCACCTAAACTCGCCCGCAGCGCCATCTCCTTCCGGCGCGTCACGCCTTTCGCTAGCACCAGATTCGCCACATTCGCGCAAGCGATCAACAATACCGTCAGAACCGCGCCGAACGTCAGATAAATCGATTGCCGCAGCTGATCGCCGACCAGAATTTTCCCGAACGGCTCCACCCCGAATCCCCAATCCTTGAAGTTCGCCAGCACCTCCGACATATTCGCGCGCAAAAGATTCATCTTGGCCTGCGCCTGTCCGATCGTCATGCCGGCCCGCAGCCGTCCGATCACGTCCCAGATATGCGGACCCCGATTCATTTGCTCGGCGGTGAAGATCTGCGGTTTCCAGAACACCGCCTCGTCTCGATCAAAAGCTCCCGCCGGCAGCACCCCGATGATTTTGTGCGGCACGCCATCCAGCCTCAATTCACGATTCAGGATCCCCGGATCGCCGCCGAACATCGATTGCCACAACGCGTGACTAATCACCACCACCATCGGCGCTCCGGGCTGGTCTTCGCCGCCCGCAAACGCGCGCCCGGCCGCCGGCTTCACGGCGAAGACATCAAAATAATCGGCCGACACCAATTTGCCGGTAAGCCGCGCCGGAGTCCCGCCCGTCTCCACGGCCGCCTTTGTCATGGACTCCACCGACAACGCGGCGAAAATGTCGCGTTGCCGCTTCCAATCGAGAAATGTGAAGGTCGTGGTGGGATTGCGCTCTCCCGGAGCCGGAGTTTCCACCACCCGCACCATTCGCTCCGGCTCCGGAAACGGAAGTGGTTTCAGCAGCACCGCATCCACGATGCTGAACATTGCGGTATTAGCGCCCATGCCGAGAGCCAACAACCCCACCGTAATCGCCGCAAATCCCGGATCGCGCGCAAGCGACGCCAGCCCGTACCGAACGTCTCGCCACAAGTTCTCCACCCACCGGACGCTCCGCTGCTCGCGATGTTCTTCCTTCATTTGCTCGATTCCTCCGAATTCCCGCCGTGCCTCGCGCCGCGCCTCTTCCGGCGACAGCCCTGCGGCGATGGCATCCCGCTCCGCCATCTCTATGTGAGCCAGGATTTCGCCATCGAGTTCCCGATCCAGCCGAGGCTTTCGAAACAGCGCCGCTAACCGCGCCGCCGCAAATCGCAACTTCACGACCCCGCCTCCAAAAACCGCGCCACCAGCGCCGTTGCCCGCTCCCAGTTCCGGACTTCAATGTCCAGTTGCTTCGCCCCCGCTCGCGTCAGCGAATAAAACTTGACCTTGCGCTTGGTCTCGGAAACCCCCCATTGCGTCCGGATCCACCCCTGCTCTTCGAGGCGAATCAGCGCCGGATAAATCGACCCCTGATTCAACCGCAAAAGATTCTGCGCCACCTGCTCAATCCGCCGCGCGATGCGATACCCATGCAGCGGCCCCATCGAGTCCAGCGTCTTGAGGATCAGCAGATCCAGCGTTCCGTAAGGGACATCCGTTTTTGATTCAGACATGTTGCCAGCCAACAGCTCTATAGTACATGAGACAACAGGTAGTCTGTCAACATCTGTGGAAACCGCTTCCTGTGCCGTACCGAACCGCGACCGCCAGGGAGCGCTACCCCGAACGCCCAGGTTTTAATCCCCAGTCCCGAGCCCCCAGCCCCGCGCGGCGAACGCCGCGCCGTCCCCAGCCCCACGCGGCGAAGCCGCGCCCCGCTTGACGCCGCGCCGCCCAATCCGCTAGCCTGACCATTTCGATGCCTTCTATCGATGTCCCTCTGGAACAGGGACGTTTCGGCCAAACTGCTCGGCGCGATTCGTGGTGGGTCCAGCCTCTGCTCGTCTTCCTCGGCCTCGGGATCTACATCGTCTACGCCACCTGGGCTGCGCTGCAAGGCAATCACTATCGCTTCGGTCCCTATCTTTCGCCTTTTTATTCCCCCGAACTTTTCGGACCCGCGGGCGAAGATTCCTGGTTCGGCATCTTCCCCTCCTGGCTCCCGCCCTTTGTAACTGGCGCGATGCTCATCCTCTGGGCCCCAGGCGGATTCCGCTTCACCTGCTACTACTATCGCGGCGCCTACTACAAAGCGTTCTGGGCCGATCCGCCCGCTTGCACCGTCGGTGAGCCGCGCAAAAAATATCTCGGCGAGCGCACCTTCCCGCTCATCATTCAAAACATCCATCGCTATTTTCTGTATCTCGCCATCCTCTTCCTGGTCCTGCTCGCCCACGATGTTTGGCTCGCGATGTGGTTCGATGGTCACTTCGGCGTAGGCCTCGGTACGGTAATTCTTCTCATCAACGTGATCCTGCTGAGCTGCTACACCTTCGGATGCCACTCGCTCCGCCACTTGGTCGGCGGCATGCTCGACCGCATGGCCAAGCGCCCCGTCCGCAGATCCGCGTACGATTGCGTGAGCTGCCTCAACCGCCGCCACATGATGTGGGCCTGGCTCAGCCTCTTCTCCGTCGGCTTCTCCGATCTCTATATAAGGATGTGCTCCATGGGCATCTGGTCGGATTGGAGAATCCTGTAAGAGATGCCCGACTATCAAACGATCGAGCATGACGTCCTGGTGATCGGCGCAGGCGGTGCCGGATTACGCGCCGCGATCGAGGCCTCAGCCGCCGGAGTCAAAGTTGGAGTCGTCACCAAATCTCTGCTCGGCAAAGCCCATACCGTGATGGCGGAAGGCGGCGTCGCGGCCGCGATGGGCAATGTGGACGATCGCGATAACTGGCGCGTCCATTTCTCGGACACCATGCGTGGCGGCCAATATCTCAACAACCCACGCATGGCCGAATTGCATGCGCAGGAAGCCCCTGCCCGCGTGCGCGAGCTTGAAGCCTGGGGCGCAGTGTTCGATCGCACGAAAGACGGCCGCATTCTCCAGCGCAACTTCGGCGGACACAAATATCCGCGACTCGCCCACGTCGGCGACCGCACCGGTCTCGAAATGATCCGCACTCTGCAAGATCACGGCATCCACCAAGGCATCGACGTGCACATGGAATGCACCGTCATGACGCTGCTCAAAAGTGGCGGCCGCATTGCCGGAGCTTTCTGCTACGAGCGCGAACGCGGTCGCTACAAACTCTTCCGCGCCAAAGCCGTCGTGCTTGCCACTGGCGGCGTCGGACGCGCATTCAAAATCACCAGCAATAGCTGGGAGTACACCGGTGACGGCCATTCGCTCGCCTACCACGCCGGTGCGACCCTGATGGACATGGAATTTGTGCAGTTCCATCCCACCGGCATGATCTGGCCGCCCAGCGTTCGCGGATTGCTCGTCACCGAAGGCGTGCGCGGCGAGGGCGGCATCCTGCTGAACAACCAGGGCAAGCGATTCATGTTCGAGGATATTCCCGCGAACTACAAAAACCAGACCGCCGACAATCCCGAAGAAGGTTGGCGCTATACGCAAGGTGATAAGTCCGCCCGACGCCCACCTGAGCTTCTGACGCGCGATCACGTAGCCCGCTGCATCATGCGCGAAGTTCGCGAAGGCCGCGGCAGTCCGCACGGCGGAGTCTTCCTCGACATCGCCTGGATCAAGGAAAAGCTGCCCAACGCGGCGGAGCACATCAAGAAAAAACTGCCCAGCATGTACCATCAGTTCAAGCAGCTCGGCGATATCGACATCACCACCCAGCAGATGGAAATCGGCCCCACCACCCACTACATGATGGGCGGCGTTCGCGTGGATGGCGATTCGCAAATGTCGGATGTTCCCGGCCTCTTCGCCGCCGGTGAGTGCGGCGCCGGATTGCACGGAGCGAATCGCTTAGGCGGAAATTCGCTTTCCGATCTCCTCGTCTTCGGCCAGCGCGCCGGAGAGTACGCCGCGAGGTTCGCCAAAACGAACAGTCCGGCCGAAGTCGACATGGCACAGGTGGAAGAGACCGCGCGTCGCGCGCTCGAACCGTTCGGACGCACAGGTGAAAGCCCGTATCAAGTCCAGCATGATCTCGAGGATTTAATGCAGGATAAAGTCGGCATTGTCCGCCGCGAAGAGGAAATGGAACAAGCGCTCGACGGAATTCTTAAACTCCGCGAACGCGCTCAACACGTCGCAGTAGGCGGAAATCGGGAATACAATCCCGGCTGGCACACCTCGCTCGATCTGAACAACCTGCTCACGGTTTCGGAAGCCATCACTCGCGCCGCTCTCCTGCGCAAAGAAAGCCGTGGCGCGCACTTCCGCGACGACTTCCCGGCCAAAGACGAAACCTTTGGATCATTTAACCTGGTAGTTCGCAAAGGCGCGGATGGCGCGATGAATGTCACGCGCGAACCGCTTCCGCCCATGACCGCCGAGATGAAGCAAATCATCGAGGAAATGAAGTGAACGCAACCTTCAAAATCTGGCGCGGCGACCGCAACGGCGGCCAATTCGCCGACTACACAACGGAAATCTCGGACGGCATGGTGGTGCTCGACGCCGTCCACAACATCCAGGCGCACCAAGCCAACGATCTTGCCGTCCGCTGGAACTGCAAAGCCGGTAAATGCGGATCGTGCTCCGCCGAGATCAACGGTATGCCCAAGCTGATGTGCATGACTCGCCTCAACACCCTCCCGCTTGATCAGCCCATCACCGTCCAGCCCGTTAAGACATTTCCGCTCATCAAAGACTTAGTCACCGACGTCTCGTGGAATTTCGAAGTTAAGAAAAAGATCAAGAAATTCAAGCCGCGCAAGCCCGACGCCGAAGATGGAACCTGGCGCATGGATCAGTCCGATGTCGATCGCGTGCAAGAGTTCCGCAAGTGCATCGAATGTTTCCTCTGCCAGGACGTTTGCCACGTCCTGCGCGATCATCACATGCACTCCGAATTCATCGGGCCCCGCTTTTTGGTCTATGCGGCCGCGCTTGAGATGCATCCGCTCGATACCGAAGATCGACTGGAAGATCTGCGAAAAACCGGCGGTATCGGCCTGTGCAACATCACTAAGTGCTGTACCAAAGTTTGCCCGGAAAGCATAACCATCACCGACAATGCGATCATTCCACTAAAGGAGCGGGTGGTGGACCGGTTTTTCGACCCTCTCGGTAAACTGTTCCGCGTCTTCCGCCCGAAGTAACCGCAATGCAATTCGATCTCAAGCCGATTTCAGCCGCCGGTATCGGCGAGGCCCTGGAAAAAGCCGAGAGATACCGGCTGTTGAACGAGCCGTCCCTGGCCGAAAGCATCTGCCTCGACGTCCTGCACGTAGAACCTGAAAATCAGCGCGCCCTGGTAATGTTACTGTTGTCGATCACTGATCAGTTCGGTCACGGCGCCGCAGCCGGTAAAGCGCGCGAGATCTTACCCAGGTTACAAAGCGAATATGATCAGCACTATTACGCCGGAATCATCTGGGAACGGCTCGCTCACGCTCAGCTCCGCAAAGGCTCACCGAACGCTGCCTTTGCCGCCTACGACGCCTTCCGCCAGGCGATGCAAAGCTATGAAATCGCCGGGTCACTTCGTCATCCAGGAAACGATGACGCGCTTTTACGTTGGAACACCTGCGCGCGAATCCTGATGCGCAGTCCAAATCTCCGCCCACGGCCGGACGAATCCTACGAACCAGTACTGGGTGAATAAATTTACACGCGAATCTGAAGAAACAATCCTCCCGGAGCTTCATCTAGATATCATCGGAGGTTAGTTCTAAAGTGGATGTTTCTGTTTCGGAGATTCCTGCACCGTTTTTCAGAATGGAGCGCCGCGTCAAAGCCCGGTACCCGATCCGGCTGCAGGCCCGCTATCGTTCGCTGAACTCGCAGGATCGGATCTCCGGAGTCGGCCTGACGGTCAATATGAGCAGCTGCGGCTTGCTGGTTACGTGCCAACACAACATCCCGGTCGGCGCGCAAATGGAAGTGCTGATGGACTGGCCGTCGCTGTTGAACGCCACGGTTCCGCTCCAACTGGTCACTTCCGGCCGAGTCGTTCGGTCTGACTCCTCCAGCTTCGTCATCGAGTTCGCCACGTATCAGTTCCGCACCATGCGAAGCCGGCCGCTGTCTCGTCCCGTCTCGCTTTTCCAAACCGCATAGAAATTGCCGTACCGAACCGCGACCGCAAGGCAGCGCTAGAATCCGGGGACATGCCGGGTTAGTGCCCGCAATGGTTTCAAACTTCAAGGAGGTAGACGTGTCCCCGGATTCTCTCGCCGTGTATGCCGAATCGTTGCCACCATCTGTTACTCTCATTGGTAGTCGCATGGCGGTCTCCGGCATCAAGGATTCGCTAAAACTGCAAGGAGTCAGACTGACGCGCCAGCGCCAGATTCTGCTGGATCTGATCGACCAATCCGGCCAGCACCTGGACGCCGAGCGTCTCTACGAACTAGCGCGCGAGAAGGATCCGAAAATCAATCGTGTCACCGTCTATCGCACCCTGAAGCTGCTCAAAGCAGGCGGATTGGTGGATGAGCTCGATCTCATGCATCACCAAGGAGATCAGCACTATTACGAAACCCGGCTCAAGCAGGAGCACGCCCACGTCATTTGTCTGCGCTGCGGAAAGATCGAGGAATTCTTCGGAGATTTGCTCCGCGAGATGCGCGAGCAAATTGAGAGTCACTTCGGTTTCAAGATTGTTCTGGCGCGCACCGAAGTCGGCGGCTACTGTTCTCATTGCCAGGTTCTGCGCGCAAAAGAAATGGCCGCCGTCAGCCATGAGCCCCAACGGAGCCACGGATGACCATCCCGAGTGAGGTGCGCGCCACCGGACGTCTTCCGGCGCTCGCCGTAATCAATCCATCGGGGAACCGCAGCCGGCTGCCTTTGGAACCGCTGCCATTCACCATCGGCCGGCAGGGCGACAACAATCTCGTGCTCCGCGACAATCGCGCTTCCCGGGCGCACGCGCGAATCGTCGCGGAAAATGGCGATTATTTCATTGAAGACCTGGGTAGCCGCCATGGCGTCTTCGTCAACGGCCAGCGTGTCAAGCGCCACAAGCTGACCGATGCCGATCGCATTGATTTTGGTTTCCAGGATTCCTACCGCCTCGTTTTTACTCTGGAAGACGACGAAATCCGCCGCTTCATGGAGCAGATGTCCACGCAGGCCGCGGCCGGCGCCACCAACCTTTCGAAGCTCCGATCGTTGGTGGAAGTCGCGAGAGCGCTGCAAAGCTCGCTCTCCACGCAGGACGTGCTCGCTGCCGTGGTTGACGCAGCCCTTTCGGTTACTGGCGCCGAGCGTGGATTTCTTCTGTTGAAGAATTCCGAAGAACTGGACGTTAGCGTGGCTCGCGATCGGCGCGGCGCGGCGCTTGGCCCCGACGATTTGGGCGTGCCTCGCTCGCTGATCCATCGCGCGTTGCGCGCCCGGCGCGACATGCTGTCCATGACCTTCGATCCACAGGGAGAAGACGGCTTCCGGCCCGAAATGTCGGTCGCGGATCTCGAATTGCGGTCCGTGGTGTGCGTGCCGTTGATACACGTCCGCACCGGATCCATGCAGGACACCATTGCGACGTCGCCCAACGACACGGTCGGCGTTCTGTACATGGATTCGCGCGGGAGCGCCGCCGATTTGTCGCTCGGCAATCGCGAGATTCTGCAAACGCTCGCGCTCGAAGCATCCACCATTCTGGAAAATGCCAGGCTGCTCGAAGAAGAGCGGGCTAAGCGGCATCTAGAAGAAGAATTAGAACTGGCGCGCTCCATTCAACAGGGCTTGTTGCCGAACGCTCTCCCGGCCGAAGGCTGGTTCCGCGCGTATGGATCCAGCATCACCTCGCGCCAGGTGGGCGGCGATTATTACGACGTTCATCCGGCCGGCGATCACGCTTATGCCTGCGTCATCGCGGATGTTTCGGGCAAAGGCGTAAGCGCTGCGTTATTGGCTGCCTTGCTGCAAGGCGCATTTCTACTCGCTTCCGAGGGTCCTGCCCAAATTGAAGACGTCATGTGCAGCATCAATCGGTTTCTCTCCGAGCGCGCAAAAGGGGAAAAATACGCCACCGTGTTTTACTGCACGGTGGACCGCTCGGGATTGTTGCGCTGGTCGAACGCCGGTCATCCGAAGCCGATTCTGGTGCGCGCCAATTCGGAGCTGGTTTCACTCGAAAGCACCGGCCTCCCGCTCGGTATGCTGGAAGTCGCCTCTTACGAAGCAAAAAGCATGCAGCTTCAGCCCGGCGACAAAATTGTTCTCTACAGCGACGGATTGACAGAAGCGGAAAACGAAGAAGGCGAATTTTTCGACAAAAGAATGTTCCGGCAGACACTCCTCGCCAATGCCGCACTGGGCTGCAAGGAATTTGAAGCGAAACTTGTGGAAGCGGTGGAAGACTTCAGCGAAGGCGCGGAGTTGAGCGACGATATTACGACGCTGGTGCTGGAGTATCAGCCTTAGCGCGTTTCCGTCTGTGAGCCGCCACCGCGAACATCGTTCCAGCCGCGGCCGCTACACCCAAGGCGACGGCCACTCCCGCGATTTTATCCGGCGCGGCCGGCGGCAGCGACACTATTCCGGATTCATCCATGTGCGCCGGCTCGCGCACGTAGCGGCCATGAGCGGGGACCGGAAAATCGGTAGCGAGTTCGGCGAGTTGCATCACCGCATCACCGCCGCTCATCGGAATGCCGTGTCCGGCCGCGATGGTGAGCGGACGAAGCTCGGCCAGGAGTTCAACCGATTTGCGCGCTTGTTGCCAATCGACCGTCGACGGCTTCGGCGGTCCGCAGACTTTTTGCAATTCAAGAAAGGACGCGGTTGCCGAATCTAAATTCATCGTCGTGAGAGCGTCGCCGGCGAGCAGCGTGCCATCGTCGCGCCGGTAAAATGCGACATGTCCGGGTGAATGTCCGGGCGTGTGGTGCCATTCCCACTCCGGCAATCCGGGAGCTTGGCCTGCTTCGAGAGGCAGCACGCGCTGGCCGAGATTCAGTAATGGCGTTGCGACAAAGCGAACCATGGTCGCCAGGAATCCGCCCACGGTCGGATCCGGCGGCGGATATTTCGAGCGTCCAG
>Ga0070734_10003356_pt1 | contig 16954 bp, 15 predicted proteins | sample Coa_R1_8_FD_66444 | JGI IMG/M metagenome (GOLD analysis project Ga0070734, IMG submission 66444) | Surface soil microbial communities from Centralia Pennsylvania, which are recovering from an underground coalmine fire - Coalmine... | ecosystem: Environmental > Terrestrial > Soil > Unclassified ... | reverse complement strand
ATAGCGCACCAGAAGCAGACGTAACCGACAGCGAGCGGAACGATCAGCAGTCGGTTCGATTCAACAAAAACGGAACGATCAGCTGTCGGAAAAAACGGAACGATCAGCTGTCGGTTCGCAACTATCCTAGGATCGTCGACTACCTGGCGCACGCAGGCTCCTATTACTGTTTGGACTCGCACAACATTGATCTGAGAAATTACGAGGCGGAGATCGAGCACTGGCCCATACGATATCGTGCCGATTTCAACCAGCGAGCGGATTATGAGCTGAGTGCGTTCCACGGAGAGAATGCCTTGGACGTGATTCTCACATGGGACGGGCATGCGGATTTGCGGGAAAGCCTTAGCGAGAGCTATCGGCAAGTCTATTCTCACGGCCGGTTACAAGTTTTCTTTCGCAAGTCCGCACGCTCCGACGCAGAAGCAGAACGGCAGCAGTAGGGAATCGGACGTTAACTGCGGCCTGGCGGAGGCGCTGGTCCTAGCGATCCACGTTTGACGTAATAGGTGGCCAATGGGGCGCGCGTCCCGTTTTGCGCGAGAGACCTCCGGCCTCGGCCTTGTCGCACATAATGGCCATTATCTACCGTGGCCGGGGCTGGCGCCGGGCAGCGTCAGGCACGGGCTCAGAGCTGGTTGTCCCAGATGGCGGCCGTCTGGCGCTGCCACAGACTCACGGAGCCGCAGGCCACTCAGCGAAGGGGGCCGGTCTATGGTGCTGCTTCACGCGCGTGCAGGGTTGCGAGAATCTTCTTGCCGCGCTCGGTGAGGCGGCGCTTTTGGCTCTTACTGCGCGGCTTCGCGGGGACGGTGAAGGCAATTAGGCCCAACCCGTCGAGCCGGTCGAGGGCTTTGCGCACATTGCCGGTGATCGTTCGGTAGCCCAGAGCGGTGACCAGGTCGGCTTTGGCGAGGGGCTGCCCTGCTAGTGCATGCAGGAGGCGACGTTCGGTATCGTTCAAATCAGCGGCGAGGCTAACTAGGTCCCCAACTAGGTCCTCAACTGCGCCCTCAACAGGGACCTGAAGAAAGGCGGGGTGGATCGGCAGTTCGAGGCGGAAGAAGGTGCGCTCCTCGTCGGTAATGAGCTGCTGCGGCGGCGAGCCGTTGTGGGCCATGGCTTCGCGCATCTTGGGGATGCCGGTGCACCGTCCTTCGGTCAGGTCGAGTTCTTTGAGGAAGTCGCCGATGCGGCGATTGCGGTAACGCCGCGAGACGATGCGTTCTTTCTGCAAATCCGCAAGCGCCACCGAGCGGTCGGGGCCGGGGTAGCTCAGCACGAGGATTTGGTCGGGCAGTACCTGGACCTCGATGGGCTCGCGCAGCTCATAGCTGCGGTGGTAGACAGCGTTGACCAGCGCCTCTTCCAGAGCCGCATACGGGTAGTTGAACACGCGCATCGCCTCGGCGCGGTCCGGCACTTTGGTGACGCGCTCGGTGACGACCGCACTTTGCAGATGACGCAAGGCGGTGCGGAGCTGGTGATCCAAGGGACCGCTGAAGGTATGTTCCTCGATGGGCCCGGTCACGCCTTGGGGAAAATGCACGACCTTGATCCGCGCGGTCGGGAAGAAGCGCTCCGGCTCGGAGTTGAAGAACAGCACGCCGACATTGCGCGGCCGCGGAGCCTCGGCCGGTCCGCCGGTGATGGCCATCTGGCGGCACAGCTCGGCAAAGGGGATGCGCTCGGCAGTGCGGTAGAGGCGGCTGCTGACGGTACGCAGATAGGCGCGGATCAGCGCCAGGCTGAGGTCGGCCAGTTCGGCGGTGTGGCAAAGCCGGTCATCGAAAGGCACGGCCGGGGCCAAGGCCAGCAATTCTTTCAGGTCGCCATTCTTGGCGACGATCGTACTGGCGAAGCGGCGAATGTAGTAGGCGTAGTCCTTCTCCTTGGCCGTCACGTCTTTGGGCACGCGATACGGCCGGTCTTGACCGCCGGGACACCAGATGACCAGGACGGAGACGCCGTCGATCTCCTCGACGGCAAGGATCGGAGCGTAATGCGGCTGGATGAGATTCGTCTATTGCAGCAGCTCGTTTTGGACGCGGTTGATCTGCGTCGCCGGGATGCCTGCCGGAGGCAGGACCGGGTTGCCCTCCTGTTCGGCGATGCCGACGAGGACATAGCCGCCGCCATAGTTATGAAAGTCGTTGGCGAAGGCGCAGATGGTGCGCAGGATCGCCGGCGGATTCCAGCCCTGCTTGAACTCCAGGCGGTCGCTCTCGACCTTGCCACCTTGCAGTAAGTCGGCGAGGCGAACCGGGAGAGGGTAGCTCTGGGGCGGCAGTTTCGTGGGGTTCGGCTTGGCGGTGGGGCGTTTGTTGGCCATGGTCGGCATCCTGCCAGGGGAACGTTTCACCCACTGTGCCGTGCGGCCGGAGTTTTGGCAAGTGGAAGAGGCTCCTTGTACCGGTTTTCGTCCGCACTTTTGATCCTGCTGGCGAAGCCAGGTTGTGCAGGAACGGTCGGAGGGACTAGCGCTGTCTGCCGCCGGCGTGCTTGCGCTCGGCCTCACGGGCAGCGAGGCCTGGATGGCCCGCAGGAGCCGGCTCCTGCGGATCGGCCTCCTGGCTGTGCTGGGCGGCGTGGGCCCGGGTCTGCTCCTTGACCCAGGCGTGGGCCTCGCGGAACATTTCCGAGAGTTCGAGGAAGTCCTGTTGCTTAAAAGAAGTGGTGTCATGCCATTGTCCGGCCTCGTCGTTGTACGATTTGGCCGGCGTGGCCGTATACCACGGCCCTTTGTCGCTGTCGTGCTTCCAGAGGGCCAGGGCGACGCCGCTGCCGGCGCTGCCGCGTATCTTGTGGGCAGGTCGGTTGTCGCTCATGGGGGCGGCCTTTCGGTTGGTTGCGAGAGACGGATGGACCCAGCGACGTGCCTTCCAGGCAGGCTTCGGACGGCTTGCCGGCCTCGATGTTCTCCCGGATGCAGTACTCGTCATCCCGGGCCCGCTCAGAGTAATGGTCCCAATGAATGAATTCGCGCAGGACATCAGCCTGCTCGCGCCAAGTGAGTTCGGCGAACGCGACAGGCGGGCCGGTCTGCAGCTCGGTAAGCGTGCCGTCAAACGGCACCATGCCACACCACATATCTTCGTACACAAACTGGCGGCCGGTCAGCTCCTGGATGTCGCGGAGCAACTGCCGCTCAGCCGCCTCGGGACTGTGGTTGTGTTTTTCCATATGGCTCACCTCAATTCGTGCGTGGTTGGTGAAGTCGCTCTAACCCTTAGCGAAGGACCTTCGCGGGCGCGTCCGGCTTGTGCACTGCAATGGTGCGAGTTCGAATCCTAGGGCGCCTGTGCCGCCGCCGAACCGGCTAGCCAACCGGTACTGAACGCCGCCTGGAAATTGTAGCCGCCGATCGGCCCGTCCAGGTCGAGCACCTCCCCTGCAATGAAGAGCTCGGGTACGCGCTTGCTCCGCATGTTTCGCGAATCGACTTCATCCAGGGCAATGCCGCCGGTTGTTACCTCGGCCTTGCCGAAGCCGAGCGTACCGGTGACGCCCAGGCGCAACCGTTTGAGTGCTTGGAGCAGCCGGGCCCGGTCCGGACGGCTGAGTGCAGCGGCCTTACGCTCCACTGGTTGGCCGGCCAAGGTTAAGATCGTGTCGCACAGCCGCCGCGGGAGCATTTCAGCAAGTAGAACGGCGAGCTGTTTCTTGCCCGAAGCGATGGACTCGTTGCGAAGATAATCCTCGACGGCCGCCTCGGAAAATGTTGGCAACAGGTCCAGCTCCAGCTCCAGCGTCTGGGGGCGAGCGTGCCGGCTAATAACTCCACTGATATCCAGAGCGGCGGGTCCCGTTAAACCGAAGTGGGCGAAGAGCAACGATCCGCGGCGGGACGCCAGACATTTTTGATTGTCGAACAAGCGGAGCGCCATAGTGGGAAGCGTAATCCCACGGAGGTCTGCCACCCAGGGCGCTGACACCGTGATTGGTACCAGGGCCGGTCGCGGCGGCACAATCGTGTGTCCGAATCGGGCCGCGATGGGATAGCCGTCTCCGGTGGTCCCACATCCCGGATACGATTGCCCACCGGTCGTCAGAATCACGCGGTGAGCCGTCAGAACGCGCACAGGTGTCGTGAGGGAAAAGCCCGGATCGGTCCAAGCCATGTCGAGCACGGGCTCCTGGAGTGCGAGCACGGCACCGCTCGTGCGCAGCCGGCGCAGCAACGCATCCAGGACATCGGTCGCCTTGTTGCTAACGGGAAAGACCTTGCCAGTCTCTTCAACCTTGGTGGGCACTCCTGCCGACTCGAACAACGCAATGGTCTCCTCCACTCCCAAGGCCGCCAAGGCGGAGTGGAGAAATCGGCCGGGGGGCCCGAAGGCTTCGACGATGCCTCGGTTATCGGTGGCATGCGTAAGATTGCAGCGGGTGCCGCCCGACATGAGGATCTTGACGCCAGGCTTGCGATTCTTTTCCAGCAGCAGGGTACGCCGGCCCTGTTCCGCAGCCTGACTGGCCGCCAGCAACCCGGCCGCGCCGGCGCCAATCACCACGACATCCCAGGAATGTTCTCCCATCGCAGGCAAACCAGCAGGATCACGGCGAGCGCGTCGAGGGGATTTCGGAACGGTCGGCACCGTCCCGTGCGAGCGGGACCACGGGCATCAAGTCGGGCATCTTCGGGATGCCCGCTTCGGGAGGAAACTCCAGAGCGATCCCTTCCTGGACCTCTCCTTGCGTATTGGCCTTGTCTTTCGGATGCAATCGCGGCGGCCGCAGCAGGCGCTCGAACTGATAAACTTGTGACCGATTGCGAGCCCACGTCAGCAGCCAACCGGGGGAGCCCGCATTTTGCACGGGCAGGTCGGCCCACAGCGTGTCGCCCGGTTTATAGACGAGGCTGCCATCGCCGGCGGCCTGGAACCCATACCGGGTCACCCGGCGGCGAGCATCGTGCGTTTCCTCGCCGGTCAGCTCGAAGCTGAGGGAAGCCTTCTGATCGCCCCCCGAGAAATAGTGGAACACAAGCTTCCCATCCGGCCGAACCTTCAAGTCGTCGGCGACCTCGACGGCCAATCGCTTCACGGCGATGTCGAAGTGATCGCGCTGAAGGAATGCCTCCAAAGCGCGGACCGGATCCGCCGCCGCGGGATCCTGGAGCCGTGCGAGGATGCTGGCCAACACTCGCCAGGCCTTCAAATCTTCCGGGGCCGACAACCACGGCAAGAGTCGCCGCCAGCCTTCGAGCGATTCCCGCCCCGCCGGGCTGACTTCTTGGTAATGGCGGAGAACGACTACTTGCCCCGCCTTGAGCGCACGCTCATAGCGGGTATGGGCTATGTGCCGAATCTCCGGGACGATTGCCTCGGGCAAATCGGCCAACTGAAATTCTTGGGCAAAGCGTGGGAAAAGCGTTTCGAGTTCTTGCATCCGCCCGGCCGCCTGCTCCGCCACGAAGCCGGCCGGGAGGTCCAAGGGCCCCTGGCCTGGCGGCGTGCCGGAGAGTCCCAGGGCAGCGCTCAAATCGCGCACGCGCTCCAATTTCCGCCGGACCCCTTCCCAATGGTCGCGTGCCGAGGCCACCTGGTCCACCTGGAGGACCGTCGCATAGGTCAGGGAAGCGGAAGGGAGTCTCTCCGCGGGAAGATGCGGTGGAGCGTCCGCTTCGGCAAGGAGCGTCCGCACGTCCTTGTGCCAGTCCGGCCAGGATAAGGGTGCGCCCGGTTTGCTTCCGGCGAAGGTCCACAATTCTTGGCCCCGGCGGATGAGCGCGTTGAACCATTCCTCCATCTGGACCACCGCCCGGCGCACTGCACGAACATCCGCCAGAAGCTGGGCCCGGAGCAAGGCCGCATCGGTTTGATTCCACTCCGGCTGGTGTTCGGCCGGCAAGGCCAAGTGGGTAACGCGGTTCTCGATTTCTTCCAGCTCGTGGGCGCTGCGCACGCGGTCGATCCGCGGCAAGGCCCGGAGCTTTTCTTCGTAGGCGCGGTAATCCTGGAGTTCCTGCAAATGGGTCCGGACATATTCCTGTTTGTCGGGGGGCAACCCGCCAAAGTGGGGATCCTCCTGGAGTTCCAACAACTCGCTGATTTTGCGCTGGAGGGGCTCGCGCAGCCGGCTCGATGGAGTCTGCGGTTCACGGGCGCGGTAGCTTTCGACCTTGGTGGCCAATTCCTGGACGCCCGGATCTTCGTGGGGACGATGGATGAGCAGCCCGGTCGTCAGCGCAGCGAGAGCCGCCACTACTCCCGCGCCGCCGACGACGGTCCAGGCGAGCCGCCGTCGAGACCGGCTCCGCCGCTGCTGGAAAGCACGCGCGAACGCAAACGCCTGCCGAAACAGTTCGGCGACTCCATAGGGTTCGCGCGGTTTGGCCGGGGTCCCGGCCAAGGGCGGACGCTTGACGGCCGTGGCCCAGAGGTGCAGGTCGATGCGCCCGAAGGGGAGGGGGCCGCCCATTTCCTGGCGGGCGAGAAATGCCTGGAAACGGGTGGCGACCTGGCGTTTGCGTTCTTCGATGCGTTCCATCCAGGCGGCGGCCGTGTCGGTGGGCTGGGCCAGGAGGTCGCACTTGGTCAACACCAAGAATACCGGCAAGCCGCCGACGTCATTGCGGCGGCCGCGGCTCTGCTCCAGCAAGCGAAGGAAGCGGCCAAATTCTCGGAAGTCGGCGTCCATCGCACCGGGACGGGCGGAAGCATCGATCACCAGGAGGAGCGAATCCGCGCCCAAAACAGCCTGGGCCAGGCTCACCGTGGAGCTGTCTGGGGTTAATTGGCGACGGCGGTTCATCAACTCCTGGGCGACCCGGCCATCGCAATCGACCAGCACCGCTTCGGTATGCGGACCCGGATTCTGCTTGGCCAACGGCTCCACCGCCACCGCATACGGGACGATTTCCTCCAGCGTCTGGATCGGCGCCTCGTCGTAGAGACGGTGCTGGAGTTCTCCCAAACCACCGCCCAAATCGGTCAGATGGCCATTGAGCAACTGCTCCTGGATCTTGGCGGCCTGGGCCAGCGCGCCCAGGAGCGACGATTTACCCGCATCCGGCATGCCGAACAGAACGATGCGCAGCGCCTGCGGGTCCAGGGTCGGCGTCGCGGCGGCAGGAGTGCTGGATTCCGGCATGGTCGCCTATCCTATTTCCGGACACAGTCCGGATGAGCCACGACGGGCATCACGGAGCCGCGCCGTCAGGAGGAGGAAACGTGACGCTCAGGCCATTTCCCTCGGCCCATTTCACGAGGGTTTTTACCGCCGGGTGGTCCCGGGCCACGCTCGCTGCGTAAATCAGAATCACAATCCCTCGGAGCGGCGGCTTGTCCGGCTCTTGCCGCCGTGCCTGAATGATTTTGCGGAGTTCGGTTAGTGTCCGGGGCTCCTTCTCGCCTTCGAGCAAATAGAACCGCTCATCCTTGACTCGGGCACCACCAAGGATCTCGATCCGCAAGGTGTCCGACGCTTGGGCCAGCGGAGGCTCGGGAACCGGCGGCCGGGCCGTCTCGGGCTGGGTGGCCGGCGTGCTGGTTGGCCCGGGTTCGGTCGGCGCACTGGCGGATGGTCCGCCTGTTTGACCGGAACCGAACCAGCCGCCCAATCCCGGTCCCCGGCCGCCGGATGCAAACGCCCACACCCAGACGGCCAGCCCCAAAGTCAGCCCACCGAGGGCTCGGATCGGAACGAGGACCTTGCGGGGCGTGGACCTTTGCAGGGACAACCACACGATCAGCCGAAGCAAGAATCCGCACCCCAGCCATCCGACCGCGGCCCCGCCCACGACCGCCAATCCTTTCAGAATCTGCATGCCGAGATCGAGCATCCCCAAGCCTCCCATCGTTTCAGCGCTCGCCCAGGGGATTATCCGTTCCATGCGCAACGGACTTGAACCACCGGTCGTACTGTTCGAGCTGCCGTTGCTCGGGATACCCGGTTAGCCGGCGCGGGAAGAGAAACAGGTAGTACAGCTCGCGGTTGCCTGCTTCGCGCTGGTGCCGACGGATCAACTCCAGCGCATCGGCCTGGCTCGCAATTTCACGCACGCCATCCGGCTCACGATAAATCAGCTTCCCCGTGTCCGCATCGATTTCCAGCAGCCGAATGTAGAGCCGTTGTTGCAGGACCTCGATTTTCTCGTTCCGGATGCGTTCGAGTGCCTCCCGTTCCTTGGCAACACTCCCTTCCCGATCTTCCTTGGTGGGGGCGGCCGGGCTCGGAGTCTGCTGGTCACCCTGGCCGAGTCCCAGATCCGTCGACGGATTGGCCGATTCCGGCACCACTTCGCTTTCTTGAATCATCGGCATCAACAAAAAGATGCAAAACAGGAGCGTCAGCACGTCGATGAGCGGGATGAAAAACCGGGTCACGCTCCGGCGGGGGAACTGGATCATGGCGGCATCTCCTCCGCAGAAGTAGCTTCCCCCCCTCCGAGCGTCAGAATCAATTCACGGCCAAAGAGGACGACCCACGTTGGCAAAATGTTGATCAGGGCCATGAACAGGCCGCTCCCGGTAGCCGTGATGGCCGGGGCGTACAAGCGAATGATCGTCGCCGGAGGTTCGGGGCCGTGGATCGATACGAAGGTTTGCAGAATGCCGGCCACCGTGCCAAGCAAGCCGAGCAACGGAAACCACTCGGCCGCTTGCGCCAGGTTAGACAGCCAGCGGTCGGGGCGCTCATCAAAACCGGTGGCCCGCCATTGGAGGGCCCGCCAGCACAGCGCCATCTGGACCAGGAAGAGAACAGCCCCCAGGCCAAGAATGAGCCAATCCATCGGAGAGGTGGCAATGCGTTCACGGTAGTACTCGCGCGCCGTGGACGGAATGGCCACGGCAATGAGGAACGCAGCCAACAACGGTACGAGACAGAAGTTGAGCGGCAAGACAACCTGAATCAGCGTCCGGCGCACTGACCGATCCTCCGCGCGACAAGGCGATGCCAGTTTTCGCTCTACCCGGGATCGGGATGAGGCGGCTTGGGCTCTTTGCTCTCGTCACGGCTTTTGGTGGGCGGTGCGGAAGGGGGAGGCGCGGCCGTCGGCGGCGGGCTTCCGCAACCGAGGGCGGCCGCCCAGACCACAACACTCGCCAAGCCGATTCTCAGGCCCGATCGCCTGAAACCCACGGACATGAGCATTCTCCCGCAAGGTGGCACCGAGAGGGCACTTCGCACAGCCCTGTCGTGAGTTTATCGCTCCTTGAGAATCTTGGGTAGGGCCTGTACCCGGCCGTCTCTGTCCACGCAGGCCAGGGTTGTGCTCCCCTCGGCAATCAGCGTCCCGTCCCGAAGCAGCTCATAGCGATGGTCGATGCGCACGGCCGTGGTGCGCTCCACGATGGTCCGCAGCGTGAGCAGGTCGTCGTACCGAGCCGGGCTCCGGTAGCGGATCTCGGCACGAGCGAGCACCAGCAAATAGCCCTGATCTTCGAGGTCTTTGTAAGCCAGGCCGAGGGACCGGAGCAGCTCGGTGCGTCCTTGCTCGAAATAGACCAGATAGTTGGCGTGGTGCAGCAGACCCATGCGGTCCGTCTCGGCGTAACGGACGCGGATCGTGATTTCGCCGGTCAACATGGCGATCGCGTAATCCTTTACCTGACCCGCCCACGCTTCACTCGATGCGTCCAGCCCGGCCATTGAGCGGGTAATAAATCATCAGTGCCCGGCCGAGCATCAGCCGTTTGGGCACGGTGCCCCACGACCGCCCGTCTGAACTTTCGCGACTGTTATCGCCCAGACAAAGAAAATGGTTCGGCTGGATATACATCGTCCGCACCGGCAAGTCGCCAAGATCGTCCCAGGTTTCCGGCTGGTCAAAGCGAACTCCTGCCGGGGCATCGCTGAAGTTGATGTTGACGGTGTAATAGGTGTCACGCCAGATCTTCAGTCGTGACACGGTAACCGTCCCCTGGCGGACCCCGACGCTGGCCGGCTGCAAATCGTTTTCTCGGGTCGGCCCGCTGCGGCTGGGGGCTTTGTATACGACGCCATCCCCAAACGGAAGCGCGCTGTCGACCCACACCGTCAGTCGTTCGTCAAAATCGGCGAAGCGAAGCCGATATTTCCCCGGCCGTTTCAGCAGGGTTTCCTTGCTTTCGAGCGTGGTTTCCTTTCCGTCTGCGCTGCGGACCAAGGTACACACTCCCGAGGTCAGATCCCAGCGCGCTTGAAACCGGTCCACGCCCTTGGAAAGCTCCAGGATCAGCGCGCCGCGTGCCTCCTCGACCTGGACCTCACATTCCACCATGAGATCGCCGACCCAATCCTGGGCGGGCGGGGAATGATTGCCTCGCTTTTCTTCCCAGGTGTTGTAGCCCATGAAATCGGTGATGAGATCCGGCGCGACATGCTGGCGGTCGTGGTCCAGGGGGGTCAGATGGCGATACCGCAGCCAGGCCACCGCGGCATCTTGGCTGGCGGCATGCTGGAATTGCTTGGGCGCCTGGGGATCGTCGGCTTTCCAGGCCCCTGCGCTGCCGTCCGCAGCCCAGCGGGGCGGTGCTTTGCCGATGAGGTCTTTGGGCTGGTGTTCATTGTCAAACACCAGGCGGCGCACCGCCATGATTTCCAGGGGCGATTTGCGGAGCATGTGGAATTTGCCCTCGCGAAACAGCTTTTGCGCCTCCGCATCGTCGATGTGCATATAGTGCCGTTCCCAGCGATCGAGCTCGGGAGCTTGGCTATCGTCGTATTTCAAGCTGTCGAGGACATACAGTTTGCCCCGGTGGATGGCGATGGTTTCCCCGGGCAGCCCGATCAGCCGCTTGATGTAGTTCATGGGAACATGTCCCTTTTGCGGCTCATTGGGGTATTTGAACACGACGACATCGTGGCGTCTGGGCATGTCGAGGCCCAGCGCGCCCAGATCATAGAGGAACTTGGCAACCAGCACCCGGTCGCCGGTGTGCCAGGATGGATCGATCCCTTCGTGCGCAAAATCGATGGCATAGCGGCAATTCGGACAGGTGCAGGCGACGACGGGGGTCGGCGGGCCCTGCTGCGGATCGACTTCGCAACTGCAATTGACAGGGAACTCGTAGCCGCATTTCGGGCACGAGACCAGCTTTTGGTAGCCATAGAGCGTCTCGGCCATCGACCCGGTGGGAATGACGAACGCTTCGGCAACGAACGATTTGAGCAGCAGGACGAGCACGACGACGAACACGACCGTTTCGACAATCTCCCGCCAGCCATCTTTGGTTTCGGTCGGCGCGGGCTCACTCTTGGCTTGGCGGACCGGCTTGGTGACGGCCGCGGCGGGGCCGGGGATGCCGTCCTTGCCGACCAGTGAGAGCGATGCTCGTTCCGAAGCGACCTCGTGGGAAGGGATCCTGGCGTTCTGTTCTGCCATTTCGTTTACCTCAGTGCACGGCCTCTGTCTACTGTTCGTTCGGGAGGAGCGTTCCTTGCATTTCCAAACCAAAGCCCCGACGGCAAAGGGGGGATTTGCCGACCCATGCTCCGAATTACTGGTCTGTTTCCAGCACTGCCAGGAACGCCTCTTGCGGGATCTCGACCTGGCCTACCTGTTTCATCCGTTTTTTGCCGGCTGCCTGCTTGGCCCAAAGCTTGCGTTTGCGCGTGATGTCGCCGCCATAACACTTGGCGGTCACATTCTTCTTGATCGGCTTGATTGTCTCCCGGGCGATGACCCGGCTGCCGATGGCTGCCTGAATCGCGATTTCGAACAGGTGGCGGTCGATTTCACCGCGCAGCTTTTGCACGAGCTTGCGTCCGCGCCGCTCGGCCAGGACACGGTGTACAATCGTGGACAGGGCATCCACCCGTTTGCCCGCGACCAGAATATCGAGCCGCACCAGGTCGGCTGATCGATAGCCCAGCAATTCGTAATCCATTGTGCCGTAGCCGTGGGTTACCGACTTCAGCTTATCGTAAAGGTCGTAGATGACTTCTGCCAAGGGTAACTCATAAACCAGGATGGCCCGGGTCGCGCTGAGGTATTCGGTACGGACATACACCGCCCGCCGTTCCGAGCAGAGCTGCATCAGGTCGCCGATGTTCTCGGACGGCAACAAAAAGCTGATTCGGGCGATGGGCTCGCGGAATTCTTCGATCTGTCCCGCATCGGGCACCTTCTGCGGATTGTCGATGGTGATGATCTCGCCCTTGCGGGTCAGTACTTCATACGTAACATTGGGAGCCGTCTGCACGAGCTCGAGGTTGCTCGCGCGCTCCAGCCGTTGCTGGATAATCTCCCGGTGCAGCATTCCCAGGAAGCCGCAGCGGAACCCGAACCCCAGTCCTTCGCTGGTTTCGGGTTGGTAGACAAAGCTGGCGTCGTTGAGGCGGAGCTTGGCCAGGGCTTCGCGCAGCTCCTCAAAATCCTGGTTATTGACGGGATACAGGCCGCTGAACACCATCGGCTTGGGTTCTTTATAACCGGGCAGGGGAGTCGGTGCGGGCCCCAGGGCGTCGGTCACCGTGTCGCCGATGTGTACGTCGGTCAGGTTCTTGATTTGAGCCATCAGGTAGCCGACCTGTCCCGTCGAGAGCTCCGTACAGGGCGTCGGCGCCGGCCGGAATTGCCCCAGGTCGGTCACGAGGTGCTCGGTGCCGCCGCGCATGAGCCGGATCCGTTGCCCGGTACGCAGCGTTCCCTCCTTGACGCGGATGTAAACCACTACACCCTTGTAGGTGTCGAAATGGCTGTTGTACACCAGGGCCCGCAGCGGCGCAGCCGGATCTCCCGGCGGCGGCGGGATCCGTGTAACCATCGCTTCGAGGAGCGCATCGACGCCGGCTCCAGTTTTGCCGCTGACTTGCAGCACCTCGGCAGGTTTGATGCCGAGGGCCTGTTCCATCTCGGCGATGACTTCGTCCGGACGAGCGATGGGCAGGTCGATCTTGTTGAGCACGGGCACGATCGTCAGATCGTGCTCCATAGCCAGGAAGGCGTTGGCAACCGTTTGTGCCTGGACCCCTTGCGTGGCATCGACCAGGAGGATGGCGCCCTCGCAGGCCGCGAGACTGCGTGAGACTTCGTAGTTGAAATCGACATGGCCGGGGGTATCGATCAGGTTCAGCTCGTACCGCTGGCCGGCGTGTTCATGGTAGATCGTGACCGGGTGCATCTGGATGGTGATGCCGCGTTCCCGTTCGAGGTCCATATCATCGAGCACCTGGGCACGGAATTCGCGGGCGGTGATGGCGCCGGTCTTGAGCAGGAATTGATCGGCCAAGGTGCTCTTGCCGTGGTCGATGTGCGCGATGATGGAGAAGTTCCGGATAAGACGGGTTGGCATCATGGCGCGGTTCGGTTCTCCTGGTTGACCCGGCAGCCGTTCGGCCAGGTAGGTCACGGAAGTTTAGCAGGTTTTGCGGTTCCTGGACAGAGCAGGGGACGCTGTTGGAAGTGCGAAGCTTTGCCTTCGGTGACCTTACCCTGCCGGCCGATGGGGTTGGGCCCGGAACCCGTGCCAGAGGTTGCCGCTACGGATGGACAGCGCCGTTCTGGGCGAACCGGGAACGTCGATGGTCGTAGACGTGTCCTGGGCACGCCCTGGTCCGACTCTGCCGGAAAACGGTCGGAGCACGATCTATCCGTACCGGGATGGTCTCCTCGCCCACATCCCCGACGGCCAATTGGGACGATCTTGGGGACAAGCACGCGGCGGGGTCGGGCGACCTGCGTCGAGCGTGCATGCCCTCCCGCTCAGGAGTCGTGCCGCCGCCATGCCTGGCCGAGCAGGCAGGCTGCGCCGATGGCCAAGAGAAGCAGATTGCACGGTGTCGGAGTGGGCGTGGCCAGGAAGCCCTCCATGGGCCCGGGACTTACAGCCACGTAAGTTCCTACTACCTGGCTCGAATCGTTGAGCCCCGCAGGGTCGGTGAAGAACGTACCCGGTACGTCCAGGGTCGTGTACATGCCTTCCCGATACAGGAAGCCATGCGTCCCGGTCATGGTACTATAGACTCCCACGATCTCACCGAGGTTATTTATGCCGGTGGCTTCTGTCAGCGAAGCGCCAGGAAAATCGAGCGTCGTATAACTGTCTCCCGTGCGCAGAAAGCCGTGCGTTTTCGCAGCGGCGCCCTGGTAACTTCCCACGATCTGACTGATGTTATTTATCGCAAAGGAAACGGTGTCGATCGAGAGCGGTACATCGAAGGCAACGTAATTGCCGTTGCTGAGGAGGAAGCCATGGCGGGGGAGGCCCGCGTTAATCTGATAGAAACCGGTAATCTGTCCCGTAGAACTAATCCCCAAGACACGAGTATTTACAGCCCCGGGTACATCGAGCGTGGTGTAGTCGCTGCCATTACGGAGGAAGCCCCGGTTTCTGGAGGAAGAGTCAAGGTAGAATCCCACTATCTGCCCCGCATCACTCACGCCATAGGCAGCGGTACCGGTCGAACCGGGGACATCGAAGCTCGTATAGGTGCCGCCACTCAGGAGGAAGGCATGAAATCTGGTAGTCAAGGGCTCCTCATAGGCCCCGACAACCTGGCCGGAATTATTAATGCCATTGGCCGAAGTACTGGGCGAACCGGGCACTTCGAGCGTCGTGAAGGTGTAGTCGGCATGCGCGCGTCCGACCGTGCCGGCCAACAGGCCCAGCGCCACGAATCGGCTCAGGAATGGTTTCATCGACGAGTCCCCCCTTGCCAATTCGGATGATCTGGCGACAAGCCCGAGTTTGACTTGCCCTGGTCCGGAAATCAACGAAAAAGCAGGAACTCAACCGGCTGACCGGCCGGCCCTGCGGGTGCCCCCGCTGGGCCCTTTGACGCCATCCGCTGCGTGGTTTAGCGTCGACGCCGCCAGCATGCCTGGCCGAGCAGGCAGGCTGCTCCGACAGCCAAGAGAAGCAGACTCGACGGTGTCGGAGTCGGGGTGGCAAGGAAGCCCTGGATGGGGCCGGAATCTGTAGCGGCGTACTCTCCCACAATTTCACCCAAATCGTCGATCCCGAAAGCTTCGCTGAACACCGCGCCAGGCACGTCGAAGGTGGAGTAGTTCCCGTCGCTATAAAGGAACCCATGCGTCCCGGTTGTCATACTGTACATTCCCACAATCTGGCCGACGTTGTTGATGCCAAAGGCCTCGGTCAGCACAGCGCCAGGAAAGTCTAGCGTTGTGTAAGCGTCTCCGGTGCGTAGGAAGCCATGGATTCTCAAAGCAGCGTCCTCGTAAGTTCCCACGATCTGGCCGACATTGTTTATTCGGGAAGACACGGTGTCGATCGAACCCGGTAAATCGATGCTAACGTAATTCCCGTTACTGAATAGGAACCCATGAGGGGGAAGGCCTGCACTCATCTGGTAGAATCCTGTAATCTGTCCAGCAGTATTGATCCCCTCGGCACGGGTATTGATCGCTCCAGGCACATCGATCGCGGTGTAGTCATTGCCCGTACGGAGGAAGCCCCGGTTTCTGAAGGAGGAATCGAGGTAAAATCCTACGATCTGGCCAGCGCTGTTCACACCATACCCAGCCGTACCGGCCGAACCTGGAACGTCGAAGCTCGAGTAGCTCCCTTCGCTAAAGAGAAAACCGTGAAATGCATCGGTCAGAGGTGTTTCGTGGTAGCCAACAATCTGGCCCCCCTTGATATCAGTGGCGACGGTGGTGGCCGCACCGGGAACATTTAAGGTCGTAAACCTGTAGTCTGCATGCCCTGGTTCGATAGTCGAGGCGAAGAGGGCTAGCACGACCAAGCCGCACAGCAGAGGTTTCATCGACGAAATCTCCCCAAAGCACTACGGACCATGTGGCGACAAGCTCAAGTATGACTGGACGGTCTCGAGAAAGCAACGAAAAATCCAGGATCTTTTTGCATTTGTCTGCGTACGGCGCAAGACCAGTCCCCACCTCGGCTCACCGCAAGTCAAGAAATTGCCCGCTCTGGGCACAGAATAACGCAGCAGCCAAGATCAAAAACCTAACCGGCTGACCGGCCGGCTCTGCGAGGTGCATCGGCTGCCTGCGGAGGGCATCTGGGCCAGGATCAACGCTTTCATCCCCATCTGCCCCGCCACGGGCTCGCCCCTGCTGTGGTCGACACCGGGATGCATGAATCCACCCAACGTGGTTCTGCGGTCTGGCTGGGCCGCCGCATGTGGATCCGCTGGACTTGCAATGGTTCGCGAATGTGCCCGCCGCTGCCCAGAGCGCGCGGACTGCCAATTGGCAGGCAGTAGCTGGAATCTTTCGGCCGTAGACGTTCTCCAGGCACAGCCGCGCTTCGACGTCGCCAAGCTGACAGTCCCGCATGTGGGGGAATACTTCACGGCTGAAGATACGGGTTGCTCCGCGGCGCGCTTGATTTGATAACCACTGCCCATGTGCTAGAGTTCGAGAGAGTTCAAGGCAGCCTCAGCGAACCCTGAGGCGGCTTGGGGATCTTCCTTGGATCCAGCAAGCGGAGCACTGAACTGAGGCATTTCTCGTGTGACTATCCCCCTCCCCACCATGCGTAAGCCCGTCACCCTTCGAATGCCCACCACGAGTCCTGCGCGTTAGAGCTTTTCCCTAACGAGGAGTCGGCGAGGATTTGGCGGCGAGCCATCTCCTCGCGCACCCGTTCGGTTCCGACGACCGCTCTGCGCGCCGGCCGATGGCATCGCTTCCGCATTCAATCTGATCCTCCCCTTACAGGAGTCCAGTATGCGTATCCTTCGCGTAAGAGGCCAGAAGAGCGTACACCGTGTACGACAATTGGGCCGTCGGTTACTCCTGGAACCGTTGGAGGACCGAATGGTTCCGAGCCAGATCCAGGATGGTTGGCTCGTTGTGTCCGCCACAGGCACAGGCGCGAACAGGCCAGCCGGACTCTATGCCATCGACCCCATCGCAGATATGGTTCACCCCATTGCGACGGGAGCGGACTTCCACATTCCGGAAGGCGTTTATGAAGATCCTTCTTCCGGCATGCTCTACGCTGCGGACCAGGGACTCGTCCCCAACCTCCCAGGCCGATTTTCAGCACCACCCCCGACGCCCACGAGCACCCTGTTCGATCACCATGTGGTCAAG
>Ga0070734_10003354_pt1 | contig 16960 bp, 11 predicted proteins | sample Coa_R1_8_FD_66444 | JGI IMG/M metagenome (GOLD analysis project Ga0070734, IMG submission 66444) | Surface soil microbial communities from Centralia Pennsylvania, which are recovering from an underground coalmine fire - Coalmine... | ecosystem: Environmental > Terrestrial > Soil > Unclassified ... | reverse complement strand
TTTTCATGAAATTGCGAGTGGCGTGCGCATTCGCGCTTCTTCTCTTCAGTTTAAAAGCGTTCGGCCAATCGGCGACTCCGGCCGCGAGTAACGCGCCGACCTATGCAAAGGACGTAGCGCCCATCCTGCAGAAAAAATGCCAGGTTTGCCATCGGCCCGGTGAAGCAGGGCCGTTTCCGCTGCTGACTTACGAGCAAGCGAGGCCATGGGCGATGGCAATGAAGGTGGCCGTACGAAATGGAAAGATGCCGCCATGGTTTGCGGATTCACACTACGGAAAATTTTCGAATGCGATCGGACTCGAGCCGGGGGAAATTGAAACGCTGGCGAAATGGGCCGACGCAGGCGCGCCGAAAGGAGATCCGAAAGATTTGCCGCCTCCGGTGGAATGGGTGGAAGGCTGGGGAATCGGCAAACCAGACAAGATTTATGAGTTGCCGCAGGCGTATGACGTGCCCGCGTCCGGCGTGATTGATTATCAGCACGTAATCGTCCCGACCGGATTCACCGAAGACACGTGGGTGCAGGCGGCGGAAGTGCGGCCGACGGATCGCATGGTGGTGCATCACATTATTGCGTTTGTGCGCGAACCGAGGTCGAAGTGGTTTCGCGGCCAAAAATCAGGAGTGTTTTTCACGGCGCCGCAGGTAAAGACGAAGGAAGAGCCAGACACGAGTGCGCTACCCAGCGATTCTCTGGTCGGATACGCGCCCGGACAGCCGCCGGAGATTCTGCGCCCCGGTCAGGCGAAGTTGATCAAGGCCGGCTCAGACATTATTTTTCAGGTGCACTATACGCCGCATGGCCACGCGACGCGCGACCAATCGCGCCTGGGAATTGTTTTTGCGAAGGAGCCGCCGAAAGAGCGCGTGCTTACGCTTTCCGCGACCAACGGCACATTTAAAATTCCGCCGGGAGATCCCAACTACCGCGTGGATGCGAGTTTTGAGGTGGGAGCAGACGTGAAACTTTCCGGTCTCCATCCGCACATGCACGGCCGCGGCAAGGATTTTCTGTATCGCGCGGTTTTTCCGTCGGGAGAAAGCAAAATTTTACTGAGCGTGCCGCACTATGACTGGCATTGGCAGAATTGGTACACGCTGGAGGAGCCGATGGATCTGCCAAAAGGCACAAAGATCGATTGCACGGCGCATTTTGACAATTCGGCGGGCAATCCCGAAAATGCCGACCCGACGAAGGAAGTAACGTGGGGTGAGCAAACCTGGGACGAAATGATGGTGGGATTTTTCAATCTGGTGTTTGACGCGAAGATGCCCGTACAAAATTTGTTCGCCGATCGAAAGAACAAAGCCGACATCGCGAGTAAATAGGTGTCACGCGCGTGCAGAGAAACTCGCGACCGCAAAAATTGATAACAACCCATCGATTTTTCCGATTCTCTCAGACGGTCCGCCGCTTCTATAATTAAAGGCGGAGAAAACCTGTTCATGTCTTCTGAAAAAACAACCGGCCGCTCGCATCGGGCGCTGCTCTGGTTTTCGTTTCCGGTCGTTGCCGCGGTCGCGGTAGGGGCTTTTACGATCGGCACTTCGCGTATGAAGTCGGCCGTGCCGGTGGTGGATCGTTCGGCGCTGCAGATTGAAACGGTGCGGCGTGGACCGCTGGTTCGCCACGTTTCGGGCCTTGGCGTCCTAGTGCCGGAAGAAACACGCTGGATCGCCGCTGAAACTGACGCTCACGTGGATCAGGTGTTCCTGCGGGCGGGCGCTCGCGTAAAACCCGAATCGATTCTGCTGCAGCTGAGCAATCCCGACCTGGAGCGACAAGTGCGCGACGCGGAACTTGCCACCAAGAAAGTCGAAGCCGAACTCGCGAATCTCCGCGTGCAATTGCAAGCGCAACTTTTGAACGAGCATTCCATCGAGGCCCAGTTGCAATCCGATCTAACCGAGGCGAAATTACAGGCGGAACGCGACGAGGCACTTCAGAAGGAAGGGATCGGCTCGAAAATGAACGCGAAGATTTCACGTTCGCGCGCTGATTCGCTGTCGACTCGCTTGCAACTTGAAAAAGAGAAACTAGCGATCGCGGAAGAAGCCCGCCAGGCGCAATTGGAGGCGAAACAGGCTGAAGTTGCGCAAGTGCAGGCGCTCTACGAATTGAAAATACATCAGAAGGAATCGCTGACTGTTCGCGCGGGCATTTCAGGAATTCTCGATGACGTTTCCGTGGATGCCGGCCAGCAGCTTAGCGCTGGTGCGAATCTCGCGCGGGTTACAAGCTCGGAGCGGCTCGTTGCGCGAATTCACGTGCCGGAATCGCAGGCGGCGGACGTTCGTCTTCACCAGCGCGCGGCGTTGCAGATGCAGGATCGCAAATTTCCCGGACAGGTGATTCACGTTGATCCGGCGGTGCAGAATGGCGCGATCAGCGTGGACATCAAGGCCGACGGCGGCCAAACCGCCGGCGCACACTCCGGCGTAACGGTGGACGGAAGGATCGAGACGGAACACGTTGCGAATGCGGTTTACCTGCCTCAGGAGTTGCAGGCTCATGCGGATGCTGCGATGCCGCTATTCAAAGTCTCCGACGACGGCACGGAAGCGCGCCGCGTGACGGTGCAACTCGGCCGCGTTTCCGAGGATGGAACCGAGATTGTCGGCGGCCTTGCCCCCGGCGACCGCGTGATTGTTTCCGACATGTCTACGTGGAATCGCTACGACCAAGTGCGCTTGCAGTAGCTCTGGTCTATCATTCGTCCAACAAATGAGTCCCCTGAACCAGAGGCCTTTGCGTCTTGCGCTCATCGGTATGTCCGGAGCGGGGAAATCGTTTTGGTCGAAGCAATTGGCTTCGGCGGGGCATCCCGCGATTTCGTGCGACGACAAAATTGAAGAGCGGCTGGCGACGCGGCTCGCTGCCGGCGGATATTCGGGGATCAACGGCGTTGCCGCTTGGATGAGCTGGCCGGATTCACCGCACTATGCCGAGCGCGAATCGCAGTACTTGAGCGAAGAGATTGCAGTGCTGGAAGAAGTTTTGGCAGAACTCGCGCGCTGGCCGGAGAAATCTTTGGTGCTGGATACGACGGGCAGTGTGATTTACACCGGAAATCATCACTTGATGCGGCTGCGGAAGTTGATGACAGTGATTCACCTGGCCGCGTCGCCGCAGGAGCAGCAGTTGCTCATCGAGCGATATTTGAGCGACCCAAAGCCCGTGCTATGGCGCGGCGCGTTTCAACCGAAAAAGGGAGAGACGCCGCGGCAGACCGTGGCGCGGTGTTATCCCAATCTGATTGCGGCGCGAAAGCAAAGTTATACGGCGCTCGCGCACTGCACGGTTCAGGTAGCGCAGTTGCGCGAACTCCCGCACGACGCCGCGGCATTTTTGAGCCTGGTGGAGAAAAGCATGGCAGGTGCGGCGTGAGGTATCGCAGCACTTCGCAAGAAGCGCCGCTGACTTCGTTGCGAGGAGCTGTGTTGCGCGGGATTGCGCCGGACGGCGGGCTGTACATGCCCGCGGAAATTGCGCGCCGATCGCCGGAGGAATTAGAAGAGTTTCGCTCGCTCCCATTCACCGAAGTGTGTTTTCGAGTGGTGAAGCCGTTTGCCACGCCGGATGTTCCGGAGGAGATTTTGTGGCAGATCGTCAGCGAGGCAATGAATTTTCCGGTGCAGCTTGTTTCGTTGTCACCCGGCTTGCATGTGCTGGAGTTGTTCCACGGCCCGACGCTGGCGTTCAAGGATTTCGGCGCGCGATTCATGGCGCGGTTGATGGGCTATTTCGTTCGAGGGGAATCGCGGCCGCTCACGGTGCTCGTCGCAACTTCCGGCGATACCGGCAGCGCCGTGGCGCACGGGTTTCTGGGCGTGCAGGGAATTCGCGTTGTGATTTTGTATCCGTCGAAGCGCATCAGCGAAGCACAGGAAAAACAGTTCACGACATTGGGCGAAAATATAACCGCGCTCGAAATCAGCGGAACTTTTGACGATTGCCAGCGCCTCGTGAAGCAGGCATTTGCTGACGAAGCGCTGAACAAGCGCGCGTTTTTGACGTCCGCCAATTCCATCAATATCGGCCGCCTGCTTCCACAGATGTTCTATCACGTCGCGGCTTATCGGCAGCTTCCGGTAGCTTCGGTTCCGTTGATTGTTTCCGTGCCGAGCGGAAATTTTGGAAATTTGACGGCGGGACTGTTTGCCAAGCGCATTGGCCTGCCCGTGGCGAAATTCATCGCGTCCACGAACGCAAACGACGTGGTGCCCGAATATTTGCGCAGCGGAAAATTTGAGCCGCGCCCCGCGCAAGCGACATGTTCGAACGCGATGGACGTCGGCAATCCGAATAATTTTCCGCGCTTGCTCGATCTTTGCCGCGGGCGGCTGGAATACGTGCAGAAAGAAATCTGGGGACACGGCGCAACCGACGAAGAAACGCTTGCTGAAATGAAATCTGTTTGGGAGCGCTATCGCTACATAACAGACCCGCACACTGCCGTCGGCATTCTCGGCTGGGAAGCGTACAGGAAGGAACATCCGGAGCCATCGCAGGGTCTGGTGCTGGCCACAGCCCATGCGGCAAAATTCGCGGAGGTGGTGGAAAAGGCGATCGGCACCGCGCCGCCGTTGCCGGATCGGCTGGCAGCTTATCTGAAGCGCGCAAAACTTTCCTTGCCGATGTCCTCATCCTACGATGACTTCAAACAGTTCTTGCTCCGGCACTAATTCAACTCGCGCCGGATTGTGGGGTTAGGATCTGCGAAGACGGTCGAGCACGAAGTAAAGAACGACGCCGACTGCTGCATTTACGAGAGCCGCGATGGCGAGACGTACTGTGAACCACGGTTCGGCGTGGGCGAGAAGCAATCGCTGAACCAGGACTATGATTCCCTGGTGCAACGCGAAAAATATCGCCGTGAGTGCAAAACGAGCTGCTGGATGCTCTGTGTCGAGCTTGCCGCCGATGGACGATGCCGCGAAACCAATCAGCGTTTTCGCGATGCCATAAAAACCGAGCGGAGTTTTACCCAACAAATCCTGCAGGCAGCCGACCGTACAACCCAGTAACAGTCCCGTCGAGGGGTTCCGGCGGCTCAAGCCAAAGTAAATTGTGATCAGCAGCGGCAAATCCAAAATAGAGATTTTCGGGATGTAGACCGGCAAAAACGCCTGAGCGAGCAGAGTCAAGATCGTGACGAACAGAATCGTTCCACCACGGAATTTGTAGACTTCAATGTGCGTCTCGCCACTTCGCAGGTCGAATGCGTCATTCATCGCGGTTTTTCCGTCGGTTTCGGCGCAGGCTCCAGCGAACGTTTGCCGGCGTTTGCTGTTGGCGTTGCAGCGCTTGGTTGCGCGTCCGCCGCGCCGGAAGTTTCCGGGTCCTTCTTCAAAACGAGAGGATTGGTCGTCAGGAGCACGATAACTTCTTCCAGTTTTTCAAGATGAGCCGCAGGCCGCACGCGAACGTACTTAAACGGCGGCGAGCCCTGCTTTGACTCGACGATCGTTCCGACCGGCAGATCACGAGGAAAAATCTTGTCCATGCCACTCGTCACTACGTGCTCGCCCACTTTGACTTCGTCGTCGTTCGAAACATATTTCATGTCCAGCAGCGGCTCGCCCATTCCGCCGACCGGGCTCTGAATGCGGGATTCTTCGATCATCGCGCCGACGCCGCTTTCGCGGTCCGTGAGCAGCAAAACTTGCGCTGTGTCGCTGAAGGAATCGATGACTTTGCCGACGACTCCGTCCGCGGTGATCACACCCATATTTTTCCTGATGCCGTCGCGCTGGCCGCGATCGAGATAGATGACCGCGCTGTTTGCGTCAGGACTGGTGGCAATCACGCGCGCGCCGACCATCGGCACTCGTGTCTGGGATTCGCGGAAGTTCAGGAGCTTTGCCAGGCGGTCCGCTTCCGATGCTTTTCCGCGCAGCTGGCTGATCTCCAGTTTCAAGGAATCGTTTTCCTGCTTGAGCCGTTCGTTTTCACGCGCTGCGCCGCTCAACGCAAAATAGTGCCGCCAGGTCCCACGAATTTTGTCGACGCCCCAGGCGCCGGCGCGTTCGAATGGCGAGATCAGCCCGACGCTCCACGACCGCATCAGGCTACGATTTTCGCCTTCCGAACTTGTATGTTGAATTTGAACCGCGAGCGCGAGCACTTGCACGACGACAACGATGGTGAGTAGCACCAGCGAACGGTGACGTGACGGAATTCCGACCATGGAGCGCTACATTCGCTTTCTATCGGGTCACAGCCGTCCGCCGCTGGTGACAGACAGCCCGCCCGCACAATACGTTTCAAAATCCAAACGAAAATCTCGCCGCGCCAACCTAATCGATGCAAACCATGCGGAGCAATTTGAAATCGCTCAGCATCTTGCCGGTGCCGAGCACGACGGACGCAAGCGGATCGTCTGCAATCGAAACTGGCAACCCAGTCTCTTCGCGGATGCGCTTGTCGAGATTCTTTAGCAGCGCACCACCGCCGGTCAGCACAATTCCGCGATCGCTGATGTCCGCGGAAAGCTCCGGCGGAGTGCGCTCGAGCGCCACCCGCACCGCGTTCACAATCGTCGCCACGCATTCGCTCAACGACTCGCGAATTTCGCTGTCGTCAATGGTCACCGTTCGCGGCACGCCTTCGATCAGGTTGCGGCCCTTCACTTCCATCGTCAGCGGCTTCTCCAGCGGGTACGCCGAGCCGATTTCCATCTTTATCTGTTCGGCCGTGCGTTCACCGACCAGCAGGTTGTACTTGCGCTTCAAATATTGCATGACGGCTTCGTCCATCTCGTTGCCGGCCACGCGCACGGAGCGCGAGTATACGATGCCGCTCATCGAGATGACGGCGATGTCCGTCGTGCCGCCGCCGATGTCGACAACCATGTTGCCGCTCGGCTCTTCAATCGGCAGACCCGCGCCGATCGCCGCAGCCATCGCTTGTTCCACGAGATAAACTTCGCTCGCACGAGCGCGATACGCGGAGTCCTGCACCGCCCGCTTTTCCACCGGGGTAATTTCGCTCGGCACTCCGATCACGATGCGCGGATGGACCAGCACGCGCCGGTTGTGCGCCTTCTGGATGAAATACGTCAGCATCTTTTCCGTGACTTTGAAATCGGCGATAACGCCGTCTTTCATCGGCTTGATCGCGACAACATTGCCCGGCGTGCGTCCCAGCATATCCTTCGCTTCGCGCCCGACCGCCACGACTTCGCCGCTCACCTTATTAATCGCTACGATCGAGGGCTCGTTCACCACAATCCCTTTGCCGTGCGAAAATACCAGTGTGTTCGCCGTCCCCAAGTCAATTGCGAGGTCGGACGAAAACAGACTGAACACCGACCTCATGTTGTAACCGTTCTTGTTCATTCCCCCAGTCCTTCTGTGAAGCCCTGCCCTTCACTCGTCCCGCGACATAACTCTCTATTGTCGCCGAACGCCGCATCCAGCGCAAAAGTGCGCCGCCGCGGGGAAACTTTTATTTCGGCACGACGATCGAGATCTGCTGCCGTGCCGTTCCGCCACGCCGATTTTGCCCGACGATGACGATGGTGTGCTCGCCCGGCTCCATCGCTTCCGTGAAATAGCGGAAATTGCCGTCCGGCGTGATGTTTGCTACCGGCTGGCCGTTGATAATCAGCGCCGCGCCTGGTTCCGTGCGTCCGGAAATTTCCGCAAACCGGCCATGAATTTGCGTACCCGTAATCTCCAACGCCATGTCCTGCGCTTTGCCTTGCGCAAACAACGCAAATTTAAACGGTTCGCTCGGCGAACTTGTTTGTTTTTTCGAATCCGTGCCAATCACATCCCAGAAATAATCGCCCGCGTCGAGCCCCGTTATGTCCGCGCTCGTTCCGCTTACGCGCACTTCCCGCACCAATTTCGTGAACATTGTCGTTGCGCTGATGCGCAGTGTGTAGGAAACCGCGTCCGGCACTGGCTTCCATTCGAAGTGAATGCTCGCCGCCTTCGGATTTTCCGTAACGATCGGCGCCAGATTGCGCGGCTCGGAAAGTTCCGGCGGCGCCAGCACGTCGGTCTTCTGGATCGGTCCCGAGCCCGCGATGGTTGCGCGCTGGTATGTGCCGATTTCCACGTGCTCCTGGCCATGCTGAACATCCGCGCTTCCGCTTGTCAGTGTAATTTCGCCTTCACCCGCCTTCGGATCCGATTTCACGGTTGCATGGCTGTTCGGGCGAACTTGCGCCGTAAAGTCTTCGCCGCTGACGGCCGCACGCGAATTCGGAGAGCTTGCCGTCGAAAGATCCACTTGTCCGGTGTTGATGTGGACCGCCGTGCTCGTCTGGTCGTGCGTAACGTTGTTTTCTTCCACCGTGACCAGCGTATCCGGCTTGACGACGTAGGCAGTTGAATCCGCAAACGTAATGCGCGCCAGCCCGTCACCGCCGGTCTGAATTAAATCCCCTTTATCCAACACCGTGTGAAAATCCGCGTCCACCCATTGAACGGAATTCACTTTTTTCACCTGCACTTTTCCGTCCAGGTTCACAAATTTTATCTTCGATTGTCCGCTCGCTACCGGATCGGGATCGGGCTGTCCCGCTTCCGTGACTTTCTTCACCACATACGCGTACACGTTTGGAAACACGAAATAAACGGAGACGAACACCAATGCGGCCGCAAGGATCAAAACCAGGGCGACCGTTTTATACGAAACGGCGTGCCAGTAGACTTCCACGCGAGGAACTTGTTTGTTCTGACCTGACCGTTGCGGGTCCATGCTCCGTCTTATCCTCATTCTGCGCAGCGAGTGCGCCAATTTCGCAATTTAGCACAGCGCACCGCGTGCTGCGCTTCTGCGTCGCCTTGCGTAGTCAAGTTGCAAATACCATTCGCGAAACACTTTCCACAGCCCCGGCCTAGTCCCTCAATCGTAGCTGGCAATTCCATGCAAGTTACCCGCCGATTAAATCGAATTGCGTCGCTTGACTCTTCCGAGGCGCCATTGGACTATGAACGCGCATTTTTTGTTTGAGCTGGTTCTGGGTCGCCAGTTTCGCTGCGCGTTTCGCAGCTTTCCGAAAAGGAAACTCTCCTGATGAAGCGATTGCTCTCATTGCTCCTTCTCTGTTTATCTGCCTCGGCCTTGCATGGCCAATCCGTTGCAATCCTGCGCGGGCATGTGGTCGACCCCAGCGGCGCCGCCATATCTGGCGCGAGCTTGAAGCTGACTCTGGCCGCCACAGGCGCGGTCCGCGAATCCGTCTCCGACGCGAGCGGAACCTACGAATTCAATCAATTGCAGCCCGGCCGTTATACGCTCGAGGTTTCCGCTTCCAGCTTTGAAGTTCGGCGCCAGGAAAATCTGGATCTTCTCGTCGCGACGGCTACAAGCCTCGACATCGCGCTGAGCATCACTTCCGCAAAGCAGGAAGTGATCGTCACCACGGATTCTGGCATCGCCGTAAACACTTCGGACGCAACGCTCGGCAACGCTTTTGCCGAACGGCAGATAGCGGCGCTGCCGATCGAAGGCCGCAACGTCGTTGAACTTCTCAGTTTGCAGCCAGGAGTCACGTTTCTCGGCAAATCGGTCGGCAATGACGATGGCGACTCCCGCAGTGGCTCGGTCAATGGCGCGCGGAGCGATCAATCCAACGTCACGCTCGACGGCATCGACGTCAATGACGAAAACAAAGGCTTCGCCTTCACCAGCGTTCTTCGCATGACACAGGACTCGGTCGAAGAGTTTCGCGTCACCACGAGCAATCCCAACGCTGACGGCGGCCGCGGCTCCGGCGCGCAAGTCACGCTGATCACTAAGAGCGGCACCAACGCCTTCCACGGCACGCTTTATGAATACAATCGCAACGCCGCTCTCACGGCCAACGATTACTTCAACAAGCTCACGCAGCTTCAGAGCGGCCTTCCCAACAAACAGCCGCAGTTGATTCGCAATGTGTTTGGCGTTGCCGTAGGTGGTCCCATCAAAAAAGACAAACTCTTTTTCTTTTTGAACTACGAAGGCCGCCGCGACGCCGAGGCGCAAGTAGAGACTCGTACTGTTCCTAGCGACGCGATGCGCCAGGGCATCGTGCAGTATTACGACAATTCCGGCAGCGTTATTGCACTTACGCCAAATCAGATTCAAGGCATGGACCCGCAAAGCGTCGGCGTGAATCTCGCCATGCAGAAGGTTCTGAATTCTTACCCTGAGCCCAATGTTACCGTTGGCGTTGGCGACGGCTTGAATACTTTTGGTTACCGCTTCGCCAGCACGCTGCGCCGCAGCTACAACACCTACATCGCCCGCCTCGATTGGAGCGTCGCGAAAAATCACACGCTCTTCTGGCGCGGCAACCTGGTGAACGACGACGAGCCCAACGCTCCGCAATTTCCCGGGCAGCCCTCTTCCAGCAGCTTGCTGACGAACAGCAAAGGCTTCGGCTTGGGCTATACCGCCATTCTTCGCGCCAATCTAATTAGCAATTTCCGCTGGGGCTTCACGCGGCAGGGCGGTTCCTCATCTGGCGTTTCGGATCAACCGCAGGTGACGCTGCAGGGTCTTGATGCGCCGCAATCTTTTTCGCGCACCAGCAGCTTTCGCATCCCAGTCAATAATTTCATCGAGGATGTAGCCTGGACCCGCGGAACCCACAGCTTTTCCTTTGGAACCAATCTCCGCGTCATCCACGATGCGCGCTTGAGCACCGCCAACTCTTTTTCCGATGCGCAGATCAACACTGGTTGGCTCGGCCCGAGTTCCGCAGTCGCCGGCACCGGCCAACCGCTTGATCCTGCGGCGTCGGGTTACGCGACGGTCGCTGACGGCACCAATCCGCAAGGGCAGGATTTTCGCTTCAACTACGACAGCGCGATCATGGACGTCGTCGGTGTCGTCACCGAAGGCGACGCGATTTATAACTACGACCGTCAGGGCAATCCGCTGGCGCAGGGCACGCCCGTGCAACGCGAATATCATTGGAACGAATGGGATTGGTATGCACAGGACAGTTGGCGCCTGAGAAAGAATTTGACCGCCACGCTCGGCCTGAAATATTCCTGGATGCAGGTTCCGACGGAAATTCACGGCCTGCAAGTCGGTCCGTGCCTGCTGAACGGAAGCTCTTGTGTACCGTACGCGCTCACCGATTTTTATAACGCCAGCGCGCAACAAGGCCTCAGCACAGGTTCAGCCAGCGACGTGCCGAACTTCTCCTTTGGATTGAACGGCCGCTCCAACGGCAAATCCGACTTCTGGACCCCGGACAGGAAAGACTTCTCGCCGCGCATCGCCCTTGCCTGGTCGCCAAGTTTCAGCAGCGGCCTGCTGTCCGCGATTTTCGGTTCCGGCGGCAAAAGCTCGATTCGAGCCGGCTACGGACTGGTCTTCGATCATTTCGGTGCCGCCATCGTCAATACATTTGATACGTCCGGCTCGTTCGGCCTTTCCAGCAATATTTCGAATACTGCTGGCGTTCCGACTACCACTACGTCGCCGCGCTTCGTAGGCATCTCCACAATTCCCAACGGCTTACTGCCGACCGCTCCCGCCGGCGGTTTTCCGGCCACGCCCGATCCCTCGCAATTCAACATCAGTTGGGGTATCGACAACAAAGTGAAATCGCCCTATTCCCACTTGATCGATTTCTCCGTCTCTCGCGAACTGAATCCTTCCACCTCGATTGAAGTCGGCTACGTCGGCCGGCTTGCTCATCGGCTTCTCGTTCAACAAGACGTCGCCATGCCGCTCGATATTCATGCGGCTGGAACAGATTACTTCGCCGCTGCCGCCACTCTCTCGCAACTCGCAAAGGCTGGCACGCCGGTGAGTCAGGTTCCCAACAATCCCTATTGGCAAACGGTCTTCAGCGCGCTCGACAACGCAGATATCGGTTTCGGTCCACTTTCCGCGACGCAGAATGTCTACGAAGTTTTTTCCGGTAATCAGGGCAACGAGACCTACGCGCTCTACCAACTCGACCGGCCCGATTCCGTTACCGGCGCGGGCATCAACACTGGCTCGCATACCTACCCGAGTTACCGCTTCTATCACAGCCAGTATTCCGCGCTTTACGCGTGGCGCTCGATCGGCAAGTCCTACTACAACGCCATGGAAGTTGTCCTTCATCACCGCTTCAAACAAGGATTGCAGGCGGACTTCAATTACACCTACTCCAAATCCGAGGACTGGACGTCGCAGGCCGAGCGCCTCGCCACTTCCGGCGGAAACAACTACGCACAAATCATCAACAGTTGGCAGCCCGACCAATTGAAAGGCGTTTCGGATTTCGACATGACGCATCAGGTCAACGCAAACTATCTCGTCGAATTGCCGGTCGGCCGCGGGCGTCGCTTTCTCGGAGACAGCAGCCGCACAGTAAATGCGCTAGTAGGTGGGTGGGAACTCACCGGCATCGTACGCTGGACGAGCGGCTTACCGTTCGGAGTGGACAACGGTTCACGTTGGCCAACGAATTGGGACATCGAAGGATTCGCAACGCAGTCTCAACCGATACCCAGCGAAGCCACCAAGCGTGGCTCCGGCGCGCAGATGTTCGCCGATCCGCAAGCGGTCTTCGCGAGTTTCCGGATGGCGTTGCCCGGAGAATCCGGTTCGCGCAATCCGCTTCGCGGCGATGGCTACTACAGTTGGGATACGGGCCTCGACAAAACTTTCGCCGTCACGGAACGCGCCAGTCTCCAGTTTCGCGGCGAAGTTTTCAACGTCACCAACAGCGTGCGCTTCGATCCGCACTCTGTCAGCTCCAGCCTCGATTTTCAGGGCAACTTCGGCCAGGCCACCAACACACTCACCGACAAGCGCGTGATGCAGATTGCGCTCCGCTTCCAGTTCTAGCGGTATTCGTCGTTCGAATTTCCCCATTTGCTTCGCATGATAAAATAGTATTTTGACTTTGCGCCTTTGGCGATCCTGCGAAGCGCACCGCGAAAGGATTTTGAAAATGGTTTGGCAGTCGGCCCAGAGTGAGGAAAGTCGTGGATTTGCTTCTTGTTTGTTTTCAAGTGTTTGCGCACACTTTGCACAAACCGTGACGGCGGAAACACTCCCAACCCGTTTTCTTTCAGTCGTTTGCGTACACTTGTAAAAACAATGGGGGGTGTGCCCCTCGCGCCTTCGCCTTCATCGAGTTTTCAATCACTTGCGAGCGCGAGAGGCGCAGTTGACCACCGCTGGAAACAGTTTGGGACGCGGCTTCCACTCGTCTATAATCCTAAGTTTGTCCACAGCCAAAGCAGCGTAGCAGAGGGAGAAGCAAGGAATGGCGGGTTTATTTGACAACAGGCAATTCTTGACGAGGGTTTTGTTCGGCGTCGTCGTCGGCATCCTCGCAATCAGCATGCTCTTGTATCTCGTGCCGCAAGGGCCCGGCGCGGGCGCCTCCTCGACGGATACCGTCGCAACAGTGGGCGGCCAGAACATTTCTCTGGCGGAAATTCAGCAACAACTCGCGCAAATCGAACAGCGAGGCAACGTTCCAAAGCCGCTGGAATCGCTCTACGCGCGCCAGATTCTGAATCAGATGGTCTTCGAGAAGGAAATTCAATACGAAGCGGATCGCTTGAACATCAGCGTTACCAACGAAGAGATGTCCACGCTGATCAAGCAGCTACTTCCGACCGCATTCAACGGCGACAGCCCCGTCGGGATGGATCAGTATTCGGCGCTCGTGCAGCAGCGTTTTCAGATGACGGTTCCGCAATTTGAAGCGGCAGTGCGTAAAGACCTCTTGCTGCAGAAATTCCAGAAGCTCGTCACCGACGGCATCAGCGCCAGCCCTGCCGAGTTGAAGGACCAGTTCAATTACCAAAACCAGAAGGTGAAACTGGACTACGCCTTTATCAAGCCGGAAGATCTCGAAGCAAAGATTACGCCTGAGGAATCGGAGTTAAAGGCCTACTACGAAAAGAACAAGTCGCGTTATCAGGAGCCGGAACGCCGCTCCGTCCGCTATGCATTGCTGGATGCGAACCGGATCAAACAACAGGCCACGGTTTCCGACGACGAGCTGAACCGCCTCTATCAGCAAAACAAATCGCAATATCAGGTTCCGAATCGCGTTCACGTCGAGCACATCCTCCTCTTTACGCGTGGGATGAACACAGACGCGCAGATCTCCGAAGTCCAGAAGCGCGCCGAGGACGTCCTGAAAGAGTTGAAAAAGGGCGCCAAGTTCGAGGATTTGGCCAAGAAATATTCCGAGGACACGCAAACGAAGGACAAAGGCGGCGACCTCGGCTGGATCACCCAAGGACAGACCGTTGCGACATTTGAAAAGGCTGCGTTTAGCACGCCTAAGGGCGGCACTTCAGGCGTCGTGAAGACCGAATACGGCTTTCACATTCTCAAGGTCTTGGACAACGAGACAGCCCACACCCTCACTCTCGAGGAAGTAAAGCCGCAGCTGATGGTCAATGCCAAGGCCAACAAAGGCGAAGAGGATGCCAACCGTCTGTCGGACCAGATCAGCAAAGAGATTCGCAAGTCCAGCAAGACTTCGCTCGATGAAGTCGCGAAGCAGTTCAATCTGGATATTGCTGAAACCGCTCCGGTTAGCGCCGCAGAGCCGCTGCTCTATTTCGGCAACGCTCCCGCGGTGAAGGAAGAGCTCTTCCGCTTGCGTCAGGGCGAACTCAGCCTGCCGCTCAAGACGGATCGCGGCTACGTTGTACTGACGTTGAAGACCGTGATTCCGCCACACGCCGGTACGTTTGACGAAGAGCGCAACAAGGTCGCCAACGACTTGAAACGTGAAAAGGCAGTTCAGGTCGCCAAATCCAAGGCGGAAGACCTTGAAAAGCGCGTCAAGGGTGGCGAAAAGTTTGATGCGGCCGCCAAAGCGCTCGGCCTCGAAGCAAAGACCAGCGAATTGGTCGCCCGTAGCGGCAGCATTCCCGGCGTTGGCAGCGCCAAGCAAGTTTCAGCTGCCTTCCAGATGAAGCAGGGAGATACCGCCCCGGCGTTGAGCGTCGGCAACAACTGGCTCGTCTACCGCCTCGCCGATAAGGTCGAGCCGAATCCAGAGGATTTTGAGAAGCAGAAGAAGGATTTGACCGAACAAGTCCTCCAAGACAAGCGCACATTGGCGTTTCAATCCTTCCGGACGGCCCTCGAAGACCGCCTGAAGAAGGAAGGCAAGCTGAGCATCTATCAGGACAAGATGAAGACCTTTGGCGACCTAGGCGGGTCGCCTTTTGGTCCGATTGTCTGATATCTGTAAGAAAATAAAGACGTTATATTTTTAGGCGCAGGGGCTTGTGTTTCCGGTCACCGCTCGCTAGCCTATTTGTGTCCCCAGAGAGACCTTCTCGGGACCTTCAGAATCAGATGCCCCAGCCGCAACTCCATTTCAAACGGTGAACTGTATGGCTTCTCGCTCGCAAAGCCCACGTAACGAGTATCGCTGCTCGATGGAACGCAACCAGGCGGGGAAGTACTGTGTGCGCGTCCAAGTGCATTACCCGCGCCATGCCTGGAACCTAGGAGTCTATTTTCTGGCTGGTTCGTTTGATCGTGCGATGAAAAAACTCGAAGAATCCTTGGATTTCTTGCAGAAGAATGAAGAAAAGCTGTGGTTTTGGGGTGTCGATCGCGCGGAAGACATGGGATTTTCCGCTGAGTTTCTGAAAGAAGCGGGATTGAAACTGGATCAGCGCATGGAATTCCCGCGCAAGTCCACGAACATCTCGTTGGCACCGGAAAAGGAAGTGCCTGCGTTCGTCCTCGGCCCTGTGCGGCGCGGATTAGCGGAGCTCGTAGAAGCTCCGAGGGTTGCGTTAGCAGGGGACTGAGTTCAGCTAAAACGCTCTTCGAACGGCGAGCCGGCTTGAATCAAGGCTCGCCGTATTCATTTTTCGCTCATGTTCGCTAATGGGTGCACTCATCATTCTTTGGACATTGGACGACGAAACAGAAGCCACGCGTTTGCGTTTGGGATTAGAGTAAAACTGCCGGTGAGACGGACCGGTACAGCTTGCGATTGAGCTGTGCTGTAGCCCAAACCAGGAATCTAGCTTGGAGTAAACGACGATGACGATACGACGAGTGGCAGTGAGCACGGTAGTTTGCGCGACTTTGCTGTGTGGCGGACTGCTCGTAGCGCAGAAACCGCCGCGGAATGTCAGCCCCAGACGGCATCCAAATCTTGCGGCGGCGCAGCGGTTTCTCGACCAGGCCTACCAGAAGATCACGGCGGCACAGGAAGCGAACGAGTTTGACATGGATGGGCACGCCGCAAAAGCGAAAGAGCTTCTGGAACAGGCGGACAGAGAGTTGAAGCAGGCGGCGGGAGCGGCGAACAAGGACAGCAAGTAACAAAGTCACGAGAGTTTAGTGCAAAGAAAGCCCCCGTGCGGACTCGCCGCGCGGGGGTTTTCCTTTACGAGAGAATCGTCGACTCGACTACATCGGCTTCGGATGAGCCGCGAGCGCCTCGCGGAACGTGGCCAAGTTGGATTTATCGACGACGGCAGTGCCCGTGTCCACCCACTTTGGCAAAGGATAAGACGGAGCAGTGCGCCATTCCTTGAATTCGTGAACGGCATTGTGATGCAAATCGTCGACGAACTTCAGGCCGTAGTAACTCATGACGTAGGGCTTTTGCGCGATGGTGGCGTTGATGACGCCGCGATCGATCCAATCGAGAGTGTTCGGGTCTTTGTCGAAAGCCACGACAGGGATTTTTCCCTGGAGATCGAGGCGATGAAGCGCTTCGGCGGCACCGGAGCCACCAGATGCCTCGAGGCAAAGGACGCCTTCAAAATTGGCTTTGCCCTTGATGAGCGCTGAAATGCTGTCGTTGGCAACGCGCGGATCGCCGTTGTCGTCGAGGGTTTGAATGATTTTCACGCCGGGATATTTTTTCAAGGCTTCATTCACGCCACGCGCACGCTCATCCAAATTGAGCTGGCCGGGAATCGTGATGATCACAACGTTTCCTTTGCCTTTGAGAATTTCACCCATGCGCTTGCCGCTTTCCTGGCCCGCTCGGAAATTGTCAGTG
>Ga0070734_10003353_pt1 | contig 16960 bp, 10 predicted proteins | sample Coa_R1_8_FD_66444 | JGI IMG/M metagenome (GOLD analysis project Ga0070734, IMG submission 66444) | Surface soil microbial communities from Centralia Pennsylvania, which are recovering from an underground coalmine fire - Coalmine... | ecosystem: Environmental > Terrestrial > Soil > Unclassified ... | reverse complement strand
CGCTCAATGGCGGCTTGCATGGGCAGCGCTAGCGGACCGGCACGAGGCCCTTCGGACCAGCTTCTTTGAGGATACGGAGGGAACGCTGCGGCGCGCGGTTCAGCACGACGGGGGTGCGGATTTGGAAATTACTGCATGCGCGGACATGCCGGCCGCTCTGGCCTACGCCCGCCTGCGGCAGTCCGAACCGTTCGTCATGAACCGGCCGCCGCTGTGGCGCGCCGGGCTCGTGCACGTTGCCAACACGGGCCAGCCCGTTTTTTGGCTCGCGTTGCACCATTCGATTGCGGACGGTGTCTCGCTCGGGATATTCGTCTCCGAACTGACCACCTTGCTGCGGGGCGGGATCTTGCCGCCGCCCGGTGGCCTTTTCGGCCGGTCCGCGGGCCGCGAGGAGAGCTACCTCGGGGGGCCGGATTGCCGGGAGGACGCACAATATTGGGGCAACGTACTGAATGCCGTCGGCCGCGGCTCGCCGGAGGCGCCACAGCCATTCGACGAGTGGCCGCTCGATTTTCCACGGCCGCTGGCGCGCACCGAACAACACGCCAAGGGAGCCCACTGCATTCGAGTGGTCCTCGATGCTTCGACGGCGGGCAGCTTGCGCGGGTTCGCCCGGAGCCAGGGAGCCAGCCTGCATGCCCTGATGCTCGTCCTCATGGCGCGCGAAGTCTGGCGGCGCACGCGGCGTCCGGAATTCATGCTCGGCACGGCCGCTTCGACGCGCGACTCGGCAAGCGAAGCCCGCACCGCCGGCTACTACGTGAACATGCTGCCGTTGGCGTGCCGGATCGAACGGCGGGAATCGCTGGAGCAGGCCTTGCATACCATGCAGCGAAATCTGGCCGAGGGTTTACAGCATGGGCGCTATCCGTTTGCCCACATCTACGGCGACTTCCGCCGAGAGCAGGCACACACTCCGGATCCTGGACGCTATCCGCTGTTCGACTTCGCGGTGACCGAGAACCCTGGTGTTGCGCAAACCGCCGCGCCGGACGAATTCCACCTCGCCGTGCCCGCGGAGGAAGCAGGAACCTACGACCTGCGCCTCAATGCACCGGCACAGGACATGGTCCTGGTCCACGAAAGCCGACCGGACGGCAGCCTGTCGTTGCAGTGGTACGCCAACGCCGCCATCTACAAAAAGGAGACGGCGCAGGCCTGGATCGATTCTCTCGTGGGATGGGCCCGATACGTGGCAAGCGGGGACCGGGTCGCAGGCGCCGCGCCGCCCGCCCTGCTGCCCGGGGAAGAGAATCTGCTAGCCCACTGGGAACGAGGCCCGGTTCTTCCCCTTTCCGCGCCCAGTTTCCCGGCTTTGTTTGAGCATTGGGCCCGGGTTCAGCCAGAGCGTCCGGCCGTCATCACCGAGCGCGGGGCCGAGAGCTATCGAACCCTCGACCTCCGGTCCAACGCCCTGACGCGTGCGCTCCTGGAACGAGGCGTGGCGCGGCAAGACCGCGTAGGCGTGCTGACTGGACGGTCCGTCGCCCTCCCCCAAACCGTGTTGTCCATCTGGAAGGCGGGGGCGTGTTACGTGCCGCTGGCCACAGAACTTCCCGCGGAACGCCTGGGGTTTATCGCCCGCGATGCCGGCATCCGGACCCTGGTTGTGCTCGACGGGCTCGAATTACCTCCCGCACTGGCCGCGCTCGGCTGCCGCATCTTCCGGCCGGAGACCCTCTCCGAAGAGTTTCTCAGCAGCAACCAAGATCCCGTTACCAGCAGCGCGAACTCTCGCGAGCCGGCCTACATCATGTATACCTCCGGATCCACGGGCGTGCCGAAAGGCGTCCTGTTGCAGCATCACGGGCTGAATAATCTGGGCGTCGCCTTATCCGCGGCGCTCGACATTCATCCCGACGATCGGGCTCTGTTGATCGCGTCGCCGGCTTTCGACGCGTGGATTTCCGACCTGGCGATGGCTTGGGCGGCCGGCGCGGCGGTGGTGCCGGCGCTGCGCGGCGAGATGGAGGACATCGAGGCCATGCGCGAAAAAATGGCCCGTCTGCAAGTCACCGTCGCCACGCTGCCGCCCTCCTATCTGCGTCTTTTCGAGCAGGCCGACTTCCCCGGATTGCGCACTTTGATGACCGTGGGCGAGCCGCCCCACCCTGCCGATGCACTGCACTATGCCGTGCGTTTGCGCTACTTCAATGGCTATGGCCCAACGGAGAATACCGCTGCGGCGAGTGTTGGACAGGTAGCCGCCGGGAGCCGATCTCTGACCGGCGGCAAACCGCTAGCCAATACGGCGATCCACATTCGCGACAGCCAGGGAGAACCGGTTCCCCCTGGCGCGGTAGGATTCATCTGGCTGGGCGGTGCGGGCCTGGCTTCCGGCTACCTCAACCGTCCCGATCTTTCGGCGGCCCGCTTTGTGGAAACAGCGGCCGGGCGTCTGTATAGCACGGGCGATCTGGGCCGTTGGACGTGCGACGGGGAGCTGCAGATTCTGGGCCGGTCCGACAATCAAGTCAAGCTCCGCGGGCAAAGAGTCGAGTTGGGCGAAATCGAACACCGGCTGGAGGCATACAGGGGCGTGCGGCAGGCCGTCGCGGCGGTGGAGACCCGGGACGATGGCACACAAACTCTGTGGTCCTTTGTCTCGCTGGATGACACGGCGGCGGAGCCCAGCCAGGCGCAATGGCATGAGCATCTCTCAGGAACGCTGCCTTCTTACATGCTGCCTTCCGCGGTGCTGACAGTCCCCGCCATGCCCCTCAACACCGCAGGCAAAGTGGACCGGGCGGCGTTGTTGGCGCGTGTCAGGTCAGCCACCGCTTCCGGCGAAGGGCGCTCCGAGCCACGCGAGGGCATCGAACAGAGCATCGGGCAAGTATGGGCTGAATACCTAGATCGCCCGTTCATCGCTCGCGAGGACCATTTCTTCGACTCGGGCGGCGACAGTCTGCGCGCCATCGCCGTGGTCAACCATCTCCGGCGCAATTTCCACTGCACGATTAATGACCTTTACGAACATCCCCGGCTGGAGGATTTCGCTGCGGTCTGCCGGCCGCAGCCCGACCATTTGCGGACCATCCTCCGCTCGGCCGCCGCCCATTGGCGTGAGTACCGGAAGAACCTCGCCGCCTACGAAGCGGAACGCCAGGAGGCGCTCTCCGCCGCGCGGCTCGCCTACGCGGCACGCAATCAAGCCTTCGGCAGCGCCGTTGCGGGGCATCGCAGGAACTACGACCGCGTACTTCTGACGGGAGCCACCGGCTATTTAGGCAGCTATGTTCTGCGCGAACTCCTGATCGACCCAAATCGGCACGTCAGCGTGCTGGTACGCGCCGCCGATGATCGCTCAGCACGCGCCCGGCTCGGCAAGACGCTCGAGCACTATTTCGGTGCGGCCGACGGCGCCGCGTTCGCGAACCATCCCGGGCTGACCGTGCTCGCGGGCGATTTGCGCCGGAGCGATCTCGGCCTTTCGGCGAAATCCTGTGATCGCCAGGCCGACGGCCTCCAGGCCTTGTTCCACTGTGCCGCCAACGTCAAACACTTCGGCCCCTATTGGGAATTCCACGAAGACAACGTAGCCGCCACCGCGCGGCTGTTGAAACTCGCGGGCCGGCACGCGGCGCACCCGGCGGACTTCCACCTGGTTTCCACCCTTTCCGTCAGCGGGAGCGCACCCGAGGAGGGCTTCCGCATCTTCACCGAGTACGATTCAGTGCCGGGCACGCTGGATGAGAACTACTATATCCGCAGCAAGCAGGAGGCGGAGCGGCTGGTAACCGCCGCTCGGCAGAACCTCGCCAATGCTTGTATTCACCGGATCGGCAACGTGGTGTTTGCCGCGGAGAGCGGACGAGTCCAACTCGGCCTCAGAGACAACGCCTTCTTCCGGCAGATGGCCGCGTTCCTCCGCCTGGGAGTGGTGCCCGACGACGCCCATGTGTGGCTTTGTCATGTGGACATCGTGGCGCGCGGGCTGGTATTGCTCGCAGAGGACGCCGGCTTGGCGAACGAAACCCACCACTTGGAGAACGCGCGCCGGGACTCAATGGCTGATTTCGTCAGGGCTGCCCAGGGAGTCCGGGCATGCACTTTTGAAACCTTCCTCGAACGATTGGAGCGGGCGGTCGAGGAGCCGGACATGGAGGGGCCTTTGGCCGAAACCCTGGAAAACTTCCGCCTCTATGGCGGCCTTGCTCCGCAGCCGCGAGCACGGCGGCTGGAAGTCCTGTCCACGCGCACCCAGAGCGTGCTGGCTCGCCTCGGCGTTACCTGGCCGGCCGTTCCGGCCGGCGGACAGCGAAACCTGCTGCGCCGGGCAGCGCGCCTGTTTCCACCGGGGCCTCGGCGGATCGGGGCCAACGGCGAAGCCGTGGAAGCGGGCGACCGCGCCCACGCCGGCGAGCCTCTCCCGGAGTGGACCCGATGAAACGTTTGCTCGACTTCGGGCTTGTGGGCTTCCTACAACGAGAAACTCACGCGCTTGACGGAAAAGTGCTGGCCTTGACGGCAGCCTCCGGTGTGGCCAACGCCCTTAATCTAGCGGTCATCAATGCTTCCATCGACGCTTTGCGAACCGGCGGACCATCCTGGCAGCACTTCGTTTGGTTCAGCCTGTCGATCTCCCTGTTCGTTTATTCGCTGCGCTACATCCTCTACGAGTCCACGCGGATAGCCGAGGCAGCGGTTTCGAGCGTGCGCATCCGGCTGGCGGACAAGATCCGCCGCTCCGATCTGTCGGCGCTGGAATCCATCGGCGAGTCCGACATCTATGCGCGCATCAGCCGTGACACGGCGGCCATCGCCCAGGCGGCGCGGCCCATGTTCGCCGCCGCGCAGTCGGTTGTCATGATCCTGTTCACGATGGTATATATCGCGGCCGTCTCGCCAATCGCGATGCTGCTCTGCCTCGGACTGATCGCGGGCGGCGCCAGCATCTACCTCAAAGACCGGGCGGGCTATGAGAGCGGCTTGAAAGAGTCGTCCGCCCAGGAAGATCAATTGTACGACCGTTTGAGCGGGTTGCTGAAGGGCTTCAAGGAACTCCGCATCAACCACCTGAAAAGCGACGACGTCTTCGAGGAATTCCAATCGACGGCCACGCGTGTTCGCGACGCGCGCACGCGCGTCAATATCCTGTTTTCGAACAATATCGTATTCGTAGAAATGTTTTTCCTGGTGCTGCTTGGGGCCATCGCTTTCGTGCTTCCAGTGGTATCGACATCCTTCTCGGGTTCGGCCACCAAGATCGTGGCCGCCATCCTGTTTTTCTTCGGACCCCTGGGCAATGCCGTCACTATGATTCCCGTGCTCGCGCAGGTGAACGTGACGGTGGAGAACCTGAACCGGCTGGAATCCACGCTTGACGGGATCCTGGAAAAGTCGGCCCCATGTGAATTCGTCCCGTCGACCGACTTCCGCTCGTTCCGAGCGATCCGGCTTGAACAAGTCAGCTTCGTGTATCAAGATCCCGCCGGCAACGCGAGCTTCCAGATCGGTCCCGTGGATGTCGAGGTGCCGCGCGGCGAAATTCTGTTCCTGGTGGGCGGCAACGGCAGCGGCAAGACCACATTGCTAAAGGTCCTCACGGCGCTATATCACCCGGCCCAGGGAGCCATTCGCGTCGACGAGGTGGAGGTCGGGCTGACCAATGTCCAGTCTTACCGAAATCTCTTTTCAGCCATTTTTTCGGACTTCCACCTCTTCGATAAACTGCATGGACTTCGGGAAGTCGCGCCGGAGCGCGTCAACGCATTGCTCGGAGTGATGGAGATCGACCATAAGACGGCATTTCGCGACGGGCGGTTCACCACCACCCAACTGTCCACCGGGCAGCGAAAGCGCCTCGCGCTGGTGGTGTCCTATCTCGAAGACAAACCCGTCTACGTTTTTGACGAAGTGGCCGCGGATCAGGACCCAGGGTTTCGCCGGTATTTTTACGAGACGCTGCTGCCGGAACTCAAGCGGGCCGGCAAGACGGTCGTGGCGGTGTCGCACGACGACCGGTACTTTCACGTCGCGGACCGCGTAGTCCAGATGGACTACGGCGCGCTCCACGAGGTCACCACTGCCGGCAGTCGCGTGTCCAGGTGAGGCGCCTTCTGCTGCGCCTAATTACCCGGAAGTGATTGAAGAGTTTGGCTCCTCAGGTAGGTTCGAATCTACAACCTTCGATTAGCAGTAGGCATTTTGGCTTCGACATTCAAGATCGCTGTTTTGGGCCGAATGGCGTGGGCGAAGCACTCCAGCGCTGGGCATGAGATTTCGACAGTCAAAATCTGTGGGCCACCCTTTTAGGAGGGGCTGGCGCAAGAATTCAACTCGCTGGATGCGCAACGCGATTGCGCCGAAGCCTACATCCAGAGCCAGCGCCTACAGGGCTGGATGGCTCTACCGCAACACTATGACGATGGCGGCTTCACTGGCGCCAATCTGGAACGGCCAGCACTGAAGCGGCTGTTGGCCGATATCGAAGCGGGTCGAATCGATTGCGTGGTGATCTACAAGGTGGATCGCCTGAGCCGATCCTGTTCGACTTTGCCCGGTTAATGGATATTTTCGACAAGCACGGCGTGAGCTTTGTATCCGTCACTCAGCAGTTGAACAGCAACACTCCCATGGGGCGGCTCACGTTAAACATTCTGCTCTCATTTGCTCAGTTCGAGCGAGGACTCGTCGGAGAGCGCACGAGAGATAAAACCGCAGCCGCCCGACGAAAGGGGAAATGGACCGGCGGATATCCAGTACTGGGATATGGTTCGGATCCGAGCCGCGGCCGGCTGGTGATCAAAGCAGGGGACGCATTTTGAACCTCCTGAAACTGAAATTCACCCGGTCCGTAATCCGAGGAATCCTATTACAGGATGTGGGAGGAGTCTATCGGGCGTGGCGGGAGGGCTGATCGCAGGGCTCAAGGAAGTAGAAGGTTTGTTGGCAAAAGGGGTGGACGCGGTTTCGATCAGCGATCGCAAATTCTGGGTGTGATCAGCACATTCGACAAGCACAAGCGGCTGTGATACAGTTTCCCATCGAGGGCAAGAGCAAAGAGAGCCGCCCCGAGAGCGTTTTTCTCCCGGGCGGCTTTTGTTTTGTGGGTTGTGGATGAGCCCGGCGGGCCCGGCAGAAGAATACCGAGTGGATGATGGGAAGGATCGACACCGGTGGTAGACATGGCCAGCATCAGGATCAAAGATGGCTGGATGCCACCGGACATGATCACAGCGATCAGTTGCATGTAGTGCCACTAGCTAGGATCCCAAAGTATTCCACGCCCTGGAAATTTCGGTTGACCCTGCGGCAACTTGGGGCAGAGCTGACCGAGGACCCGTGTGACATAGATTCGAGCGGGGCGCGCCATCATGTCGCGCCGTTCAAAGACTCTAAGTGAGGTTTTGTCGATGATTGCTCTGAAATCCATTCGATCGGCACTTGTTGGTGCCGCGATCTCGTTTGTGTTGCTGCTGGCGGCGAGCGCGCAGGGGACAATAGAAAAGATCACAGTGCACGGCAAGTCGCTCGAAGGCAACCTGGAGGGCGATTCGCCGGATCGCGACGTGTGGGTGTATCTTCCTCCGAGCTACGCCAAGCAAAGCGGGCGGCGTTATCCGGTACTGTATTTCCTGCATGGGTACACGGCCCATGCGGAGACTTACTGGAAGATGATGTCGGTCCCGGAGACGGCCGATCAAGCGATGAGCGGCGGCGCGTTGAAGGAGATGATCCTGGTGCTCCCAGATGCCTACACGGTTTACGACGGCAGCATGTATTCGAACTCGCCGACGACCGGGGACTGGGAAGACTACATTTCTCAGGATCTGGTCAGCTACATTGACAGTCATTATCGGACGATCGCATCGCGCGAAGCCAGAGGCCTCGCCGGCCATTCCATGGGAGGATATGGCACCGTGCGGATCGGCATGAAGCACCCGGAGGTCTTCTCGGCAATTTATGCCATGAGTTCCTGCTGCCTTATGAACAATCCGCAACCTGGACGCACTACGGCGCCGCCGGCGCAGAAGGGCGATGAAAAGGGCAGAGGGCCTCGGATGGGAAAAGCGCTTTCTGCGCAGGCGGCCGCGTGGGCGCCAAACCCGATGAATCCGCCGCAATTTTTCGACTTGCCTGAAAAGGATGGGGAATTTCGGCCATTGGTCGCAGCAAAATGGGTCGCGAACTCGCCCTTGGCGATGGTCGATCAGTATGTGCCGAATCTGAAGAAGTATCGGGCGATCGCCATGGATGTCGGCTTGCAGGACCCGTTGCTCGCCAATAATCGGGACCTGGACCAGGCGCTGGCGCGGCTGGGAGTTACTCACACATTCGAGACTTACGAGGGGACCCATGTCAGCCGCGTCAAAGAACGGTTCGCTACCAAGGTTCTTCCGTTTTTCTCGACGAAGCTGGTAGATAAAGGCGGGAAAAGCAAATGAGAACTCTTGTCAAAATTGTGCCGGTTGTGGCAATTGCCGCCTTTGCGGCCAGTGCGCAAAATGCGCCAACGGTGCCGGTCACCGGTGGAAAAATTCAGGGAAGTACTATGAAGGGTGGCGCGGTTTTCAAAGGCATTCCGTTTGCATCTCCTCCAGTAGGTGATTTGCGTTGGCGGGAGCCCGCCCCGGTGAAAGCATGGACGGGCGTTCGCCAGGCCACGCAATTTGGTGCGCGGTGCATGCAAAACGGCGAAGGCGTCAGCGAAGATTGCCTTTACCTCAACGTCTGGACGCCCGAGTGGCCTCCGAAGTCGCCGAAGCCAGTCATGTTGTGGATTCATGGCGGGGGAAACTTTGCGGGCGCCTCTTCCGATGCCATCTTCGATGGCGAACCTCTGGCAGAGCATGGAGTGGTGCTGGTGAGCGCCAACTACCGCCTGGGCGTTTTCGGATTTTATGCTCACCCGGAGCTGACGGCGGAATCGTCCCATCACGCATCGGGAAATTACGGGTTGATGGATCAGATCGCGGCGCTGAAATGGGTTCGCGAGAACATCAAGCGGTTCGGCGGCGATTCAGGGAACGTGACCATTTTCGGGGAGTCCGCCGGCTCACTGGATATCAACGTTCTTATGACGTCGCCATTGGCCGAGGGTTTGTTTGCGCGGCTCATCGGAGAGAGCGGTCCGGTGGTGGCGCCGCCTTCTCTGGCCGAAGGCGAGAAAAAAGGACTGAGTGTGGCGGCGAGTCTGCACGCTGAATCACTGAAAGCACTGCGCGCGGTTCCGGCCGGGGACCTGCACAAGGCGACCGGACAGGGGTTATCATTTCTGGGGCCGCTGTTGGGCGTGGTGGTCGACGGTTGGGTTCTGCCGAAAGCACCTTTTGCGGTATTCCAGGCCGGGCAAGAGCATCGTGCCGATCTTCTTCTCGGATCGAATGCGCGCGAACTGTCCCGGCCATTCTTTCCGGTTTCCGGACTGAAGGAGGGCATTGCCGCCGAGTATGGACCGCTAGCCAGCCGCGCTCTGCAGGCGTACCACGTGAAGGACGGAGAGGCAGCCGAACCCGACCCTCTCTATGGCAGCTCGATGGCACAATGGGCCACAGACTCCCAATTCCGATGCGGCACCGTGGCCGAGCTGATCTGGCACTCCCGCGCGGGCAACAGATCGTATCAGTTTCAGTTTTCACGGGTCCCGCAGGGGCGTGAAGCGGTTGGAGCAACTCACGGAAGCGAGCTTCCATATGTATTCGGAACCCTTGCCCTTCCGGGACGCGGAGCGAATGCGCCACGGTACGATGCCACGGATGACACTGTATCCCGCCAGATGCAGCAATACTGGACCAACTTCGCCAAGACCGGGAATCCGAACGGCGCCGCGCTGCCGCAGTGGCCGAAATTCGATCCGACCTCGCGGGCCTATATGGATCTGACCGCCAGCGGGCCCGTGGCGCGCGAAGGCCTGCGTCGCGAAGCGTGCGATTTGTTCATGGAAAACATGACACGCAGGTGAGGAAGATGCGCTATCAGTTGCCGCCGGAAGCAGAGGCAGTCACTTGACCGACGCCGAACTGATCGACTGCTTTGAACACCTTGCCATCCTGGTAAATGATCTCGAGTGCCTTCTCACCCTGTACTTCGCGTCCGAGCTCATCTTTTAATCCGGCGATTACCTGTTTCGTTGTGGCGTCGATAATGTCGCCGGTTGAGGAATAAACCCATTTGCCGTTCGCACTAAAGGTGAGCCAGAACGGTTCGTCCCGCACTTTGATGCTTTTTGTTTGCTTCGGAGGCATCACCGTGTTATCGAAAACATGGACTGTACTATTGGCGCCGTCCGTGAGCCAGACTTCCTTCTCGTCAGGCGAAAGCGCGATTCCATGGCTCGGGCAGCCGTGGCCAGTCAGTCGCTCTCTCGCCCAGCCGTAGCCTTGCACCTGGACCGTATGAATTACCTTACCGGTCTTCACGTCGGCAATCTGAAAACCGAGCAGGTCGTTGACATTGGCGTAAATCAACGTCCCGGCGCCGTTCACCGTAAACGGCCGGACGAAATTGGCGAACGGACCGACGGTGAGAATCACGCTATTGGTCTTCGGATCGGCGATGGACATGGTGGCAGAGCGCAAGCCGGCCATGAACACCTTCGATCCATCAAGACTCCAGATCGTGTTGTGCGCCCCCGCTGATGCCGGCGTGGGAAGACTCCTGATGAGTTCGCCGGTCCTGGCGTCCACAACGTACCAGTTGGGGCCTTCGAAAGAAGGCACGTACATGGTTTTCCCGTCTGGAGAAATCGCCATGCGGTCGCAGCATTTTCCGTCGTAGGTCTGCTCCCAAACCTTCTTTTCCGTGAGCAGATCCCACGCCCCGAGCCGTTTGGTCGTGCTCACATAGATCATTCCTAGGGACGCGCTCACCGCCACGCCTTTGACGTTTTCAGGCGTCTGAGACGCTGGATAATCCCAGGTTGGAATCCGCTTCACAAAACGGAAATTCCGCCCCGCATCAAAAACCAGAATTCCAATGCCGCCGAATCCGATGTCGTCAACGCGTCCGGGGACGGCGGCATATAGCAAGTCGCGCTGCGCTACGCCGCGAATTCGACCGCCGCGGCCCGGACGCTCCGTGTTGCCGGGTTCCTGCGCCTTTGCCAACCGGGCAGTCGGGAGCAGCGCCGCGGCTGCCGCAACCATGGCGAACGCTCGGAATTGCATAGGATTCCTCCTTCGTGAAACTTCGCGTTTACTCTCGGGGACCGTAGTGTGGCACTTCCTGACCCACTTCCAGCGCACCGAGATCCGGAGCTTTTCCGGAGTATCCGTCGGTGACGTTCGGCAGAATCACTCCGCGGTCCACAGCCACAGAATCGGGCTTGATTCGGAAGTCAAAATCGGAAGCCTTGTAGAGCTTCTGTACTGTGTTGACATCGTGTCCATCAAGCTTCGGCACGTTCACAAAGGCGTCGTAGTCGATCGCTAAGCTGTGCTGATCCTGGCCCGTCGCCTTCACGTAGTCGGCCAGCACCTCAAACCGGCGGGTTTCGAGTTTGGCGTTATGGCCGCGGCTATTGTAATCCGCCGCCACATCCTTCGGCGGTGAGTTCCATTCAAACGCAAAGGGAGCACCGGGATTCGAGCGAAATCCGTTGTAATCGGACGATGTGTAGTTAGTAAAGGTGGTGAAGCCGAAGACGACGGGAGATCCAGGCGCCTCGTTCCCCCTTCCCGCTCCGCCTCCTCGGCCGCCGTTCCCGCCACGACCTCCTCCGCCTCCGAACCCGGCGACGGAGTTTTGCGCCAGAATCAGGTTGTTTCGCCAATGCGTATTCGAAGTGGTTCCCCCGGCTACTTCGGAAAAGATCGTGTTGTTGTAGAACAGAATGCCGGATCCGCCGGCGAGGCGCGCCGCTCCACCTGGCGCATTGTAGGCGATATTCCGTATCCAGTAGACCGGGCCGCCCAGGGCCGGCTGATTGCAGAAGGGCTGGGAGGCGGAGTTGATCATCATGTTCCGCATCACACGAATGTTGTGCATGCTTCCATCGATCTCAAATGAATTATCGTGGAAGTTTGTCATGTAGTTGTTGTAATAGTCGATCGACACTGGGCGGCGGTCCCAATATTCTTTTGGCGGATACTTAGGTCCATCTATCGCCGCTGAGCCGTCGGGATTACCATAAGTCTCTACATCGATCCCGTCGTGGAAGTTGGCTACATAGTTATAAGCCATCACGTGCCCGGAGCCGTAAACTTTCACCGCAATATAAGAGGCCATCTTCGGAGGAAATACCTGGCCGTCCACGCCGTTAAACTGCTGCCAGAAGTTACCTGCCCATCCAATCAGGTGGTTCGGATCGTTGCGACCAATTATATAGTTGTCGGCGATGTAGAAATCCTTCGATCCCGAATAGTTGCTGTACACGGCCATTCCGATGTCTTCGAAGCGGCAATGTTTTACGGTTATTCCTTTTGAGCCTACAATGAACTGCGTCCCGGCCCAAATCGCGATTTCGGTGTTCCGGATGGTAAGGCCCTCGAAATAGTTGTAGTTTGCGGCCTTTAGGTTGAACAGATTGAACGCCCCGTTTCCATCGAAAACCACTTCACCATCGCCGGCCGCTTTGATAGCGATCGGCTTTTCCGGCGTGCCGCTGGCAGTCAGGTAATAAGTACCATCGAATGGAACCGTGCTTATCGACAAATCGTTCGTGTAGATATAGCGGTCGTACTTATACAGTCCGGCATGCACCAGAATCGTGTCTCCCGGCTTAACACGTGGCCGTGAAGCCGTTGCCCAGTCCGTACCGGCACAAGTCAGGTAGTAAGCGCACAGAAGTCCTTCAAAAGCCGGCTGAGATTTCTGCCCCTTGAAGCCGTGCGGATACACGTGATACACCGTTCCTCCCGGGTAAGGGTTTGGCTCGGGACGCGTCCGCACGGTAACAAGCTTTGTAGCCTGGCCTTTGACTCCGTCCGGATCGCTCATCACAAAGCGGGCTTCGTATTCCGTTCCCGGTTCTAGATCCAGTATGCTGCCGGCGAACATATTCGGCGAAACCACATCCATCCGGTCGCCCTGGTAAATCTCTTCGTGCTGGAGACGGAGAAGAGGAAGAGCCTGTTTCCATTGCGTTTCCCCCTTCTTCCGGTAGGAGACCGCAACGACCGCATTGCGGTTATCGTCGCCGTCGATCCTCCATTCAAATCCGAGATTGATCAAAGTCGGTGGGTCGATGGTGAACTCGCCCGGCGTGACTGCGTTCACTTCCTTTGAACCGGCAGCTCGAAGGGCTGTCGCAGCGGAGAAGAGTAGCGCCGCTACTGAAAGTGTCAGAACCGTTCTGTTTTCAAATTTCATGCAAATCTACCTTACAGCGGGATCTTGCCACAGGCCCACATTGTATATAAGCCTCTCCCGGGAATACAATGGCCTGCCCGCAGAGCCGCGCCGGGGTATTGGACGCAGGCTGTATTGAAATAGTTGATACGTGACGTGAGTCTGATCGAAATCGGATGGCCCATAGTTGCGTCTCGCCGGAATTTCTCCGCAACGGCGATCTCAACGCCCGGGACTTTTAAATCGTCCGCAAATTTTCGGGGCTGCCACCCGGTTCACGCCGACACGAAACGAGTTCACGATGGCCGGAGCGAACCACGCCGTTCCCTCTCCGCCAGCCACCGAGATGGAAATCGTGGGGTAGTTGCGAACGGAGTTCAAGAGCCCTTGCCTATTACCGGTAGTCGCGATCCCCGCGAGGAAAACCAGCTCTGTGGCATTTCGCCCATTCAACGGCAGCTCCGTTACGCGCTTGGAGTCCACCACCTGCCCGACGCCGGTACTGTGCGTCTCCACCAAGGCGGCGCCCGCTTCGACTGTCACTTGCTCGCCCAGAGACCCGATCTTTAATTCCGCATCAATCTCGGGGTTCGTATCCACCTCAAGCACAATGCCAGATTGCACGTACTTAGAGAATCCCTCCTTTGAGACTTCAAACAAGTAGGGTCCAACCGGCAGACTAGGCGGCGTGTAGGCCCCATCTTGGCCGGTGACTGTGGTGCGCACCGCCCCAGTGGCGGTCTGAGTGACTTTGACCTCGGCGCCGACGACGACAGACCCGGTAGCATCTCGAATCACACCGCGGATCTGTGCCGTTGAACCTTGCCCCCAAGCGAGCATGCAGGTCCCGGCCCAGGCAAAGATAAGCACTGCCATTCTCATCGGAATGCGATCTGGGCTCCGTGATGGGGCAATGTCATACTTTCGGCGCGATCGCCGGCCGGTGCTCGGCGGCGCATGCCGCCACTCTCAAGAGGTTACGCGAGGAAGGCTGATATCTGCGGGTCAGCGCCAACTGGCGCGCTTTCTGTAACGAATACCTGAAGATGAGCCAGACCCAGGCCGACCACATCATCCAGTTGTGGGACGAATTCGGCGCGGCTTATTTTGAGCTGGCGCAATTGACGCGTATTTCGCCCGAGACTTATCACGCCCTCGCGCCCGCCATTCACAATGGCGCGGTGCACTGCAACGGCCAGGCGATCGAATTGAACGTGGAGAATTCCCCGCGCGTCGCTGCCGTGGTGGCTGAACTGCGGCGCTCTCTTGGGGCCGCCAAGCCACCCCGCCTCGTCTCCATGCCGCAGCGGCTCGCGCAACTGGACAAGCGGTGCGCGCGGATCGTCGCGGATTTTGAGGAGATTTCCGAACAAGAACTGCACGGCGACTACTGGCTGCGGTTCACCGAAATCCTCATGCGCTGGTCAGCCGCGCTGCGCCGCATCGAGTCGGAAAACGGGCTCGCCTGATTCCGGTTCAGAAGAGATATTTGAGCCCGGCCTGGATATCCCGCATTGTCTTGGCCGAGCTGATTACGCCGAATGTGCTCGGGGCCAGCACGTTGGCGGAGGGCGGAAGCCAATTCGGGTGATTGGCGAAATTGAAGGCTTCAAACCGAAACTGCAAGGACTGGCGCTCCGTGATCCGCGTGTTCTTAATTGCCGAGAAGTCCCAGTTTCGCGTGCCGGGTGTGAATAGAACATTCCGCGCCGTGGTGCCGTACCGGTAGCTCAACTGCGGGTTCGTTGCGTTAAAGGCTGCGATGTTCCAGAATGCCTGCGCCGTCTGTTGGCCCGGGAATGGGCTGATGCCGGTCGCGTCCGGAAGAACACCTTCTTCGGTATTCGTGGTATCACCGATGCCGCCGACATTGATGGGAGTGCCATCCGCGAACGTGAGGATGCTGCCCATCTGCCAACCACCAGCGATCTTGTCTAGCAGCGGGTTCCATTTCGAGCCAAAAGACTTACCGTGCCCGAACGGCAGCTCATAAAGCGCCGAGAGCACAAACCGCCGGCCCACATTGAAATCCGACAGTCCGCGGTTAGAGGTGAAGTCGTACCAGTTCAATGGCGAACCGTTGGTCAAAAGCGAAGGCCGAAGGGCGCTGCCCTCATCGATCGCTTTCGACCAGGTGAAGCTCCCAAGCAAAGTCAGGCCTTTCGAGAAGCGTTGCGTCAGTTTTGCGCTCAACGCCTGATAATTCGAGTTCACGATGCCATTGATGGATTGGATCTGTCCCAAGTCGGTCCAGGGCCGGCGTTGCTGGAGCGTAGTGGCGTCGCTCGGACCGGTGCGCAACACCGGTTCATTGTAGTTCCGGAACAGCTCCAGCTTATGACCCGCGTTGCCCTCATAACCCAGTTCCAGGAACGCGTTGTTCGTCAGTTGCCGCTGGATATTGAACAACCATTGCTCCACGTACGGAGTCCGCAGGTGAGGGTCCACCACGTAGATGCGAGTCCCCGGGCCCTGGCAAATTCCGGTCCAGCCGGTGCAGGAACCGACTCCCTGTACGGGACCGAGCGGATTGCTCAAATTATCATTCGGCATTTGAATACTGCCGGTGACATTTGCGCGCCCGGCCAGATTTTCATCCATCGCCGTCATGGAAGCATTCGAGACGTCGTGAGCGTAGAAGATGCCGAAACCCGCGCGAATCGTCCAACGGCCGGTCGGACTGTAGGCCAGGCCGATCCGCGGCGCAAAATCGTTTCGGTCGGTGACGATGGTCGATTGCGGCAGCCCAAGTTGGGCAAGCTGTGGCCCTGTGGCTGTCGGTATCGTATCGATAAAGCGGGCCGCGGTTCCATCGTAGAACGGACCGGTGCCCGGCCGAACCAGGACCGGGTGGCGGGTACATCCACTTGTAACGACCCCCGAGCACGGCGGCAAAAGTCCACCGGCTCCCACACCTGGATCATAAAAGTACGCATTCATAATGCCGCGGTACTTATCGTGATACGGCGGCTCGAGCTCGTAGCGAATCCCATAGTTCACCGTCAGTTTTGGAGTCACCTTCCAGACATCCTCCGCGTACAGCGACCAGGGAGTCGAGCGGAACTCTACACTGGCCAGGGCGCCCGCCCAGTTGAAGGTGCCGAGATATCCGAGCAGCAAGTCGGCGAATGAGTAGCCCGTCGTCACGGGATTGGCGGGATCATAAGTGGCGGTGCCCGGAAATGCCATGTTGGTGCGGTTGTAAATATTGCCCTGCTCATTCACACGCATGCGGCGGATCTCGCCCCCAATCCGCAGGGAATGGCTGCCGCGAACGACCGACAGGTTGTCCAGCCATTGGAAATCGGCATTGTGGTCAAGAAAGGGAGCATCGACCGGGTCGCCGAAACCGCTTAGGCCGTTTCCCAGGGTAACGCTCGGAATCCCCCAAGCCGCCGGGGAGCTGTTATAAATTCCGGCCATTCCCAGTTCCTCGGTCACGTTGCGGAGGTAGGCGCTCGATGTCGTGGCGTTGCTCGTCAGCTGCGTATAGCCGAAACGGAATTCGTTGATGATGGTCGGCCGGATGGTGCGAATGTTCGAGAGCATCGCCTGGTATGCCTTGAGCGCATACTGTTCATTCTCGTTCGGGAACAGTGAGGCGGTTGAGGTAAACTCGTCATCCCAACCGAAACGGCCAAACCAAAATGACTTGCTACTCTCATTGAAGTCGACGCGCTGCGTGAATTGATCCCAATTGGTTGGCGTGTAAGCTTGCCGCGTG